>Ga0310691_10000410_pt1 | contig 83387 bp, 66 predicted proteins | sample 176DNAGHGlowgp2_FD_203887 | JGI IMG/M metagenome (GOLD analysis project Ga0310691, IMG submission 203887) | Sheep rumen microbial communities from Palmerston North, Manawatu-Wanganui, New Zealand - 1766 DNA GHGlow gp2 (v2) (version 2) | ecosystem: Host-associated > Mammals > Digestive system >...
GTCTCGACATGACACGCGCAGCGGACGAGGACATCTACGTCCCCAAGCCTACTTTCGTGCTGACACGCAGCGGCGCAAGCATCAGTTGCGAGCTGACAGACTATCAGGTCAGCTGCCACCACGGCGAGCTGTATGTAGACTGCCAGCAAAACGGCAACAAGTTAGACATACGCGTAAGAGAGCAGCAGCAGGACGGAGAGGGCATGTCGACAACATGCCTCTGTTGGGAGAACCTATACTTCACCATGTATGACGTAGACGGTGACACTTTCCAAGTGACCCTTGACGGCAAAGACCTGGGTCAGGTGTCCTTCAAGGAACGCCCGTCCATAGTGATGGCACTTTGATATATATCACGGGGACTGGCTTTGGGCAGAACGAGTTCCATGCCAAAACCGGTCCCCGTGACAGCCATTTAGATAAATAATCAATAACAAGACTATGAGACAGAGATTCTTTTTATTTCTTATGGCTGTGGCCGCGATGGCTATGGCCGGATGCAGCAGCGACGACGATGACGCTTTGGCCTATCCGGATGATTTCATGCCAGAAGGAGAATTCGTGGCTTCCTTTACTTCAAGTGAGGTCAGCAGCAGTCATATCCAATCCTTTTTCGCGTCAGAATTGCCCCATCACTGTCACTCAGCAGCAAATTATTCAACTCTTTGGGGCAATAATGACAGTAGGAACGACATATGTGCCGTCATAAACAGCGCAGAGCAATTCCGTTCGTTCTATCACGGTACAAAGCCATTGCCCGACATCGACTTTTCCACCCATACACTGGTGGTGGGCTGGCAAGAGATAGACATGCCTGTATCTGACATTACAAGGGTGGAGCTAAGGAAGACACCTGATGCACATGCCTTATACGTTTTCACCGTTCGCTATGCTACAGATTCTTTTTTCGCTGTGGTTGTTCCGCTCTACTATTGGGCAATATTCCCGAAGATGGACGTTAGCACAATAAAGGTTAATACTATCATTGCCAAGACTTAGACAAACCCCTTGGTTCACACAAGCCACTTGTAAACCCCAGTGATCAGATTCTGTATTATGAGTATAACCAAGCAGGAAGGCCTTACCAGAGCAAGGATTCCTATGGACAGGTGCTCAAGCGATACGACTACCATTATGCAGAATAAAAAGAAAAAGGACTCATGAAATCGCAGATACTTATCAACTCCATATTGTCACTACTGATGGCATTGATGCCATCAGCGGGCTTCTGCCAGTCGTCTGACCGCAACTACGTCAGGACGCAGACCATGCTCAACGGTCAGGGTACGAAGATAAAGACCGAGATACAATACTACGATGCCTTAGGACGCCCCGACCTCTCTGGCGACTACGAGATTGAGCTTGTCATGGGCTACTGGGTGTTTACGGGATTTATCTCCTTATTTTAAACAACATAACATAATACACTATAAACTAATATTCAATGAAACTGAAGACTTTCTTTATTTTGGGAATTTCATCTATAATAATAGCAATAGGATGTAGCCACGTTGACGCAGACAATGTGTACAGCGCACGAATCATCGGTCCTTATAAAACCAATGATGTAATAATGGCGTCTATTACGGAAGCACCATTAAACACAGCCATACCTACGGGAAGCATTATTGCTTTTGCAGCATCCGATTTACCCAGTCAGAAGTTTGACGAGGGGGCTATTATATCATTTCGGATTATGGAGTTTCATGAGGGGGGAATACAAACTACTGAACATATTCATATAAACTATTTCTGTTTAGTCAAACCTATTTAATTATCATTATGAAGAAAATATATGATAACAGTTGGGACGCATTACAAGCAGGAATTATTGTAGCTTATGCGAGCTATAATCTATGGAACATTAACTAATAAAACGTATGAAGAAAATCGCCTGTTCAATTTTGTTGCTGCTCGTGGCATTTGTCGCCATGGCACAAGACACAAAGCAGATGCCGTCGCACGAGCAGCTGACGGAGCTGTTCAAGATGTATGACCAGATGCAAAGCGAACTCGACAGCACCGGCCAGAATCTAAAATGCTGCGAAATTAAGGATTCCTGGAAAAGAACTACGGAACAATTAAAAAAATATAACTATGAAGTTTATCAAAAATAAGCTTTTGCCTAGATTCATTTATACAGGTTTTCTTTGCTGTTCTATGATAGCGAGTTGTTCAATGAGCAACCCTAAAGGACAAAATGACGTTGCTGAGTGCCGATTGTACTGGTTAACAGACTCCCAAGATTGTGTCAGATTAATTGGTTTGAACTATCTCATGATTAACAATACAGACCATAACATATACCTACCTATAAAGCTTAATTACACTAAAAAAAGAAATTATTGTTCATTTCTAAAAGCCTATGTGGAGAACAAAGAAGTTGTTTCTTTCGTATATTATAACGACGAATGCTTTACCTCTATACTAAAGCCAAATGATTCTATCTGGATAAAAGTAAAAATACCAGGATGGGCGTTAGACTCTGCAAATATTGACAAAAAAAACAACATTTTTAATCTGGTAAGGAATATAAGATTGGAATATGAAAAATGCTTGTCTGATACGTTTTATAGCAAATTAAAGATTGCGGATATACTTTTTACGAAAAATGACAGCGTATTTCTTTTAAATAATAATAATAATAGAGAAAGAATCTTTTAATTTCCGTATTTAACACGGGTGTTTAATTTTACACTTGTAAAAATGAAACTGCAAATACCTATCGCCTCCGTATTTTCACTGCTGTTGGCATTGATGCTCACACGGGGTCCCCTGTGAGCATTTGAAGTAGGAAATGTATTAGGAGGCTACATATTTGACGATATATATTTACCATTTATATATTCTCAAATGATAAATAATCATATTCATAATGCTATTGAATATAATAATTCCCTCGTACCCAATAATTATTGGATGTACCCATACTAAATTCAAATTTTAATTGTATCTTTGCAACATGGAAAGGTTATTGAATCAAATAATATATGGATTTCACCTTATGTTAAACAGGTTTGACTTCTTTCTCCCCAACACTCCATGCTCGTTGGCAAGACATATGTTTGGATATGTAGTAGGGATTTATGTCTTCTCCATTATCAACCTTGTTTTATTGATGTTGGGCAGAGATGTCAGGAGATACTTTTACTATAACAACACCTGTACATTTATAATGTATGGCATCGTTTTTTTATCAATGGTGTTCTTAGATTATTACCTCTTCCGAAAGGGGAAAGGAGACAAGTACTTTCAAGAATTTTGTATTACGTACCGTAAATCAGGCTCTACATGTATTATTGCTGCCCTTCTATATGTGTTGGGGGCTGTCTGGTGCCTGACCATTGTTATCCGTGGGGCTATACTCTGGCCCATTGGCAGATAGAATCAGAATTATGTGGTAATATGAATATAGCATATAGACAACTATGAAGAAAGCATTAGTGTTGGCGGTCTTTGCCTGCTGGGCTGCCCAGCTGACGGCACAGAGCGCGAAAGGCAAGTTCTCCGTAAAGCCCATGATGGGCATCAATGTGACTGACTTCAGCGGCAGTCTTGTGGGAGATATTTACCACCCTAAGGTGCGGTTTGCTGCGGGAGCGGAAATGGAATATGGCATCACGGACTGGCTGGGCCTGACATTAGGGGCCGTCTATTCGCAACAGGGAGCAAGTATTGACGGAACCATCACACTGTATACTTATAGCGGCTACGGAAGCAGTTTGTCTTACCAGGGCGAGACTAACATCAATGTGGAAGGCAAGGCTGACGTGGACTACATCAACGTGCCCATAATGGCCAGCATATACATACCGCAGTGGAAAGGGATAGCCGTGAAAGCGGGCGTACAGGTGGGGTTCCGTGTCAACGACTTTTTTGAAGTGAAGTGTGAGCACAAGTCACTAGGCATGGAAATATCCATGGGAGGGTTTTCCAAAACGGTCGATTTCGGCATTCCCATCGGTTTGTCGTATGAGCACAAGAACTTCGTACTGGATGCCCGCTACTATTTTGGCCTGCTGGAAAACGATGGCACAGAAGACCCAGACAACACCAAGAACCGCTATCTCAGCATCACTCTGGGCTATCGATTCCATCTGTAGTGGTGGTGTACCTGTTACCGCGACTGCAAAGAATAGTCGTCGTGTTCAGCCCCTGTCCCCTAACTTAGGGGGTGAAAGGGGATGAAGGGGTGAAAAAAGGACAGATGCTCTACACGCTCACCTCGGCCTTGATGTGGGGCCAGGGGTCGTAGCCGTCGAGGTGGAAGTCGTCGTAGTGGAAGTCGAAGATGCTCTTGACGTCGGGATTGATGGTCATGGTGGGCAGGGGTCGCGGCGTGCGGGTCAGCTGCAGGCGTGCCTGGTCGAGATGGTTGAGATAGAGATGGGTATCGCCGGTGGTGTGGATGAAGTCGCCGGGGCGGAAGCCCGTCACCTGGGCCATCATCTGCAGCAGCAGGGCATACGAGGCAATGTTGAACGGCACACCGAGGAAGGTGTCGGCGGAGCGCTGGTAGAGCTGCAAGGAGAGGCGGCCCTGCGCGTCGGGGCCGTCTGGATAGTCGACATAGAACTGGAACATAGTGTGGCAGGGCGGCAGGGCCATGCGGTTGACCTCGGCAACGTTCCATGCCGAGACGAGCATGCGGCGCGAGTTGGGATTGGTCTTCAGCTGGTCTACCACCTGCTGTATCTGGTCGATGACACCGCCGTCGTAGTCGGGCCACGAGCGCCACTGGTGGCCGTAGACGGGACCGAGCTCGCCGTCGGCATCGGCCCACTCGTTCCAGATGCGCACGCCGTGCTCCTGGAGCCAGTGGACGTTGGTGTCGCCGTGGAGAAACCACAGCAGCTCGTAGATGATAGACTTGAGGTGGAGCTTCTTGGTGGTCAGCAGGGGGAAGCCGTCGGCCAGGTTGTAGCGCGACTGTGTGCCGAAGATGCTGATGGTGCCGGTGCCGGTGCGGTCGCCCTTCTGGGTGCCCTCGGTCAGGATGCGGTTAAGTATGTCTAAGTATTGCTTCATAGTCTGGGTGATGGGTGGTGGGCTTAGGTGATGGGAATTAGTATCGGGCTATACGTCGCTTGCGTGTGGGTGGTCTTGATGCGCCACGGCTTGGGATAGAGGTTGTTGGCACGCGAGCCGATGTTTTTTGCCGGTCCTAAGACGTGGCCCATGAAGGTGACGTCGACCAGTCCACGGGGGCTGTCGGCAGGCAGTTGGAGGGCCTCGCCGCGCAGATAGCTGATGGCTTGCGTGTAGGTCAGCTCAACGTGAGGGTTTGGGCTGCCCAAAGTAGGAGTTTGGGCTGCCCAAAGTGGCAGTTTGGGCTGCCCAAAGTGGCGGGGAGTGCCGTCCTTGCGCAGCACGGCCATAAACAGGCCCTCGCCACGGCTGATGCCGGGGATGAAGCGATAGACGGGCACGTCGAAGCCGGGGAGCAGCGAACCGCAGATGTGCCACTCTGGCTTGACGTCGATGGCCACCGGCTGGCAATCGTAATGCTCCAGGAAATAGCGCACGTTCTCCTCGTTCTCCTTTATATTATATGTACAGGTACTATATATTAGCAGGCCGCCGGGGTTGAGGCACTGCCAGGCATCGTCCACTATCTCGCGCTGCAACCGCCAGCACTTGTCCACCTGCTGAGGGCTCCACTCGCGGATGGTGGCCTCGTCCTTGCGGAACATGCCCTCGCCAGAGCAGGGCACGTCGCAGAGGATGACGTCGAAACGAAGTTTCGACGCACGGTAGTCGCGGGGATAGACGTTGGTGACTCGGTGGTGGGCATAGCCCCACTTGCTGACGTTCTCGGCCAGCACGGCGGCACGCTGGCGCACGGGTTCGTTGCTGTAGAGCACACCGTCGGCGGGCAGGGCGCTGCGCATGAGTGTCGACTTGCCACCGGGGGCGGCACACATGTCGAGTGAGAATTGACAATGGCCAATGGGCAATTGCTGGCGCAACACCTCGTCAAGAAACATCGACGCGGCCTCCTGCACATAATAGCAGCCGGCATGCAGCAAGGGGTCCTGGGTGAAGTTGGGCCGCTGGCTGAGGTAGTAGCCGCCACGACACCAGGGCACGGGCTCTGCACCGACCACCTGCCACTGCCGGCCGTCCACCTTCTGCGGATTGAGCCGGATGCTGACGGGTGCGGGCTCTGAGAACGCCTGCAGGTAGCGCTCGAAGCGTTCGTCGCCAAAGAGCTGGCGCGTCTGTTGGACGAATATTGGGGGTAATTCAGCCATTTCGCTGCAAAAGTACGAAAAAAAATCCGTATCTTTGCAACTTCTCGCCAACTTGTTGCGTCTAACAGGTAAAATAATAAGTGAAAAGTGAAAAGTGAAAAGTGAAGAATTTGCTACCGCCCAAGGGGGAATTTCGAAGAATGAAAAATTTGCTACCGCCATGAACGGTCAACGAGCAAGCAACTCGTCAACTAAAATGTTTAATGTTTAATATATAAGCGCGTATGAAGAAAGTATTATTAGTCATGATGGCACTGTGTACACTGACATGGTGTAAAGCCGCCGACATCGACAGCGGCGACAAGGAAAAGGCAGAGCAGACCCGCCAGCTGACGGGCTTTGAACGCATAGAGCTGCGGGGAAGCCTTGACGTGAAGTATCACCAAGCCACCAGCTTCTCGGTAGTAGTGAGGGCACCGAAGAAGGTGCTCAAAGAGGTAGAGACCCGCGTGGAGGGTGGCAAGCTCATCGTTAACATGCGCGGCCACGGCAAGCTGCTCAACATGGGTGTGGCCAGCGGCGACGACGTAACGGTGTACGTCAGCTCGCCAGACCTGATAGGCGTGGAGCTGAACGGCTCCGGCGACTTCGACGGCAAGGGACATATAGACACCGACAACCTGAATGTCACGCTGTCTGGCTCCGGAGACATTGAGTTCGACGACATCATCTGCGACCGCATCAATGTGTCGGTCAAGGGCTCCGGCGACGTAGAGGTGAAGAACGTCAAGACCCTCAAGGCCGACATAGAGCTGGTGGGCTCCGGCGACGTCAAGATGAGGTTTACCGACAGCGGCACGGTGAGCACGCAACTGATAGGCTCCGGCGACATCAAGCTGCGCGGCAAGGTGAAGGAGCACAAGAGCCAGAAGCGCGGCTCCGGCGACATTGAGACCGTAGGACTCATCGTCAAGAATCGGTAAGGCGAACCGCCGAATGGCAAGCAGACAAATAAGCAAGTAGGGGTAAACCCCTGTAACAAGTCATAAGAAAGCTATGAAGAAAACTCTTATCACACTGGCCCTGCTGCTCGTGCTTGGCACGGGCATCGAGGCCGCCGCACAGAAGCACCGCCACACCCCCCAGCAGGAGGAACTGGTGGACTCGACCAACAAGAATGGCGTGGAGGTATTCTCCGACACCACGTCGGCAGCACAGACGCCAGCCACCGTCGACGACTGGGACGACCCTGACAACGACGACGTGGTGGAGCAGAAGCTGACATCCATCATCGATTCGTGGAGCGACAAGGACACGCTGGGCGTGCTGCTGGTACTCGGCGTGCTGTTCATCCTCTTTGTACTGGCTCCGGTGCTCATCATCGCCGCCCTGTTCTACTTCATCAACAAGAATCGTAAGCAACGGCTGAAGCTGGCCCAGATGGCCGTAGAGCAAGGGCAGCCCATACCTGAGCAACTGCTGGAGGACCAGGTGAACAACATCACCGACGAATATCAGAAGGGCCTCCGCCAGTGTTTCGTGGGCATCGGGCTCATGATATTCCTGGGTCTGGCCGCTGAGGAGGTAGGCTTCGGCATCGGTGCCCTCGTGTTCTGCATCGGTCTGGGCAAGATAGTAGCTGCGAAGATGGCCGAGCGGAAAGGCGGCCTTCGGCCTAATTAAAAGTGAAAAGTGAAAAGTGAAAAATGAAGAATGAAGAATTTGCTACCGCCATGAGTGGTCAGCTCGTCAACAACAAGCAACATGTTAACTTGTCAACTCGTTAACTCGTCAACTTTAATGTTTAATCTTTAATCTTTAATGTATATGACAAGACGACTTTATCGCAGCGACGACCGCGTGCTTGGCGGCGTGTGCGCAGGTTTTGCAGAGTATATGGACTTCGACCCCGTGGCCGTACGCCTGGGCTATGCCGCCCTGACGCTGTTTACAGCCTTTGCAGGCATCCCCTTCTACATCGTGGCATGGATTATCATGCCGCCGAAGAACACCCTGCAACATTAAGTTCTTAATCCAACTAACAGGCAACGAGGGTGGCGGCAATGACCGACATATCACTGGTGGCAAGAGTGGCTGTTGGCGGCGACCGACGGGCTTTCGACGAGCTCGTGCGCCGCTACCAGTCGCCCGTGCGCCGATTCTTCCTGCACCAGACGCTGGGCGACAGTCAGCTGAGCGACGACCTGGCACAGGACACCTTTCTGAAAGCCTACAGCAACATCGCCTCGTTTCGGGGGCTGGCATCCTTTCAGACGTGGCTCATGCGCATCGCCTACAACGTGTTCTACGACCACACACGCCGTCAGCACCCCGAGGACGACGGCCAACAGCTGGAACAGATGGCGGCGGGTGGCCACATCGGTCTTCAGACCGCCCCATCGGCCGCCGTGGCCACCCGCATGGATGTCTACCACGCGCTGGCCCAGCTGAAGGCTGACGAGCGCACGTGCATCACCCTGCAGCTCATCGACGGCTACGACATCAGCGCCATAGCCCGGATAACGGGCATGCGTGAAGGCACGGTGAAGTCGCACCTCTCGCGGGGCAAGGAACGATTAGCTAACTATTTAAGACAAAACGGATATGATGGAAGATAACGAACAGCTGCTCAGGCAGTTTTTTAGTGAGGCCACCCACCAGCAGATAGCCGACGAGGGCTTCTCGACACGTGTCATGCAGCGGCTGCCGGCCGACACGGGCCGCTTCGTACGCCTATGGAACGTGGCGTGCATCCTGCTGTTTGCCATACTGTTTGTGCTGGTGCGCGGCTGGGAGCTGGTGGCCGTCCAACTGGAGGTCATGCTTCGGCTGCTGGCCACACAGACCGTGAGCATCAATGTGGCCATGCTCTTTGCCGTCGTCTTCGGCCTGCTGTTCGTAGGCGTCGGCGAGGCACTGCTACACGAAAGGGTGGTCAGTGGGCAAACAGACCGTAGGTAGTGCGCAGCACACGGAACTCCGTGCGGCGGTTCAGCTGGTTGCACTCCTCCTGCTGCTCGGGCGTCAGTTTCTTGATGAACTCCTCGGTCAGCACGTCGTCCGCCTTCAGGTACGGATACTTCTCGGTCAGTTTCTTGCGGACGGTCTTAGCCCGCTCCTTACCATAGCCCACGGGCGTCAGCCGGTCGTGGGCTATGCCATGTTCTATCAGATACTTCACCACCGACTCGGCACGCCGCTGGCTCAGCCGCTTGTTGTATTCGGCCGAACCGCGATAGTCGGTGTGTGCCGACAGCTCGATGGTCACGTTGGGATTCTCCTCCAGCAGCTTCACCAGCTCGTCGAGGGCCGCCGTTGACTCGGGGCGCAGCGTGGCCTTGTCGAAATCGTAGAATATATTGTCTATCAGCACCGGGGCCATGATGTTGGCCAGGGGGAACTGCAGCACGTACTCCTGCGACTTCGTGACCGAGTCGACACGCAGCTGCTCCTTGTGGTTGAGAAATCCCTTGCACGTGCCCAGCAGCACGTAGTCCACGTCAGGCCGTATCTCCTGAGTAAACGAGCCGTCGCCCTTGACGTTAAGCTTCAGGTTGGTGCCGTCGTTGCCCACCATGTAGACCACGGCATCGGGCAGCTCGTAGCCCTCCTGCTCGTAGACCCATCCCTTGACGGTCTGGATGATTTCGGGGTTGTAGAACGAGTAGATATGGTCCCATCCCTTGCCGTCGCCACGGTTAGAGCTGAAGTAGCCCTGATTCTTCATGCCCTCGAAGGTCATGCCGAAGTCGTCGCCCTGCGAGTTGAGCGGATAGCCGGGATGCGACAGCAGATAGCTGACCGTGGTGGCTATGGAGTCTTCGCGAATCATGGGTCGGGCGATGAAGATGTCGAGGCCGCCCAGTCCCTCATGGCCGTTGCTGCTGAAGTAGAGGTCGCCATTGGGGCGGAAGGTGGGAAACAGCTCGTCGCCGGGGGTGTTGATGGGGCGGCCCACATTCTCCAGACTGACGACGCTGCCCGTGCTCGACAGCTGGGCACGCCAGATGTCGTAGCCTCCCATTCCGCCGGGCATGTCAGAGGTGAAGTAGAGCCACAGACCGTCGGGCGACATGGCCGGGTGGGCAAAGGCCGACAGCGTGTCGCGTGAGAGTGGCAGCACGGTGGTCTTGCTCCAGGCAGCGTCCGTGCGGTTGCTGGTGACGATGGTGGCATAGCGCGGATAGTCAGGGTCGGCCTTGCACTGGGTGAGATACATGGTACGGCCGTCGGGCGAGAAGCAGCAGGCACCCTCGTCCCACTCGCTGTTCAGCTCGGTGTCGATGACCTCTGGTTTCTGCCATTTCCCCTTGTCGTCTTTCTGCGACATGAAGATGTCGCCATACTTCGTGCCGGTGATGCCGCTATACTCGTCGCCCTTAGCCTGATTGCGCGTCGAGGTGAAGTATAGCTGGTCGTTCTCGCTGCCGGCGAGCATGGGCGAATAGTCGGCCCGCCGCGAGTTGAAGAAGTTCTCGCGCTTTACCGTATAGTCCGAGCCCCGCGCCTTCCACTCCGCAGCCCGCTGGGCCGACCGCAGACCTGTGCGCGCCTGCTTCAGGTATCCCTGGAGCTCCGTGCGCTGTGCGGCCACTGACCGGTTCTGCGCGACGGTAGTCTGCTGCTTACCGGCGGTTTTCTGCTGCTTCTCGGCGGCCCGTTTCTGCTGTTTCTCAGCGGCTCGCTTCTGCTTCTCGGCGGCTCGCTTCTGTTTGTCAGCGGCTCGCTTCTGTTTGTCAGCAGTTCGCTTCTGTCTTTTAAGCGTAATCGTTTGCTTCTTCGTGTCTTCGACTATCGTTTCCTGCGTGTCTATGGCTGTAGGTTTCAGGGTGTCAATGGCTACAGGCTTCAGCGTGTCGGCAACCGCGGGCTTTGCCTCCGGCTCGTCGCGCAGGCCATTGAGCACCACCGTCAACGTGTCGATGGCGGCCTGATATTGCTTGACAGCCTCCTTATAGTTGCCGTTCTTCATCAGCTGCTGGGCCAGGTAGAAGTGGGTCAGCGAGTCGTCCTGCTTATAGCGGATGGCATTATTGTAGGCGGCAATGGCTTTCTGCGCATAGTTGATGCGCCGATAGCAGTCAGCCATCTTCAGCGCACGCTGGCCACGCAGGGTGCGCTCCTTGGCGGGTGTCTGGCTGTAAGCCTTGCGATACTGATTGGCCGCATCGAAATATTCGCCCAGGGCATAGAAGCGGTCGCCCTTCTTCATGGCCTGTTCAGGGCCGCAGGCAATGAGCAGCATGGCCAGGGCCAGAAGACATAATATGTGGAGGTTGTTCTGTCGCATAATATAATGTATAACGCGCACCCCAGCATTTTATTGCATGCTGTCGGCGCTATGCAAACGTCTTGAAGACATAGCCCTCGGCCAATAGCCACTCAATGGCCATGGGCAGGGCGGTGTGCAGCTTGTCGATACTTTTCAGCGAGTCGTGGAAGGTGATAATGGAGCCGTTGCGGGCATAGCGCTTGACATTGTTGAGCACGTCGGCAGCGGTGAGCCACTTGGAGTAGTCGCGTGTGACGAGGTCCCACATCACTATCTTGAACTTACGCGAGAGCCACACATACTGGTCGTGGCGCATCCAGCCGTGGGGCGGGCGCACCAGATTGGTGTGCAGATAGGCGTTGGCCTTCTCGACGTTGTAGGTGTAGTGGTGCAGACTGTGACGCAGACCGCCGATGTGGTTGTGGGTGTGATTGCCGATGCGGTGGCCCTCGGCGACTACCCGCTGGTGCAACTCCGGATACTTGCGCACATTGTCGCCGACCATGAAGAAGGTGGCCTTGACACCATACTTGCGCAGCACGTCGAGCACAAAGGGGGTGGCCTCGGGTATGGGTCCGTCGTCGAAGGTCAGGTAGACGGCCTTCTCACGACGGTCCATACGCCATAGTGCCTTGGGGTAGAGCCAGCGTAGCCACTTAGCAGGTTGCTCGATGAACACGGCTTACGGTAATTATCAATTGTCCATTATCCATTGTCTACAGACTACAGTCCTAGGTTGCCGCCCTTGCCCTCGTACTGGTCGGCCAGCGCGGTCAGGGTGGCCAGGTGCTTCTCGGCCCACTGGGCATCGACATCCTGTGCCAGGTTGACCACCTGCTGCAGCACGTAGAAATGCATGAGGCAGTCGTTCTGCGACATATCGAAGCGGCTGCCCGACAGCGAGAGATACCAGCGCATGTACTGTGCCGAGTTGTCCCACAGGGCGGTCAGTATGCTCATGGCCTCCTTCTTGTTGCCCAGTATGGCCCATGCACGTGCCATGTCCATGGAGCCGGAGCTATAGTTGTGGGCCACGTTGTAGGTGGGTATCTGCTTGGCCGTGAAGCGCAACACCTCCTCGGCCTGCTTGTCCTTGTGCTCTACCAGCAGCTCGACGGCCAGCTTCGACATAATGCGGCGGTGGGTGTAGCACATACGCATGACGGTCTCGTCGAGGTAGATGCCCTTACGGTCCAGACCACCGTATTTGAAGCGGTGCATGACGTTGTCGTAGGTCTTCTCGGTGTCGAAGTTCTTCACACCGTCGATGGGCTGGCCGCCCTTCGAGGTGGTGAAGGGTGTGATGCGGTAGACCAGTCCCTCGGTGATGGTGTTGTCGCCCAGGTTTATATAGTTGTCGTCGCCCACCGAGACGGCCACGTAGATGGGCCGTTCCCAGTTACACTCGGCCAGCATCTCCAGAATCATGAGGTCGCCCTTGTAGAGGGCGCTCTTGCCCTTGAGCGAGATGACCATGCGGTCGGGTATGCTGTCGGTGGCCATGAGCATGCCGCTGCGGCGCACGGCATCCTTGTCGATGGTCATGTAGATGGTGTCGGTGGGTATGAGGTGCAGGTCGGGCTCCTTGGAGCGCACCCAGTATTTGAGGATGTTCTTCAGCTCGAAGGGGTCGTCGCCGAAGCGCTTGCGGGCATCGTCGGGCTCCTCGTTGTAGAGGTCGATGACGGCCTGCTTCATGTCGGGCTCCACGCGTACATATTCATTCGTGCCGGCGCAGTATTCGATGCGCTCCCACGAGATGGGTACGCTGGGCGACTTGTAGGCCGGCCGGCGCATCTGGTCGATATACCAGTCGGTCTGCAGATAGCTGAGGTTGCACACGCGGGCATCGGTGCGGAAGCCCTCGACGTCCTGATTGTACCACAGCGGGAAGGTGTCGTTGTCGCCGTTGGTATAGATGATGGGGTAGCCCTTGTCCTGTAGCGACATGAGGTAGTTCTGGCCGAAGTCGCGGCAGGTGTAGCGGCCTGAGCGGTCGTGGTCGTCCCAGTTCTGCGAAGCCATCTGCACGGGCACCAGCAGACACGCTACGGTGACGGCGCAAGCCAGGCCGGTGAGCAGCTTTTCGCTTTTCACTTTCACCTTTTCCCTTATCAGCTCGATGATGGCCGCCACGCCCATGCCACACCAGATGGCGAAGGCATAGAACGAGCCGGCGTAGGCATAGTCGCGCTCACGGGGCTGCGAGGGTGTCTGGTTCAGATAGACGACGATGGCCAGACCGGTCATGAAGAACAGGAAGAACACCACCCAGAACTGGCGTATGCCCGTCTGGTCCTTGGCGTTGCCGTGATGCTTGGCCAGCGACTGCCAGAAGAGTCCGATGAGGCCGAGCAGCAGGGGCAGCATGTAGTAGACGTTATGGCCCTTGTTGTTCTTCAGCTCGTCGGGCAGCAGCTCCTGGTCGCCCAGCCGCCAGTTGTCAAACCAGCTGATGCCGCTGAGCCAGTTGCCGTGCTCCAGCTCGCCATTACCCTGCAGGTCGTTCTGGCGTCCGGCAAAGTTCCACATGAAGTAGCGCCAGTACATGAAGTTGCACTGGTAGGAGATGAAGAAGCGCAGGTTCTCCAGCTGCGACGGCACCTTGACCATGATGTTCTCGCCGCAGCGGTCGTAGGGCACCTCGGTGCCGCTGACACCGCCCATCCAGCTCTCGTAGTCGCGGGTGTGGGCCGAGCTGTACATGCGGGGGAACAGCATGTTCTGTGCATACTTGTAGTCGTCCTTGGTGCGCACCACGAAGTATTGGTCCTTCTCGTCGGCCGAGGCTTTCTCCTTGCGCTGCCACACGGGGTCGCCCTTGGTCATGACGGGCTTGCAGTAGCCGCCGTCAGCCTCCAGTTCTACCTGCGAGGTGTAGGCAGGGCCGTAGAACAGCGGGCGCTGGCCATACTGCTCACGGCCGAGGTAGTCGCCGAGGGTAAAAATGTCCTCCGGCGAGTTCTGGTCCATGGGCGGGTTGGCTGCCGAGCGAATGACGATGAGGGCATACGACGAGTAGCCTATCATGAGCATCAGCATGCAGAGCAGCGATGTGTTCTTGATGCGGGCGGTGATGAGCGGCTTGTCCTGGCGTTTGTAGCCCAGCAGCAGCCACAGGACTGCCAGCACGACGACACCGATGACAGCGGCCGACCAGCCGTGGCCGTAGAAGGGCACGCCCAGCATGGCCAGCGACAGCAGGAAGGCAGCGTTCTGGCGCAGGGGGTGCTGTTGCTGATAGGTCTCGTAGAGGGCCCAGATGATGGTGGCCACGAGCAGGATGATGTAGACGATGACACCCGTGTTGAACGGACAGCCGAGCAGGTTGACAAACAGCAGCTCGAACCAGCCGCCCACCTGCACGATGCCCGGCACAACGCCATAGAGCACGGCGGCCAGGATGACCACCGAGATGGCCAGTGCGACAAGCGAGCCTTTGAGGTCGCGCCGGGGGTCGTCGATGGGGAACTTACGGTAGTAGTAGACCAGCACGATAGCGGGCAGGCACAGCAGGTTCAGCAGGTGGACACCGATAGAGAGGCCCGTCATATACATTATCAGCACCAGCCAGCGGTCGGCATGCGGCTGGTCGGCCTGCTCCTCCCACTTCAGGATGAGCCAGAACACCACCGCCGTGAAGGCCGACGAATAGGCATACACCTCGCCCTCGACAGCCGAGAACCAGAAGGTGTCGCTGAACGTATAGATGAGCGCACCCACCAGGGCCGATGCCTCGATGGCTATCAGTTTCCAGATGGGGTGTTGGGTGCCGGCTGTCGGCTGTTGGCTATCGCTGACCGTCATCACCCAGCAGCCGTCGGCCAGCTCGCCCTTGATGAGCAGGCGGCGCACCAGGTGCGAGATGGTCCAGAACAGAAACAGGATGGTGGCCGCCGAGAGCAGCGCACTCATCGTGTTGACCATGCGGGCCACCTGTGAGGGGTCGCTAGCAAACTGTGAGAACAGATTGGCCGTGAGCATGAAGAACGGGGCACCGGGCGGGTGGCCGATTTCGAGTTTATAGCCGGTTGAGATAAACTCCGGACAGTCCCAGAAGGAGGCTGTCGGCTCGATGGTGGAGCAGTACACCACGGCGGCAATGGCAAACGTCAGCCAGCCCATGATGTTGTCCACAAGTCTGAATTGTTTCATACTGTCTACGTTAAATAATCTGCAAAGGTAAGCCATTTCGCCCAAACTTCGCACACTAGCGGCTGAACATTATTGTTTTTTAACCCAACGCGCCCGTTGTCCATTATCCCTTGTCCGTCAGAATAAAAGGCTGGCGCCGTAGACAAGTGCTACGTAGCGCAGAAACTTGCCGACGGCCATGCTCGTCAGCGAGATGGGGATATTGGCACGCATGAGTCCCAGGACAATGGTGATGGCCGACCCCAAGACGGGCAGGAAGGCAAAGAAGCCCATCCAGGCACCGCGACCAGACATGAAGCGCGTAGCACGGTCAAGGTCGCGGTGTTTTACGTGCAGGTATTTCTCTATCCACTCCAGACGGCCCTGACGGCCCACGCAGTAGTTGAACATGCCGCCGGCCACATTGCCGATGGTGCCATAGACTATGAGCAGCCAGGGGTCGAGGCCCGCCGCCAGGAGGCCCGTCATGACGGCCTCGCTGCTGAAGGGGAAAAACGAGCCGGCCACGAAGGCGGTGATGAGCATGCCCCAGTAGCCGTAGCTGATTAAGAGTTGAATGACGACATCCATAGCGAGTAGGCAGTCAGCAGCAAGGCACAGCCACAGATGACCATGAAGGCGACATTGGTGGCCCTGGTGGAGGTGAGTGCAACGAAATGGGCTGCCAGCGGCGATGCCGCCACTATCAGAATGTGCATCAGCGCGCCATAGTGGCAGGGCTGCACGGCGATGAGCAGCAGCATGAGCCAAGATGTCCAGATGAACATGTCGTAGAACATGCGGATGCGGATGCTGTCGTGATAGTTCTGGCGCAGAAAGTGGATGGTGCCCGTCAGCACCAGGATGGCCATGAACACATAGAAGGCCAACTGGTGAGGGGCGAGCAGGCTGAGGTCGAACGGATTGCAGACAGTGGTGACAAGCGATGCGAAATGGTCGGTCAGCACCAGCAGGTCGCCCTGCCACAGCAGCCAGCAGGCAGCCAGCCAGTAGGGTGTCAGCAATCCTAAGAGCGAAGCGCCGAACGTGCGCCACGAGAGGTTCTGTAGGCTAAAGGCCATGAAGAGCCACACCAAGGGCAACAGGCATAGCACATGGACATAGGCCATGCTGGCCAGTCCGAAGCATAGCGCACTATAGTACACTATGCCCACTGCCTGCTTGTCCTGATAGCTATAGAGCGCTATGTGCATGGCTGCGATGATGAACAGTAGCATGACCGCCTCATGAGCCGATGCAAACAAGGACGTCGCACAGCACATCAGCACCACAAAACTGCTGCTGACCATGCGCGAATAGATGCGCAGCAGCGCATGGGCATTGTTGACCTCCACCATGAGATAGGTGGAGAGCGTGAAGCATGCCAGCTGCACGTACCACCCCTGCTGGATGCCCCCTGCCAGCAGCCATACGGCCACGGCATAGAGGACCACGGCAGGCAACAGCAGTCGGCTCTGCGAAACTCGGTTCTGTAGGCGTTTCATTGCGCTATTCTATTCTCTCTCCACACTCCTCTATCCTCTATTCTCTCCCCTCTCTCCTCTAAGCTTCATACATCCTGGCCGATGTCGCGGCGGAAATACTTGCCCTCGAACTGTATCTGGCCGGCAACCTCCAGCGATGCCTGCACAGCCTCGAGGGTACCCTTGCCATACGACACGATGGCCAGCACACGACCGCCACTGGTCACCAGTTGCTGGCCATCAGCATCAGCGGCTGGCACCAGTGCCGTACCAGCATGGAAGACCACTGACGACGTTTCGGCGGGCATGTTGCTGATGGCGAAGCCCTTCTTGTAAGCCTGCGGATAGCCGCCGCTGACCAGCACCACACAGCCTACGGCCTTGGGGCTGAACGCTATCTCGCGTTGGTCAAGGTCGCCCTGTGCCACACCCTCCAGCAGGTCTACCAGGTCAGAGTCGATGCGCAGCATGACGCTCTCGGTTTCGGGGTCGCCCATGCGGCAGTTGTACTCTATCACCATCGGCTCGCCCTTCACGTTGATAAGTCCGAAGAAGATGAAGCCCTTGTAGTCGATGCCCTCGGCCTTCAGCCCCTCCACCGTAGGACGTACGATGCGCTCCTCTACCTTCTGCATCCACTCCTTGTCGGCAAAGGGCACAGGCGATATGCTGCCCATGCCGCCGGTGTTCAAGCCGGTGTCGCCCTCGCCGATGCGCTTGTAGTCCTTGGCCTCTGGCAACAGCTTGTAGTGTTCGCCGTCAGTTAGTACAAACACGCTGCACTCGATGCCCGTCAGATACTCCTCGATGACCACACGGCTGCTGGCCGTGCCGAACATGCCGCCGAGCATCTCCTGCAGCTCGCGCTTGGCCTCGTCGAGCGTGGGCAATATCAGCACGCCCTTGCCAGCACACAGCCCGTCGGCCTTCAACACGTAGGGTGGCTGCAGCGTCTCCAGGAAGGACAGACCTTCCTGCACATGCTCGCCGTCGAAGGTCTCGTAGCGTGCCGTGGGGATATGGTGGCGCTTCATGAAACCCTTGGCAAAGTCCTTCGAGCCTTCGAGCACGGCACCCGCCTTCGACGGTCCGATGACGGCCACGTCCTTCGTCCGCGCATCGCCCTTCAGGTCGTCGTAGATGCCCTTCACCAATGGGTCCTCAGGGCCTACCACCACCATGTCGATGCCCTTCTCGGCCACCAGTTGCTTGATGGCCTCAAAGTCGTCGGCCTTGATGCTCACATTTTCTCCACAGCTGGCCGTCCCTGGGTTACCAGGAGCGATAAACAGCTGCTCACACTTCTCACTCTGGGCTATTTTCCATGCCAGTGCGTGCTCTCGGCCGCCACTGCCTAACAATAAAATCTTCATCTTTTTCGTCGTGCATTAAATTCTGCCTGCAAAGGTACAAATAAGCGAGCGAAAAGCCAAATTAATGGGGCGAAAACATAAAAAGTCGGGAAAAATTTGGCTGACAGGAAAAAACTTCGTACCTTTGCAGCCCAAAAGTGAAATCTATTTAGTAACAAAACAACAATTAAAGCAACAATGAAAAAAGGTATTCATCCAGACAACTATCGCCCCGTCGTGTTTAAGGACATGTCCAACGGCGATATGTTCCTCTCGCGTTCCACTGCCAAGACCAACGACACTGTGGAATTCGAAGGCGAAACTTACCCGGTGGTCAAAATCGAAATATCGAGCTCGTCTCACCCGTTCTATACTGGTAAGAGCAAGCTTGTCGACACGGCAGGTCGCGTTGATAAGTTCATGAGCCGCTACGGTAAGGCTGCGAAGAAATAAGATATTTCAAGCCGAACGAAAGAAATTAAAGGCGCGTCCAAGGTAGTTGCATATGCCCTGGCCACGCCTTTTTTCAGCCATAAACAGCCCAAGCCCTTGGTTAACCCTTTATTTACACCAACGATGAAAACATCAAGACTGCTCCTCATGGCAACGGCCCTGCTGACGCTGGCCGCCTGCAGCAACGACGACAAGCTGCCCACGGCCAAGGACACCAGCGACACCAGCGATGCCACCAACACCAACAAGAACAACACCGCCGCCAACGAAGACTACAGCCGCCTGGAGTTCCCCAGGCTGAAGGGCGATGCCCACTCCGTCGTGCTCATACGTCGTGTGCCGTCTTACGGCATCAACTACGCCATCGAGTACGATACCGAGAAGCGTGCCCAGCGCTGGACATGCTGGCAGTGGTACAGGGGCAACAGCGGCTCGGCATGGAACCGCAGCTACTGGAACAACGAGTACGACAACAACGAGTGGGTGCGCCTGAACATGCAGACCTACGGATATGCCGACCCCTTCCAGCCTGACCCTGACCTGCCCCAGGGGCAGCGCACCGAACTGGAGGAGTACTACGACATACCCTACCAGCGCGGACATATCTGCGCCTCGGCCGACCGTCTGAACTCGAAGGATGCCAACGAGCAGACCTTCTACCTGTCGAACATCCTGCCGCAGTCGAGCGCCCTCAACAACGGCATCTGGCAGGACATGGAAAACACCATGCGCAGCAAGTGGGGCATGAACGATGCCTTCCGCAAGGTGCTTTACATCGTCAAGGGCGGCACCATCGACACCGTGGGCAGCCAGAACAACGTGCGCACCACGACGGCCACGGGGCTCATCGTGCCCAAATACTTCTTCATGGCCGCCCTCTGCGAGGACAACCAGGGCAAGTACAAAGCCATGGCCTTCTGCGTCGAGCATACCAGCCAGAACGAGAAAGGCCGTCCGCTGAAGAACTATGTCAAGAACGTCCGCTGGCTGGAGTCGCTGACGGGCATCGACTTCTTCTGCAATCTGCCTGACGACATCGAAAACGAGGTGGAGACCGCATCAGTCAGCCAGATTCTCAAAGACTGGAATCTTCAATAAAAAAACCTAAATAATTTGGCCGTCCGACGAAAACATCGTATCTTTGGACAACGTTAAACAACGCCATCACTGATTTACAAACAATAAAACAACGTAAAAAAAAAGCATGAGAACCATTTATGATTTCTCTGTCAAAGACAGAAAGGGAAAAGACGTGTCGCTCAAGGAGTATGCCAACGAGGTACTGCTCATCGTCAACACCGCTACCAAGTGTGGCTTCACGCCCCAGTATGAGGAGCTGGAGGCACTCTACAAAAAGTACCACAGCCAGGGCTTCGAGATACTCGATTTCCCCTGCAACCAGTTTGGCCAGCAGGCCCCTGGCACTGACGAGTCCATCCACGAGTTCTGCAAGCTCAACTTCGGCACCGAGTTTCCGCGCTTCAAGAAAATCAAGGTCAACGGCGACGATGCCGACCCCCTCTACAAGTTCCTGCAAGAGCAGAAAGGCTTCGCCGGCTGGGACATGGAGCACCCCATCGCCCACATCCTTGACGACATGCTGACGAAGGCCGACCCCGACTACCAGATGAAGCCCGACATCAAGTGGAACTTCACCAAGTTCCTCATCAACAAAAAGGGCATGGTCGTGGCCCGTTTCGAGCCCACCACCAAGTCATCGGTCATCGAGGATGCCATCAAAGAGCTGCTCTAATCCAGGATAAAGCAAGTCACTATTGTCAACATCATGAAGACCAAATGCCTCATCATCGGCAGCGGGCCCGCAGGCTACACCGCTGCCATCTATGCCAGCCGCGCCAACCTGCACCCCGTGGAATACTGCGGGCTGCAGCCTGGCGGCCAGCTGACCCAGACCACCGAAGTAGAGAACTTCCCTGGCTATCCTGAGGGTGTCGACGGCAACCAGCTGATGCTTGACCTGCGCCAGCAGGCCGAGCGCTTCGGCACCGAGCTGCGCGACGGCTCCATCACACGCGTTGACTTCTCGTCACGCCCCTATCGTCTGTGGGCCGACGACGGCAGTGAGTGGGAGGCCGACACGGTCATCATAGCCACTGGCGCCTCGGCCAAGTACCTAGGTCTGGACGACGAGCGCAAGTACAACGGTCAGGGCGTGTCGGCCTGTGCCACCTGCGACGGTTTCTTCTATCGTAAGAAGACCGTGGCCGTGGTGGGCGGCGGCGACACCGCCTGCGAGGATGCCCTCTACTTGAGCGGCTTGGCTAAGAAGGTGTACCTCATCGTCCGCAAGCCCTTCCTGCGTGCCTCGCAGGTCATGCAGCAGCGCGTCAGAGAGCGTGAGAACATCGAAATCCTCTTCGAGCACAACACCATAGGACTCTTTGGCGACAACGGCGTCGAGGGGGCACACCTGGTCAGGCGCAAGGGCGAGGCCGACGAGCAACTGGTCGACATCGCCATCGACGGCTTCTTCCTGGCCATCGGCCACAAGCCCAACACCGACATCTTCAGCCAGTGGCTCGACACCGACGAGGTGGGCTATCTGAAGAAAATCGACGGCACGCCACGCACCAAGCTGCCAGGCATCTTCGTGGCCGGCGACTGCGCCGACCCCGTCTACCGCCAGGCCGTCAGTGCCGCCGGCAGCGGCTGTCAGGCAGCCATCGAGGCCGAGCGCTTCCTGCTGAACGCCTGACGACTGCACGAGCACTGCATTTAGGTCTAAGGTCTTTAGGTCGCTACGCGCTCAGGTTTAAGATAAGAATATCAATAGAAAAAGCCTCGCTTCCCAGCGAGGCTTTTCCTTTTTAAAAAACTAAATTAATCAACCATAAACCTTAACCATTAAAATCTTGCATTTGTTTCAGAGCATCACGCCCTTACTATGAAAAGTATGAAACAGAACTTTTCGTTTTCTGGTTGCAAAGATACAGCAAAGCCAACACATATCGGTTTACTATTTATTAAATGTGGTTTAAAATACGTGATTGTCCCTAAAAACAAACCAAAAATAACGCATTTCAAACCAAAATACACCTCTTTAAGACTTTTTACGGCTATTTTTTATTGTTAATTGGAAGAAAAAGCGTATCTTCGCGGCGGAAAGCAAAAAGATGAATTATCGATAATCATGAGCTACGAGTGGGGGGGTATCCTGGCAACAGGCGGTTTGCTGGTCGCCATCATCCTGTTTGGACGATGGCTGTATGTCAGGAGTCTGCACCTTCGCAGCCGCCTGCAGATGAGCTATCTGTTCACCAACATCACTCACGAGCTGTTTACGCCGCTCACCATTCTGGCAGCCTCCGTAGAGCGCTTGCGCGCCGAATCGCCGACCGCCAGGGAGGAATACGACCTGATGGACCAGAACATAGAGCGGCTGGTGCGCCTGCTGCAACAGATACTGGAGACGAGCCGCGCCGACGGCAGCAATCTGAAGCTCCACGTCACGAACGGCGACGTCATGCGCTACATCACGGAGACGGCACGCATCATCGAGCCGCTCATGAGCAGCAAGCACCTGGTGTTCACCACGCGCTGTCAGCCAGAGAGCATGATGGGCTGGCTCGACACTGACAAGTTGGACAAAATCATCTTCAACCTGCTGTCGAACGCCGTGACCTACACGCCGCAGGGCGGCACCATCTCGCTGGAGGTGACCACCAACAAGCGCTACGACCACATTATTATACGCGTAAAGGACAACGGCATCGGCATGACCGAGGAGGAGCAGAAACGGCTGTTCAGCCGATTCTACGAGGGCGGCTACCACCGCCCCGGACAAGGTTCAAGAGGCTTCACGGACGACGGGCAGGGCTTTGGTCCGAGCATTGGATTGTCGCTGACACGCGACCTGGTGTTTCTGCATGGAGGCAACATCGAGTGCCAGAGCACCAAGGGCGTGGGCACGACCTTCATCGTCGATTTGCCCATCAGCAAGGAGGCTTTTTCGCCGTCGCAGATAGACGAGCACTCACAGGTACAGTTCGACATGCCTCAAGGTGCCATCCTCGGTCTGCACGACGGCAAGGCTACAAGGCCCGAAGAAGAACTGTCGACCGAAACCACCGACGAGAATGCCTACCGCGTGCTCATCGTTGAAGACAATGCCGAGCTACTGAAGCTCATGCGCCAACTGCTGCACCATCGCTACCACATCCTGACGGCCCGCAACGGTCGCGAGGCGCTGGAAATTGCCCACACCACGCCGCTCGACATCATCGTGTCAGACGTCAAGATGCCTGAGATGGACGGCTACGAGCTGACCTCCCTGCTCAAGCAGGACCCCGACTACGGCCATCTGCCCATCATCCTGCTGTCGGCCAAGACCCAGGAGCACGAGCGCCAGGAGGCTCTTGAGAAGGGTGCCGACGACTTCATCACCAAGCCGTTCCGCCTGGGCGACCTTCAGCTGCGCATTGACAACATCCTAGCCAACCGCGAGCGTATCCTAAAGAGTTTCCCTATACAGTCGAAGGCCGAGGACATGCTGCTGCACGACGACCTCACGCCCCTTGACCGTGAGTTCCTGCAGCGTGCCTACGACTGCGTCCACGAACACATCGATGACTCCGAGTACGACCGTGAGCGCTTTGCCGCCGACATGGGTGCCAGCGCCAGCACGCTCTACAACAAGCTGCGTGCGCTGACGGGCATGAACGTGTCGTCGTTTCTGCGCAACATACGCATCAAGACGGCCTGCCAGCTGGCAAAGGAGCACCCTGACCTTCGCGTGAGCGACATCGCCTACCGCGTAGGCTACCGCGACCCGAAGTATTTCTCTACCTCGTTCAAGAAAGAGATGGGCACCCAGCCGAAGGAATACTTCGACTATCTCCGTGGCGTGAAGACCCCGTCGCCCAGAGACATAGAAACGTCAGCAGTCCATTCAGCATGAGCAGCTCGTAGCCCAGCCTGTAGCCCGTCCACCGTCCCACGGCCACGTCTAAGAGCCAGCACGCCAGCGGCGAGGCCACGGCGATGTAGGGCACCAGGCGGTCGTTGACCGTCCGCTGTGTCAACATTCCGAAGGCAAACAGCCCCAGCAGCGGGCCGTAGGTATAGGAGCACAGCACGTAGATGGCATCGATGACGCTGGTAGAGTTGACCGTCCTGAACAGCAGGATAAACACGACGAAGACGGCGGCAATGCCCACATGAGCGCGACGACGCAGCCGTTCGTCGGCCTCCCTGCCACAGATGTCCACACAGAAGCTGGTGGTCATGGCCGTCAGCGCCGAGTCGGCACTCGAGAAGGCCGCAGCCACCATACCCAGCGCAAACAGCACCACCACGCTGCTGCCCAGCCGCCCCGTGGCGGCAAACACCGGCACGAGGTCGTCGCCAGCCGCAGGCAGCGGCACGCCCTGCTGTCCGGCCAGCATCACCAGCAGCACGCCCAGCATCAGAAACAGCAGGTTGGCGGGCAGAAACGCCACGCCGTAGGTACACATGTCCTTCTGGGCCTCGCGGAGGGTCTTGCACGTCAGGTTTTTCTGCATCATGTCCTGGTCGAGGCCCGTCATCACGACCACGATAAACACACCACTCAGAAACTGCTTCAGGAAATGCTGCTTCGACACCCAGTCGTCCCAGACAAAGACGCGCGACATCGGGCTGTCGGCCACAGCCGTCACTGCCTCGCCGACGGTCATGCCCAGCTGGCCTATCACCTTATATATAATAATCAGCAATGCGGCAAACAGGCAGAGCGTCTGCAGCGAGTCCGTCCACACCAGTGTCTTGATGCCGCCCGAACGCGTGTAGAGCCAGATGAGCAGCACCATGCCCACGACCGTGACGACGAAGGGTACGCCAACGTCGTCGAACACAAAGCGCTGCATGATGATGCACACCACATAGAAGCGCACCGCCGCCCCCGTCATTTTCGACAGCAGGAAGAACGAGGCCCCCGTCTTGTACGACCGCCGTCCCAGCCGCCGTCCCAGATAGGCATAGATGGTGGTCAGGTTCATGCGGTAGAAGAAGGGCAGCAGCACGAAGGCCACGGCAACATAGCCCAGGATGAACCCCATACACGTCTGCAAGTAGGTCATGCCGATGTGTGTCACCATGCCAGGCACGGACACGAATGTCACCCCCGATATGGAGGCACCCACCATGCCGAAAGCCACCATATACCACGGCGAGCGGCGGTCGGCCCTGAAGAATGTTGCGTTTGTTGCCTGCCGCCCCGTCAGTCGGCTGATGACAAAGAGCAGGGCGATATAAATGAGCACCACAGTCAGAATCATGGGTGCAAAGGTACGGAATAAAGGGAAAAGGGAAAAAGGAGAAAGGAAAAATTTGCTACCGCAGCGGATGTTTTTCACTTTTCCCTCCTCCTTTTTCCCTTTTCTTCGTACCTTTGCACTTGAAAACCTTACGACATGGAAACAAGAAACGTCATGAAAACATGGGCAACGACAGTAGCCCTGCTATTGATTAGCAGCCTGTCCGTTGCCGGCACAGCATCAGACATTGAGACCGAAGGCCTGCGTGCAGCCCAGCTGTTAGCGCGTGCTGACAGCCTGTATGGCGTACAGCAGTACAAGGACGCGCTGGCCGCCGCCCAGGAGGCGCTGCCAAAGGCGAGGGGCACCGAGAACGAGGCCGACTGCCTCAACCTACTGGCTATCATCAACATACGGCTCGCAGACTATCAAGAGGCCGCCCGCTATGCCAAGCAATGCTATGCGCTGGACGAGAAGACGGGCGACCCCGACGTCATGTCGTCGAGCCTCAACACGCTGGCGGCCATCTATATGGGTGCCAACCAGCCCAAGGTGGCCGAGCAGTATGTGCTCAAAGGTATCGAGATGGCCCGCAAGGCCGACAACCCGCAGCGCATGGCCGTGCTGCAGGCCATGGCCTCAGAGGTGTACCACGCCCAGAGCGACGACAGGAAGGCGCTGCCGTACATCGAGCGGGCCTACGACATAGACAAGCAGGCGGGCAACGAGCCGCGAGCCATGGTGCGACTGGCCCAGAAGGCATCCATACTCATCGGACTGCACGACTACCGGCAGGCCGAGCAGGTGCTGGCCAGGGTCATCCCCCAGCTCCGCCAGTCGGCCGACCGCCACTCGCTGGCCATCGCCCTCAACAAGATGGGCATGGCCCTGCACTCGCAGCAACGCCAGCAGGAGGCCCTGCCCTACTATCGCGAGGCCGCCGCCATCTTCGTCGACATGGGCGACATATATAACGAGGTACACGCCCGCCGAGGGCTCTACGAGTCGCTGTGGGAAACCGACCCCGAGGCCGCCAGACAGGAGCTCGACCGCTTTAACACCCTCAAGGACTCCATCTACAGCCGCACGTCGGCCGACCAGCTGGCCAAGTATAATGCCGAGTTCGGCAACGACTGGCTGAAACTGGAAAACTACGCCGAGCGGCAGGCCAAACGGCGGGCCGTCGCCGTGGCCGCAGCCATCGCCCTCATCGCCCTCGTCGCCTGGTGGCTGATGCGCCGCCGCCAGCAACGCCAGGCTCGCGTCAATGCCCTGCTGCGCCAGCACATCAGCGAGCTGACCAAGAAGTACGACGTGCTCAACGAACACTACAACAACGCCCTCGCCACGTCGCCGGCCAAAGACGGGCAGACGCCACTCAGCGATGCCGACCGCAGCTTCGTAGAGTCGACGCAGAACGTCATCAGCGAGCTGCTGCTCACAGGACAGATAGATGCCCGCCACGTGGCCGCGCGAATGGGCATGAGCCCCTTCCAGTTGCGCCAACGCCTGTCAGCCATCACGGGCGAGACACCCCAGAGCTTCATCCAGAATGCACGAATGAAGCGGGCACGCCACCTGCTGGACAACCATCCGGAAATGAACATTTCCGAGATTGCCACCCTGTGTGCATATAACGACACGCCTAATTTCACCCGTGCCTTCAAGAAGACCTTCGGCATAACCCCCACGCAATACCAGGAACGTCTGAAGTCGTAAGTCGTCACATAAAAGGTTTCGCAGGGTACAGAAGTTGGGGTTGTAAGGTTTTCAGGCCGTGAGGTTGTAAGGTGAAAACACCAAAGAAAAACGTCGTTTTTTCTTTGGTGTTTTGCCCGTTTTTTCGTACCTTTGCAAGTACGTATAACACCCCATTGCAGACATTGAAAATGAAGCGATTGCCCATAGTTACACGTTTTTCGCTGGGTGGCTCACTGCAAGCCACTTACAAAATCTCCCAAAACACTTGTCTCGCGGCGTGCGGCGAGCTTATTCGCGGCGGCCGCCGTGAATAAACGCGGCGCACGCTGCGAATAAACGCGGCGGCCGCCGCGAGAAACGAAGGCGGCACCTCGCTCCCTACAACACGGCACCTTGCTCCCTGCAACACGGCACCTTCGTCCCTGCTTCTTGCGGGGTTACTGACGGCTTGCGGCGGGGGCGCTGCGGCGGCCCCGTAGTCATCCATGCTAAAAGCCTATGAAGCACCTTAAGGCCAAATCAACCTTAAGGGAAAAGATATGTTTAGTTTGTATTGCGTATATATAGGAAATGGTATTTCACAACATTATATTCTCTCAACTTTTATATGGGAAGGTTGAGAGGATTGTAGATATTTGTCATTTCATTTGTTTCCATTTGCTTGCACTTTTATTCATAGTCTTGTAGTATTGATTATATGCAGCATGTCTGTTTTACGACCATGAGCAGTCTGTCCTTAAACGGCAAGCCCCAGGCCTTATCTACGATAGTAGAAATTATATATGCTGATACAGCGGTGGAGTCGCAGCCGTGGGGGTTCTGGGTATCTACGATAGTAGAAATTTTATATGCTGATACAGCTATTCTCTCAATGGCAGCAATTATCCTTGCATCTACGATAGTAGAAATTTTATATGCTGATACAGCGAGGTCGGCATTGCTCTCCAGGGCTGACTTATCTACGATAGTAGAAATTATATATGCTGATACAGCAACGAACTGAATACCGACGAGCCCTATACAATCTACGATAGTAGAAATTTTATATGCTGATACAACTCTGAATCATATTCTTGTTACGTTTAAAGGATCTACGATAGTAGAAATTTTATATGCTGATACAGCACCTCCCGCCCTTTTCCTAAAAAATCAACAATCTACGATAGTAGAAATTTTATATGCTGATACAGCCCATGGTCACTGTGCCTTGCGGTTTTGCCGATCTACGATAGTAGAAATTTTATATGCTGATACAGCTGCATTGGGAAAGTCTCTGAATGTTATTCACATACGCTCGCATAACAGATATTCTTTTACATCAAGTAGGGCTTTTGGGCCATGAATTGGAACCATTTTTCATTTTCTATCTTTTTTGTTTGTGGATTTTTGACTAAGTATAGCCCCTTGAGGGCGATGTGATAGGCACCATTGGCATCTGCATCAACAGGGAGTTTTGAGAGCCAGTTGCCATTGGCATCCTTTCCCTTGGTGGCTTCGTCTATGGTGCAGAATTGCTTGCCGTCGATAGCGACAGGCGACAATATATAATCTTCTCCTGTGGCAGCATTGCTGTTGCGCATCTGAAGAGTCTTCTGGAAAGCATAAAACAATCTGCTGAAGAATGTGGCATTTGTGGGATTGACCTCTATGTCAGAAATCAACGTCTTTAAATCCATTCCGTCATCTAGGACAATACCTTTATCTTTGAATGCCGCAACAATCTCTTGAGTAGGGTAATAATCGTGCATCTGCTTCCGACCGTTTTCATCTATTTGCATAACGATACGTTTGCCTGACGTATTGACAGTCCATACATACTTAAAGTCGGTCTGATAGGTCTTAAACTTGCGGTAGTCGAATTCAAATTCAACATTTCCACTTTTCATTTCAATGCGTTCCATCCGCATAAAGAATTCTTTCCGACTCTTTGCATTGGTGAGGTCATTGAAATTGAAGTGATTTACAAATCCCGTCACTGGATCTATCTTAGAAGTGTAGGCGGCAGGAATATAAAAGAGGAAACCGCTTTGCTTGCCCAACCGCTGAAAACTGGTGAATTGCTGTGCCAACTGATATCCACGTAAGATGCCTCCTTCCTCTTCAACCTTAATGTCCTTAAACGACAAATAGTTCAGCTTGTCTATCAGCATCTTCTCAAACTTCTGATAAACCTGCCTTTCAACCTTGAAGCGACCTCGCTTGAATCTGAAGTTCAGGTCTTCGAGTACAACGATGGCGTTATTCTCAACCATCATCACGGCAATCTCGTGTATGACAGCAGAGAGAAAGCCTTCTTTCAGTTCTTTAATCTTACCGATACTTCGCCAACTCTTGCGGGCCTCGTCTCGTTCCTGTTCTCGTTGTGTCAGCTTGGCTTGATAGTTGTAATCGCCCACCATGTTGAAAGTCTTCTGTTTCAGGATTTCTCCTCGTTGGTTAATGAGTGTCAGATAAATCAAATGCCGTTCACCTCTGTCGATACCAATGATATTGACATCAGAATTGTCCTTGAGATATTCTAGCACCTTATCGTTAATGTAGTCGTTGCCGTCTGCATAGAGGTTGAATGTAATGGGTACGTGGAAGAAAAACTCCGGCTTGGTGTATCTGCGGTCTTTTGTTATCTCGTGTGTGACATTCTTCACCACCACCTGGCTGATATAGGCTTTCTCCGCATCTGTCAACTCTGATGATTCTCTTCTACCATTAAAATACTGGTAGAGGTTCCTGTAAATCGGCTCTGGTATAGGCATTCCACTCTTATCCCTGCGATTCAGCATTTTGCTGCCCATTTTATGTGTAATAGGTGTCTTGATGCTTTGCGGACGGTAGAATAGTTCTGCCTGACCATTTAGTTTCAATACTATGTCGTTGAGATTCTCTTGCGAAAAGAGATTCTCCCAATACAACGTATGAAGGTTCTTGCGCCCATGAGTCCCTTCTGCATAGTCTTTGTTGTAGAGTTGGAAAAGATATAGTTGTCCGTTATCTACCCATTCATTCACTTGCTGTTCCGGAATATAGGTAAAACTGACGTTATAGGCTTGCTTGGCTATTTCAGAATAGAAAGAACTGATATCTTCGTATGAACTTGTTGGAGAAAACAGAAAACCGAACTTTCTCCAATCCACGTGTCTGCTAATGGCATCTTTGTAGAAGTCTATCAGTGCATGCAGATTGACAAGGCTAAAATGTGGTGAACCTTTCTTGAAAGAGCCGCTTTCGTAGATGTCAAGTATATGTTTAGACGGTTTAAAGGTGTCAAGCCCCTTCTTCGAGAAAAACACCTTTGGTAGCATCTTGTTTGGACTGGGCAGGAACTTGTAAACCATTTTTGAGTATGAGTCTTTGTCCGGATGATTGCTCCCAACAATTCTTAGCAGGTTCTTTGCATTCATAATGCCTATATACGACAGGCCGTCCTTGAATAAGATAATGGTCTTGTTGTTCTTTTCCTTATTCAAGTCCCATCCGTCTCCAAGAGAAGCAACACCAAAATTCAATTTAAACTTCTTGACATCTGATGGCTTTTTAGTCAGGAAGTTACGGACTCTGTTGTAGACGAAGATGATATTGCTGAGTTCTGTATATAGTGGAATGAATTCGTTGTAAAATTCCTTTTCTACGTCGTATTCTTCTGGAGCGAGCAAAACAGAGCATCTATGCAGTACTTCCATTATGGCATCAAGCATGTTCTTGATAATCTCCGTCCCGTCAGCATTGTTTAAGAACAACTGTTTGTCTTCACCTTTGCACCATTCCTTGTATTGAAGCCAACAAGTATGGACGAGATTGGCTTCTTGCTGAAGAGTAGCAAAATAGGCAGAGATTTGATGCTCATCATCAAAAGATAGTTCCGAAAGGCTGAATGCCTCTTTTGCCAAATAGTTATCTATCTTCTTTTTGTTCTTTGCTGCTTCAATGTTGCCAAACCTTTCAATAGCGGTCTGTTGAAGCTTGTCATTCAAAACTCCCCAGTGTCCAAATACCTTTTGAGAGACATCTGTCAATGATCTGGATAAAAGGAAAATACCATCGGGATTGTATTTGTCGATACGTCCTATCAGACTAACTAACTCACTCAGTATATTGATGGTTTTACCATTCTTATCGTAGTTAATGATAGACAAATAGAACTTATCAATCACCTCTGTCAATTGCTTATCAGACTCTATCTGCTGTGGTATATATGACAGCGTCTCACGGTCGGACAGAATCTGCTTAAAAAGCGGAATCATAGTCAAGGCCTTTTTCTTCTCTCCAAGCTCAGGATGCTGTTGTCGGTATAAGTTGGTAAATTCATTGATACCGCGATACTTCTGTTTACCTTCTTTTGCGACACCTCCCAAAACCTGATTGTAGAAATTTATACCCTCTTGTGTCAACAGAGCATTGTAGAAATCAACTTTGAAGATGTCGTCTATCATAACACCTTCAAGGAATGGCATCAATTCTGTAGCGACTTGTTCCAACACTATTGGGGCAGCAGCTTTGATATTCTCATAGACTTCTATGTTGGCCAGAAATTTGGGGAAGTTATCATGTACCAGTCTATAGGGAACACTCGTGCTGATAGCCTCTGCGTTATAGATGTTGTTTCTGTTTTCTTGGAAACCTTTGAAATACGATGCAAATCTATGGAATGACTTCAGAGCATCATCGTCATAGATGTCAGGGAATACATTATCTATCAACTTTTGCGGAGTAGGTGCAGTAAGTTCCTGATAGTGACGGAAATCTTTTATAGCAGCGGCAATTTGTTTTCGCATATTATCCTGCTCCTTCTCAAGAGTCTTCTTTGTCTCCTCATTTTTGTCCTTACGGTTTGCCTCAATAGCAGTTTTCAAAGGATTCCAATCCAAATGTATATCTTTCAGTGATTCACGGATGCACACCTTGTGATAATCGTCTATCAGGGCTTTCACTTTCGGGTAGTCTTCCACTTTCTGTTTGTCACTATCCAGCACCTTGTTCTTCTTTATCCATTCTTGTGTTTTACCAATAGGCCTTAACTCAAAGCGCAAAGTCTTTGATACAGGATATATGCCGATAAATTGTTTCAGGTCCTTCATACTGTGGCTTTGTTTTATTTGCTATACTGTTTTGCCTATTCCCATCTTTAGGCATTGACAATTTGATTGCAAAAATAACGAAATTATCTTAGAATAGGACACTTCTCTCTTGAAAAGCATCAGTTCTTAACCCTTTTTAATTGAAATGTATAAGAACTTGCACGTAGATTTAGGTATGTAAACCTCGGACAACGCTTTTGGTTGTAAGCCGAGCCTTTTTCGAGTCATATACGAACCACCTTCGAACCATCTCCGAAGGCACAGGTTTACGCTCTATGCTTCGTATATCCTCCAGCAATAGCCACTTCCGTTCGAGGGAAGCAAGAAAATTTTGACATTTTTCTTGCTTTTCTGCTCACTTTTTCGTACCTTTGACCGCAATAATCATTCAACCAGTAAACAACCCCTTACAAAAAAGCACTACAAACAATGAAAAAGACTACACTCATTACCCTGTTCATGCTGACGCTGGCCGGCCTGTCAGCAGCAGCACAAAACATGCGCCAGTCGCAGGAACAACAACACAAGGAGGCCACCGCTACGGATGCACAGCAGGAGGCTGGCGGAGGGCTGTCCGCCCTTCCGCTGCATCGCTACGATGCCAAGCTCGACGGCAAAATACCTGTGGTGATTGCCTTCCAGCAAAATGCTGACAACACCGTGGCCGGCTACATCTACTACCCCAAGGCCAAGCACCCCGCACCCATCCTGCTCGTGGGCATCGTGATGCACGAGAAGGGTTCTGAATACTACAGTCTGACGGAGTATCAGCCCGACGGCAGGACGAGCGGATATATGACGATTGAGAACGACGGGAAAGGCAAGATGGAGGGTACGTGGGGTGACCCGAAGACCATGAAGGAGCGTAAGCTGACCGACATGAGGCACAGCAGCGAGCGTCCTGCATGGTTCACGGAATCGCTGCTGACCCCAGAGCGTCCTGACAACATCGGCAAGGAGTATTCGTATCAGCGGTGGAACCCGCGCTACAAGGCATACATGGGCGGGCACATCACCTTCCGTGCTGCGGGCAAGAACCGCATACACTTTGACTGCAGCAACGCAGAGCGTAACATTGCCGAGGGCAAGAGCGCCGAGGGCCGTCCGGCTGTGCTCAAGGGCAACGTGTTTGAATACCACGACGTGAATGAGTGCGGATATGGCTTTAAGGCCACGTTCTATCCCAGGTTTGTCGTGCTGGAGAGCCTGACCACTGGCGAGACGCTCAACTGCTTCGGGGCCTTTGCGTCCTTCGACGGCATATATATTAAGGTGAAAAAATGACTATTGTTCGCCGGCTGCGCGAAATGATAAGATTATTTGACTAAATGATAACAACGATACACCCCTTTTGTTGTACCTTTGCCAACAGGTTGGAACGATGAAACATTGACCATTGAACATTGACCATTAAGCATTGACCATTGACCATTGACCATTGACCATTGACCATTGAGCATTGACCATTGAGCATTAAGCATTAAGCATTAAGCATTGAACATATAAACATTAAACGTTATGGCATTTACTGAAACGACAACGACTGGTTACGGAACGCGCGTGGGACGCTCGTTCAAAAGCATCGGCACGGGCTTTCTGCTATTCATTGCAGCCACGTGCCTGCTATGGTGGAACGAAGGCCGTGCGGTGAAGACGGCAAAGATGCTCGACGAGGCCGGCTCGGCCTACGTGGAAATGGAGAATCCCCAGAAGAAGGATGCCTCGCTGGAGGGCGAGCTCATCTGCGGCACCGCCCTGGCCACGACCGAGGACTCGCTTGCCGACCGCCAGTTTGGCATCGGCGCCAAAGCCATCGCCCTGATGCGCAAGGTGGAATACTTCCAGTGGGTGGAGCACAGCACCGAGAAGCGGGAAGACAAACTGGGCGGCAAGGAGGTGACCACCACCACCTACACCTACAGCAAGGAGTGGGTGAGCCGTCCGGTGGAGTCGGCCCAGTTCAAGGACCCGGCCTATCAGAAGCTGAACATGGTGCTGGCCACCTTTGACGAGCAAGAGCAGTGGGCCGAGAACGTGTCGTGGGGTGCCTATCAGCTGAGCGAGGGACTCATCCACCGCATATCGTCCAACGAAGGCATAGACCTGACCATCAGCGAAGACCTGCTGAAGCAGTTTGACAAGGCCACGCAGACGGCCTATGAGCGATTCTATGGCGTGCAGAAGCAGGCACAGACGACCAATCAGCCGCAAGCCACGGCACAGCTGGGCATTCCTGACTCGGTGCGGGCACAGCTGCCCGACTCCGTACGCGCCATGCTGGACGCACTGCAGGCCAGGAACGACTCTATCAACAAGGCCATGCAGGAAGCCGAGAACAAGAAAGACCTGGAGTTTGTTCACCAGGCCGGCAATGTACTCTACTTCGGACGTGTGCCAGGCTCGCCAGAGGTGGGCGACGTGCGTGTGACGTTCGAGAAGATAGTTCCCGCCAAGGTGACGGTGATGGCCGTGGTCGACGGCAACACGTTCAAGCCCTTCAAGGCCAAGAACGGCAAGCGCTTCCAGGCACTCGTTATGGGCCATAAGAGTGGCGACGAGATAATCGATGCCGCCAAGGACTCTAACACCATGTGGACGTGGGCACTGCGCATACTGGGTGTGCTGCTGGTCATTGCCGGGCTGAAGAACATCTTCGGATTCCTGGAGATGATACTGAAGGTGGTGCCCTTCATTGCCAACATCTTCGGATGGGGCATCGGCGTGGTATGCACGGTCATCGGCGTCGTCTGGAGCCTCATCGTCATTGCCCTGGCCTGGGTGTTCTACCGTCCGCTCTTAGGCATTGCCCTGCTGGCCATTGCAGGCTTCCTGGTCTGGGTGTTCGCCTTCAAGGGCAAGGACAAGTTGAAGGAGCTGGCCGTACGGAGCAAGTCAGTTGAGATTAAGAGTTAAGGGTTGACACAACCTTGCACGAAAGGAAACGGAAAAGATGAAGAAACTGCTCATTGCACTGGCCCTGCTGCTGCCATTAGCAGCACAGGCCGCATCCATCCAGGAAATAGAAGCAGGATGGACCAAGAAAGTAATCACCAACGTGCCGTCGGGCAGTCTGGGTGTCATGCTCCAGCGGTTTCAGGACACATGGCCCACCACGTCGGTCGGCGAAGCCTGCAGAGCCATCAAGACAGGCTATCACAACGCCGACCCGGAGGCAGGGCGCATTGTCGTGAACGACACTAAGAACGGCTTCATAAAAATATACGACGAAGCCGTCGGCAGCGACAACCAGTATATGTCGGCCTGCGCGTGGAACCGCTCTAACAAGCACCGCCTGCTGGCCGTGGTCATCGGACAACCCGTGGTGCCCGACAAGGAAATCATCTGCTTCTACGACTACGACCCGCAGAAGCATGTGCTTACCCCGGAGCCTTCCATCCTCAAGGGCTGCGAGCACCGGTTCCCTGACAGTTTTGTGTCCTATCGGCTGCCCCGCTACGGCAAGACGCTGCTCGTGGCTGAACAGCGCGGCGACGAGGAGCTCTGCATCCACCACTACAAGTGGAACGGCATGCAGCCCGTGTTCGACTTTTCGGACCCTGAGGTGGGTGCAAAGACCCCGATGGCGTTCCCTGGCGGCCTCGACGACGACGGTCGCGGCCCTGACGACGAGGCCCACGGCCCTGGCGAGCTGCCCTACGGCTCTACGGTGAAGTACGAAGGCGAGGACTACTTGATAGTATATACCGCCGAGCAGTTTGTCAGGTCCCTGAAGTCGAACGCCCGCATAATGGTAGCCAGAGACGTGGAAATCAACCTGACCCCCTACCTGAACACCCAGAGCTGCTGGCGCACGCAGCACCGTCAGTGGCGCCCGGAGGGTTCGACCGACGTGGGAAGCCGCGAGGCCGTCATCAGCGAGGCGGTGTTCGACGGCCGCCAGCTGACCATGGTCAACCTCAAGCAGATGATTATCCGTGGCGAGGGCAACTCACGCCTTGTCGTCGAGCCGCGCTATGCCTTCTGCCTCAACTTCAAGGACTGCGAACAGATATACATCCATAACCTGACCATCGGACACACCGAGGACGGCAGCTGTCAGGGTGGCGTCGTCGGTGTGCAGGGCGGCTGGCGCATCAACATCAACGACTGCGACCTCTACGGCTGCGGTACCTACGGTGTGCAGCTTCAAAACACGCGCGACTTCTCGATGTACCGCTCCGTCATCCGCAACTGCACCTACGGCATCATGACGCTCCACGGCGTAGAGTCGGCCAAGTTTGAGCGCTGCGACTTCTTCCACAACAAGGAGTACAGCCTTGTAGAGAGCCGAGGCTCAGGACTGGTGTTCTACGACTGTCGCTTCTATGCCAACCACGGCGACTCCAAGCTGTTCGACATCGACCAGGAGTTCTTTCTGAACAAGTGTGCCGTCTATCATCCTACGGAGAATCTGGGCAACATCAGCCAGGCCGACAAGTCGGGCACCACCTTCTCGCCCAACCCCTTCGACTCGCAAATCATGCCGCGCGACATCGGCCCAGACAAGAAACAATAGACGATGAGCAGGTATAGCAGCGGACAACAGCAGACACACACGGACAACCCCAAGAAAGTCCGAAAAAGTCCGCTGTCGTCCGCTGCAAAATAAAAGAAAAGACGATGAGTAAGGAATCAGTTATGCAAAATCACAGGACACTACGGCTGTGCCTGCTGCTGACGACCATCATGGTCAGCCTTGGAATGTCGCGTCCCTCCGTGGCACAAGACCGAAACTTTGAGAGCTGCCCGCTGGAAGTGATAGCACAAGGATGGCAGACGAAAACCATTGACAACGTAGCCAACGGCAGCCTGGGGGTCATGCTGGAACGCTTCGACCAGACATGGCCCACGTGGATGCTCAGTGCCGTCAGACAGGCCATGGAGCTAGGTCTCGACAAAAATGTGCTCGACGCGAACACGGGGCTCACCGTCACCATCGATGCCAAGAACGGCTATGCCGAAGTGAGCGACGACGGCAGCGACGGCGAGTATGCCACGGTCTGCTATTGGAACCGCCCTGGCGGCCACAAGCTGCTGGCCGTGCTGCTGGGCAAGCCCACCGACCCCAGCATCGAACTGCTATGCTTCTACGACTACGACCCGCAGCGGCGCACGCTCACCCCTGAGCCTGACATCGTGCAGGAGTGCTGCCAGCCAGAGCATGGTGGCGAGATGGCCTTCCAGCTGCCCCGCAAGGGCACAGCCCTGACCGTCATGGAGTATAGCGGCGGCCTGAGCTATAGCCGCATCTACAAGTGGGACGGCAGGCTGTTCACCTTTGACCGCACGGAGAAGGAGGCGCTCCAGATGGGCACGGAAGACGAGACGAGCAGCAAGCAGGCACAGCTGGCACACATCCGCAAGCTGTATGCCGAGGCCAAGGCACAGACAGCCAACAGCAAGCAGGCCAACGAGACGGTGGTGACCAGCAACTACACGTTGCCCGCCTCAGGTGCCACCAAGGATGTCACACATTATTATTATCATGGAGCGTACGACGAGAACACGGGCGGCACCTTCTTTACCCCCTACCTCATCATCAGCAGGCACAACGTCGGCGCAAAGGAGTACTACGAAGAAATGCTTTTCGACGAGGGCGTCCTGGTGTTCTATTTCAGCAAGCAGGGCAACGACGAGACGCGCTACTACTGGAACGCTGGCGGTTTGCTGAACGAGGTCATCAAGGGCCAGCGCCTGACCGATGACATCTTTGCCGCCCGCATGGCCGGCGACCTGAAGGAGGCTTTCAACAAGCTGATGAACACAGCGTATTAACCCTACAAACGAATAAACGACAATGAAAAGACTGATTCTTTTTGCCGCCGCCGGCCTCCTGCTGGCCTCCTGCGCCGGCAAAGGCAAGGGGGCGAACACCTCCGCCGACTCCACCGCCGCCGACGGCACACCGGCCACAACGGCAGCCACCATCGAAATCAGCGACACCGCCGCCACAACGGCAGCCATCATAGCACAGGTGGAGGCCCTCTACAAGGCGCTGAACAGCTACGACTGGGAGAAAGACACTTACAACCTTGACGACAAACTCACCAAGCGCTTCGCCGCCAAAGTCTGGCGGCAGGCCGTGGCCGACATCGACAGCATCGAGTCAGCACGCGAGGGCGAGACAGGATTCTTCGAGAGTGAGATTTCGCCCGACTTCATGACCTGGTCGTACGAGTACGACGGCCACGTCGACGTCAGCAACATCAGCGTCGTCAGCATCCAGGACGGCGTGGCCCACGTCGAGTTCGACATGAAGGGTGCGGGCCGCGAGCCTGAAACCGGCAGCTGGGACATGATACAGGAGGACGGACAGTGGCGCGTGAAGACCGTCTACTACCACACAAACAACATCCTGGCCATGATGCACCAGTACATTGACGAGAAGATATGGTACTACGACAAGCGCTTCGACATCCACAAATACCTTGCCGACATCAACAAGCTGGCCCGCAAGGCGCTGGACAGCGACGCCGGCATCGTGGTCACTGAGTACGAGCTCTACGACATCGACCGCGACGGCACGCCAGAGGTCATCGTCCACTGTCCTGAGTGGGCTGCCATGATGGTGTTTGCCGTCGGCAGCGGCAAGGCCGAGCTGCTGGTCAGCACGGAGACCACGCTGACGCTGGTGCTCTACGACCATGGTGCAGGTGCCGTGGGCGGATGCGGCACGGGCTGCAGCCAGGGCTATTTTGCACGCATCAGCAAGAGCCGCTGCGTCAGCAAGGTCAGCAACTATGAGCAGTACGACCCCGAAGGCAACGTAATAGAAAGCAGATGGGAGACCGACAAGGGCCAGCAGCTGACCAACGCACAAGGCGAGCAGCTGTTTCGTGAGCTCGGCCAGTCGTACACCATCGAGCCCCGTTGGCAGGATATAGACACGGAATAAACAGAAAAGGGCAACACAATGAGACAGCACACACTACTATTAGCCGCCACTATGCTGGCCGCCACTATGCTGGCCGCCTGTGCCGGCAGGCAGAAGGGTGCCGCCGCCGACAGCGACTCCACCCAAGTAACTGACAGCACACAGGCCGTAGCGCACGACACCACCCCGCCGCCCATGTTCCTCATGGGTGCCGACAAGGGCCACATGCTGATGCTCTACTGGGCGGGAAGAACCGAAGAAGGACGAGGACAATGCGGAATACTTCGACGACATATATCGCCCCTGGGCCTTGCAGGACCTCTTTCGCCGCAACCGCACGCAGTACACCAATCTGGTCATGGACACACGAACCGTCAAAATAAAGTATGTCGACGAGGTGCTGCTGGACCCCAACGGCGAGCGTCCCAGCATCGGGATGCTGCATAGCCATGAGGAGATACCGTCGCTCAGTGCCCGCTATACCGGCATTGACGGCAACAGGATTGACGAGGCCGAGGTCATGGTCACCGACCAGTATCTGGCATCGCACAAGCTGCTGCCCATCGAACTGACCTCGCCCTTCGACGGCCCCGAGAAGCCGCTGCCCGCCAACGCCATCAAGCAGCTGGAGGCTAAATACGGCATGACGGCCAGCCGCTCCGCCACGCACTACACCATCGGCAAGCGCTACACGTGGGGCAAGCTGCAGTTCAAGGGCGAATACAAGCAGGCCAAGCGCAAGCAGCTCTTTCCCGGCCAGAAGTTCTGCCTGGCCCTCGACGTGCTCATCGATGGCGACAAGGTCTACGCCAACGAGCAGGAAGGATTCTACGAGTCGGACACCAACTACGGCTGGAACGTCGACGACGAGGGCGAATACGTAGGCTGCAACATCCGCGCCGCCTTCGAGGGGCCGCAGGGCCTGGAGCTGTGCTACGACTCGTCAGCCCCCGAGAGCTGGGAAATCGGCATGTTCTATCTGCGCGACGGCCAGCTGACATGCCGCTCCTATACGGTCTACCAGACGATGGTGGACGAGCCCATTCCCCTCTGGAAGAAGGAGATAGCCAAGATGCAGAAACTCTACGAAACGGCCGACGACGACCACGGACAGGACCCGCTGGCGAAATACTGTCTGGTAGACATCGACGAGGACGGCAATCCTGAGATATGGATGCGCGACAAGGACGAGGAGTACGGTGCACTGTTCACCCGCAAAGGCAACAACATACGGCTGGTGACCACCGAGACACCCAAGATGAAGTTCTACACCCGCAAGACACGGGGCGGCAGGGGATATATATGCAAGGGCGGACCAGCTGGCGGACCGTCGTACTACAACGAGGTCGTCACCATCGAGAAAAGCCGCCCCACCGATGTCTACCACCAGATGCAGGTCTACGATGACATCGAGGGCGAGCTCAACGGCAAGACGCTCAGCGCCGCACGTGCCAAGGCATACCTCGACGGACTGCCGGAGAGCATCAAGCTGGAAGCGCCCTACTGGACGGAAACACAGAAATAAGCAGAAGGAGCGGCAAAGTGTGCCGTCCGATTCTGTCGGACGGTTAATTTTGTGTACCTCTGGCCTTACGGCCTTAGCCACTCCCGTTCGGAAACGGAAGCAAAAACTTCGTTTTTCCTTTTGCATTTAGCTCACTTATTCGTACCTTTGCACGCGGTAATTATTCACCAACAACAAAAGACAATGGCAAAACAAAAGAAATTCATCCTTCAAGAGAGTGAGATTCCCACACAGTGGTACAATATCCAGGCCGACATGCCCAACAAGCCCATGCCGCCCATCCATCCGGCTACCAAGCAGCCGCTGACGGTCGACGACCTGGCACACATCTTCCCCCGCGAGTGCTGCGTGCAGGAGCTGGACACCGAGCATGCCTGGATAGACATACCCGAGGAGGTGCTCGACAAGTATAAGTTCTACCGCTCCACACCGCTGGTGCGTGCCTACGGACTGGAGGAAGCACTGGGAACACCCGCTCACATCTATTTCAAGAATGAGTCCACCAACCCATTAGGCTCGCACAAAATCAACTCCGCCCTGCCCCAGTGCTACTATGCCAAGCAGGAGGGCACCACCAACGTCACCACCGAGACGGGTGCCGGCCAGTGGGGTGCTGCCCTCAGCTATGCCGCCAAGACATACGGTTTGGACTGTGCCGTCTATCAGGTAAAGATTACCATGCAGCAGAAGCCCTACCGCTCCAGCATCATGCGCACCTTCGGAGCCGTGGTCACGGGCTCGCCGTCGATGTCGACACGTGCCGGCAAGGACATACTGACCAAGGACCCCACCCACAGCGGCTCGCTGGGCACGGCCATCTCTGAGGCCGTCGAGCTGGCCACCACCACGCCCAACTGCAAGTACACCTTAGGGTCGGTGCTCAACCACGTCGCCCTGCACCAGAGCATCATCGGCCTGGAAGCCGAGAAGCAGATGCAGATGGCCGGCGAATATCCAGACATGGTCATTGCCTGCTTTGGCGGCGGCTCCAACTTCGGCGGCATCGCCTTCCCCTTCATGCGCCACAATCTGAAGGATGGCAAGACCACCGAGTTTATTGCTGCCGAGCCCGACAGCTGCCCCAAGCTGACACGCGGCCAGTTCCGCTACGACTTTGGCGACGAGGCGGGCTACACACCCCTGCTGCCCATGTTCACCCTGGGACATAACTTCAAGCCGTCGAACATCCATGCCGGCGGACTGCGCTATCACGGTGCCGGCATGATAGTCAGCCAGCTCATCAAGGACGGACTGATGCACGGCGTGGACATTCCACAGCTGGAGAGCTTCGATGCCGGCATGCTGTTTGCACGCACCGAGGGCATCATTCCCGCCCCGGAGTCGTGCCACGCCATTGCCGCCACCATCCGCGAGGCCAACAAGTGCAAGGAGACGGGCGAGGAGAAGGTCATCCTGTTCAACCTCTCCGGCCACGGACTCATCGATATGCCGAGCTACGAGTCGTTCATCAAGGGCGACCTGCAGAACTACACCGTCACCGACGAGATGATAGCCCAGAACCTGGCCGAGCTCGACAAGCAGTAACAGACAAAACAGCGAGCGCCCGCCCGCCATATAAAGAGCGCCCGCCCTCCATAGTGAGAGCGGGCGCTCTTCGTATGAAGCGCGCCCGCCCGCAACCCACTTTGGGTGTACCTTTCTCCCGGTTTGGACGTACCTTGGCAGCAGTTTGGCGGCACCTTACTCCCAGTTTGGGTGTACCTTTCTCCCGGTTTGGCCGTACCTTGGCAACAGTTTGGCGGCACTATGGCCTCAGCAATCGGAAAAACAGCTTGTAGCATCTTAGTACGCAGAGACACAGCGGCACAGAGGTTCATCGTCGTAGGGCGGAAGCCTCTGTGCCGCTGTGTCTCTGCGTACTACTTATCAGAACTCGCTGGTGAAGTGGAAACGGATGTGCTTGAAGTCCTCCTGAGCCATCTGAAGCATATAGCCGGAGTCGGCAAGGAAGACGTCACGACCCTCCTTGTCCTTGGCCATATACTGGTATTTGCGCTTCTTGAAGTTGTCGAGCTCGGCGGCATCGTCGCTCTCCAACCAGCATGCCTTGTAGAGATGGACGGGCTCCCAGCGGCACTTGGCGTTGTACTCGTTCTCCAGTCGATACTGGATGACCTCAAACTGCAGCTGGCCGACGGTGCCGATAATCTTACGACCGTTGAACTGGTTGACAAACAGCTGGGCGACACCCTCGTCCATGAGCTGGTCGATGCCTTTCTGCAGCTGTTTCGACTTCATGGGGTCGTCGTTCTCGATGTACTTAAACAGTTCGGGCGAGAATGAGGGCAGGCCACGGAAGTGCAGCTGTTCGCCCTCGGTCAGCGTGTCGCCAATCTTGAAGATGCCATTGTCGGGCAGTCCCACGATGTCGCCTGGCCACGCCTCGTCGATGGTCGACTTGCGCTGTGCCATAAACTGCGTGGGGCTGGAGAAGCGCAACGTCTTGCCCTGACGCACATGCAGATAGGGCTGATTGCGCTGGAAACGGCCTGAGCAGACCTTGCAGAAGGCGATGCACGAGCGGTGGTTGGGGTCGATGTTGACAGTAATCTTGAAGATGAAGCCCGTGAACTTCGGCTCCTCGGGGCTCACCATACGCTCCTCGGCCTTAGTGGCACGCGGGCTGGGGGCTATCTCGACGAAGCAGTTCAGCAGCTCCTGCACACCGAAGTTGTTGAGTGCCGAACCAAAGAAGACGGGAGCCACCTCGGCCGACCGGTAGGTGGCCACGTCGAACACAGGGTAGACGCCATCGACCAGCTCCAGGTCGTCGCGGAGCTTCGCAGCGTCCTGCTCGCCGATGCGCTGGTCCAGCTCGATAGAATCGAGCTGCACAGTGACCTTCTCGGTGACGCGCTGCTTGTCGGGGGTGAACAGGTCAAGGTTCTGCTCGTAAATGTTGTAGACACCCTTGAACTTGGCACCCTGGTTGATGGGCCACGAGAGAGGGCGCACCTTGATTTCCAGCTCCTTCTCCAGCTCGTCCAGCAGGTCGAAGGGGTCGCGGCCCTCACGGTCCATCTTGTTGATGAATATGATGACGGGGGTGTTGCGCATGCGGCAGACTGACATCAGCTTGCGCGTCTGCGTCTCTACGCCCTTGGCACCGTCAACCACGATGATGGCCGAGTCGACGGCCGTCAGCGTGCGGTAGGTGTCCTCGGCAAAGTCCTGGTGGCCCGGCGTGTCGAGAATGTTCACCTTATACTCTATGTCTGAGCCCTCGGGGGTGTAGTCGAACTCCATGACCGATGTGCTGACCGAGATGCCACGTTGCTTCTCAATGTCCATCCAGTCAGAAGTGGCAGTCTTCTTGATTTTGTTGTTTTTGACGGCACCCGCCACCTGTATCTGTCCGCCAAAGAGCAGAAACTTCTCTGTCAGCGTCGTCTTACCGGCATCTGGGTGCGAAATGATGGCGAATGTTCGCCTGCGTTCTATTTCCTGATTCACTGTTTCTATTGTTATATTTGTTTTTCCGCTGCTAAAAGGTTGTTGACACATGTTTCCAGGCTTTCCTCCCAATAGGGCACCTCGACGGCATAGGTCTGCTTGAACTTTGACTTGTCGAGCACCGAGTAGTGCGGACGCTTGGCAGGCGTAGGATATTCCGAGGTGTGCAACGGACGGACATGGCAGGTGGTGATGCCTGCCAGTCGGTGGATGGCCTTGGTGAAGTCGTACCATGAGGTGACACCCTCGTTAGAGAAGTGGTAGATGCCAGGCACGATGCCCTTGCTGATGGCCGTCATGATGGCCACGGCAAGGTCGTGGGCATAGGTGGGCGTGCCTATCTGGTCGAAGATGACGCCCAGCTCCTGCCGCTCACGCCCCAGCCGAAGCATGGTCTTCACGAAGTTGTTGCCAAAGGTGGAGTAGAGCCATGCCGTACGGATAATCATCGACTGCGGACAGAGCTTCAGGACATTGAACTCGCCGACGAGCTTCGTCTTGCCATAGACACTGTTAGGACAGGTGTCGTCGTCCTCGACATAGGGGGTATGTTTGGTGCCGTCGAACACGTAGTCGGTGGAAATCTGTATGAGCCACCCGCCCCTGCTACCCACAGCCTCGGCCAGATAGGCCGGTGCCTCGGCATTCAGACGGGTACAGAGTTCCTCGTTGTCCTCAGCTTTATCGACGGCGGTGTAGGCCGCACAGTTGACGATGCCGTCGATGTGGTTGTCGCAGACAAACTGGCGCACGGCATCGTGGTCAGTGATGTCCAGCTCCTGGACATCGGTGTTGTACCATACGTGCTGGGGGTAGTCGGCCTCCAGCCTTTGCATTTCGTTTCCTAATTGGCCGTTACAGCCAGTGAGCAATATGTTCATGTTTGGAACTTTATACATTAAAGTTGACAGTTGACGAGTTGACAGTTGGCATGTTGACAGTTGCTTGCACTCCTCTCTCCTCTTTCCTATCTTCAGAACTCCAGCGGTTCCTGTTTGTCCTTCAGATAGTAGTCGTTGAGCATGCCGATGAGCGTGCTGATTTCCTGTACGGCATGCAGCGTGTTAGGGGTGATTTCCTTCTTCTGAAGGCGAAGCAGCATGACACCGTAGAGCGAGTTGAAGCAGGTCTCCAGTTCGTTCTCCTCCTTGTTGGCACCACGGCCACGCAGCTCTACGATGTAGGGCAGCACCTTGTAATACTCAGCATTGTAGAAGGGGAACTTGGACGAGGCAAGCAGTTGGGCGTGCAACTCCTGTAGCTGCTGCATGACGACCTTGTTGATTTGCAGGTGGCCATGCTCGCGACAGCCCTCGGCGTTGAGCATGCGGATGAGGTTGCCAAACCAGTCGGCCTCCTCCTCTTTTTGTTCGTCGGTATAGTCGAAACGGTCAATATACTCGTGGCGGATGCGACTCAGCGAGCATCCGAAAGCCCTGATGGTGTCCTCTATCTGCCACATATAGAGCAGATACTCGGCAATGTTCTTCTTTCTTAACTCTTGTGCTACAAACACGATAGGGAGTAAATTATTATTAAATATTAATTTTGGCCGAAGGCCGCATATCCTCACCAGCGCACCAGATTGGTGGTTGTGCCCAGCAGCATGATGATGGAGCCCAGAATCACGGCAACGCCGATAATCTGGTTGATGAGGCGGATGCCGAAGTCGTCGAACTTGGCACGAATCTTGTCTACCAGCCATGTCAGCCCCCACCACCACACCAAGGCACCGCCTACAATGCTCATGAAGCCCACGAGCATCTCAAACGGATGGTTGGGCAGCACGAAGGCAAATTGGGCATACATGGCCAGGAAGAGGAAGATGATGAGCGGATTGGAGAACGTGACAAGGAAGGCCGTCCAGGTGTTGTACCACAGGGTGCCTTTCTGCTGGCCCGACTGGTGCATCTTGTGCGTGGGGTCGGTGCGGTAGGTGAAGAATCCGAAGCACAACAGCATGATGCTGCCCGCTATCTGCAGGTAGAAACGGTTCTGGTCGTTGGTGATAAAGTCCATGACGAACGACATGCCGAAGCCTGCTATGCCGGCATAGATGATGTCGCTCATGGCGGCACCCACGCCAGTAGCCAGCCCGTACCAGCGGCCCTTGTTCAGCGTACGCTGCACACAGAGTATGCCCACCGGCCCCATGGGAGCCGAGGCAATGAGCCCTATGAGCATGCCCTTGAATATGAAGTCTAATATATTAATAGGTACGTGAAACGGCATATCGCGTGCAAAATTACAAAAATAATATGAAATAGTTTAGTTTTTCCGATTATTTTTGTACCTTTGCCCGAAGATTAAGCAACAATCAACTAATTAAAGCAATATTTTTCTATCATGACTGAACAGCAAGGAATAAAGCCGTATGTCATCGGCTTAGACTTAGGAGGCACCAACTCCGTATTCGGCATCGTTGACGCCCGTGGTGATATCAAGGCTACTACCGCCATCAAGACTGGCGGCTACGAGCGCGTGGAAGACTATGTCAAAGCCTGCGTGGAGGCCCTGCAGCCCATCATCGAACAGGTGGGTGGCATTGAGAAAATAAAGGCCATGGGCATCGGTGCTCCCAACGGCAACTACTACAAGGGCACCATTGAGTTTGCCCCTAACCTGCCGTGGGCACACGACGGCATCGTGCCCCTGGCCCAGATGTTCAGCGACCAGCTGAACGGTATTCCCGTGGCACTGACCAACGATGCCAACGCCGCCGCCATCGGCGAGATGGTCTATGGCGTGGCCCGTGGCATGAAGAACTTCATCGTCATCACCCTGGGCACTGGCGTAGGCTCCGGCATCGTGGTCAACGGTCAGCTGCTCTATGGTCACGACGGTTTTGCCGGCGAACTGGGTCACGTCACGATGGTGCGTGGTGCCGAGGGACGCTCGTGCGGCTGTGGCCGCACCGGCTGTCTGGAAGCCTACTGTTCGGCCACGGGTGTCGCCCGCACGGCCCGCGAACTGCTGGCCAAGACCGACCGTCCCAGCATACTACGCGACATGAAGCCTGAGGACATCACCTCGCTCGATGTCAGCATCGCCGCCGGCAAGGGCGACGAGTTGGCCAAGGATATTTACGAGTTCACCGGGCGCATGCTCGGTGAGGCCTGCGCCGACTTTGCCGCCTTCTCCAGCCCGGAGGCTTTCATCTTCTTCGGCGGCATGGTCAAGGCCGGCGACCTGATTATGGAGCCCATCAAGCGTTCGTACAACGAGCACGTGCTGCCCATCTTCCGTGGCAAGGCACAGTTCCTGGTCAGCGGACTCGACGGTGCCTCGGCAGCCGTACTGGGAGCCTCGGCCATCGGCTGGGAAATACAGTAGAGAGACACCCTGACGTTTGAAATGGCTTGAGCGCACGCTCAAAGTGATTAGAACGGCCGTTCAAAGTGATTTGAGCGGCCGTTCAAAGTGTTTAGAGCGAACGCCTGTGCCCCACGAAGGTGCCACCTTTGTCCCTGCGAGGTGGCACCTTTGTCCCTGCAAGGCGGCACCTTTGTTCCTACCTTTCGGCACCTCCGTATGACTTCATCAATGGATAATGGACTATGGAGGCGACTGGACCACTGACGAAGCCTCTGTCTCTCTGCGTACTACCCCCAAAAAGTGGCAAACCTAAAAGAGGTTGGTGCAGGACGCTACCAACCTCTACCAATGAATGATAAGCGTGCGGTAAATGACCGCAGATGGATAAGCTTATCGGCGGCAAATATAGGCATTAATTAGGAAAAAAACAAATTTTAGGCAGACTTTTTTACTTTTCTGCCGTCTTTTGCTGCGGACAACAGCAGACTTTTACGGACAATCCGTGTATGTCCGCTGTTGTCCGCTGCTTCCTTAATGGTGGTTTTCGGAAGGGTGGCAGACGGTCATCGGGGCAGCGTCATGTTTTTACGATAGCCCATGCCCGTGACATGACAGATGAGCCGGCCGTCCTGATTGTTGACACGCACCTCGACGGACGGAATCTTGTGGTGGTCGCTGATGCTGACAGCTTCTGCCGTCAGCACGTCGCCTTCCGTGGCCGACGAGACGAATATCATGGTGTTACTGATGCCAAAGGTCAGCTGGCCACGACAGTTCATGAGGGCGGCAATGGCCAGGTCGGCCAGCGTAAACAGGGCACCGCCCTGACAGACGTTGCCGCCGTTGAGGTGGTTGTGGGTCACGGTCATCGTTGCCACGGCATGGCATTCGTCAACTGCCGTAAGCTGGCAGCCGTTGGTGGCCGCAAAGCGGTCGGTGGTGTTAAGTAGTTCTTGTATATTCATCGATAAAAGTTTCAAATCGTCGGCAAAATTACACTTTTTCCGCCGAATAATAAAAAAAAGCGGCCAAAAGTTTGCAGGTTTGCAGAATTATGCGTACTTTTGCCGCCAGAATAAAACAAAGCTAGGCAATGAAAGCAATGTTCAACATCTGGTGGTGGCGTACTCGAGATTGAAATAGTCGCGGGGTACGAAGCCATGCATGCTTTCATGACAAAAGAGAAGGGGCTCGTCGGTAACGCGGCGAGTCCACTTTTTTTCATTGAACATTGAACATTGGACTTTGAACATTGGAGATTAGAGATAAAGAACGAAACATGAAGTATCAGGAGCAAAGCATTTCTCCTTCCTCCATCATCCTTCCTTCATCCTCGAAGACATCAAACAATAAAGACTAAATAAACGACAGCATGAGTTATCAAGTAGACAAGAACGGTTTTTACGGAGAGTTTGGCGGTGCCTACGTGCCGGAGATACTCTACGCTACGGTGCGCAACCTGCAGGAGCAGTATCTGGGCATCATCGAGAGCGACGACTTCAAACGCGAGTACCACGACCTGTTGCGCGACTATGTGGGACGGCCCAGTCCGCTCTACCATGCCCGCCATCTGAGCGAGAAGTACGGTTGCCGGCTCTATCTGAAACGTGAGGACCTGAACCACACGGGTGCTCACAAGATTAACAACACCATCGGCCAGATACTGCTGGCCAAGAAGATGGGCAAGACACGCATCATAGCCGAGACGGGCGCCGGACAGCACGGTGTGGCCACGGCCACGGTGTGTGCGCTCATGGGCATGCAGTGCGAGGTGTTCATGGGTGCCACCGACGTGGAGCGCCAGCACACCAACGTGGAGCGCATGAAGATGCTGGGTGCCACGGTACACCCCGTCCGCACGGGCAACATGACACTGAGCGATGCCTGTTCGGAGGCCATCCGCGACTGGTGCTGCCATCCCAGCGACACCTTCTACATCGTCGGCAGCACGATGGGCCCGCACCCCTACCCCGACCTGGTGGCCCGCATGCAGAGCGTCATCTCGGAGGAAATCAAGTGGCAACTGCAGGAGAAGGTAGGCCGCGACTACCCCGACTACCTGGTGGCCTGCATCGGCGGTGGCAGCAATGCCGCCGGCACCATCTACCACTACATGGACGACGAGCGCGTGAAGATAGTGCTGGCCGAGGCTGGTGGCCACGGCTGGCAGACCGACCACACGGCAGCCACCATCCACCGGGGCACGACGGGCATCCTGCACGGTGCGAAGATGCTGGTCATGCAGAACGACGACGGCCAGATAGAGGAGGCGTTCACCATCTCGGCCGGTCTCGACTATCCCGGCGTGGGACCCATGCATTGCAACATGGCCCGCCAGGGCCGCACCACCGTCTACTCCATCAACGACGACGAGGCCATCCGTGGCGGCTACGAGCTGACGCGCACCGAGGGCATCATACCCGCCATTGAGTCGGCCCACGCCGTGGCTGCCCTGCAGAAGATGCAGTTCAAGGCCGACGACGTGGTGGTGCTGACGGTCAGCGGACGTGGCGACAAGGACGTGGAAACCTATCTGAAGAACAAAAACTTAGCAGGCGAATATGGAGACTTTTAACTTTACGACCGTCAGCAAGACGATATTGGCCGACCTCTACACCCCCGTCGGCGTTTACATGCGGCTGCGCGACCTCTATCCGCAGTCGGCACTGATGGAGAGCTCAGACTATCACGAGCAGAGCAACTCACGAAGCTTCATCGGCATCAACCCAATAGCACACGTGGCCATCGGTCATGGTGTGGCAACCGTCGCTTTCCCCGACGGCACGAGCGAGCGCCACGACATCGGCAGCGGTTTCACGGCGGCCGATGCCATCCACGCGCTCATCGACCGCCTCCATGTCACGGGCGACGACGCTCAGGTGTGCGGTCTGTTCGGCTACACCTCGTTTAACGCCGTGCGCTACTTCGAGGACATTGCCGTCAAGGACGAGACACAGGCCAGGAACGATGCCCCCGACATGCTCTATATATTATATAAGGTGGTGATAGTGTTCGACCACCACAACAACCTGCTGCGGGTAGTGGAGCTATCAGCGCGTGCTGCAGCGGCGGCCCACGGCGAGCAGTCCGGACAGACAGACATCGACGATATACTGAAGGCCATGAACCGCGCCAACATCCGCGAATATGCCTTCCACGCCGTGGGCGACGTGCGCTCTACGCTGACCGACGACGAGCACAAGGCCAACATCCGGCGGGGCATACAGCACTGCCTGCGGGGCGATGTGTTCCAGATAGTGCTCTCGCGGCGGTTCGTCCAGCGCTACGAGGGCGACGACTTCAAGCTCTATCGCGCGCTGCGCAGCATCAACCCGTCGCCCTACCTGTTCTACTTCGACTTCGGCGGCTTCCGCATCTTCGGCTCCAGTCCTGAGACCCACTGCCGGATAGAACGTACTGACGGCCAGAATGATAACGCCCAGACACTCCGTGCCTACATCGACCCCATCGCCGGCACGACAAAGCGCACCGGCGACGCCGAGGCCGACCGCCAGGGTGCCGAGTTCCTGCGCAACGACCCGAAGGAGAACGCCGAGCACGTCATGCTGGTCGACCTGGCCCGCAACGACCTCTCGCGCAACTGCCACGGCGTGCATGTCGACTACTACAAGGACGTGCAGTACTACTCGCACGTCATCCACCTCGTCTCACGTGTCAGCGGAGAGCTGGATGCCGGGGCCGACCCCATCCAGGCGTTCATCGACACCTTCCCCGCCGGTACCCTCAGCGGAGCACCCAAGGTGCGTGCCATGCAGCTCATCAGCCAGTACGAGCCGCACAACCGAGGTGCCTACGGCGGCTGCATCGGAGTCATCGGCCTCGACGGCACGCTCAACCAGGCCATCACCATCCGCACCTTCGTCTCGCGCAATGGCGAGCTGTGGTTTCAGGCCGGCGGCGGCATCGTAGCCAAGAGCAACGAGGAATACGAGCTACAGGAAGTCAACAACAAACTCGGTGCGCTGCGGCGTGCCATTATCCAAGCAGAAGCCTTATGAAGACAGTAATCATCGACAACTACGACTCGTTCACCTACAACCTCGCCCACCTGGTCCGCGAGCTGAGTGCCGAGGTCAGCGTCCTACGTAACGACCAGTTTGCACTGCCCCAGCTGGAGCAGTACGCCAAAATCATCCTCTCGCCCGGACCGGGCATCCCCTCCGAGGCCGGTCTGCTCTGCGACGTCATCCGCACGTATGCCGGCCGCAAGCCCATCCTCGGTGTCTGCCTGGGCCATCAGGCCATCGGCGAGGTCTTTGGTGCCCGCCTTGAGAACCTCAGCGACGTGTTCCACGGGGTGGCCACGCCGTGTCATATTCTGGGCAGCGAGCCCGGCGGGGAAACCGCCGGGCACACGACCAACCAAGAAAACGGCGGGGAAACCGCCGGGCACAACGCAACGACGCGGGACGCGCTGTTTAGCGGGCTAGAGCGCGACATTACCGTGGGGCGCTACCATTCGTGGGTCGTTGCCCGTGAGGGGCTGCCCGACTGCTTAGAGGTCACGGCTGTCAGCGACGAGGGACAAATCATGGCCCTGCGCCACCGCGAGCTGGACGTTCGCGGTATCCAGTTTCACCCCGAGAGCGTGCTCACCCCCGACGGCCGCCAGATGCTCCAGAACTGGCTGCAGCTGTAACGGGACAGCGGAATAACGCCCCCTCGACGTAGCCGCGTAACGACACTACACCACGACGTAGCCGCGTAACGCCCCCACGTTACCATCTTACAACGACACAACAACACTATCAATAAGCACAGACCAATGGCACAGACAATGAAAGACATCCTCAACCGGATGCTCAGCCACGAGGTACTCACTCGTGAAGAAATGAAACAGATACTCATCGGCATCACCCACAGCGAGTATCCCAGCGAACAGATAACCGCCCTGCTGACGGCCCTCCAGATGCGCGGCGTCACCGTCGACGAGCTATTAGGCTTCCGCGACGGCATCTTAGAGACCGGTGTGCCGGCGCTGCTCAATGCCGACCGCTACATCGACGTCGTCGGCACCGGCGGCGACCGCAAGAACACCTTCAACATCTCCACCACCAGCTGCTTCGTCATTGCCGGTGCCGGCTACAAGGTGGCCAAGCACGGCAACTACGCCGCCACGTCGGTCAGCGGAGCCAGCAACGTCATTGCCAACCACGGCGTGACGTTCACCGACGACCTCGACCGGCTGAACCGCTCGCTCAACGAGGCCGGCATCGTCTACCTGCACGCCCAGCTGTTTGCCCGCGCCATGAAGTTCGTCGGCCCCATCCGCAAGGCCCTGCAGTTTCCCACCATCTTCAACCTGCTCGGTCCGCTGGTCAACCCCAGCCAGCCGCCGTGCCAGCTACTCGGCGTGGCCAATCTCGACCAGATGCGCCTCTACCAGCAGGTCTATCAGAAGATAGGCATCGACTACGGCATCGTCAACAGCATCGACGGCTACGACGAGATATCGCTGACCGGGCCGTTCAAGGTGACGACGAATCAGTACGAGCGCATCTTCACGCCCCACGACCTGGGCTTCGACATCGCCAAGCCCGACGAGCTGGTGGGCGGTGCCACCGAGGAGGAGGCCAAGCAGATATTCGATGCCGTGCTGGAGAACCGTGCCCTGCCCGCCCAGAAGCACATCGTGCTGGCCAATGCCGCCTTCGGCATCCAGGTGCTGGAGCGTGGCCAGAAGTCCATCGAGGAGTGTATCGCCATTGCCCGCGAGAGCATCGACAGCGGCAGCGCCCTCCGCACGTTTAAGAAATTCGTAGCGCTGAACTCATGACCGACATCCTGCAAGACATCATCGCCCATAAGCGCCAGGAGCTCATCGCCCTGCGCCAGCCAAAGGCATCGCTGCGCGAGGCCCTGCTACGCAGCGACACCGGTATCATAGCCGAGTTCAAACGCCGCTCACCCTCGAAGGGCTGGCTGAAGGAGGACGGCCGTGCCGACCAGATACCCCTGAGCTATCAGCAGCACGGTGCTGCCGCCCTGAGCATCCTGACCGACGAGCACTACTTCGGCGGCCACGACGACTTCATCCGTCAGGCGCGCCAGAGCGGTGTCACGCTGCCCGTGCTCTACAAGAACTTCATCGTCGACGAGCTGCAGCTCTACGAGGCGCTGTTCTGCGGTGCCTCCGCCGTGCTGCTCATCGCCGCGTGCCTCTCGAAGCAGGCGTGCGCCACGCTCCTGCACCGTGCCCACGCGCTGGGCCTCGAAGTGCTGTTGGAGATGCACGACGAGCATGAGCTGGAGTATGCCACCTTAGGGCCCGACCTCTGCGGCATCAACAACCGCCACCTCGGCACGTTCCATACCGATGTAGAGACCAGCTTCCGGCTGGCCGAGCGGCTACGGGCCGTCTGTGGCGATGCGCTGGCCACCAACAGCACCGTCCTCGTCAGCGAGAGCGGCATCAGCCAGCCGCAGACCGTCCGCGAGCTGCGCGAGGCCGGTTTCCGTGGCTTCCTCATGGGCGAGGCGTTCATGCGTGAGGCCGACCCCGGCCAGGCACTGGCCGCGTTCATCGAGGGTTGCCGGAAGAACTACTAAGCAACCGACGAGCACCATGATTATCAAAGTCTGCGGCATGCGCGAAGCCGCCAACATCCGCGCCGTCGAGGCCCTCGGCATCGACATGATGGGCTTCATCTTCTGGCCGGGCAGCCGCCGCTACGTCAGCCAGCTGCCAGCCTACCTGCCTACCGCCTGCCGGCGAGTCGGCGTGTTCGTCGATGCACCCGTCGGCGACATTGTGCAGCATGCCGACAGCTACCAGCTGCACGCCATCCAGCTGCACGGCCACGAGTCGCCCGCTGCCATCCGCCAGCTGCGCCAGCAGCTGCCCCATGCGGACACGAGCATCATCAAGGCCCTGAACATCGCCACCACCGCCGACCTGCACCAGGCCGCCGCCTACGAGGGCGTGGCCGACCTGCTGCTGTTCGACACCAAGGGACCGTCCGTCGGCGGCAACGGCCAGCAGTTCGACTGGCACGTGTTAGCGGCCTACACCGGAGCGACCCCCTTCCTGCTCAGTGGCGGCATCGGTCCCGACGATGTCCGCCGGGTGCATGCTTTCCGTCACCCCCGCTGCCTTGGCGTCGACCTCAACTCACGCTTCGAGTCGTCGCCAGGCGTCAAGGACATCCCCAAGATAGCATCCTTTATCCACCAACTAAAGCATTATGAACAAGATTAACGCACTCTTCTCCGAGCGCAGCGAGGACAAGAAGTTCCTCTCGCTCTACTTCTGTGCCGGCTGTCCCACGCTGGACGGCACGGCCGACGTCATACTGGCCATGCAGCGGCGAGGCATCGACTTCGTCGAGGTGGGCATTCCCTTCAGCGACCCCCTGGCCGACGGTCCCGTCATCCAGACGGCTGCCACGCAGGCCCTGCACAACGGCATGAGCGTGCGCCTGCTGCTGTCGCAGCTGAAGGCCGTCAAGTCGCAGGTCACCATACCCCTCATCCTGATGGGCTACCTGAACCCCATCCTGCACTACGGCATCGAGCCCTTCTGCCGCGAGGCCGCCGAGGCCGGCGTGTCGGGTCTCATCATTCCCGACCTGCCGTTCGACGACTACCTGCAGCAGGTGAAGCCCGTTGCCGACCGCTACGACCTGCGCGTCATCATGCTCATCACGCCAGAGACCAGCGACGCACGCATCCGCTTCATCGACGACCACACCGACGGCTTTATCTACATGGTCAGTTCGGCAGCCATCACGGGCGCCCAGCAGTCGTTCGACGCACAGCGGCAGGCATACTTCCGCCGCATCGATGCCATGCAGCTGCGCAACCCCCGCATGATAGGCTTCGGCATCAGCAACCGCCAGACCTTAGAGGCTGCCCAGCAGCATGCCGCCGGCGCCATTATCGGCTCGAAGTTCGTGACGCTGCTCACTGAGGCCGGCGGCAATGCCGACGAGGCCCTCGACCGGCTCTTTGCCGCCTTGGCACAATGAGCCCTTGCTGCCTACGGGAAAAGCCGTAGGCACTGCGGCAAAGCACCCAAAAAGGAGGGGACACCCGCAATGGATGTCCCCTCCTTTTTGGGGTTTGCCTGTTGGCAATGGCGGTTTACTTCACCATCACCTTCTTGCCGTTGACCACGTAGATGCCCTTCAGTCCACTGAAGTCAGTAGCCTGACGGCGCACCAGCTTGCCGTCTACCGAGTAGACATCGACGGGCTTGCCGTCGGCGGCAATCTGCTCGATGGCCGTGGTCACGCTGACGGTGGCCATGACGGGGCTCGACTCCTGACCGTTGTCATAGACGGCGCTCACGGCAAACTGCCGCTCGCCGGCCTGTATCTCGCTGGCTGCCACGGTGTAGGTGGTCACGCCGCCCTCGACGGTAGCCACGAGCTGCTGCTCGTAGTAGACGTTGTAGCTCTTAGGCTGTCCGCCCATGGTGTAGGTGATGTCGTCGACCACCAGCACATACTGGTCGGTGACGTTGAAGTGGCGGATGGCCACATAGCCCATCTGTCCGGCATAGCTGCTCAGGTCAACGGTGTACTCAGACATGCTGGCCGTGGCCACCTGCTCGTCCATTACCTGCGTGAAGCTGGCCGGGTCGGTGGGGTCGCCGGTCGACACGTAGACGGCGAAGTGCTCAGCACACCAGTCGGGGTCCTGACCCATGGCGTAGAACGAGAGCGTGCCGTCGAGCACCATCTTGGGCGACACGAGCCAGTTGTCAGGTGTCAGCGCCTTGTTGGCGCTGTTCTTGAAGCTCTCCGAGTAGACGCTGCCCAGTCCGCTGTTGGTCTGCATGCTGGGGTTGGTCTCGCCATACTTGCTCCACATCCACTGGTTGCCGTCGCCATCGCCGTCGATGTTTGTCCAACCGCCCATACCGTTCTCGAAGCTCTCGGTGAAGGCAATGTTCTCGGTGGGAGCCGTCCAGCTCAGGTCTACACCGTTGTCGGCCTTGTCCTCAGCCGTGAGGCTCATCGGGGCGGGAGCCACCGGTGCGGTGATGGTGATGACGGCCTCCGTCTGGTTGTCAGTGGCCTTCTGGTCGGCGGCATACTCCACGGTGGCCGTGAGGGTCATGTCGCCAGCCTCGGTGAACACCGTGGTGGGCACGTCGGCCACGAGCGTCGTGCTGGCGAACGACGGCAGCTGCTGGCTGACGGTCTGCTGCATGAGCACCTCGTCGCCCCGCTTGATGCTGACGGTGAAGCCCGTGGCGGCGTTGTCGCCCCAGTTGCTGATGCTGGCGATGACGTTGCCGTTCATGCCGGCCTGCAGTGTCTCGGGTGCTGCGAGTGCGATGGAGAGGTTGTCGTCGTACTTGTCGTAGACGCGGATATTGTCTATCAGCACGGCGTCGCCCTGGGTCACTATCTCGCCCGTCCAGTCGTCGAAGACGGTGGCGGTGGGTATGCGAGCCATGAAGCCCAGCAGGATGTAGTCGGCATCGCTGACGCTGCTCAGGTCTACGGTCACGGTCTTGTAGCCCGTGTTGCTGAGTGTCTCGCCGGTAGACAGCGTCACGGCATTGTCGGTGTCGCCGTTCTTGGCGGCCACGATGGTGAAGTTGTCAGCGCCGAAGCCGGCCACGTCGACCTTCAGTGCGGGATGTGCAGCACCCTTGAGGCTAATCTTGCCCGTGGTGAAGGCCACGAGGGCATTGTCCTGCTGCGAGGCCAGCGCCAGGGCTGTGCCGTCGTCGTCGCTCGACTGCGTGGTGACCAGTGGCACACCCACGTAGTCGCAATAGTAGTGGAATCTGCCGTCGGCAAAGCCCTCCATGAAGGGCAGTGTGTAGGGCTCACCCGTGGTCAGCATTGCCAGGCGTACACCGTACATGGATGACTGGCCGGCCTCGTTGGATGCCACGACCAGCCAAGCCTGATAGCCCTGCTCGCCCTGGCTGGGGTCGAAGTCGAGGGTGCAGGTGGTCTGGCCAGTGACGGTGGCCACCGGCTCCTCGTCCATGAGGTAGGTGCTATTCCTGTCGCAGGCAAAGACCTTGTAGACTACCTCGGCGGGGTTGACATAGCCGCCGTTTTTGCCCGTCTCGCCCACGGCATCCCACGACAGCTGGACGCTGGTGCCCAGGTCCTTGGCCTTCAGATTGACCACTTCAGCCGGCACGTCGATACCTACGTAGACCTTGCGCTGCTGGCTCTTCTCGCCGATGCCCTGCTCGTTGTAGGGTATGGCCTGATAGCTGTAGAGGCCGCTCATGCTGATGGCCTCGTCGGTATATTCGATGTCGCTGCCCGGCGTGACACCCTCGAACGTAGCAATGACGTCACCGTTGCGCACCACCTCAAGCTTGGTGATGTTCGTCAGCTCGTCGCCGTTGATGGTCATTGAGGGAGCGGAAATGACGATGTCGGCCTTCTTGGCACCCTGAGCGCCGGCCATCACCATCAGCGTGGGAGCGGCGGGTGCCGTCAGGGCAGGTCCGTTCTCCACGGCGAAGCGGTGAATCCAGAGGGCATACATGTCGGCATCAGAGATGCAGTGGACGGCAGCGAAGTAGATGCCGTCGGCCGGGCAGGTGAAGATGCCCTCATAGGTCACGCGGCCGTCGGAGCCGATAATCTCCGTGGGGCTGATGACCACGGTGGTCAGGCCTTCGGCACTGGCCTCCTGGCCCACGACCACCTCGAAGCGCTCCATGTAGTCGCCGGCAGCCTCGGCATCGACGCTGATGACATAGCGCTGGCCGGCCACCATGCGCAGGCCCGGCGTGACGAGATAGTCGTCGGCATCATTGACCGAGCTATACTCATAGGCGGCATAGAGGGCATTGTCCGACCAGTAGGCCGCGTCGTTGTTGGCATTGATGGCGGTGAAGAGGTCGTAGGTGCCGTCCTCGGTGAAGTCAGCCACGAAGGGGATGTCGTAGACGGCCGACAGGCTGACCTGCTGGCTGACGGTCTCGCCCGTTCCGTGGCTGTTGGCAGCCGTCACGCCGTAGATGTGCTTGCCGGGAGCCACGTCCTCGTCAGTGTAGGTGTACTCCGAGCCGGGTGCCACGTCGGTGTAGGTCTTGATGGTCTCGCCGTCGCGGTCGATGGTGATGGTCATGTTGTCGGTCATCTGCGTGCCGCCCACGTTCACGGTGGGTGCGTTGAAGAAGACGGTCACTTTCTTATTCTCCGAGTCGGCCGTGACGCTCAGGTCGGTGACGACATCCGGAGCTTCGAGGATGGTCTCGGTCACCACCAGGTTCGAGGCGCGCAGCGAGGCCATGTCGGCATCGCTGATGCCGTGGATGCCGAAGTAGTAGACGCCCGTCTCGGCGACGCTGATGCGCTTGTTCTGGTAGGTCGTCGGCACGTCGCTGTTAATCTCGGTGGCGGCAATGACCTGCTGGGTCATGGCCTCGGCGGTGGCGGCGGTGCCCATCTTCACCTCGAAGCGCTCGGTGAAGGCATCCGACGAGCCGTTCATGTCGATGGCCATGGAGTAGGTCTTGCCGGCCTCCAGGCGGAAGGCGGGTGTGATGAGCCAGTCGTCGGCAGCCATGTCGCCATTGTAGCGCAGCGAGGCTTTGCCGTGGTCCTCCTCGGTAAAGAGGTTCCACCGGATGCCGTCGCCGTTGGCATCGATGACGGTGAACCACTCAAAATCGTCCTGGGTGTCGATGGCGTTGGTGTAGGGCAGGCTGGTGATGGGTGCAAAGGGGTCGGCGGCCGTCAGCGTGATGTCGTCGAAGTTGTCGACCACGGCCACGTCCGTCGTGCTGGTGTTGGCCAGCAGGCCGTTGACCGACTTCAGCTCCTTGCGGTCGGCATCGTAGGTCATCTGGAACGGCACCAGGTCGCCCAGGCTGTAGCCCACGGCATAGACATAGCCGGTGCCCAGGCTGGCCTGCTGCTGCAGTCCGTCGAAGGTGACCACGCCGTCAGTGAGCGTACCCTTCATCCAGCCGTCGGCAAAGTCGGCAAACACACCCTTCAGGTAGACATCGGTGCCGCTGATGGCCACGGCCACCTGACCCTTGACCACCTGGCGGTCGGTGCCGACGGTCTTATGGCCGCGCACATACCACGTCTCGGTGGTCAGGCCGGGGTCATTGACCACGACGGTCTCCATGGGCTGGAAGTCTGAGACATAGGTCCACACGGTGTTGTAGTCGCCGAAGTTGGCAAAGGCGTCGTCGTCGTCCCACCACAGGCCCAGGAAGCACTCACTATTGGGGCTCTGCAGGGTGATGGTGCCGGCCTCGTCGTCCACGCTGAAGGTGGCCGTGTCGCCACCATAATATGAGAACGACAGCGAGCCCCACGTATCCTCGACATAGCCCCAGCCGAAGCTAAAGGTTATGTTGGCCTGAGTGTTGTAGTAGATGGGCTGGCGCGTGGGCACGGTGATGGTAGCGCCATCGCGGGTGCCCTTGACCCATGCCCCGGTGGGATAGCTGGCCAGGATGTTGCGGATATAGACGGTGCCGTCGTCGCAAAGGACGATGTGTACGTTGCCGCTCTGTTCGAGCACCTGCATGCCGCCCTCGTTGATATACATGCCACCGGCACGGCTGTACACCTGGCGCACACCCTCGGCGGGCGTGACGATGATGCCGTGCTCGTCGACCACCTCACCGCTGGCGCGGAAGGTCTTCAGCGGAGCCTGCTGGCTGCCAAAGGCAAAGGGGCGCACCACCGGGCGCTGGTCGCGCAGCGGGGTCTCCACGTTCTTGGCGGTAGCCTGCAACTGGGCGTCAGCGGCCGACTGGCGGCCGACGCTACCGTCGGCACTGCGGAACGGGCGGCCCTGGTGCAGCTTGGCCTGCGCCTTAGCCTGCACTCTGGCCTGCTGGCGCAGCTGCTGGCGGCCCTCGGCCTCGGCCTGAGCCAGCGACTTCACGCCCTTCATCACTTTCATCGTCGCCACACCGCCAGTCTGCTTGCGGGCAGACGACTGTGCACCGACCGGCAGGGCCAGCAGCAAGGCTGCGAGCACCGCCATCGTGTTAGTTAGTTTTTTTCTCATTGTCGTTTTGTGTTATTATTAATAATGTGTAACTTTCGGATGGCAAAGGTAAGCAATTATTTCAACATGACCAAGAAATCGGCCCGAAAAAGCAAGGCTCCCTTATTTCGCGCGGTTTTGTCGCGGAGGCCGCCAGCCCAGCCGCCACCGCCCGCTTGACCCACCCTCGCCACCGCCAACCCCCGGCCAAACTGCCGCCACCCCCCGGCCAAACTGCCGCCGACCCCGTACCAAACTGCTGCTTACCCCGTACCAAACTGCCGCTTACCCCGTACCAAACTGATTAGCAGCGCCCGCTGCTGATATGCGTAGCGCCCGCTGCCAATATCAGCAGCGGGCGGTGCTGATATTGGCAGCGGGCGCTGACGACCTCGGAAGGCTCAACACTTCAGGGCGCGAGGTCGCCGTAAAACCGAATCAGTCCGATAAACTGGCAGAACAGGGCGGCAGCCGCTCCCCTCCCTTCAAGGGGAGGGGCAGGGGTGGGGTCTGTATCTTATTATCCAAGAGCTGGTTACAGACCCCACCCCGCCCTTCGGGCACCCCTCCCCTTGATGGGAGGGGAGTGGCTGCGCGACCATGCGACGGGATTTCGGACTGTTACTTAAATCCATCGGCAAAGGTAAGCAAAAACCATGACAACGCCAAAAGAAACGATGGCTTTCTTTTGGTTTTGTGCGCACTTATTCGTACCTCTGGCCTGCGGCCGAAGGTACTTGCGCTCGACAAACGCCAAAAGAAAATCTGTCTTTCTTTTGGTTTTGTGCTCGCTTATTCGTACCTTTGCAACCTGAACTACTAAGACAATCGCATTATGAAAAGACTTTTCCCGTTGCTGGTGGTATGCCTGGTGGCACTCTGCGTCCAGGCTAAGGGCTGGGACGAACAGCAGTACAGGCAGATTGAGCAGAGCATCCGCGTGCCGCAGTTTGCCGACAAGGTGTATGACATCACGAAGTATGGCGCCAAACCGACCAACACAGCCGCCAAGAACCAGAAAGCCATCCAGAAGGCCATCGACAAGTGCTCGAAGAAGGGCGGCGGCCGCGTCGTCGTGCCCGCCGGCCAGCATTTCCTGACGGCAGCCATCCAGCTGAAGGACGGCGTCAACCTCGTCGTCGACGAGGGCGCCGTGCTGGAGTTTGCCTTCGAGCCGGAACTATACCCCATCGTGCCCACCCGCTGGGAGGGACTCGACTGCTGGAACCTCTCGCCGCTCATCTATGCCTACCAGGCCAAGGACGTGGCCGTGACGGGCAAGGGCACCATCGACGGCGGCGGCTCGCGCCAGACATGGTGGCCGTGGGTCAGCTCGCCCAAGCACGGCTATAAGGAGGGCATGAAGGTACACCAGTGGAACGGCTCGCGCCAGCGACTGCTGAAGGCCGCCGAGGACGGTGTGTCGATGGATGAGCGCCGCTTCGGCCCGCAGGATGGCCTGCGCCCGCAGATGCTCAACTTCAACCAGTGCGAGGGGGTGCTCGTCGAGGACGTGACGCTGCTGCGGTCGCCCTTCTGGGTCATCCATCCCCTGCTGTCGACCGACGTCACCGTGCGTGGCGTTCACATCAACAACGACGGCCCCAACGGCGACGGCTGCGACCCGGAGTCGTGCGACCGCGTGCTCATAGAGAACTGCTTCTTCAACACCGGCGACGACTGCATAGCCATCAAGAGCGGACGCAACAACGACGGTCGCGAGGGCGGACAGGGCCGGTTTGCCGGACGGCCGTCGAAGAACATCATTATCCGCAACTGCAAGATGCAGAACGGACACGGCGGCGTGGTCATCGGCTCTGAGATTTCGGGCGGATGCCAGAACGTGTATGCCGAGAACTGCGAGATGGACTCGCCGTCGCTCGACCGCGTGCTGCGCATAAAGACCAACTCGTGCCGGGGCGGCATCATCGAGAACATCAACATGCGCAACGTCACCGTAGGCCAGTGCAAGGAGGCCGTGCTCAAGGTCAACACCGACTACGAGCCCAAGGAGGTGTGCTGCCGCGGATTCTACCCCACCGTGCGCAACGTCACCATGGAGAACGTCACCTGCCAGAAGTCGCGCTACGGTGTCATGCTCGTGGGCTACGACGACCCCAAACTGGCCTACACCGTGAGCGACATCACCGTCAAGGACTGCCAGTTTAACGGTGTCGGCGACCAGCCCGTCAAGCAGGTCGGACACGTGCAGAACATCCAGTTCGACAACCTTACCGTCAACGGCTCGCTGGTGCTCCAGCAGATGCCCTACAAGCACTACTCGGAGTGGCTCACCTACTCGGAGATGAAGCGCGTGCCGCAGTCGTACATGCTCGACTTTGCCAAGAACCCCAAGTGGAGCTACGTCATGGGCATCGAACTCGAAGGCATGCTCGACACCTACCTGCGCTATGGCGGCGACGACATCCTGAAATACTGCAAGATGTACACCGACAAGATGATAGCCCAGAACGGCGACATCACAGGCTACGACATACTGGACTACAACCTCGACAACATCCGCACGGGACACTTCGTCACCCGCATGTATCAGAAGTGGCCCGAAGCCAAGAACCTGCTGGCCATGCAGACCATGATGAGGCAGCTGCAAAACCAGCCGCGCACCATTGCCGACCGCGTCTTCTGGCACAAGGCCATCTATGCCTACCAGGTGTGGCTCGACGGCATCTTCATGGGCCTGCCTTTCCGCTGTCTGACGGCTCCCATCACCGAGACGGCATCAGCCCCGAAGGGCAAGCAGCTCAAGAAGGGCAAGAAGACGGACAACGTGACGGCCATCTACGACGATGCCGTCAACCAGCTGAAGATAACCTACGCACGTACCCTCGACCCCACGACGGGCCTCAACCGCCACGCCTACGACGAGACGCGCAAGACCTTCTGGGCCGACCAGCAGACGGGACTCTCGCAGCACTGCTGGGGACGCGCCCAGGGATGGTACTCGATGGCGCTCATCGAGGTGCTCGATGCCCTGCCCGACGACTACGCCCGCAAACAAGAGGTCGTGGAACTGCTGAAGAAGGACCTCGACGCCGTGCTGAAATGGCAGGACAAGAAGACGGGACTGTGGTATCAGGTGATGGACGAGCCCGACGGCGAGGGCAACTACCTGGAGGCTACCTGCTCAAGCATGTTCACCTACGTGCTGCTGAAGGCTTACCGCAAGGGCTACGTGGACGGCAAATACCGCGACGCGGGCATCCGCGCCTACAAGAGCATGATTGACCGGTTTATCCGCGTCAACGCCGACAAGACCATCTCGCTGACGCAATGCTGCGAGGTGGCCGGACTGGGCCCCGCAGCCACCCCGGAGGTGGAGGCCGCCATGAAGCAGATTAACCCCAAAGGCAAGGTGAAGGAGAACCGCCGACGCGACGGCTCCTACAAATACTATCTCTCGGAACCCATCCGCGACAACGACGCCAAGGGCGTAGGCCCCTTCCTCTGGGCATCGCTGGAAATGGAAATGCTGGGCTACACCACCGAGAACCTGAACGACAACAAACAATAAGGTAAAGATATGAAGAAAACGCTATTAACTATCGTCGCCTGCACCCTGGCAGTGGCAGGCATGGCACAGGAGGTGCCGGCATTCCCCGGCGCTGAAGGCCACGGACGCTACGTCACCGGTGGACGCGGCGGCGTGGTCAGACACGTCACCAACCTCAACGACTCTGGCACAGGCTCGTTCCGTGCTGCCGTCAACGGCTCGACAAAGAAAATCGTGGTGTTCGACGTGGCAGGGGTCATCGCCCTGAAATCGGACGTCACTATCGGTGCCAACACGACCATTGCCGGACAGACGGCTCCGGAGCCGGGCATCACGCTGCGCTACTACACCATACAGCCCAGCGACAACTGCATCATCCGATTCATTCGCAGCCGGCGCGGCCAGGAGAAGGACGTGAACGACGGTGCCGACGCCATCTGGCAGCGCCGCAAGACGGGCATCATTCTCGACCACTGCTCGTTCTCGTGGAGCATCGACGAGGTGGCCTCGTTCTACGACAACAACAACTTCACCATGCAGTGGTGTACCATCGGCGAGAGCCTCAACAACGCCGGACACGGCAAGGGCGCTCACGGCTATGGCGGCATCTGGGGCGGCAAGCTGGCCTCGTTTCACCACAACCTCATCCTGCACGTGGGCAACCGCTCGCCACGATTCAACGGCGCCCGCTACGACTGGACGGGCTATACCAGCAACAAGCTCTACAGCCAGTATCAGTGGAAGAACGCCGTACAGTCGGAGAACGTGGACTACCGCAACTGCGTGGTCTACAACTGCGGCAACGGATGCTACGGCGGACCTGGCGGCGGACAAATCAACATGGTGAACAACTACTACAAGAGCGGGCCGGCAGCCAGCACGAGCTACATCACCCAGATGTCGGTGGCCAACAAAACCAGCTCGTCGGACAACAAGAAATACTGGGACATGTTCAGCCGCTACTACCTCAGCGGCAACCAGCTGAACAACACCGCCAATGCCGACTGGGGCAAGGTGAAGTATGACGACGGCTCGAAGACGAAGGACGGCGTACACTATACGCCCGACCCCAACCACTACTACGGCGAGGGGGTGACCTACGTCAGCATAGACAACGTGGACTGCGTGAGCATGAAGATGGACACGCCATGCCCCACGGGCGAGGTGACCACCCACACGGCAGCCACGGCCTTCGACCAGGTGCTGGACTATGCCGGCTCGTCGCTCTTCCGCGACGAGGTGGACGCACGCTATGCCGACGAGACACGCAACGGCACGGCTACCTACAAAGGCTCGGTGACGGGCAAGGCCGGACGCATAGACCTGGTGAGCGACGTCAACGGATATACCGAGGCTAACTTCCCCACAGCCACCCGCCCGGAGAACTTCGATGCTGACCAGGATGGCATGGCCGACGAATGGGAGCAGCTGAACGGCGGCGACCTCGACCCTAATGCCTACACGCTGGACACGAAGGGATGGTACACCAACCTGGAGGTCTACCTGAGCGCACTGGTGGAGGACATCATGAAGGCGGGCAACGCCAATGCGGAGTCAGCGGTGGACGAATACTACCCGGCCAGCACCAAGCAGCCCACGGCCATCAAGACGACAGTAGCCACAGGGACACCCGTCAGCACGGAATACTACGACCTGAACGGCCGCCAGCTCAACGGGCCGCAACACGGCATCACTATCCGCACCGACCGCATGGCCGACGGGCAGACCGTGACCTCGAAGATTATCCTATAAACAGCTAAGAGAAGAATATGAAGAAAACACTATTGACCATCATGGCCTGCGCCACCACGCTCGTGGCCACGGCACAGACAAACGGCACGGCCAACCGTGCCATCGAGGACCCGGACAAGCCTTTCGGCTTCTGCACGGTGTCATCGCGAACGGATGCCGCCAGCACCTACAACGTGACGGGCGGCGGATGCTACACCTATCCGCTGCCCGACGACTTCACGGGCTCGTCCATCGTACTGAAATCGACCGGCATGGACATGAAGGCCGCCATACAGAACGCCATCAAGCAGAACGACGTGGTCATCCTGGACGGTGCCGACGGCGACTTCATCGTGTCGAGCAGCATCGGCTTTGAGCGCGGCAACAAGACCATTCTGGGCATCAACAACGCACGCATCTGCACCAAGTGGTTTGTGACCGACGAGATAAGGAATGCCCTCGACGCTGCCGGCGTGCCCTCGATGAGCACCAGCGGCGGCGGCGGCACACTGCCCAACGGCACCAGCGTCGGCGAGGAGGCGGAGTACAACACGCGCAAGATTATCATCGAGCTGACCGGCGACAACAGCGAGAGCTACCGCAACGCCGGCATATTCAGCGTCAACAAGCAGAACATCATCATCCGCAACCTGAAGTTCGTAGGCCCAGGCTCCATCGACGTGGGCGGCAGCGACCTCGTGTCGTTCAGCGGTGCCAAGAACTGCTGGGTGGACCACTGCGACTTCCAGGACGGCATGGACGGCAACTTCGACATCACCAACGCCTCGGACTTCAACACCGTCAGCTGGTGTACGTTCACCTATACGAGCCGCTCATACATGCACCAGAACACCAACCTCGTGGGCAGCAGCGACAGCGAGACCACGGGCAAGCTGAACACGACGTTTGCCTACAACTGGTGGGGGCCCGGATGCCGCGCCCGCATGCCGATGGCTCGCGTGGGCAAGATTCACATGCTGAACAACTACTACAGCTGTGCAGGCAACAGCACAGTATGTATTAACCCCCGCAAGAAATCGGAATTCCTCATCGACGGCAACTACTTCGCATCGGGCGTCAAGCGCTACTATACAGAGAACGATGCCACCGCCGTGACATGGACGGAGAACAACTACATCAAGGAGGCCAGCAGCCTGCCCAGCTCGAAAGGTAGCACGGTGACCGTGCCCTACGACTACACGGCAGCACCCTACGCCGACGTGCCCGATGCCATCCAGCAGGGGGCCGGTGCCACACTGGCCTATGGCGACGGCGGCAGCAGTGAGCAGGAAGGCATCGTAGGCAGCATCCTCTGGGCAATGGGCGCAAGCACTGACGCGTTGGTCAGCGGCAACAAGTTCACCAACTACATCTACACCGCGGCGTTCACAATGGGCAGCGAATTGTCTGTCAAAGGCAAGAAGTCTGTCAGCGGCGTGGGCGAGGAGACGAGGATTCAGCAGGACAACGTCAACGCCACAGAAGCTACCGACGCAAATGCCATCACCTTCAGTCTGACGACGACTGTCGGCAGCATGTTCAAGGCTACCGAGCTGTCGTTTACCGCTACACGATTTGGCACCGACCGTGGCAAGATGGACGTAAAGTGGATAGACAACAACACCATCGTGCTGGCTACGGGCATCACACCGAACCGCGACAATGCGTCGACACCCTACTCCACCTACACGTACAATGTGGCTAACCAGTCGACGGCCAAGGACGGCACCTCATCGTTCGTCATCAACCTCTACGAACTGAGCTTCCATAACGACAACGGCGACAGCTTCAAGGACGTGGGCTTCGCCAACATCACCATCAAGGGTGTCATCGCTGACCCCACGGGCATCGCCACGGCAGTGACCATCGGCACACCCGTCAGCACGGAATACTACGACCTGAACGGCCGTCGCCTGCAGCAGCCGCAACATGGCATCAATATCCGCGTAGACCGCATGGCCGACGGACGAACCGTCACGAAGAAGGTGGTCAGGTAAAGCCCCACCAACAACAGACAAAGAGAAAGGACCGCCAAGCGCGGTCCTTTCTTCATTGTCAATGGTCCGTTGTCAATTAGCCGAAGGCTTTTTCCGGTTGTGCCTAAGGAACATGAGGCGCTCAATGGCCTGACGGCGTGAACTGTAAATCTGGTAGCGGTAGACGAGCAGCGCCACAAGGAAGTAGACGAAGGTCTGAAGCCACAGGATGCGATACTCGCTCATCACGTCGGTCAGCGAGGCACCCATGGAGTTAAGACGGATAAAGGCTCTCGCACCGAAGGTGCTGGGGAAGAGATAGCTGACGCCCTGCCAAATGCCGGGGATATTGTTTTGAGGCCATGACGCACCAGTCATGAACAGCAGGGGCACGGAAATGAAGACCACGAGCAGCATGACGTTCTCGCGATACTTGACCAGGCAGGACATGATGATGCCGAAGAAGATGCAGGCCATGATGTAAGGCAACATAATAGCCAGCAGCGACTGCCACGTGGCCAACTGCGGGAAGTGGAACAGGCGGGGCACGGCAGCGCACAGCCAGACTCCCATGACACAGAAAATCATGAAGTAGCACATGAACTTGCCCATGATGATGGGCATGGCATTATTGTAGCGCTTGTCGCCGGCAGGAATGAGCATGCGGTAGGGGTTCTCATCACGGGCCGTACCAGCCGAGAGACCGATGCCAAGCACCAGCGTCTGCTGCAGGATAAGCATAAGCACGGCGGGCAGAATGCCTGAACCGTAGCCTCCGGCAGGACTAAACAGGGGCACGTCGTCGTAGGCCAGCGGCTGGGTGGCGATGGCTGCCTCGCGCTTAGTCTGAAAGCCCCCGACCTGCTTCTTGAGCTCGGTACCCATCTCCATGGTCACCATCTGGGCCGTCTGGAAGATGGCCTTGTAGGTCAGCATGAGGCTCATGTCGCAATAGACGCTGACGACACCCTGCCGCAGACCGTAGGTGTCGGCCTCGAAGGAGGAGGGTATGAGATAGACGCCCTTCACCAACTGGCGACTGACCAGCGACTTGGCCTCGTCAAGGTCCTGAGCGTAGTATTTCACGTGGACGTCTGGCGAGGCGTCGCACATGCGGATGAACTTCCTGGAGAGGTGCGAGTGCGACTGGTCGACGACACACACGGGAACCTCGCGCACCACCTCGTTATTGTATATCCACGAGTAAAGCAACGGGTAGACCAGCGGCACAACGATGAAGAAGATGAGCACTCCCTCATCCTTGAACACCCGCGTCATCTCCTTGTGCCAGATGTAGCAGGCATCCTGTATGCCCTTATATAAGCTATGGAATATAGACATAGGTCAGCATGGCATTCTTAATCTTACGTAGCACAAGCCACGGCAGCAGCATGAAGGCCGCCAGGGCTGCAAAGTGGAACCAGACCTCCACCAGCGGGAAGCCGTTGAACACACAGGCCTGGTAGAGCATCCAGTAGTGGCGCAGGGGAAACAGCCACGACAGCGACTGCAGGGGGGCGTCCATACCCATAACGGGGAACGCCGAACCGGCCATCGATATGCTCAACACGGCCCACAGCGACGAGACACTCATCGACATGCGCAGCGAGGGCATCAGTCCGAAGGCAAAAATGCCGAAACCCTGCGAGGCCAGCACCTGCATGAGGCCCAACAGCACGAGCATCCACGGCCCGCCCTGTTGCGGGAACTGCAGATGGCAGAACACATACCACTGATAGCCGAAGACGATAGCGAGCCAGATGATGGTCTGGGGCAGGAACTTGCCGATGAGGGCCACCAGCATCCGGTCGTCGGCCATGGCCAGCCAATCCTTCGACGAGTTGAACTTCAGCTCAGTGCCTAACGAATAGGAGGATATGAGAAAGATGAACAGCATGATGATGCCCGGCACCATGACGGTGGTCAGGTAGACATTGTAGCTGCTCCAAGGGTTGGCTATCTGGTGAAGGTCTACCTTTATGGGCTGCAGCAGGGCCTGCATCTGTCGGTTGGGAACCCCTCGGGCACGCATGGTGGCTTGGCCCACAGCCGCCGAACCCAGCGTAGAGATGGTCTTCATGTCCTTCATCACCATGGAGCCTGCGGCCAGCGTGGTGTTTGAATAATAGTAGGAAATCTTGGGCTGCCGACTGGACAGCAGCTTCTCGGTGGTGCCTTGTGGGATATAGAGGAAACCGTATATCTCGTTGCGCTGAATAGCACGCCGAGCCTCATAAAGGCTCGGATAGCGGGCCACGACCCTCGACATCTGGAAACCGTCCAACCGCCGCGTCAACGAACGCGTGGTCGACGTGTTATCCAAGTCTACAACTCCCACGGGAAGACTTTCGGGCACGCCGTCGTCCATAATAGATGTGAAGAAGAAGATGACCAGAATGGGGAAAGCCACCATGCAGAAACGGTAGATGTGATTCCGTCGCAGGATAAGTAGCTCCCGCATCATAACATGATATATAAGCGTCAGCGTCTGCACCTTTGAACCTTGCGCTTTATCCTTTGAACCTTATGATTACTCTCTGGGGAGGGATGCCCTTGCCCCTCGATTACTTTATAATCAGCGACATGCCTGGACGCAATCCCTCGAACTTCTCCGTAGGACGGGCCTTCACCTCAAAGGTCTTCAGGTCGTACTCGCCATTGGCCTTGGTGGCCTTCCACACCGCATACGACCCCATGTCCTTAAGATAGTAAACCTTCATCTCCACCTCCTTGTTGAAGGCTGGCACAAAAGCCTTGAAGGTACTGCCCAACTGCATACCGCCCAACTGGTCCTCGCGGACGTTGAAGGTGCCCCAAAGGTCACTCATCACAGCCACGCTCATGATAGGCGAGCCCGTGCCGACCAGTTCGCCGACCTTCGGATAGATGTCCGTCACCTCTCCCTCCATCTGAGCTGTCTGAACCGTCTCGTGGATATAGGAGTTGACTTCCTGAACGGCACCCTTGGCACGGCCCACCTGTGCGGCGGCGGCCAACTTGTCCTCGCGGCGGGCACCATTGCGGGCCATGTCGTACTGGCTCTCTGCGGCCTTGCACTGTGCCTCCATGGCTTTGTAACTGGCATACACCTCGTCACGCTTCTGAGCACTGACGACGCCCTCGTCAAAGAGGCGCTGTATGCGCTGGTAAGACTTCTCGGCTATCTCCAGTCCAGCCTTGGCCTGCTGCAACAGGTTGTAGGCACCACGTATCTGCTCCTCGCGGGCACCGTTCTGGGCCTTCAGTTCCAGAGCCGATGCAGCGTTCTCGGCGCTGCGTGCCTGTTCCATCTTGGCACGTACCTCTGGGGCGTCGAGGATGGCCAGGGTGTCGCCCACCTTGACGTAGTCGCCCTCCTTGACGCGAATTTCCAAGATGCGTCCGGGCACCTTGCTTGACACACGATACTCACTGACTTCCACCTGCCCCTGAATGAGCTCAGGGTCGCGGCCCAAGGTGAAGAAGCCGATTAATGCCACGATGGCTACCACTGCTGCAAATCCAAGGATTGCATACAGGATGTTGTTATGCTGTGTTCTTGCGCTCATATCTCTTATTCCTTTATTCTAATGTGCCAAGTGCCTTCTGCAGGTTCACATGACTGAGTTTGACATCTATTTCTGCATCTATCTTCTGCGACTGAGCCTGAAGCCAGGCGGTCTGTGCTTCCATGACGACGGTCGACGAAATAACACCCTCGCGGAATCCCAAATTGGCTGTGCGCAGGTTCTCGTCGGCCTTCTTGGTGCTGGCCAGTGCTAACGCCAGCTTCTTGTTGGCCTCCGTCACGCGGAAGCGTCCCTGACTGACCTGCAAGGCTATCTTCTCACGGGCATCCTGTAATTCCAGCGAAGCGATGGTGGTAGCCCCCTTCGAGGCTCTCACCTTGTAAGCGACATCGCCCCAGTTCCAGATAGGCACACGCACAAGTACACCGACATTCCACACACCGGCAAACTTCCGCTGGAAACCATTGAACAAGTTGGGATTCGTGACGGCATAGCCACCCGTCAACATTACCTGTGGCAGGTTGCCTGCCTTGAGAATATTAGTCAGCTGGCGGCTCATATCCACCATGCCCTGCAGTTGCTTCAACTCCGGGCGGTTGTCTGTTTCTGCTGGGGAAGCAGGAGGGAGGAGGGGAGAAGTCCCTGATGATTCTTCCATGACAAGGTTATTACTCTCCTCATCAACCAGTGTCACCTGCTCGTCAAGGGGGAGTCCGCAGAGTTGGCAAAGCAACATCTTTGACAGTATCAGGCCATCGTTAACCTTGGTCAGTGCCATCTCAGCCTCGTTCACCTTTACGCTGACGCTCAACCCTTCCGAACGGGTAGCCACGCCCTCTTGAATCATCTTTTGTACATCGCCGTCCAACCGCTGCACCAAGTCAAGGTAGCCTTGTGCCAGTCGTTGTTTATAACACAATGACACCACCTGCCAGTAGGCCTGGTCGATGCTGTAGAGTGTCGACTGGCGACGGGCCTCCAAGGAGTAGGCGGACATCGTCTCGTTGATGTCAGCCATCTTGTTCATAGCCACGATGGCCCCCCCCATAAACACGGGCTGTGTCAACATAATAGCACCGGCAAACACGTTGCGTGTGTCTGTATGCAATGCATCCACGAAGCGCTGCCCTATTCCGTTGCCCAGCCCGGCCAGCTGCGAGAGCGAGCCTGTAAGCTGCTGTTGCAGACCTTCCGGTGTAATACCCATATTGCCCAACACGCCCAAGACACCCTGAGGAAGCTGGCTCATGGATTGTCCGGCTTGCTGTCCTATTCCCGTGGTGATATTGGTACCCAGGTTCGACAGGGCACTCTTCTGGTCATCGTTCAACAGGGATATTTCCTTGCTTGTCCATACATAGCCACCCAATGCGCTGACGTGGGGCAGATACTTCGTGCGTGCCGACTTGCGAATGTTCCTCGCTACCTGTTGCTTTACGCGTGCCACACTCATCTGCTTGTTGTTGCGCAGTGCCATGGCCCTACAAGAGTCGAGCGACAACAGACGCTGTCCCTCAGCGGCCGTTGCCAGTCCCGCCAGAAGAAAGAGTCCTAATATCCGTTTCATCTTTTCTCGATAATGCGTTAAAAACGAGTGCAAATATAGTCTTTTTTCGTGAACAGCGGCGTACAATGGCCGTAACTTTAGCAATTATTCACAGAAAAGGGGTTCCCCGCGCGACATTTTTCCCCTCAACGCTTGGCCGTTCACAAAAAAAAGCGTATATTTGCACCAGCTAACCTTACGTCAAGCCTATGAACAAGCAGAGCTTCCTCTATCGTGTCTACGACCTCTATTACGACGGTTTCCGCCACATGACGCTTGGGCGCACCCTGTGGGCCATCATCCTTATCAAGCTGTTCATCATGTTTGCCGTTTTGAAGGTATTCTTCTTCCCCAACTTCATCAAGCAACATGCCCCCGAAGGTCACGAAGCCGACTTCGTGGCCACCGAGATACTGGAGAAACGATAACCAATTAATAATTACCCCTAACTTCAAAGACAACAAAACCATGTCAGACATCCTTCTTACCATCGACGCAGGCTCCATCAACTGGGCACGGGCCCAGTTCGCCCTGACCGCCATCTACCACTGGCTATTTGTTCCCCTGACACTGGGACTGGCAGTCATCATGGCCATTTGTGAGACCTGCTGGTATCGCAGCCGCGATACCTTCTGGCGCGACACTGCGCAGTTCTGGCAACGCCTCTTCGGCATCAACTTTGCCATGGGCGTGGCCACCGGCATCATCCTCGAATTCGAGTTTGGCACTAACTGGTCCAACTACTCCTGGTTTGTGGGAGACATCTTCGGCGCACCACTGGCCATTGAGGGCATCGTAGCCTTCTTCATGGAGTCCACCTTCGTTGCCGTCATGTACTTCGGCTGGAAGAAGGTGTCGCCAGGCTTTCACCTTGCCTCCACGTGGCTCACCGGCCTGGGCGCCACCATCTCTGCCTGGTGGATTCTGGTAGCCAACGCGTGGATGCAGCACCCCGTTGGCTGTGCCTTCAATCCAGACACCATGCGCAACGAGATGGTCGACTTCCTCGCCGTGGCCTTCTCACCGTTCGCCGTTGGCAAGTTCTGCCACACCGTCATCTCGGCATGGCTCATCGGTGCTGTCTTCGTCGTGGCCGTATCCAGCTGGTATCTGTGGCGACGGCGCGAGCAGCGACTGGCCACCGAGAGCATTCGCATCGCCGTCATCGTCGGTCTGGTGGCCTCGGTGGGTGCCGCCCTCACCGGGCATATCAGCGGACAGCAGGTGGCCCAGTACCAACCCATGAAACTGGCAGCCATGGAGGCCCTCTACAATGGCGGCACTGAACAGGGCCTTACTGCCGTAGCATGGGTCAACCCGCTGCGCCAGCCCGACTACACCCGCGAGCCTTCTGCACCGCTGAAAATCGACATGCCCTATGCCCTGAGCATCATGGCCACCGACGACCCCCACGGTTTTGTTCCCGGCATCAACGACATTCTCCGTGGCTACACACGTCCTGACGGCACCCATGAGCCGTCCGTTGAGGAGAAGATACGTCGCGGCCAAGAGGCCATCACCGCCCTGGCGGCCTATCGCAAGGCCAAGAAGGAGGGTGCCGGTCAGGAGGAGCTCGCCCGTCAGCTGTCCGTCATACAGGCAAACATGCCCTACCTCGGCTACGGCTATGTCAAGAATCCCCACGACATCGTGCCCTACGTGCCCGTCAACTTCTGGGCCTTCCGCATCATGGTTGGTGCCGGCGTGCTGTTTATCCTTTACTTCGCCATCATGACCATCCTCGCTTGGCGCATACCCTACCTCAGCGTCATCACCCGACGGTTGCTGGCAGCCTTTGGCCTGCTGCCGGAGACCCAGGCCGACGTACACAATCTCACCGGGCTGCCCGCCTGGCACTACTGGGTGGCCATTGCCCTGCTGCCCCTGGCCTACCTTGCCTCTGAGAGCGGCTGGCTCGTGGCCGAGTTCGGCCGTCAGCCGTGGACCATCCAGGACATGCTGCCCACGTGGGTGTCCGTGAGCGACATCGGTAGCGCCTCCGTGGCCGGCACCTTCTTCCTTTTCCTTTTCCTCTTTACCCTCATGCTTGCCGTCGAAATCAGTATCCTGCTCCGGCAGATAGCCAAGGGTACGAGAGAAAGCTAAGATAACGTAAAAACATCAAACAACCCGCTACTATGCTGACATACTCTTTCCTGCAACACTACTGGTGGTTTCTGGTATCCCTATTAGGCGCCCTGCTGGTTTTCCTGCTGTTTGTACAGGGAGCCAATGCCTGCCTGCACTCGCTGGGCCAGACCGACGAGGGCCGTCGACTGGTTGTCAACTCCACAGGCCGCAAGTGGGAGTTCACCTTCACCACCCTCGTCACCTTCGGCGGAGCCTTCTTCGCCTCGTTCCCTCTGTTCTACAGCACCTCCTTCGGTGGCGCCTACTGGCTGTGGATGCTCATCCTGTTCACCTTCGTCCTCCAGGCCGTCAGCTATGAGTTCCAGCACAAGCTGGGCAATCTGCTCGGCCCGCGCACCTTCCAGTTCTTCCTCGTGCTCAACGGTCTCGTCGGCCCCTTACTCCTTGGCGCTGCCGTGGCCACCTTCTTCGAGGGTTCCCATTTCGTTGTCGTCAAGGACAATATGCTTGGCGACAGTCCTATGGCCGACGGTCTCGGTTCACTGATAATATCACGATGGGCCAACGCCTCCCACGGCCTCGATGCCCTGCTCAACCCCTGGGTACTGGTCTTTGGCATGTCCGTCGTGTTTCTTGCCCGCGTGTTAGGCATCCTCTATGTTGCCAACAACGTCCATGACGCTGCCCTCCGCCAGCGTGTGCCTCGCCTGCTGGTCAGCAATGCCGTCCCCTTCCTGCTGCTCTTTGTGGCCTACCTCGTCCATCTGCTGCTCACCGACGGCTACGCCTATACCGGCCAGGGCGTCATTGTCGTCGAGCCCATGAAGTACCTCCACAACCTGCTTGCCATGCCCTACCTGCTTTGCTTCCTCCTGTTCGGCATCGTCAGCGTGCTCTGGGGCATCGGCATTGCCATCTTGCATGCCGACGAGCAAGCCAAGGGCATCTGGTATGCCGGTGCCGGCACCGTAGTCACCGTCCTCTGCCTGCTGCTCCTGGCCGGCTGGAACCACACGGCCTACTATCCCTCGACTACCGACCTGCAGTCGTCGCTCACTATCGCCAACTCGTGTTCCTCGGAGTTCACCCTGCGCACCATGTTCTGGGTCAGCCTCATCATCCCCTTCGTGCTGGCCTATATCGTCTATGCCTGGCGTGCCATCGACCGCCACGGTCTGCATGCCGACGACATCACCCACGACCATGCCTATTGAACTTTGAACATTAAACTGAAGCGCCCGCCGGAGATGTTCCAGCGGGCGCTTTTGGTTTTCTTCTTCTACGAGGCTGCTTATTTGCGGAGGCCGAGGGCCTTGATAAGCGCACGGTAGCGGTTGATGTCCCTGTTGTAGAGATACTTCAAGAGCTTACGACGACGGCCTACCATCATGGTCAGCGAACGTGCGGTGACGTGGTCCTTGTGGTTCTTCTTCAGGTGCTCGGTCAGGTGAGCAATGCGATAGGTGAACAGGGCTACCTGGCTCTCCACGCTACCGGTGTCGGTAGCCGACTTGCCATGCTTCTCGAAAATCTCAGTCTTCTTAGCTGAATCTAAATACATAGTTGTTTTGATGATTATTGTTGCTGCGTCATTAACATCGCTCCAACGCCCTGCCAGCCGTCATCAGCGGCCGTCAGACGTCGTCGGATGCCTCGGCTTTTCCGAAACGCGGGTGCAAAGGTACTAATTTTAGCGAAGATAGCAACGCTCTAGGCGAAGAATTTCAAGCCGCGCGTGCTTATTTAACGTTTTTTTGCTTCCTATCGCGTTGACGAGTTGACAAGTTGTCTGCCTTTGCGCTGCATCCAACCGGTCAACCCGCCAACCTACATTCAACTTGTCAACTCGTTAACTTGTCAACTTGTTAACTTGCCAACCCGTCAACTACTATTCCGTACGCTCGATGATTTCGAGACACATGCGTCCGTTGTGGTAGGGACATTTCCAGAAGCCCGCCTTGTCGTCAACGGTGTTGAGCGAGCCGTCGGCATGGCGGCTCCAGTACCACTCGCCGTTCTTGCGGTCGATGAGCTGCTCTTGGATGTACTGCCAGCCGTGCTGTGCCCGCTCCAGCGCCACGGTGTCGTGGAAGTGCTGGTAGATGTTGAACCATCCCACCACGTTCTCGGCCTGTACCCACCAGTGTAGGTCGTCGTCCACGTGTCCCGTGTCAAGGTTGGCCTCATGAATCATCGAGCCGTCAGGGCGCAGTCCCTTCTCGCTGGCCTTGGCCACCATCTGTACGATGGGTTCCACCTTAGCCAGCACCTGCTCGTCGCCGAGCACCAGTGCCGCCTCGTGCATGAGCCACGAGCATTCTATGTCGTGTCCATAGCTCTCCAGTTGTCCGGCGCCACGCGTCCAGTCCATGTCGAAAAAGAGGTCGAGGTGGTGCGTCTCCGGGTTAAGTATTCGGTCGGTGAAGATGTCGATGATGTTCCTCAGCGACGAAGCCACGGGCAGTAAGTAAGGCTGTGCGCACTCTCCGCCGGCCTGCTGGCACTCGCGCAGCGTCCTGAGCAGGTTGGCATATGGTTCAATGATGTGCAGGTGTGTGTTCTGCGACTTGGGGAAGTTGGCGTCGAGGGGCGACAGACGCATGTCGGCAATGGGTTGCCAGTCGCGCGTCATGGCCTCGATATATCCGTTGTACTCATGGTCCAGCGCATGCAGCTCTATGCAGCGATAGAGCTGCATGGCCAGGTCGAGCGCCTCCTTGCTACGGGCAGCCCGTGCATACTCCGACATGCCGTAGAGTGCGAAGCCGATGGCATAGAACTGCTTACGCGTGTTCAGCGGCTGTCCCTTGTAGTCGACGCTCCAGTAGACACCGCCATACTCCTTGTCGATGAAGTGTTCCACGAAGTAGTCCTTGGCACGCGTGGCGGCATCGAGGTACTCCTGCAAGTGGGGGTTCTGCGGGTCGGTCTTTGACAGCACGCGATAGGCCGCCGAGAACGTCCACAATATGCGTGCATTGAGTATGGCGCCTTTTTCGGCCTGCGGGTGCAGCACGCCCTTTCCGTCCATGCGTCCGTAGAATCCGCCATGCTCATGGTCGACCATCTTGTCGAGCCAGAATCGCAGGATGTTGTTCTCCAGGACATCCCGCATTTCGTTTCTCATTGTCTGTATGGCATCCATTACTCTATGCTGCGTATCTTCTTCAGTTCGGCATTAATATCGTTGATGCGCTCTGTGGTGAGGGGATAGAACCAGACCACGCACATGGAGATGAGGGCCACGACAGCAGGCACGAAGCTCATGAGCCAGCGCAGGCAGAGGAGTGCGCCGTCGGGTTGTACGACATTGCCGCTTGCCAGCTGCAGGGGGTCGGTGATGTAGCCGAAGCCGTCAAGCAGCCAGAGCACGGCAGCACCGCCGATAGCACCGCCGAACTTCTGAGCCATGGACGACGACGAGAAGATGAGTCCCGTGGATGCCGTCTTGAACTTCAGCTCGGCATAGTCGCTCACGTCGGCATACATCGACCACACCAGTGGCGACATGATACCCGTCAGAATGGAGATGAGCACCTGGAAGATGAGCATGAGCCAATAGCCTGTGGGCGTGCAGGGTATGAAGAAGAACAGCACGCTGAGCACCACCAGCGAGGCGTTGACCATGATGAATGTCGTCTTCTTGCCCAGTTTGTTGGCGATGGGCACGCAGGAGGCCACGCCGACCATGTTGCTGACCTCGCCGACGCCGAGGAACAAGCCGGCGTAGAATGCAAAGGTGATGGCGAAGAAGGCGAGGCTGACTCCCGGTCCGATGATGTCCTGGAAGAAGTAGGCCACCGTGGCACCACGGACCGTGTTGAACAGGTTGAAGCACAGGGCGGCGCCGATGAGCAGCCACCAGGGCTTGTTCTTGAGCAGGGCGGCGAAGTCAGAGCCGACGCTGACCGTGGACACCGTCTTGAGGTGCTCCTTGGTGAGCATGAAGCAGAGCAGGAACATGACGAAGCACGCCACAGAAATCATGACCATGGCCCAGAACCATCCGCCGGGCGTGTTGTAGCCGCCCATGAGGTTGGTGAGCGGTTCCCAGAGGAACAGCGAGATGAACGAGCCGCCATAGGCGAAGAACATGCGGAACGACGAGAAGACGGTCTTCTCGTTAGAGTCGTCGGTCATCACGCCGAGCATGGCGCCGTAGGGCACGTTGATGCCCGTGTAGACGGTCATCATCAGGATGTAGGTGACGTATGCCCACACCAGTTTTCCGCCATATGAGAGGTCGGGGGTGGTAAAGAGCAGTATGCCACAGATGCTGAAGAAGGGAGCCACCCACAGCAGGTAGGGGCGATACTTGCCCCACTTGGTGTTGGTACGGTCGGCAATGATGCCCATCATGGGGTCGCTGACGGCATCCCAGATACGGGTGACGAGCACCAGCACGCCGGCATCGACGAGCGACAGTCCGAAGATGTTGCTGTAGAAGAACGGCAGGTAGTAGCTGAATATCTTCCAGAACATGCTCGACGACATATCGCCGAAGCCGTAGCCTATCTTTTCTATTAACTTCGATTTTGCCATAAACTTACTTTTCGATTGGACGTTTTCACTATTTGACTATTAGGGGGAGCCCCCTTCATCTTAGACGAACGGGGCCCCGCCCTGTCCTACTTCAGGCTACGGTTCTTGGCCACCAGCTTCTTGATGGTCTCCACCGAGGCGGCAGTGTATAGCCCGTCCTCCGGCGTGTTCATGCAGTAGTCGATGAGCTTGTCGACGGTCGACGTGGCCACGTGCATGCGGGTGTCGGCCGAGGCATAGTAGATGAACACCCGTCCGTCGGGGTCGGCTATCCATCCGTTGGCGAAGGCCACGTTCATCACGTCGCCCAGATACTCGTCGCCCTGCGGCACGAGGAAGAATCCGCCCGGCTGTGCGATGACCCGTGTGGGGTCGTCGAGTGCCGTCATATACATGTAGAGCACGTAGCGCAGTCCGTCGGCCGTGGCCCGCACACCGTGGGCCAGGTGCAGCCATCCCTTCGCGGTCTTGATAGGGTGCGGGCCCTCGCCGTTCTTCACCTCGGTGATGGTGTGATAGTGGCGGGCGTTGATAATCTTCTCCTCCTTGACCTCGGCATGGGTGATGTCGTCCACCAGTGCCCAGCCGATGCCGCCGCCGGAGCCTGTGTCGATGAATCCATCCTGCGGACGGGTGTAGAAGGCATACTTGCCGTCGACGAACTCGGGGTGCAGGACGACGTTGCGCTGCTGCGACTTCGTCTTCAGGTCGGGCAGCCGCTCCCACGTCTTCAGGTCCTTGGTGCGGGCGATGCCAGCCGTGGCCGTGGCCGCGCTGAGGTTGCCCGGCTGGCTGTCGTCGTGGCGCTCGGCACAGAACACGCCGTATATCCAGCCGTCCTCATGGGCGGTGACGCGCATGTCGTAGATGTTGGTGGCGGGAATGACGTCGTCGGGCATGGTGATGGGCTCCTCCCAGAATCGGAAGTTGTCAACGCCGTTGGGGCTCTCGGCCACGGCGAAGAAGCTCTTGCGGTCGGCGCCCTCCACGCGTACTATTAATATATACTTGCCCTGCCACTTGATGGCTCCGCTGTTGAGCGTGGCGTTCATCATGATGCGCTGCATCAGGTAGGGGTTGTCCTGCTCCGAGAAGTCGTAGCGCCACTCCAAGGGCGTATGCTCGGCGGTCAGTATGGGGTTCTTCCACTTTTCGTAAATACCGTTGCCCCATGCTATGGGCTCGTTCTTCAGCGCGAGCAGCTCCTCGTGGTGAGCACGCAGCGCCTTTACTCTGTCTTGAAAATTGCTCATGGTTGTCTTATCTTTGAACGTTTAACTTGATGTTTCCTTTCGAGGAGGGAGGAAGGATGAGGGAGGAAGGAGGATTCCCCGGTTCCTCACTTGATGTCGTTGGCAAACAGGGTCTTGGGGTCGTTATAGAAGTCAACGAAGTCCTTGGCATCGTCCTTCGAGGGTGCCGGTCCGAACCATTCTTCCCTGTAGTTGCGCCAAGTCAGCAGGTAGCTGATGGGATAGTCCTTGACGGCGGGCAGCAGTGTCGTCGTCCACCAGTCGTGCTGGGTCATGTTTTTCATGCCCGTCTCGGTGAGTGCCGGTATGAGCTTGTGCTCCTTGGCCGTCTGGCAGAGCACCTCCAGGTTCTGCCTGGTGCGTGCCATGAAGACATCTTTCTCCTCAGGCACCCACTGGTAGCCGTCGAGTCCGAGCATGTCGACGCGGTCGTCGCCCGGATAGCGCTCCAGGAGCCGCTCGGCGGTCAGGTTGTCCTGGCAGCCCGGCGAGTACGACCACACGAGGTTGTCAAATCCGTCCTTGCGCAGCTTGTCCTGCAGCATGTTCCACAGGGCCTTGTATTCCTCGACGGTGCAGAGCTTCTCGCCCCACCAGAACCACGAGCCGCTGTTCTCGTGCCACGGGCGGAACATGATGGGTATCTTGTTGCCCTCGTCGTCCTTGAGCGTGGCCAGGAAGTCGCTGACGCGCTGCATCCATGTCTGGAACTTGTCGTGATATTCGCCGCCGGGCAGAATCTTCCTTACCACCAGCGAGTCGCTGACATCCCAGGCCGTGCCCTCCGGGAACTTCTGGCCGGCCCATCCGCCGCCCTCAATGGTGGTCACGGGGTTGCGCGGATGCCACGACAGGGTGACGATGCCGCCGCGGCGGTGGTGGTTCTTTATCTCCTCGGTCATGCGGGTGAAGGGCACGCTGTCCAGATTCTTGCGGTCGCCCATCTCTATGCCGCCCAGGTCGAAGCCCATCACGGCGGGATAGTCGCCGCAGGTGTTCTTCACGTCGCTCGAGTCCTTGTCATACTCCCACGTCAGTCCGTACATCGGGTCGTCCTGGTGTCCGTACATGATGCCTTTCTCCAGCAGGGCGGTCAGCCGCTCCTTCAGCTGGTCGGCCGGGGTCTGTGCGGTCGCTGCGGCCTGCTTGTTTGCACACGATGCCATCATGGCTGCTATACCTATTAATAATATACACGTCTTTTTCATTTTCTTTCGCTGTGTTTTATGTTTAATGTCTTACTGCTTAATGTTCAATGCTTTCAGCAGCCAGGCCACCCACTCATCCCACTGCTCCTGATACCAGAAGTGGGCCGTCTGCTGATAGGGCGACAGCTCCTTCGGACCCTGCACGGTGTTATAGGTGGCGTAGGCCGTCGTCGGGGGCACCACGTCGTCGTTGTATCCGAACGAGAACCAGCCCTTCTGGTCGTTGGTGATGCGGCGTGCGAAGTTGATACCGTCGTAGTATCGCGACGTCTCTATCTTCTTCTCCTGGCCCACGCCCTTGTTCCAGTAGAAATAGTGGGGCCAGCCGCAGGCCACGCCCTTCAGCGAGGCGGTGTGGTCGCACAGGGCGGCATGCACGGCTCCGTAGCACGTCACACGCTTGTCAAGGCCTGCCGTGGCCAGCGAGAGGAATCCGCCCTGGCTGGAGCCCGTCACGCCGAGGTCGCGTCCGTTCCACGGCGTGTACTGCTCTATATAGTCTATGGCCCGTATGCAGCCCAGGACGACGCGCTTGTAGTAGCTCTTGTTGCGGTCGTCCATGCCCGTCTCCCAGTAGTTGGCCAGCGCGCCGTTGAAGATGTCGTCGTAGATGCGCTGCTCCATGGTGACGGGTATGCCGTGAATGCCTATCTCCAGCGTGACAGCCCCCTGCGAGGCCGTCCACACGTCGCCGCCATAGGGGCGCACGCCGGCACCGGGCACACGCAGCAGCGCCGGATAGCGGCCCTCCTTGACGGGCACGCAGAGTATGCCGTAGGTGCGGTAGTTCCACTGCATGTTCTGGAACGACACCTCGTAGACGTTCACGTCCTTGGTACACCGTTCGGGCAACAGCCGCCGCGTGGGGTTGAGGTCGGTCTTGCGGGCCTCGGCAATGGCGCCGGCCCAGAAGCTGTCGAAGTCGGCAGGCATCACCGTCGTCGGCTGCAGCTGCAAGGGCGAGAAGGCGGCCGCGCAGGCTCCCTTATACTCCTTGCCGCCGACATGGGCGGTCACGTCGACACGATAGAAACCGGGCTTGGTCATCCTGCCCTTCAGCACCAGCGTGCCGTCCTTGAGTACCACGCCCGTCTTCCTGACGTCCTGATACATCTCCGGACCGGCCTGATAGTCGATGGTGACATTGTCGATGAGCGTCGATGAGCGCGTCACGCTAATGCGGAAAGTGGCCGTCTGGCCTACCTCGTAGTTCCAGTCCTGATGGTCGGGCACTACACTCACGTTGATGTTGTTGCCGCGAATCTGCGCACCCACCGGCACCACGACCAGCAGGCAGAGCAGCAACGATAATAATCCGAGTTTCTTCATGATGTTATGGTTCTTAGTCTGATGTCTTTCCAATCACGTTGCAAAGATAGCACTATTTTCCGAATTACTATTATATTTTCTTGACAATATCACGTACTTTGTCCGACCGCCAAATATAAAAATTCTTAAATCATCGGCCGTCCATGCCGTCGCGGCAGCGAAAAAACCATGCGGAAAGTTTGGCCAAGTGCTGTTTTTTACGTATATTTGCACTTTGTAGGCCCACTGCGTCATCACGCATCCCGAGGGCCTTATAGCAAGAAATCATGGTCAGCAGCGCCCGCTGCTCATATCAGTACCGCCCGCTGCGCATATTAGCAGCGGGCGCTGCTAATATGCGCAGCGCCCGCCGAAACTTAGACTGATAGGGGGTAACTCCCCGTCTGCCCCGCCCTAACGCCTGGTTTGGCCGGACCTAAGGCCGAGTGAGGCCGGGCCAAACGTTGAGTCGGGCAGGGTCAAGCGCTGAGTCATGACAGGAATCAGAGTCGGAGTCACCTACCCCGCTCCGCCGCTTAGTAATCGTGTAATAACTGATGGCTACAAGCGGTGTTAGTTACAGACCCCACCCCCGACCCCTCCCCTTGAAGGGAGGGGAGCGGCTGCCGCCCTGCACGCCGCAGA
>Ga0310691_10000412_pt1 | contig 83249 bp, 61 predicted proteins | sample 176DNAGHGlowgp2_FD_203887 | JGI IMG/M metagenome (GOLD analysis project Ga0310691, IMG submission 203887) | Sheep rumen microbial communities from Palmerston North, Manawatu-Wanganui, New Zealand - 1766 DNA GHGlow gp2 (v2) (version 2) | ecosystem: Host-associated > Mammals > Digestive system >...
TGTCCGCTAAAAAAAGGATAGGAAGAATGGAGGGGGCTTACTTTTTGAAAATTGTGTCCACAATACCTATTTATCGGCACTGCGGACACATAATTTATCGATTTTCAACTTTTAGCGGACAGCAATATTTATTTTACCACCTTCCGTACGGTAGTGCCAACCTTCAGGATGTAGGTGCCGCGAGGCAGGCCAGTGCTCCACGAAGAGGTGTTGGCAGCGGTGCGGATGTGCAGGCCGCTCAGGGTATAGACCTCGACGGCGGTGTCGGCTGCGAGGGTGGGAATGCAGTGGATGGCCGTCTCGATGGTGGGCAGCGTGACGTTGACCACATTGCTCCATTCCGACGTCCGTTTGTCGGCATCCACAGTCTGCACGCGGTAGCTGTACTCCTTCTGAGTGAGGTCTTGGAAAAGGTATTCCGTGGCAGGTGCCTCGACGGTGTAGGTCGTCACGATGGTCCGTGCGTCGCTACCGCCAGTGCTGCTGCCTTGCTCCATGTCGGCAGTGGTGAAGTCTCCGTCGGCCACTTTGACGGCAAGGAGGAAAGCACGCTTGCTTTTAGTTGCGATGGTGAGCTTAGATGTACCACTGACTTCGGCGGTGAAGCGGTAGGTACCAGACTCTGTATAGGTCTGTGTGGTGCTGGTGCCATTGCTAGGTGTGACCGTGGCGGTGACGTTCATGTCATCATTATTGTACTTCTCAAGGGTGAGCAGTACGGTAATAATGCCGCTGGCTGGTGCTGCGAGCTGTGGTGTAGTGAGCGAACCTGTGCCCGAATTGCTGCCCAGCTTGGCGCCGCCGGCTCCGCTGTTGGCGTAGCCGCTGAACACTTTGGTGCCCGACCATCCGGCAACGTTGGTGTAGTCGTCGAGTTTGTTGGATAAGTCTGTGCCAGACAATTGCTTTGAAACACTGCTCATCTTGCTGAAGTCTTCGTCGATCAGGAAGTTGATGTCCACCGGCGCTTCGGTGCCTTCTTCGGCAGGGAGATACTCAGTCAGTTCGATGGTGTAGCTCGCGGCGTCGGGCACTTCGCTCCAGGTGGCGCGGAACGAGGTTTCGCTCAGGTCTGCCTCGGCGACTTCATTGGCCACGGGGGCATCGAGTTGTGGGCCGCCGTTGAAGGTGAACGAGATGAGGCCGCCCCTCTCTGTGATGTCCTCGATGGGGCGGTTCATGAGCTTGTTGCCGTCGCTGTTGGCAACGTAGAGGCTGGCTTTGGGTGTGCTGGTGTTGGTCAGCGCCGTTTTCGTGCCGTTGCGGAAGGGGTCGCCAGCGAGACTTCCGTTGGAGAGGCTGTTGTCGGCTGGGATGACGGTGCAGCGCTGATAGCGGTTGCCCGAGTATCCGGTGGTGGTGTTCACTTCGTTGGCCTGCCAAATGGACTTGTCGTAGAACACGTGCTGGACGAGCATGCCGTGGCCGCCTGCGTATTGGTTCCACGAGGTCTGCTGAATGTTCTGCAGCAGATAGTATTCGTTGCGGTTCTTTTGGTTATAGACCACGTAGCAGACCGGTTCGTCGGTGATGGCGGGCATACCACTCACGTAGCAACCGGCGTCGAGCTCTGTCGGTTCGAGCCAGCCCGAGAACCAGCGCTCGTAGGCTGTGTAGGCGGCAGGAATGCTGCCGCTGTAGCCTATCGGTCCGTTGTTCGAACCGTAATCCATGAGGTCCCATTCGCCCATGCCGAAGTTGCCGCTGTAGGTGATGTCGTACATGTCGGGAATGCCGAGGCAGTGGGTGAACTCGTGGCAGGCGGTGCCGATGCCATCCATCTTTGTACCATTGGTGCCGTAAAGTTCGTTGGAGCAGGCATAGGTGTCGATGTTCACGCCGTCGAGCTTCAATTCAGCAAACTGACTGAGGTCGGGATAGTCCGAGGGAAGTCCCGTGAAGTAGGCTGCTTGCGACAGCTCATATTCGTGGGGCCAGATGGTGTTGCCCGAAGCACCTGATGCTTCGCCGTAGCCGTTGTAGATGACATAGACCTGATCGACATATCCGTCGCCGTCCCAGTCGTAGTCCTTGAAGTTGACGTCGGAGTTGGCTGCCACGCAGGCTTCATAGACCATTTCGAAGGCGTTGACGTCGTCGCCGTTGCTGCTCCAGCCGGAAAATTCATAGACGTCATCCGTATCTTCGAACCTGGCATTGCGGCCGTAGTACGCCATTTCGTGTTTGAGCGGGTAGGGGCCGACCACGTCGAAGTCGATGGTCAGCTGGTCGTAGCTCTGCTTCTTGAAGTAGTCGCGCACGGAGCCGATGTGTTTGTTCTCCGAATAGCCCACTTCGTTGAACTGGCGGTCGAAGTCCTGCTGTGTGAACTCCATCTCGTCGTTTTTGAACTCGACGAGGATGACGAGTCCGCGTTTCTCGCCGACCACCTTGCCCGGCACGCCGAACTCACGGCGCGGCTTGCCTGCCAGACGTCGCTGCTTGCTGGCCATCTGGCGCAGTCTGCCCTTGGCGCTGCGGCGCTTGGCCCAGTTGTCGGTTTCGGTCTGCAGGTCGGTGTAGTCGTAGATGCCTTCCGACACTTCGGTGAGTGCACGTCCGTCGTCGGTTACATAGAAATGGTAGTGTTCGTCGCCGCGCAGGGTGGCGGTGACGGTGGTGCCGTCGCTGAGGGTGAGCGTGCGCTTCACCGGTTTGGCGGGCACGGCCATGAGCTGTAGCGATGTGAACAGCGTGGCCAGGAGTAATGTGATTTTTTTCATGAAATAGTATTTAGTTATTCTTCTGTTTTTCTCTTTTCACTTTTCACTTTTCACTTTTCATTTTTCACTTTTCATTTTTCACTTTATTCGTATGCAGTCATTTGTGCTGCATCGCGCACAGCCTGAATGTGGTTCTTGACGATGGTCGATCCGACGATGCCGATGAGGTGTTCGATGCGTTCGACGCGCACAACCTCCTGTCCCTTATCCACGAGTCGGTAGCTGCCGTCGCCCAGCACACGCACCACGACATCGTTGCGGGTGCTGTCCATCTGTGCCTCGTCCATCGAGCGGATGGGACGGATGGCGTTGCGCAGCAGGGCACGTGCGCAGAGTTTGTACTGCAAGCTGTCCGGCGCACCCTCCATGAGGACCTCGCGTGCCACTTGGTGTACGATGCCGAAGGTGCTGGTTTCGGGATTGAAACTCATGTCTTCGCGCTGGAAATACTGGGCGATGCGCCCTTCGGCACAGAGGTCTTCGGGCGAACCGGTGCAGAGGCCGTGCGCATTGTCGAGCAGCCAAATCTGGTCGCTCACCTGGAGAGCGTGCTCCAGGTCGTGTGTCGAGAGGAAGATGGTCTTCTTCAGCGACTTGGCGAGGCGGTGGAGCAAGAGCAGCATCGCCACCTTCGAGGGATAGTCGAGGAAGGCCGTCGGTTCGTCGAGCATGATGATAGGCGTCTCCTGCGCGATGGCTTTGGCGATCATCACCTTCTGGCGTTCTCCGTCGCTCAGCGTCTGCATCTTCCGGCCGCGCAGGTCCTCGATGCCCACCCATGCCAGACATTTGTCGATCATCTTGCGGTCGCGCTCGCGCAGTCGTCCCCAGAATCCGGTGTAGGGGCTTCGGCCGATGGCCAGCACCTCGTCCACCGTCATGTTCTTCACCTCGTCGTTGTGGGTGAGCACCACGCTGATGGTCTTTGCCAGCTCCTTCTGCCGATAGTTTTTCAGCGAGCGATTCTGCACCAGCACGTCGCCGCCGAGGGCAGGCTGAAAGGCAGCCATCGTGCGCAGCAGCGTCGATTTGCCGGCGCCGTTCGGACCGAGCAGACAGGTCATCTCGCCCTCGTGCAGCGAAGCATTCAGCTCGGTGCCGATGGCGAGTTTCTTGCCTTTCGACTTGTAGCCCGTCGTCAGGTCGCGCAGCTGTATCGTTGTTTCCTTTTCCATGCTAAAAAGATAAGCCCCTCAGTGCGTCTGAGGGGCACAATGGGCTGCAAAGTTACGACAAAAAATTAAGAATTAAAAATTAAGAATTAAAAAATATAAAGTTAACGAGTTGACGAGTTGACCAGTTGACGAGTTGTTTGGTGATGATAAGAAACAACTTGTCAACTTGTCAACTCGTCAACTTAGTGATGATAAGAAACAACTTGTCAACTTGTCAACTCGTCAACTTAGTGATGATAAGAAACAACTTGTCAACTTGTCAACTCGTCAACTTGTTAACCTTGTGAAAGCACGGCACGCGTATAGTAGGCCACGGCACAAACCAGCAGCAGCGCGCCCTCGGTGCGTGTGACGTAGTGGTAGCGACGACCGAAGCGGCAGAACACCCACAGCAGCAGGGCACCGAAGGTCATCGCGCCGAAGTCCCACAGGCTGATGCTGCCCAGCTGAAGCGGGGCAATCGTGGCGGAGAGTCCCAGTACCATGAAGATATTGAAGATGTTAGAGCCCACGACGTTGCCCATCGCCATGTCGGTGTCGCCCTTGCGCGCAGCGACAATCGAGGTGACGAGTTCGGGGAACGATGTGCCGCCAGCCACGATGGTCAGCGCCACGACCGACTGGCTGACGCCCATCTGCAGCGCCAGACCCGAAGCACCATCGACCAGCCAGTCGCCACCGAACACCAGTCCGGCGAGGCCCACGAGGAAGAGCAGGATGGATTTCCACATCGGCATCTCGACCGTTTTTTCGGCCGCTTCCTCCTTTTGCTCCGTCTGCGGCTTCTTGGCAATGCTGAACGTGTAGGCCATGAAGATGGCAAAGAAGCAGAGCAGGGCGATGCCGTCGCCACGCGTGACAGCGTTGCCGTCGAGTGCGAGGGCCGTGACGGCGATGCTCGCCACGAGGCAGAGCGGCACGTCGTAGCGGATGTTGTTCTTGCTGCACGCCACGGGATAGATGAGAGCCGTCGTGCCCATGATGGCCAGGGAGTTGAAGATGTTCGACCCGACCACGTTGCCGATGGCCATCTCCGTCTGTCCTTCAAGGGCCGAGACGACGCTGACCACCAGTTCGGGCGCACTCGTGCCGAAGGCGACGATGGTCAGACCGATGACGATGGTGGGGATGCCGTAGCGACGTGCAATGGACGATGCGCCGTCGGTGAGCCAGTCGGCGCCCTTCAGGATGAGGACGAGTCCGACAAGAAATTTCAGAATGAGAAGTATTGTTTCCAAAACCGTGCGTTTTTAAGCCGCTGCAAAGGTACGACAAAAAAGTGAAAAGTGAAAAGTGAAAAGTGAAAAGTACAAGGTGAAAAGTGAAAAATACAAGTTTCGGATGAATCAAAAACCACGAATTTCTCGAATGACACGAACAATCCTTTCTTCGTGTATGCTAATTCGTGTCATTTTTTATTGCAATTACTCGAATTTTTTCCACTTGTATAGGCCCAAAAAGTAGGAATAATTCGTGTCATTCGCGAAATTCGTGGTTATCCTTGACTCCCGAAAGTTCAGTGACAAATCAAAAATAAAGACTTGGCAGAGTGCCCACCAAAGCCGCTGACGGTGCGCAATAGACACAGCCGCGGTGCGCAACACACTCGACGACTCCGCGCAGAAAACTCAAAATATCATTGATATTTTCAGAAATATCACTGGAATTTGTAAGAATATCACTGGAATTTGTAGAAATATCAATGATATTTTGACTTTTCTGTGCCCCGTCGCCGACTTTCTCCTGCGCCGTCGGCGGGTTTCGTCGGCGGATGCGGCGGGTTTCAGCTGCGGATGTGGCGGGTTTCGTCTGCGGATGTGTCGGGTTTCGGGGGCGGTGAACTTCCTTTTTCAGGCAGCTATAAGAAAAAAGAGTGCGGCCGCAGGGGTCGCACTCTCTCAGTATGAAGCAGTGAAAAGGCTTACTTCAGAATCTTCACGCTCTTGACGCTGCCGTCGCTCATCACGCTCTTGACGATGGTGATGCCACGCTGCGGCTGAGCCACTTCGCGACCGTCGGCGGTGAAGTAGCGGCGTGCTACGACGTCGGTAGCCTGACCCTCAGCATTGAGTTGGCTGATGGCGGTCGGGATGTCGCTCGATACGAACTGCAGACGGAAGTTGTCGAGCTTGAACCATCCGTCGGCTGCGCGCTTGCGGGCTGTGCCGTCGGCTGCGATGTTGTTCGTGCGGAAACCGATGACGGCTACGCCATCCTCGCCCACACCGAAGGTTACGCACATCGTGTAGGGGCAGAGGGTCGATGCCACGTCGGTGGCATCGTCGTCGTAGTCCTCAACCTCGTTCGACTGCCAACCTGCGTAGGTGAGGCACTTGACGTCGGCTTCGGGGTCGTAGGAGTCGCGCTTCTTGGCTGCCTTCATGTCCTCGGTTTCGTTCAGTTCGGAGTAGTGACCCTCGTTCGAGAACATCTGGACGTAGTGGTTGGCGAAGATGCGCTGTGTGGTGATGCTGTAGCCGCTCCAGTCGTTGGGCACAACCATGTGCAGTAGAGGTTGTAGGTGCCTGCGGGCAGTCCGGTAATGGTCTGCGAGAGTTCCACCTCGGGCATGTTGTCGGCCCAGATGCCCCACAGGTGTGTGCCGTCGGTGTACTGTGTGGTCCAAGCCATACCCAGTTCGTCAACAGCATTGATGTTGTCGCCGTTGTTGATGGCGCACCAGTTCATGGCAGCACCCGTGGCGCTGTACTCAGCCTTGCTGGCCACTTCCACGCCGTTCAGCTTCAGGGTCCAGCCGACAGGCGGGTTCTCGGTCGAGCCGCTTTCGACGCCCTGCGCCGAGAGGTCTTCGAACGATCCGTTTTTGATGACTTTCAGGAACTGGCCTTCGGCCACGCCACCCTTGATCATGTCGTCGAGCAGTTGGTTGAGCTCTTCGATGTAGGCATCAATCTGCGCATTGTCGAATGTGCCTTCGTCGTGGGCTGTTTCGCCTTCTTCAATCTTAGCTTCGTAGGCGTCGGCACCGCTGTAGGCGTAGTATTCTTCGAGCTGAGCGTAGGCGTCATCGATGGCAGCACTCAGTTTGGCATAGCCGGCGATGGACTCTTCCACCTTCGCGAGCAGCTCCATTTTGCTTTCGAGCGAGAGGATGAGGGCGTTGATGTCGGCTTGCGGTGTCTCGGCAGTCACTTCGCTGTAAGAACCAACGAGGGTCTGCATCTGGCTGGTCAGTTCCTTCTGCATGTATTCGTCTTTATAAGCCTTGAACATAGCGAGGAAGTTGTTGGCCACGGCTGCAGCATCGCTGGCGATGTAGCCTTCCTTCGAGATGCGGAAGTTATCGACCTTGAACCATCCGTCGCCGCCGGCGCTGTTGCCAGCCTCGCGGTTGGCAGCTGCGAGATTGCGGTCGGTGCGCAGACCGAAGACAAGTTTGCCGTCATAGACGTAAGCGCGAACCGACATATCCTGCATCGTGCGGTCGGTAACCATCTCGTCGAGATCGGCGAAAGCCTTCACGTCGCCCTTCTTCAGTTCGCTCTCGTTGTAGTCGTATGCGTGGCCGAAGTAGGTTGTGTTGTAGTTGCCGAACAGACGCTGTGTGGTGCGGCGGCTGCCACTGCCGTTGGCACCGACCATGACACCGGCTGTGATGGTGTATGTACCGCAGTCGAGGCCTTCGAGCACTTGCGAGATCTCGTAGTCGGGCACAGCTGCGGTCCACAGGCCGAAGCCGTAGAGGCCGTCCTTCGCGCCGTCGCAGTCGTCCGCCAAAAAAGAAATGGATTTTTAATGATTTCTCCGTTTTTTTTGAATGAATAGTAGGCCGACGAAGGTGAGCAGCCCGTTGAGCAGAAGCAGTTCGTAGCCAAAACGATAGTTCCACAGTTGTCCGGCTGTGACGTCGATGACGAAGCAGAGCAGGGGAGAGGCCACGGCGATGTAGGGCACGAGGCGGTCGTGGATGCTACTGCGGGTCGTCATGCCAAAAGCAAAGAGCCCGAGCAGGGGTCCGTAGGTGTAGCCGACGAGCATGTAGATGAGGTCGAGCACACTGCTGCTGCCCGCCGCACGGATGGCGATGAGGCAGAGCAGGAAGGCTGCCGCCATGGCGAGGTGAATCCGCTTGCGGTGCTTGGCGTCGGCGTTGGGCAGGGCAGGGCTTTCGGTGGCAGAGGGTGCCAGGTCGATGCACCAGCTCGTGGTCATGGCGGTGAGTGCGGAGTCGGCACTGGAAAAGGCGGATGCGACGATGCCGAGAGCGAAGAGGACGAGGGCTGTCTGTCCGAGCATACCGCTGCCGACCGCCGTGGGCAGCAGGTCGTCGCCCCGCTGCGGCAAGGCGAGTTCGGGGTGCGCGGCGTAGAACATGAGTAGCAAGATGCCGAGGGCGAGGAAAAGGAAGTTGACCGGCAAGAACAGCAGACCGTAGCTGCAGAGGTCCTTCTGTCCGTCGCGCAGGCTTTTGCAGGTGAGGTTTTTCTGCATCATGTCCTGGTCGAGTCCGGTCATGACGATGACGACAAACACGCCGCTGAGGAACTGTTTCCAGAAGTGCTGACGGCTCGTCCAGTCGCTGAACTCAAAGATGCGGGCGTGGGGGTCGGCCCACACAGCTGTCCATGCCTCGCTCGGCGAAAGGTCGAGCTGGCTCGACACTTGTACCAAGATGAGGGCAGCGGCCACCAGCAGAAAGAGCGTTTGCACGGCGTCGGTCCATACCAGGGTGCGTATGCCTCCGCGCCGTGTGTAGAGCCAGATGAGCAGCAGTGCGCCGAGGCTGATGACGATGTAGGGAATGTGCAGAAACTGTTCGAGCACCAGGCATGCCAAGTACATCTTCGCAGCAGCGCCCGTCATCTTCGAAACCATGAAAATCCACGCGCCGGTGCGACGGCTGACGTTGCCGAATCGTTGACCCAAGTAGGTATAGATGCTCGTCAGGTTGTACCTATAATATAAAGGTAGGAGGACGAATGCGACGACCGCATAGCCGACGATGAAACCCATGCACATCTGCAAGTAGGTCATGTCGCTCTGCATCACCATGCCCGGCACACTGACGAAGGTGACGCCCGAGATGCTGGCCCCCACCATACCGAAGGCCACAAGGGGCCACGGCGACCGACGCCCCGCACGGAAGAAGTCGTCGTTGCTCTTTCCTGCCGTCAGAAGGCTGATGCCGTAGAGCAGGGCAAAGTAGAGAAAAATGGTGAGGAGTAGCAAAAGGAAAATTAAAAATTAAAAATTAAAAATTAAAGCCTGCCGGTCCGGACTCCCCTCCTTAGGAGGGAGTGGTAAATGATTAATAATTAATAATTAAAAATTAAAGCCTGCCGGTCCGGACTCCCCTCCTTAGGAGGGGTGGTCAATGATTAAAAATGAAAGATCTCCTCTGTCCTTTGGAGGGACAGGAAAGGTCGTTGGATCAACGACTGTGCAAAGGTACGCCTTTATTTTAAGTAAAGCGAAGCGGCGAATGTACTTTTTGGCTTTGTAATCATATTGTAACAGAAACTTAACGTGCTTTGTTTCGTTGGGCGGTAGCGTTGACGTAACTTTGCAACTGAAATCGGGACAAGACGGAAAACGGCGTAACTCTGCATGGTGCAGAATCGACTTGCCGTATGTGTCGATACCTACATACAATGGAACAAAACTATTGGTTGATTGCATTCCAGCTGCTGGGCTCGTTGGCCCTGCTGATGTATGGAATGAAGACGATGAGTGATGCACTGCAGAAAATGGCCGGTCCGCAACTTCGTCATGTTTTAGGGGCCATGACTACGAATCGGTTCACCGGCATGCTGACAGGCGTCGGCGTGACGGCTGCAGTGCAAAGCTCGACGGCTACGACGGTGATGACTGTGTCGTTTGTAAGTGCTGGCTTGCTCACGCTTGGGCAAGCCATTAGTGTGATTATGGGTGCCAACATCGGCACGACGCTCACCGCATGGATTATGTCGGCAGGTTTCACCTTCAATATCACGTCGATGGTCTATCCTGCCTTCTTGATAGCCATCGTGCTAATCTATAGCAAGAAACGCCGCGTGCTGGGCGACTTCCTCTTCGGTGTTGCCTTCATGTTCCTCGGACTGGGCACGTTGCGTCAGGCGGGAACCGAGATGAACCTGGGCGAGAATCCTGCTGTACTGAACTTCTTCTCAAGCTTCGACCCCGAAAGCTTTGGAACGACCCTGCTCTTCCTGCTCATCGGCGGTGTGCTCACGATGTGTGTCCAGTCGTCGGCTGCCGTGATGGCCATCACGATGATTCTGTGCTCGAGCGGCGTGTTGCCCATCTACCAAGGCATCGCACTGGTGATGGGTGAGAACATCGGTACGACGGTCACGTCGAACATCGTCGCCCTGTCGGCCGGTACACAGGCACGTCGCGCCGCCTTTGCCCACATGTTCTTCAACGTCTTCGGCGTTATCTGGATTCTGATGGTGTTCAAGCCCTTTGTCAACATGGTCTGCTCGCTCGTGGGCTACGACTTCGAAATGCAGAAAGAGGTCGTGGGTGCTGAGGCTTTTGCGGCGAATGCAGCGAAGCTCAGCTTCGTGCTGGCAGCCTTCCACACGTGCTTCAACCTCATCAACACCACCATCCTCATTTGGTTCATTCCCCAGATTGAGAAACTCGTCTGCGCTGTCATCAAGCAGAAGCCTGATGCCGACGACGAGGACACCCGCCTGCGCTACATCTCCGGCGGCCTGATGAAGACTCCGGAACTGTCCGTCTTCATGGCGCAGCGTGAGATTGTGCTCTTCGGACAACGCATCCAGCGCATGTTCGGCATGGTGATGACTCTTCACAATATGGCACGCGATGGCAGCGACGACAAGGAATTCAACAAGCTCTATACGCGCATCGAGAAGTATGAAGGCATCAGCGACAACATGGAGATCGAGATTGCCCAGTACCTGGAGCAGGTGAGCGATGCCCACCTCTCCGACGAGTCGAAGGGAAAGATTCGTCAGATGATGCGCGAAATCAGCGAAATCGAGAGCATCGGCGACGCCTGCTACAACCTTGCACGTACGCTCAACCGTAAGAAGCTGAGCGGAAAAGCCTTCACCGACGAGCTCGAGTACAACCTCGGACAGATGCTGAAACTCACCGACGAGAGCCTGACACAGATGAACCGAGTGATGGAGGGACGCCGCGAGGACTTCAGCCTGAACGAGACCTATCGCATCGAAAACGACATCAATGCCCTGCGCGACCGACTCAAGCAGGAGAACATCCAGGCCATCAACGAGCATCGCTACGACTACGCCGTCGGCACGATGTACACCGACATGGTGAGCGAATGCGAGAAGCTCGGCGACTATGTCGTCAACGTCGTACAGGCACGCCTGTCGTGATTTGCACCTCGTTTTTTTCGTTTTTTCGAGATAATTCTTTACCTTTGCAGCAATCATAATCCCTATTCGCCATGGAAAAGAGAAAGCACATCCTCATCGTCGACGACGAGCCAGACTTGTGTGAAATCCTCCAATTCAATCTGCAGTCGGTCGGCTACGACGCCAGCGTTGCCTATTCGGCCGAAGAAGCTCTGACGATGGACATTGCCAAGTGCGACCTCCTGCTGCTCGACGTCATGATGGGCGGCATGTCGGGCTTTGAACTTGCCAAGCAGCTGAAGGCTGACCGACAGACTGCCGAAGTCCCCATCATCTTCCTCACAGCCAAGGACACCGAGCGCGACACCCTCCGCGGATTCAGTATCGGAGCCGACGACTACATCGCCAAGCCTTTCTCCGTGCGCGAGGTCCTTGCACGTGTGAAGGCTGTGCTCAATCGCACTTCGCGCCACGACGACCCCACTGCCAATCTGCTCACCCACGAGGGCCTTGTGCTCGACCCACAGTGCAAGTCGGTCACCATCGACGGCGAAGAGGTGCAGTTCACGCGTACCGAGTTCGAACTCCTTACCCTCCTGCTCAGCCGTAAGGGTGAAGTGTTCTCGCGTCAGCAGCTCATCGAAGCCATCTGGCCGCGCGACGTCGTCGTTACCGGACGCACCGTCGATGTCAACATCACCCGTATGCGCAAGAAGATTGGCCGCTATGCACAGTGCATCTGCACACGCATCGGCTATGGCTACTACTTCGCCACCGAAACTGATCAGCGATAAGCACAATAAAATACTGTACAAAGTACAATTTACTAACTACAAAGTAAGGTACAAAGTATCGCTGCTGCAGTACATCTCCCTCCGTGGTTCTTCGTTCTTCGTACATTAGTCCTCTCCCTCTTTAAGAATGAAAAAACTGACCGAAGGCCGCAAGATGTTCATCACCGTGCTGACCATCTTTATCTTCTACGGCGGCTTCTTCATTATCTTCAACGACTTCGACCGACGCGTCTGGGCACCGTTGTCCGACACGTGGGACTGGCACATGCTGGGTGTCGGACTGGTCGTTCTTTTCATTCTTGCCCTCATCCTTCTGCGCTATGCCCACCGCATGGACGAGCGCATCAGCCGTGAACAGGCTCAAAAGGAGAACATCCTGCGCCGGCAACTCACCCAGAACATCGCTCACGAACTCAAGACCCCCGTTGCCAGTATCCTCGGCTATACGGAGACACTGCTCGAAAACCCCAACATCGACTCGCAGACCGAGCGACAGTTTATCGAACGTACCCACACCCAGGCCGAACGCCTCACCCACCTGTTGCAGGACATCTCGACCCTCAACCGCATGGACTTCGCTCCCGATTTGATCAATAAGGAGCGAATCGACGTCGCCCGAATCTTCTCCGACATCGTCCTCGAAACCCAGCTCAGCGTAGCACAGCACCAGATGACGCTGCGCAACTGCCTGCCGAACGAGGTTATTATCCATGGCAATGCCACGCTCGTCTATAGCATTTTCCGCAATCTTGTCGATAACGCCATCAAGTATGCCGGATCAGGTGCCACGATGGAACTGGCAGCCGAACAGCACATACGCTACTGGCAGTTCACCTTCAGCGACAACGGGGTCGGCGTACCGCTCGAGCATCTTTCACGACTCTTCGAACGCTTCTACCGACTCGACAAGGGACGCAGCCGTAAGTTGGGCGGCACAGGACTGGGACTGTCTATCGTCAAGAATGCCGTCCAGCTGCACGGAGGCGAAATCCATGCCGAACAGAATCAGCCTCACGGCCTCAAGTTTATCTTTACTCTGCACAAATGATGCGACAACTTTTCCTCATGCTACTTCTCTCGCTCATCGCCGCAAGTGCCGCAGCACAACGGCAAGTGAAAGTCGATCTCACCCCCGACGGCAGTGCCCACATGGAAGGTTTCATCCCTGCCGAACCCGACGGACGGGTCGTGCTCGTGCTCCCTGGCGGCGGCTATGCCCATCTGGCCATGCAGCACGAGGGCTACGACTGGGCACCGTGGTTCAACGCCCGGGGCATTGCTTGCTTCGTGCTCACCTACCGTATGCCCCACGGCGATCGCAGCATCCCCTATGCCGACGCCACCAATGCCATGCTCCATCTGCGCAGCCATGCCGCAGAATATGGTATCAATCCCCATCAGATAGGCATCATGGGCAGTTCGGCAGGCGGTCACCTCGCCACGACCGTTGCTACCCATGCTGCTGACGACGCACGTCCCGACTTCCAAATCCTCTTCTATCCCGTCGTCACCATGGCCCGAGAAGGCACACACGAAGGTTCCGCACAGAACCTGCTGGGTACGCAGCGCGACGATCAGGCACTCGTCACAGCCTTCAGCAACCAACTTCAGGTTCGGGCAGGGCAGACACCACCTGCCATCCTCCTGGCTGCCAGCGACGACCGAGCCGTACCACCCCTGCCCAACGCCGTCGCCTACTACAGCGCTCTTTGTCAGGCAGGCATCCCCGCAGCCCTCCACCTCTGGCCCACCGGAGGCCACGGCTTCGGATTCCGCACCAACTTCACCTACCACCAGCAGATGCTCGATGAACTTGCTGCATGGCTTTCAACACTAAACACTAAGCACTAAACATTATCACACTAAACTCTCAACATTCAATGAAACAGACAATCATTCTCCTTTGCAGCTTCCTGCTGCTCGCACTCAGTGCCACGGCACAGAGCGCAGATCGCCTTTACGAACAAGGCAAGGCTCTCTACGACCAAAAGAAATACAACGAAGCCGTTCCCAAACTACGTGCTGCCGCCGAGAAAGGCCACAAGAAGGCTCAGTATCGTCTGGGCAAGTGCTATGCCAAAGGCTACGGCGTGGAGGAAGACGACCACACCGCTTTTCTCTGGTATCAGAAGTCTGCCGCCCAGGACTACCACAAAGGTCAGTACGAACTCGGCCGCTGCTACCGCAAGGGTAAGGGTGTGCCCAAGGACAACAAGCGCGCCTTCGAGCTCTTCACCCTCTCTGCCAAGCAGGACAATGGCGAGGCGCAGCTCGACCTCGGCGAATGCTACATGAAGGGCAAGGGCACCGCAGCCGACCCCGTCAAAGCCAAGTATTGGTTCAACAAAGCCATCCGCAACGAGAAGAAAGGTAAGGAAATCCTTGCCGACCTCCGCAAGAAGAGTGCCGAAGGCGACCCCGATGCCAAGAAGATTCTCGAGATGGTGGGAAAGAAATAGCCTACGACACTTGGCAGTTGACCCCCACAAACCGAAGATGAGTAGCCGCGACCGGCTGCTCATCTTTGTTTATCCCTGAAAGGTCATTGGCACTTAACTGAAAGAAATTTGGATAAATTATGATAATTCAACTTTCGAAAGTCGTAAACAGGCGATGCCATAGGCATCAGACAGCGGTAGCCAGCCGTTGAAATGGCTGGCTACCCTTGTCAAGCCCCGCTGAGGCTTAGAGGCCGAGCCGCCAGCCGCTCACCAGCTGTACGCAGTCCACCTTGCCGAAGCGGTGAGCCTTGATTTGGAAACCCAGGTAGAGGCGGTTGTGGGTGAAGGGGAAGGAGTAGCGGAGCCCGACGTGCTGGTAGAGCCAGCTTTCCTCTTGTTCGGAGGTATAGCCGAGGTGTTTGTGGATGTTCCAGCCGAGTCCGACGTTGAGCGACATCTGTTTGTAGAAGATTTCGTGGCGCAGCGAGAGCCCGAGCACATGGGGCGAGTAGCCGTGGCGTGGGGTGTGTTCGCGCATGATGTCGTAATCATGGATGCGATAGACGTAGTCCAGGTAGCTGTAGTCGAGGGCAAAACCCGTGGCGTGGAGCAGGTGCCAGCGCCACATCGGTGCCACCATCACCATCGGAAAACCGAAGATGGGGTGATGGCTGGTGTGGTACACATTGAAGCGGTCGATGAGTGCACGCATGCCCAGGCCGGCGGTGAAGTCGAGATAGAAGGAGGGAAGAGCCTCCCCAGACAGACCCTCCTCCTGCTCATCCCTTGCACGGAGGGACTTGGGGTCGGTGCTGGGTTTGCTGAGGCTGTACTCCACAGCCAGGGTCGGTCCCAAGCTGTTGGCACCGAGGTTGGGACGGTCCAGCGTTCCGTTGCTGTAGTGCTTGAAGTCGAAGGCAGCCGAGATGTTCCATCGTGGGGCAATCTGATAGCGCACGTAGGCACCGAGGTTGACGTAGATGGTGAGGTGGGAGCCGATGATCCACTGGTCGTCGTTGGTCTGTGTGTTGTAGGGGTTAGGGCAGTAGCCGATACCGTTCTGCAGGTCGATGCCGACGCTCCATCGCCCATGCCGCCAGGCGTCCCACTGAATGCCGCCATACACGGTCCAGATGTGCCCGATGCGCGAATGGTAGGGCGTTGTCGGTTGGTAGATGTCGAGGCGGTTCATGTCGGCATACATCAGTCCGAACTGCACGCGTGGATAGCGCAGCGCTCGGTCGTAGGCGTTGGCGTCGGCCGAGGCCGCGGCTTGCCACTTCATGCGCAGGTCGTAGAAGCTGACGCCATAGGAATGAAGGATGAGCTTGACGTCCTTGTTGCTGTGCGCCAGTTGGCCCAGGCTGCCGGCAAGCTGAACCGACCACAGTCCCTTCGGCTTCAGCGGCTTGTCGGAAAGGGTGGGGAGTGTGTCGGCTGCAACGGAGTCGCTCATGCATTCGATTCCGAGCTTGTCGGTGGCATGAATCCACAGCGTGTGCAGACAGACGAAGAGTATGGTTAATAGTAGTCGAGACATGTAGGTTCTGAGTTCTGGCTGGCAAATTTACGAAAAAACTCTGAACTGCCCTCACATATCCTTTGATTTTTGTCAGATGGAACAGGATTGTTAAAAAAACGAGGATTTTAACAATTCAAGGCCCCAATTTTGTGGGAGAAATTTGGAGGAAATAGAATTTTTGGACAACGGAAAAAACGAAAACAAACGAAAAACACGAAAATTTTTGGCGGGGAATCCAGAAAATTGCGGTTCCGATTGCCGTAGGGGCGGGTTCCCATGCCCGCCCGATCAGGCGAAGCCTGAAAACGGAAAGAAATTGGGATAAAATTTTTGGAGAGGCAGTATTTTAGAAGACAACATTGGACAACAAAGGACAACTTGGGACAACTTTATTATTTTATTGATTAAGAAGATGTTGTCCTTTGTTGTCCCGTGTTGTCCCGAGTTGTCTTCTAAAAAAATCCCGAAAGTGTAGTTTTCTGACTAAAAATTCCTTTTTTCCGCTTTGCGAAACGCATTTTCACGTAACGGGTCCCAAGTTATTTCATTTTTGTCCGCCGTCTGGCTGTCGGTAGTCCGCCGTCTGGCTGTCGGTAGTCCGCCGTCTGACGGCCGTCAAAGCGCCGTCTGCCGACAGGTTTGTCCGCCGTCTGCCGACGCTGCGTCCGCCGACTACCGACGCTCCGTCGGCGGACAAATGGAAAGTGAAAGGTGAAAAGTGAAAAAAGGGTCGGAAGTCAACGCGTCGTGGTTGCGATATTTGCGACCGAGCGGTCGGCCGGTGATTTCTGCGCGATTCTCGGACGCTGACGACAGACCCACTTAGTTGACGAAAATGCAACTAAGTGGGTCGGTCGTGAGGGGGGATTTTAACATTTAAGCTTGTGAAGCCATCACGACGCCTTCCTTGCGTGTGCCGTCCATCTTGATGGTGAGGGGCTGTGGCAGACGCACGTGCCGCACGTGGTCGGTCTCGTGGAGGGCTGGCAGGGCGTTGAGCTGTTCCTGGCGGTAGATGCCGTCGCCCAGGAAGTCGTTGACGGTGAAGTAGCCGACGCCGAACGAGGTGAGGTTCTGGAAGAAGTGGGTGCCCTGCGAGGGATCGACGCGGTAGCTCTGCAGGCCTGCCTCGACGATGACGCGGGCAGCGGAGATGGCGGGCCACTTGACGGGTACGCCCAGCCAGCTGTCGCTCGATCCCCAGCGTCCTGGACCGACGAGCACGTAGCCGTGGCGGGCTGGGTCGTCGTCGGCAGCCTGGAGGAACGTGCGGTTGATTTGCTCGATTTCGTCGGCGATGGCGGGGTTGTTCGACGCGCTGTAGATGTTCTCGCCCGTCGTGGGGTCGGCGGTCTTGACATAGACGATGTCCTGCACGTCGGTGAGGATGCCGTGGCCGATGGCGTTGTGCGAGCGGATGAGACAGTCGTCGTCGGCGATGAGGGTGATGTCCTCGTCAAGGGTCATCTTGTTGTCCACCATCGGACGGATTTGCAGCAGGTAGAGTTCGCCGGTGCGGTCGGGGCGGAGCGTGACTGCGAGTTCGATTTCGACGGCGCGGCGCATGTCCTCTTGTCCGTAGCGCATCGACAGGGAGAGGAGCTGGGGTAGGGGAAAGACGCCTTGCTGGAGCACGCCGCAGAAGGTGATGACCTTGCGACCGCCCTCGTAGATGCCGTCGCGGATCACCTGGTCGTAGGGGTCGAAGGTCGAGGCGAGGTACTGCAGGGCGTTGTCTTTGTCGGCCTCACGAACGGGGAGCTTCAGCAGGTTGAAGCCGTCGTCGACGCTGAACTGATCGACCATGTTCTTGAGGTCGAGGGCGTAGAAACGGGTCTGTGTCTCGCGCAGCGCCATGTCGAGCTCGGAGGTTTGCAGCACCTTGTCGGGGTGGGCAGGGCATACGCGCAGCGACAGACCGCCATCGACGATGTATTTGCCCAGGCCGAGGGCGAGGTTGACGATACCTTCGTCGGCCTGCTCCTCGCCGATGGGATAGTAGTTGACCGAACGTGCCACGCCGGAGATCTGGGGATAGAAGCGGTCGCCGTACTGTGTGCCAACCACCTCTTGCAGGATGACGGCCATCTTCTCCTGGTCGATGACGTTGGAGGTGGCGGTCATGTAGTCCTTCGACGCCCGATAGAAGACGCTGGCATAGACAGCTTTGACGGCGTCGCTGAGCATGTGCAGCCGCTGGTATTTGTCGCCGGAGAAGGGAACCATGTAGGTGGAGTAGATGCCGGCGAAGGGCTGGTAGTGGGAGTCCTCGAGCAGGGAGGACGAACGGATGGCGATGGGGCGCCGGACAACCTCGAGGAAGGTCATGAGGTCGTCGGCCAGACGCTCGGGCAGACGGGCACGGAGGAAGTGCTGAAGGATGTCGGCGTCGGGCAGGTCGCTCAGTGCCACCTGATACAGTTCGTTGGTCTCCATGAACTCGTCGAAGATGTCGGTGCAGAGCACCACCGTCTTCGGAATCATGACGCGGGCTCCAGGGAACTGGTTGAGGTCGGGGTGACGCTGGATGATGTGGTCGATGAAGGCGATGCCGCGGCCTTTGCCGCCGAGCGAACCGTCGCCGATGCGCTGGAAGTTGGAGTAGGAGTCGAAGCGGTCGCGCTGGAAGACCGCCACGACGCCCTGGTTCTTCATCTTTCGGTAGGCCACGATGGCGTCGAAGATGATCTGACGGTGGGCATCGACATCCTGCAGCGTTTTCCACGTGATGCGGCGCAGGAATTCGGAGATGGGGAACAGGGCGCGTGAGCCGAGCCAGCGGCTGACGTTGTTACGCGAGACGTGGTAGAGGAGCGATTCGCGCGGCAGGGTGAAAATGTTGTCTTGCAGGTCCTTGAGGTTGCGGATGCGCGCCACTTCCTCCATCGTGCGGGGGTCGCGGAAGATGAAGTCGCCGAAGCCGAAATAGCGGCTGATGAGATGGCGGAGGTCCACGTTGAGCTTTTTCGAGTTCTTGTCGATGAACGACGCCCCGCACTCGCGTGCCAGCTGTTCCTTGTCGCTCTCGCTCGACTCCATGATGAGGGGAACGAACTCGTCCTCACGACGGATGGCGGACAGGAGGTCGAAGCCTGCGTTCTCGTCCTTCACGCCGCCGCGGGGGAAGCGACAGTCGCTGATGACGCCGAGCACATTGTCCTTATACTGTGTGTAGAGTTGCCATGCCTCTTCGTAGGTTCGTGCCAGTACAATCTTCGGACGGCCACGCATTCGCAGCGTCTCGAGCTGGGAGTTGAGGGCCTCGGTGGAGAACTCGAGGCTCTGCTGAAGCACAAACTTGTAGAGGTTGGGCAGGATGGAGGAGTAGAATCGGATGCCGTCTTCGACGAGCATAATCATCTGCACACCTGCCTTGATATCGTTTTCGAGATTCATCTTGTCCTCGATGAGCTTGATGATGGAGAGCAGCAAGTCGGTGTTGCCGAGCCAGCAGAACACGTATTCGAAGATGTTCAGGTCCTCATGCTCCATGCGTTTGGTGATGCCGTGCGAGAAGGGGGTGAGCACGACGATCGGCACTTGTGGATGCTGCACCTTGATGCTGCGTGCGATGTCGAACACGTCGTTGTTGTCCGTGCCAGGCATACAGATGACGAGTTCGAAGCTGGTGCGTTCGAGTTCCAGCTCGGCCTGGTCCTGCGAAGCCACCTGTACGAAGCGGGGCGGATAGCGGAGACCCAGCTTGGAGTATTCGTCGAATATCTTTTCGTCAACGCGCCCGTCGTCCTCAAGCATGAAGGCATCGTAAGGATTGGCGATGAGCAGGACGTTGAAGATGCGCCGCCGCATGAGGTCGATGAAGTTGGTGTCGTGCAGCACTACGGGGGTGTTGGTGGGAGCCTTGGGTGTGGTCAACTCGTTCATGGTTATACCTATATATATACAATAGCGCCGCAAATTTACGACAAAAAATTAACAAATTCGGGTTTCTTAGCAAGGATTTGACGGATTTAGGGGGATTTTGTGGCTGATCGGATGGGCGTGGACTCAAGTCGGATGCAGGGGAGTGGCTTCTTAAAAAACTTGAACCGCTGATTTTTAATTTTTAATTTTTGATTTTTAATTTTTTGCCGTAACTTTGCAAAGATTTTGCGATGAGACAGCTGATTGACTTTCTGAAACGCTGGACGTTGCCGTCGGCGATTGCGGTGGGAGCCCTGTGCTACGGGGTATTTGCCACTGTTCCTGCGCTCGACGAGGCGGGTGACGTGTTGAGTCCTGTGATGGACACCGTGTTCCCCCTCAGTGTGTTCTCCACGCTGTTTGTCACGTTCTCGAAGGTCAATTTCCACAAGATGATGCCGCGGCGGTGGCACCTGTGGCTGGCACTGACACAGCTGCTGCTCGTGGCTGTCGTGGTGTGTATCGTGCATCTGACGGGCGAAAACGCTGAGCAGCGCCTCCTGTGGGAAGCTGCGCTGACCTGTGTGATTGCCCCCTGTGCCTCGGCGGCACCCGTGGTGACGGGCAAACTCGGTGGCGACATCAACGGCATGACGACCTATACGCTGCTGTCGAGCCTCTTGTGCGCCGTGACCATCCCGCTGGTGTTTCCCATGCTGGAGAAGGGCGTCGATGTGACATTTGCCGAGGCATCGCTGCTTATCCTCCAGAAGCTGGCAGTGGTGATGCTGCTGCCGCTCGGATTGGGCTGGATCGTGCGGCACTATGTGCACAGCGTCTATCGCTACATCATGCGCCACCCCGACCTTGGCTTCTACTGCTGGTCGGTGTCGCTCGCCATCACGACCGGCATCACGGTGAAGAACATCTGCCACAGCGAGGCATCGGGCCTCGTGCTGTTCGGCATCGCAGGGCTTTCGCTGGCCGTGTGTCTGCTCCACTTTGGGATCGGACGCGCCATCGGCCGCTGGCAGAACGAACGCATCAACTGCGGACAGGGGATGTTCCAGAAAAATACCGCCATGGCCATTTGGGTCAGTTATATGTATCTGCATCCCGTAGCCAGCATCGGTGCAGGCTGCTATGTGCTGTGGCAAAATATTGTCAACTCAGTAGAAATCAGTTCAACTAATCATAAACAATCATGAAAAGAATTCTCTGTGCCCTCGGGCTCCTCTGTGTGCTCACCATGCAGGCACAGCCCCGTAAGGCGGCTCGCTCGACCGACTTGTTGGGGGCAAAGCACCTGGAGGTGACCACTGGCACCTCGACCCAAACTGAGAAGCATTACTACATGGTCTCGTCCAACTACAAGCTGTTGCTCAAGTTGCACGAGCAGGACGTCGTAACCATTGCCGACGATGTCTATCCCCGTGCTGAGGTGAAGTCGATGCGCTTCAAGCAAGTGCCGCGCCTCATCCTCGACGAAGACAGCACCGTTCACAGCAAGACCTACAGCGTGTCGAACGGACTGCTGGCCCTGCGCCGCAATTTCCGACTCGGACGTTGGAACACACTCGTGCTGCCTGTCAATCTGACGGGAGCGCAGGTGCTCGAACTCTTTGGCGAAGACACACGACTGGCTGTCCTGAGCGGCAGCGAGGTGGGTGATGACATCTCCATCGCCTTCGACCTCGTTGACCTCAACACCGACGACGTGGCGCTGCAAGCCAACGTCTGCTACTTCATTCAGCCGACCCGCGAACCCGATGTTTCCAGTGCGGGAACCAATGCCCTGACAGGTAAACGCCTGAAAGGCCCCTTCTACCTGCTTCCGAACGTGACGATGGAGGCTGGACAGTCGCCGAAGATGTCGTATGTGTATGACGAAAGCAATACCCAAGTGGCACGTTTCCGCGGCACCTACGAACGACTGGACAACACCGTCATGCGTTCCAAAACTGTCATAGCCAACAAGATGCTCTACAAGAACACATGGTCGTTCAACGAAGAAGGCTATCTGCAGGAGAACACCGACTCGACCCTCATCCAAGCCTTCCGCTGCTGGTTCCAGAACCTCGACGAGACGAAGAAACTGCACGTCTATATCAATGGCGTGGAAGACGACCTCGACGGCACCAGCACAGCCATTGCCCAGACCATCGCCAAGCCGCGTCAGATGGGTGGCGACATCTACGATGTGCAGGGCCGCAAGGTGGCTACCCTGCGGGAGAATGAAGATCTGCAGAGTTTGAACCTGCCGCGTGGCATCTACATCGTTCGAGGAAAGAAATATGTCATTCAATAAATCCGAAAAGCAGACAAGGTTATGAAACACTATAGATTCCTCCTCGCAGCACTGCTCACGCTGCCTGCTGCCACACAGCTTACTGCACAGGAAACCGAAGCCGAAGCCGAAAGCAACACCCTCTACATCCGCTACGACGACCGTTTCAAGGCCAATGAAACTATTGACATAACGACTGTTGACAGCATCGAAATAGCTACCAGCGCCATGAAGTTGTATGACGTGAACGAACGCAACGGAAACACCACACGCACCTATACCACTCTCATTCCCCTCGATGCCGCGGATGTGACGTTCACCAACCCTGGCCGTTGGCTCGTACACCCCGACACCTACAGCGGCACGAACTACATGAACGACAACGCCACCAGCGGCTACAACTTCAAGCATCACCTGGAGAGCGAGCACTTTGCCGTGTTCTGGGATGCACGCTTCGGCGACAACCCCGCTCACATACAGTATCCGGGCGATGGCAACATAGCCAGTGCCTACAACGTGCTCAACGTCGGGGAACGCTGCTGGCAGAAGTATGTCGAACTGGGCTTTGTCATCCCAGGACAGTCCACCACCGACAAGTATAAGATTCAGCTCTACATCCCCTATCAGACCGAATGGCGAGCCGATGCCAGCGGTACGTCGGGCACCAATGGCGAACCCACCGGCATCGGACACTTCAACCCCTGGGCAGCCAACGCCCGTGGCGGACATACCATCGCCCACGAGGTAGGGCATACGTTCCAGTACCTCACCCATGCCGACTGGGGCTGGAACCACGGTTTCGACTACGGCTATGGCGACAATGCCTCGGGGCTCAACGGCTGGTGGGAGTCCTGTGCCAACTGGCAGGCCTATAAAGTGTTCCCTGAACGTCAGTTCACAGACCGCGAATACTTCGAAGGCTATCTGCCACTCTGCCACCTCAACCTCATGCACGAGGCACAGCGCTACGAGAACTGCTTCATCCAAGACTGGTGGTGCATGAAGCACGGCACCGACTTCATCGGTCGTATGTGGCGCGAAAGCATTCGTCCCGAAGACCCCGTCGAGGCGTATATGCGCCTGTGTGGCCTCACCCTCTCCGAATTTGCAGACGAACACATGGAGGGCATCATGCGCATGACGACATGGGACATCGACGGTGTGCGCGACTATGCACGGAGCGCCAACCGCATCGGTGCCTTCCCCACCAATCTGCACAAGGCCAGCGGCACGACCAACACCTGGGAAGTCGATGCTGCTTACTGTCCCGAAAACTTCGGCTACAACATCATCAACATGAACAATACGCGCACCGCCGGAGTCGAAGTGAAAGCCCACTTCAAGGGAATTGCCGGAGCCGACGGCTACCGCAAGATTCGCACCACGCAGGCAGGCTGGCGCTACGCATTCGTGGCCTACACCACCGACCAGCAGACCGTTTACGGCGACATCTTTAGCGACCCCGAAGGCACTGCCACCTTCGTTCTGCCCGAAAAGTGCAGCCGCGTGTTCTTCGTCGTGATGGGTGCCCCGAAGACCTACTGGCACCACCCCTGGGACGACGACACCTCGAACGACGAACAGTGGCCCTACCAAGTGACCTTCGAGAACATCAACATCGCAGGACAGACGAATAAATAAACGGACTCCTCCCTAAGCCCTCCAGCCCCCTCTCTTTGGGGAGGGCCAGGGGAGGGGACCGTTATTTTTCACTTTTCACTTTTCACTTTTCACTTTTCACTTTTAACTTTTAACTTTTCCCCTTTTATGGACATCGTACTCAGTGGCATACGCCCCACAGGCAACCTGCACCTCGGCAACTACTACGGAGCCGTGCGCAGCTTTGTGAAGATGCAAAACGAATACAACTGCTATTTCTTCATCGCCGACTGGCATTCGCTCACCACACACCCCACGCCGGAGAACATCCAGCGCTCGGCACGAACCATCCTCGCCGAATACCTGGCCTGCGGACTCGACCCCGACAAAGCCACCATCTATATCCAGAGCGACGTGCCCGAAACCATCGAACTCTACCTCTACCTCAACATGAACACCTATATTGGAGAACTGGGGCGCGTCACCACCTTCAAGGAGAAGGCGCGCCAGCAGCCCGACAACGTCAACGCAGGTCTGTTCACCTATCCCACGCTCATGGCTGCCGACATCCTGCAGCACCGCGCCAAGTGGGTACCCGTAGGCAAGGATCAGGAGCAGAACATGGAGATGGCTCGCAAGTGCGCCCGCCGTTTCAATAACATCTACCACACCGAACTCTTCCCCGAACCCCAGAACTTCTACTTCGGTGGCGAAGCCATCAAGGTGCCAGGCCTTGACGGCAGCGGAAAGATGGGTAAGAGCGACGGCAACTGCATCTACCTCTACGAGGACGAGAAAGTGGTTCGCAAGAAAGTCATGCGTGCTGTCACCGACAACGGACCGCAGGAGCCCAACTCGCCCAAGCCCGAAGTGATTCAGAACCTCTTCACCCTCATGCACATCGTCTCGGACGAAGAGACCTACCGCTATTTCGACGAGAAGTGGAACGACTGCACCCTGCGCTACGGCGACATGAAAAAGCAGCTCGCCGATGATATGGTTCGCACGCTCAATCCCATCCGTGAGCGCATCCAGGAGTACAGCAACAACACCGAACTCCTCGACCGCATCGCACGCCAGGGAGCCGAAAAAGCCCGCGAAAGCGCCGCCGCCACCCTCCGCGAAGTGCGCAAGACCATCGGCTTCCGCGTATATTGATACAAGCTTGGACACGTTCCGTCATCTCCCTGCTTACCAATATACGAAGGATTATTCTTAACCACGCATTACACGAATTACGCGAAATTCTTGTACCACTCATCGGGTTGTCAAGAATTTCGCGTAATTCGTGTAATGCGTGGTTGAAACGTTTTTGGGGACAGAAAGAATGACTAAATGTCGCTCATCCGTTCCATGAGCCGGAACGTCGGCAGCAGCGATTCGGGGGTTGAGAGGTTGGTGGCGCGCCGACCTTCGCACAACTCGGTGAAGCAGAGCAGCTCGTCGTAGAAGCCTTGGGAGACGAGCTGGTTGTTGGTCGGGGTGGGGGTGAAGTTGTTGCGCCCATAGAGAAATTCGATGCTTCGGTGGGCAGGGCGCACTTTCTCCATCGGGATGCCGAGGAGGGTGGGTTGCTTGGCCTCGAACGTAAGTGTTTCGAGCTGGCGCAGGCGGTAGGTGCCGCGCCGCGTGGTGACATCGAGACGTTCGCTGGCCCCTGTCCAGCTGTGAGCGGTCGAGAGGTGCAGGGTGCCGACCGCGCCTCCCCGATGCTCGAGCATCAGGACATAGGAATTTGCGCCGATGAGCCGTGCTGCCAGCAGTTCGGCCGGACCGAAGAGGTGGACCGCCAGGTCGAGGGGATGAATGTAGAGGTCGGTCAGGGCGTCGCCTTCGGGATAGGCTCCGGTGGCGTAGTGAAGCTCGTAAGCCTCCCCCCGTTCTCCTCCGAGAGAGGGGAAGTTGCGTTTGTCTTTGTGGAGATGCTTTTTCAGAATCTGTACGGCGGGTGCATATCGTTTCTGCACACCGACAAGTGCCGTTCCTCCGGTCTGAGCAAGCGTCTGTAGTTCCGACAATGTCAGGCAGGGCGGTTTCTCGATGAAGAGGGGCTTGCCGGCTTCCAGCACCTTCATAGCCAAGGTGAAATGAGCCTTGGGGCTGGCTGCGACGAACACGCCACCCACCTCTGGGTCGGCGAGCACCTTGTCGAGGTCGGTCGTGCCCTCTGTGCCAGGATATTTGCGGCTGATGAGGGCTGCCTTCTCGGTGTTGGTGACGCAGATGTACTTGAGCGGCACGCCGAGGTAGTGGAGCACGGGATAGAGATTGGTGAGGCTGTGCTGCCCCATGCCGATGAAGGCGTAGCGGCGATTGTAGGTGCGCTGTAGAAATGCGTTGGTACGCTGGCGCTTGAATCGGTCGATTACTTGTTGCAGCATGGCTGGATGTCTTTCAGGTGTTTGCGATAGGTGGTTCGCGTGTCGTCCGTCCACTGGTACTTGCCATAGAACTTTTCGATGAGCCATTTGGGCAACAGGCGTTCCATGTTGCGGACGAGGATGATGTCGTACTTGCGGTGGAAGTTGATCCAGCATTGGTTACACTCCTTGCTGTACTGCCATTGGGTCTTCACCGCTGTGTCGCCGTTGAAGATTTCGTCGAGCGTCTGCTTGCGCAGGTCGCCCAGCGTGACGCCCAGGTTCTGGCACAGCGGCACCTGACCGTCGGAGTGGATGACGAGCGAGGAGAAAATGCTCTGGCAGCGCAGGCGCAGGTGGCCGCGTCGCCATTGGTCGTAGAGCGCTACGAAGTCGTAGTTCTCCTGCGTCTGGTGGATGCTCTGGGGAATGCTGTCGAGGTAGCCTTCGACGGGTATCATCTCGGCAGTCGTATCGAAGAAGTCCATCGTGCCGTAGATGCCGATGCGCACGTCGATGTCGTATTTCTTGGCGATGCCAATCACGTGCTCCATGTCCTTCATCGAGTTCCAGGGAGAGAGGCAGAACATGAGCGAGATGGGGATTTCGCGATGTAGGGTCTCGATGCACTCGATCACATGGTCGTAGCCGTCGCGGCCGCGCATCACTTTATAGGTGTCCCTCGGTCCGTCGAGCGAGAGGTACAGCCGCACGGGATGGTACTGGCGCACAGCCTCGACGACGAGCTGGGGTGCCAGACCGTTGGAGAGGAGAGTGTATTTCGGGTGGTTCTCCTGTAGCCACGCCATAATCTCTTTTGACTGCGGGTGAAGCAGGAATTCGCCCCCTTCGAGTCCGACCACAGTGCGTCGGGTGACGCATTTGCTCCCGACGATGGCCTTCACCTGGTCCAGCGTCAGATATTCGTGTGGCTTCTGCCAGATGTTACAATGTTTGCAGCGCGACTGGCACATGGTATTGGCATAGAGCATGAGCTGGCTGAGCCGCTTGTGGTGGGGCCGCAGTGTGTTGTTCAGATACAGCAGGCCGTTGAACAGATAGTCTGTGATGCTATACACGGTACATAAATTTTTTGCAAAGTTACTGTTAATTTTTTTGATTATCACAATTATAAGTTGTATTTTTGCAGATTATAAATTATAATTCTTGAAAAGAATACTCATGAAAGGAATCGTACTGGCCGGCGGAAGCGGCACACGTCTTTATCCCATCACGAAGGGAGTGAGCAAGCAGCTCATCCCCATCTTCGACAAACCGATGGTCTATTATCCCATATCCGTCCTCATGCTCGCAGGCATCCGCGACATTCTCATCATTTCGACTCCCTACGACCTGCCAGCTTTCCGGCGTCTGCTGGGCGACGGCAGCGACTATGGCGTCCGCTTTGAGTATGCCGAGCAGCCCTCGCCCGACGGACTGGCACAGGCATTTATTATCGGTGAAAAGTTTATAGGTGACGACTCGGCATGCCTTGTCCTCGGCGACAACATCTTCCATGGCCGCGGATTCACCGGTATGCTCCACGAGGCTGTCCGCACAGCCGACCAAGAAGGCAAGGCCACCGTCTTCGGCTATTGGGTCAACGACCCCGAACGCTATGGCGTGGCTGAGTTCGACAAGGACGGCAACTGCCTTTCCATCGAGGAGAAACCGGCACAGCCCAAGTCCAACTACGCCGTCGTCGGACTTTATTTCTATCCCAACCGTGTGGTCGAAGTGGCGAAGCACATCAAGCCATCGGCCCGTGGCGAACTTGAAATCACGACTGTCAACCAGGAGTTCCTCCACGACCATCAGCTGAAGGTGCAGCAACTCGGCCGCGGCTTTGCCTGGCTCGACACCGGCACTCACGACTCCCTCTCCGAGGCATCCACCTATATCGAAGTGCTCGAGAAGCGTACAGGTCTCAAGATTGCCTGCCTCGAAGGCATCGCCTACCGCAATGGCTGGATTTCGACCGAGAAACTGCGTCAGGTTGCACAGCCCATGGCCAAGAACGCCTACGGACAGTATCTGCTCCAACTCGCCGACACCCACTATTTTGGAGAAGTAAAAGAATAAAAACTCAAGCAAACACATGAACACACTGAACAAAGCATCCCTCTCGCGGAGAGGGTGGTGGATGGGGAGCGAGTCTGCCCTCCACACGAGTGAATGGGGGAGGTCGCTCCTCATGGCAGCCCTGCTGCTGCTCTCCCTCAACCTGCAAGCACAAGACACTGACAGCCAGCGCAGCGACTGGAGTATCAATACCCGTGCCTGGAGCACCAACTACTTCACCACACTGATTGTCGGTGGCATCGAAGCGATAGGAAAGACCTTTATCCACGACGACCGCGACTCCGTCCTCATCGACCGTATCATCCCATCGCCAGCCCTCGTCTTCCCCGTCGGTTTGCAACGCCGTGGTTTCAGCTATCCGATGGACATCTACCAGCCCTACCACCGCGCCTTTGCCAATCCCTTCGCCCACATCGGCGACTATGCCATCGGTCTCGACGCCGCCTGGACCCCCTCTGTCGTCGGCTGCTATGCCGGTTTCTACTTCAAGAGCCAGGAAGTCTGCTTCACAGGTCCCGACTATCCCAGCGTACGCAGTTTCATGCTGCAGCCACGCGTCGGTCTGTCGGTCAACTTTGGTTCTAAACGCAAGACGGGCATCGAGGCAGGCGTGTTCTACGATGCAGTCACCGGCATTGGTGGCGACGGGCAAGACTGGGACAAGGACGTGCTGAAAAACGGCTGGGGGCTTGACTTTGCCCTGCGTCACAACAGCGACAAGGGCAAGCGCCAGTCGGTCATCCAGTTCTCCATGCCCCTCCACAACTTCTTCGCCAACGGCACCGGCTGGAAGCGTCGTGTCGGCTACATCATGTTTACACATCGCCTCATGCTCTGATACTGTATAGCTTAAATCCATGAAACACATCCTTTCAGTTTATTCCGTTCTCGTGTCAGTCCTCCTGCTTGCGCTCACCTCGTGCAGCAGCGACAAGGCCGACGCAGTCCCGCTCGGCACAGCCGACGAGGCGCGAGTCGTTTTCCTCTTCACGCTCGACACCTCTGGCGGCACCTCCATGCGACGTGCAGCGAAGACCAATGCCGAGGTCTTCGACGAGTTCTACGCCAAACTGCAGAACGGCGAGTTCGTGGCTCCCACGTACGAACTCACGCTCACCGAGCAGGGCAGCGGCGCCGTTCAGACGGTCAGCGGCCGATGGGGCAGCGACAACTACGTGACCCTGCGCACTGGAACCTACCGTGTCACGGGGCGCAGTACGGCCGAAGGTGAGAATGTGCAGGAACGCTGCTCGTTCACCTTCGACGAAACCATCACCGTCGCGGCTGGCAGCACAGCCATCACCCTCCATGCCGACTACGACAGTTTCCTGCTCATCTTTACCGGCGACGACCTCAGTTCGTTGCAGAACTACAACGGCGAGGCCGCGCGACCGTTCTTCACCTTTGGCAACTATCGCTACGCCTTTGTCAACAACAGCCTTTACACCGAATTGGGAAAGGACGCTGCCTACATCGAAGGCGAATACGGCAGCGGCACCTTGTTCCGCATCATGACCGGAAAACTGGCGTTCGAATGTGGTAAATACTATGTGTACAACACCGCTACGGGCGGTTTCGACATCCCGCCGATGGAGGAGGGAGACGAGACAGACGGCTCGCCGTCAGACGATCCTGCTGACGACCCAACCGACGACCCCGACGCCGAGACCCTCAACGTCGAGATGGTCAACGTGCCTGCCGGTACTTTTCTGATGGGCAGCAGCAGTGACGACTCCGATGCTCAGGCCGACGAACAGCCGCAGCATGAAGTCAGTCTCTCAGCATTCCGCATCGGCCGCTACGAAGTGACGCAGGCCCTGTGGAAGGAGGTCATGGGAACGAATCCCGCCTATTTCCAAGGCACGAAAGTGGCATCGGCCAACCTGCAACGTCCAGTCGAGAATGTCAGCATCGCCGACATCGACGCCTTTCTCCAGAAACTCAACCAACAGACCGGCCGTCACTTCCGTCTGCCCACCGAGGAGGAATGGGAATATGCCGCGCGAGGTGGACAGACCACCTCCCTGCGCTACGCTGGCAGCGACCAGGTGGCCGACGTTGCCTGGTACAGCGGCAATGCCAGCAACCTGACACACCCCGTCGATGACGACACGAAGCAGCCGAACGCCCTGGGCATCTACGGCATGAGCGGCAACGTGTGGGAATGGACGTCGAGCGCACGAACCGACAACTACGAAGCCTCTGCCACCACCAACACCACCTATCGTGCGGTTCGTGGCGGCAGCTACAAGAGCGGTGCCAATTCCTGCCGCGTCGCCTACCGCAATTTCTTCCAGCCCTCCGAACGCCGCAACGACTTAGGTCTGCGCCTGGCAGAGGACGTGGAGTAGGCCGACCGACCGCCAGATCCAAGTGCGAGGAACACCCCTTCCCCGCACTTTTTTTGTACCTAATGATTCCGCATCGACATCTATATCGTGCCAAAGTAAACCATGAAGACGGTACGACTTAGTTGCATTTTCGTCAACTAAGACCTCGGTCGTCCGTTCGCTGAGAATCGCGTAAAACTCACCGACCGACCGCTCGGTCGGAAATTTCGCAACTACGACGCGTTGACTTCCGACCCATTTTTCACTTTCCACCCTTCATTTTTCACTTTTCACCTTTCACTTTTCACTCTATTGCCTTTCACTTTTCTTTTGTCCGCCGACTGGCTGTCGGCAGACGGCGGACAAACCTATCGGCAAACGGCGCTCTGACGACCGTCAGACGGCGGACTGACGACGCTCCGTCGGCGGACAACCGACAGGGTAAACGGCGCTCTGCCGACGCTCAGACGGCGGACTACAGACGCCCAGACGGCGGACAAAAATGAAATAAAACGGAATCTGTGACGTGAAAATGCTTTTCGCAAAGCGGGAAACAAGGATTTTTAGTCAGAAAACTACACTTTCGGGATTTTTTTAGAAGACAACACGGGACAACACGGGACAACAAAGGACAACATCTTCTTAATCAATATAATAATAAAGTTGTCCCAAGTTGTCCTTTGTTGTCCCATGTTGTCTTCTAAAATATTGCCTCTCCAAAGAATTTATCCCAATTTCTTTCAGTTTTCAGGCTTCGCCTGATCGGGCGGGCATGGGAACCCGCCCCTACGGCAATCGGCATTCCAGTTTTCTGGACTTTTCACCCAAAATTTTTCGTTTCTTTCGTTTTTTTTCGTGTTTTTCGTTGTCCGACGATTCTATTTCCTCCATTTTTCTCCCACAAAAATAGGGTGTAGAAATGTTAAAATTCCCCTCGTTTTAACATAATTCTCCTATTTCGGATTTCATTCTTCGGTTTTTTCACCTTTCACTTTCCACTTTTCACTTTTTTGTCGTAACTTTGCAATTCGATTAACATCAGACGTTTTCTCGCCATGACAAAGTTCGAACAACGAACAAGTTTGATTTTGTTCATTTGGCTTACCGAAAACGTTCATTAGCAAAGAGGGTACGGATGATTCCATTGATAGATACACATCTGCCACAGTTGAACTACCAGGAAATCTTGCAGAACATCGGCATCTTCGAGATGGTGGTGAAGGGTATGATTATCGGCATCGTGGCGTCGGCACCGATGGGGCCGGTGGGCGTGCTGTGTGTGCAGCGGACGCTGAATAAGGGTCGTTGGTATGGTTTCGCCACAGGTGTGGGTGCTGCGCTGAGCGACATCATTTATGCGCTGATGACGGGTTTCGGCCTGTCGTTCGTGAACGATATCATCACCGATGCGCGTGTGGCATTCTGGATTAAGCTGGTGGGCAGTGTGTTGCTCTTCCTGTTCGGATGGTGGACATTCCGGTCCAATCCTGTCGATAAGGTGAAGCCGGTGTCGCACAACCGCGGTTCGCTGGTGCACAACTTTGTGACTGGATTCTTTGTCACTATATCCAATCCGCTGATTATCTTCCTGTTCGTGGCGATGTTCGGTCAGTTTACCTTTGTGCTGAGCGACAACCCGTGGCCGCAGTTCGTGGGCTATGTTTTCATCGTGGTGGGTGCGCTGGCGTGGTGGTTCCTGCTCACGTGGGCCATCGACAAGGTGCGCAACCGCTTCAATGTGCGGGGCATCTGGGTGATCAACCGCGTGATTGGCGTGGTGGTGATGACGGTCAGTGCCATCATGGCGCTCTACTCGCTGGGCCTGCTCTACTGGATTCCAGGCATCGAACAGGGGTAACGACCTCCTGACCCCGCCCACGGCCATTCCCGAGGGGTGGGGTTCTTGACATTTGACTATTAACGTTTAATTTTTCTTTTCCTTGATTATAGCACAGAAACTAAGGGAGCAGAACGTGGCTGAGTACCTGCTGTATATGTGGCAGGTGGAGGATATGCTGCGGGCTGTGGGGCTGAATGTCGATAAGTTGGACGAGACCTACTTGTCGCGCTTCCAGCTGGAACCGGCGCAGAAGGCCGAGATGCGGCAGTGGTATGCCGACCTGGCTGAGATGATGCGGCAGGAAGGAGTGGCCGAGAAGGGACACTTGCAAATCTGTAAGAACGTTCTGATCTGGCTCAGCGACCTGCATCAGCAGTTGCTGCGTTCGCCAAAATTCCCTTACTATTCGGCGGCCTACTACAAGGCATTGCCCTTCATCGTGGAACTGAGATCGAAGAATCATACCAAGGATTTGAAGGACGAAAAGGATTGTTTTGTAGAGAAGAAGAATGAAACAAAGGACGGAGTGCAGGAAGAGAAATCGGAGCTGGAGAACTGCTTCGATGCGCTCTACGGACTGATGCTCCTGCGACTGCAGGGCAAGCCGGTGAGCGAGGAGACGAAGAAAGCCATGGACAGCATTTCGACCTTTATCGGAATGCTCGCCGACTATTATAAGAAGGATAAGGTAGAAGATTTAGGATTATGAAGATATTGATTACCGGCTGCAACGGACAGCTGGGCAACGAAATGCAGCTGCTGGCTCCCGAGAACCCGCAGCATGAGTTCCTGTTCACGGATGTGGAGGAACTGGATATCACCGACCACGATGCCGTGGATGCCTTTGTGCAGGACCATGCCATCGACGGCATTGTCAACTGCGCCGCCTACACGGCTGTCGATAAGGCAGAAGAGAACGAGACGCTGTGCAACCTGCTCAACAATCTGGCGCCTGGCTATCTGGCCGAGGCCATCGAACGGAGGAAAGGCTGGATGGTGCAGGTCTCGACCGACTATGTGTTCGATGGAACCAACCACACGCCCTACACCGAACTGGAACCGACCTGCCCCAACAGTGTGTATGGCCGCACGAAGCTGGCTGGCGAACAGCAGGTCGTGGCAAAGTGCAGCCGAGCCTTGATTGTCAGGACGGCCTGGCTCTACTCGACCTTCGGCAACAACTTCGTGAAGACCATGCTGCGCCTCGGACGTGAACGTCAGGAGCTGGGTGTCATCTTCGACCAAATCGGCACGCCGACCTATGCGCGCGACCTCGCCAAGGCCATCATGGCAGCTGTGAACAAGGGCATTGTGCCAGGCATCTACCACTTCTCCGACGAGGGCGTCACGTCGTGGTACGATTTCACCAAGGCGATTCACCGCCTGGCCGGCATCACGACCTGCCATGTCCGTCCGCTCCACACCAGCGAGTATCCCACGCCAGCCAAGCGTCCGCACTACTCCGTCCTCGACAAATCCAAAATCAAACAGACCTACGGCCTCGACATCCCGCACTGGGAGGAGTCGCTCAGCGAATGTATATCAAGGATTTGAAGGATTGGATAGGTTTTTATGTTAGATGAGGATTTGGCAGAACGGATTACTTATTTCAGACGCTTTGAGAACTTCTTTAATCAGAAAGGGAAATAGAAATCCTTTTTAATCCTTAAAATCCTTGACAGAGTATGAATGAAATAGATCGCCGACGTACCTTTGCCATCATCAGCCACCCTGATGCAGGTAAGACCACACTGACAGAGAAGCTCCTGCTGTTCGGAGGACAGATTCAGGTGGCTGGTGCTGTGAAGAGTAACAAAATCAAGAAGACCGCCACGAGCGACTGGATGGAAATCGAGAAACAGCGCGGAATCAGTGTCTCGACTTCGGTGATGGAGTTTGACTATACGCCCGAAGGCAGCGACGTGGAGTACAAGGTGAACATCCTCGACACGCCAGGTCACCAGGACTTTGCCGAAGACACCTTCCGCACGCTCACCGCTGTCGATTCGGCCATTATCGTCATCGACGGAGCAAAGGGCGTGGAGGCGCAGACGCGCAAGCTCATGACCGTGTGCCGCATGCGAAAGACGCCTGTCATCGTGTTCATCAACAAGATGGATCGCGAAGGCCGCGACCCCTTCGACCTGCTGGACGAGGTGGAGCAGGAATTGCAGATCAGCGTGCGTCCACTCTCCTGGCCCATCAACCAGGGTGCACGCTTCAAGGGCGTCTATAACATCTACGAGCAAAATCTGAACCTCTTCACGCCCGACAAGCAGAAGGTGACGGAAAAAGTCTCTGTGGAGCTCGGCTCGTCCGACCTCGACGCCCGTATCGGTGCCGAAGACGCACAGAAGCTGCGCGACGACCTCGAACTCATCGACGGCGTCTATCCCGAGTTCGACGTGCAGGACTACCTCAACGCCGAGGTTGCCCCCGTATTCTTTGGCTCAGCTCTTAACAATTTTGGTGTGCAGGAGCTGCTCGACTGCTTCGTCGAGATTGCTCCACGCCCACGTCCCACCACCGCCGAGGAACGTCTGGTGCAGCCCGAAGAACCCAAGTTTACGGGCTTCATCTTCAAGATAACCGCCAATATCGACCCCAACCATCGTTCCTGCACCGCCTTCTGCAAGGTGTGCTCAGGCCGATTTGTCCGCAATGCGCCCTACCTGCATGTGCGCCAGGGAAAGACCGTGCGTTTCTCTTCGCCCACGCAGTTCATGGCACAGAAGAAGAGCACGATTGAGGAAGCCTGGCCTGGCGACATCGTCGGCCTGCCCGACAACGGCATTTTCAAGATTGGCGATACGCTCACGGAGGGCGAGCAGCTGCACTTCAAGGGGCTGCCATCGTTCTCGCCCGAGATGTTCAAGTACATTGAGAATGCCGACCCGATGAAGACCAAGCAGCTGGAGAAGGGCATCAACCAGCTGATGGACGAAGGTGTGGCGCAGATGTTTGTCAACCAGTTCAACGGCCGAAAGCTCATCGGCACCGTCGGACAGCTGCAGTTCGAGGTCATCCAGTATCGCCTGGAGAACGAGTACAACGCCCTCTGCCGCTGGGAGCCTGCCAGTCTCTACAAAGCCTGTTGGATAGAGAGCGACGACGATGCCGAACTCGAAGCCTTCAAGAAGCGCAAGTACCAGTACATGGCCCGCGACATCGAAGGCCGCGACGTCTTCCTCGCCGACTCCAATTATGTGCTCCAGATGGCGCAGCAGGACTTCAAGCACATCCGCTTCCACTTCACTTCAGAGTTCTAATCGCCGGCCATCAGAAGCAAGGGGTTTGAGGATTAAAAAGGATTCAACGGAAGAAAAATAAGATATTATGCTACAAGACGATGTAAAGAAAGCCATCGAGGTGATGCGGCAGGGTGGGGTGATTCTCTATCCGACCGACACCGTGTGGGGCATTGGTTGCGATGCCACCAACGAGGAAGCTGTGAAGAAAGTCTATGAACTGAAGCGTCGTGCCGATTCCAAGGCGATGATTTGTCTCGTCGATTCGCCCGACCGTCTGGCTCGCTACGTTCGTCGTGTGCCCGATGTGGTGTGGGACATGGTCGAACTGGCCACCACGCCCCTCACCGTCATCTACGAGCATGGTTCCGGCCTGGCTCCCAACCTGCTGGCCGACGACGGCACTGTGGGCATCCGTGTGACGAACGAAACATTTTCCAAGGCCTTGTGCTACCGTTTCCAAAAGCCCATTGTCTCGACCAGTGCGAACATCAGCGGCGAACCCACACCGCGCTCGTTTTCCGAAATCAGCGACGAGGTGAAGGCGGCAGTCGATTACGTCGTGTGCTACAACCAACGTTCGAGAGAGAGGCATCAGCCCTCGAAAATCATCCGAGTGAAGGAAAACGGAGAATTTGAGATACTGAGATGAAAGGAATGTCGCTGCGCTGGCGACGGCGCGAAGTAGGTTTGCTGGACAGCCTGACGGGCTGGTTCGTCCGCCGTTGGTCCAGCCGGCAGATAGTCCTCGGCCTGAGCCTCGTGGTCGGACTTTGGACCGGTCTCGTGGCTTTTGTGCTGAAATGGTTGGTCGATGCCATCCGCGTGCTGCTCACGCAGGGCATCACCGACAGCGGTCAGCTGTGGCTCTACCTCGTATTTCCCGCCGTCGGCATCTTGCTCACGTCGCTTTTCATCCGCTATGCCGTGCGCGACGACATCAGTCATGGCGTGACGAAAGTTCTCTATGCCATCTCTCGCAAGAAGGCACGCATCAAACCGCACAACCGCTGGTCGAGCATGGTGGCCAGTGCCATCACCATCGGATTTGGTGGAAGTGTCGGAGCCGAGGCACCGATTGTGCTGACGGGCTCTGCCATTGGCAGCGATTTGGGCAAACGTTTCCACCTGCCGCCGCAGACTCTGATGCTGCTCGTCGGCTGTGGTGCTGCCGGTGCCGTGGCAGGCATCTTCAAGGCACCGATTGCCGGTGTGATGTTTGTGCTCGAGGTGTTGATGCTCGACTTGAACATGGCCTCGCTTCTGCCCCTGCTCGTGACGAGCATCACGAGTGTGTGCGTTTCGTATGCCCTGTACGGGACGGGCACTATGTTCGACTTTTCGCTGGAGACAGCATTTTCCATCAACATCATTCCCGCCTGTGTCGTGCTCGGTGTGACCTGCGGTCTGGTGTCGCTCTATTTTACGCGCTCCATGAACTGGATGGAGGGCATCTTCGGACGGCTGCACAATCCGTGGCTCAAGTTTCTGCTGGGTGCTACGGTGCTGGGTCTGCTCATCTATTTCCTGCCGGCGCTCTACGGCGAAGGCTACAACGTGATTGGGCAGTTGTTGCAAAACGCAACGGCCGAGGATGTGGTTCAGAATACGCTCTTCAGCGGTGGCGGACAGCGGGCTTTGCTGCTCTATCTGGCGCTCGTTTTGCTGCTGAAAGTCTTTGCCTCGGCTGCGACGAACGGCGGCGGAGGCTGCGGCGGTGTGTTCGCCCCGAGTCTGTTTGTCGGAGCGCTCACAGGGTTTGTGTTTGCTGCGTTGTGGAACCAACTGCTGGGTATCGCCGACGGACGTGCCGGTCACATGTCGTTGCAGAACTGTGTGCTCTTCGGCATGGCGGGCCTGATGTCGGGCGTGATGCACGCACCGCTCACGGGCATCTTCCTCATCGCCGAGCTCACTGGCGGCTACCAGCTCTTCGTGCCTATCATGATCGTGTCGTCAGTTGCCTATCTGACCATCAATATGTTTGAGCCGCACAGCATCTATGCCATGCGTCTGGCTCGCAAGGGCGAACTCCTCACGCACGACAAGGACGATGCCATCCTCACCGTGCTGAACCTCGGTTCGCTGCTCGAGAAGGATTTCTCGCCCGTACATTCCGACTGGGATCTTTCAAAAATCATTGTTACCATCGTGCACAGCCACCGCAACCTCTTTCCCGTGGTGGATAGCGCAGGCCGCTTGGTCGGTGTGATGACGCTCGACTCGGTGCGTAAGTATATGTTCCGTCCCGAGTTGTACCACCAGTACCGCGTCCGTTCGTTCATGCAGACGCCCCCTGCCGTCCTCACCACCGCCGACACGCTGAAAGTGGCTGCGCAGAAGTTTGACGAGACCCGCGCCTGGAACCTTCCCGTGACCGATGAGCAGGGTCGCTTCATCGGCTTTATTTCGCGCAGCGGACTCTTCAGCAGCTATCGTAAAACCTTGGTCAGCTTTACGGCTGAATGAAAATTAAAAATTAATAATTAACAATTAAAAATTGCCTGCGGGAGGGCAACGCGCCCCCAAACTCCATCTCCTCAGCCCTCTGAGGGCAGAGAAGAGGAGTCCAAACTGGCAGGCTTTTAATTATTAATAATTAACAATTAAAAATTGCCTGCGGGAGGGCAACGCACCCCCAAACTCCATCTCCTCAGCCCTCTGAGGGCAGAGAAGAGGAGTCCAAACCGGCAGGCTTTTAATTATTAATTATTAATTATTAATTTTTAATTCTTAATGATTAAATATTTATGCTGATTCTGGACGTACAGCCCCTGCGTCGGATTATCGACGCGTCGGCCGGCCAGGTCGTACCAGGGCGCAGGGGTGGGGAGGTCGTGCTATGCCTCGTCGCCGACTGAAGGGATGGCGGTGGGTTCGTCGTCGGCACCCGTCGTCAACGTATAGTCGCCGCTGCCGACCACCAGTGTGGCCTGACCATTGGCATAGTCCACGCTGACAATGCCGTTCTCGCCAGCTTTGACTGTCGTCTCACCCTCTTTCACCACCAGTCCGTCGGCACAGGGAATGACGAGGGTCGCCTCGCTGCCAGCGGGCACGATGAAGTGGAAGGTCACGACGTCGTCGCTGCGCTGCCAGCTGGAGCGCACTGGGCCGTAGGGGGTCTGTGTGCTGACGTCGCACGACGTGAGGTCGGCGGGCAGGTAGGGTGCGATGTGCAGGCGGTCGAAGGCCATGCCGTCGTTCCGGATGCCGCCCAGCTGGGTGTAGAACCACTCCTCGATGTGGTCCATCATGCAGTGGTTCTGCGAGAAGGCACCGACGTCCCAGTATTCCGGAGTCGTCGTATAGCCCTGAACCACCCAGTAGCCATAGCTCGGGCAGTCGGTCTGGTTCGCCATTTGCCACACGATGTCGTTGTAGCCATACTGCGCCAGCGACATGAACACGCACTTGAGTGCAATTTCTCCCGTCTTGATTTTGTAGCCGTCGGCCTCCACACGTGCTGCCAGCACGTCGGCCACGCGCTGTTCGTCGCCTTCGGGCACCAGACCGTAGTAGAGCGGCATGGCCTGCTCGCTCTGGCGTCCGCCCTCGTGTCCGTCCACGCTGTGGTAAGTGGCAGTCGATGCGTCGTAGAACTTCTTGTTGAAGGCATTCTTCACCTTTTCGGCCGTTTCGCGATAGTTGCGCAGGTCTGCTTTGTGCCCCAACTGCTTCGCCATCTCAGCCATGGCGAGGTTCAGATAGTAGTAGGTGCAGGTTTCCGTAAACTCGGTCGGCACCATCGGGCTGACGCCGGCGGTCTCCTGTCCCCAGTCGGAGAGCACGCTGAAGGAATTGTTGATGAGGTAGTTCGTCGTGTTGTTGGCGAAGTGCGTCATCAGCAGCTTCATCTGCGGATAGTATTGCTCCAGCAGCGACGTGTCGCCATAGTAGCGCCAGCCTCGGTAAGGCACCAAAATGGCGGCACCGCCCCAGTTCACATCGTCGCCATAGACGTTCATGTAGTAGGGTGCGACCGAAGGCACATGGCCGTCGGCCTGCTGAGCGTCGAAGCAGTCGCGGACGACTTTCTTGTAGAAATTCTCCATCTGGAAATTCATGTTCAGCGATGTGTACATCTCGTTGGGAACGTCGAGCCAGCCCAGTTTCTCGCGATGGGGGCAGTCGGTGATGGAGTTGTAGAGCTGCGAGGCGATGGCGTCGCGGCAGATGACGTGAATCTGGTTCACCAGTTCGTTGGACGTTGTCACCGTGCCGATCAGGTCCATGTCGCTGCGCACTCGCAGTGCCGTGAAATCTTCGGGGCGTGGCTCTTCGTCCAGGCCGATGATTTGCAGGTAGCGGAAGCCGTGATACATGAATTCCGGTCCCCACACCTCGTCCTCTTCGTCGCCGCTGAACGTATAGACGTCGTACGTGTCGGCAGGGCCGGTGTAGAAGTTTTCCATATACACCGAGCCGTCGGGATTGAGGCTCTCGCCGCAGCGCAGGCTGATTTGCTGCCCAGGCTTTCCCTTCAGACGGAAGCGGTACTGTCCGGCAAAGTTACGTCCGAAGTCGATCATCCGCAGGGTGTAGCCACCGCTTTGGATGGTTTTCACTCCGACAGCCTCCCACTGCTCGACCACGCGCAGCGGTTCGTACATGCGGCTGCGCAGCACGCCATGTCCGCTCACGCCGCTGTGCGGGCTCTGGAAGTGCGGCGTGATGACGCTCACACTTTGCCAGGTCGATAGGTCGGCAGTGCCGTCGGCTGTGCCAGCCACCTGCAGACGGGCGTCGAAATCCTCGCCGCCCCACCAGTTGCTGCCTGTGGTCGGACTGGCAGTCCACACCCACGTGGCGTCGGTGACGAAGGTGTCGCTCGTCCCGTCGGCGTATTCCACCAGCAATTCGGCCAGCAGGGCCGTCTGTCCGTTGTTCTGCACTTCGCCTTTGGAGAAGCGTCCCTGCAGGTAGTCTATGTCGTAGATGCCGCCAGCCACCTGCGCCACGAGCTGGTTGCTGCCCTCGCGCAGCAGGCCGGTCACGTCGTAGGTCGAGTAGAGCAGCGTCTTCTCGTATTCACTTTCGCCAGGTTCGAGCACGGCATCCGTGACGCGCTGTCCGTTCAGCTGCATCGTGAACACACCCAGAGCCGAAGCATAGATGCGGGCACGGCTGACGGGCTTCGTGATCTCCACGTTTCGGCCGAAATACGGCACCTTCGACTCGCGCTGAGCCTTCTGCTCATAGACGATGTCGTAGGCAGAGCCGTCGGTCGAGGTCTGCAGCGTGAAGGCAGCGGGGAAGTTGGCTGCGATGTCGTCGGGCTGCCCCGTGGCATGGTCGTTCTGGCGCGGATAGAGCAGCACGCGGTCGATGGTCTGCACCGAACCTAAGTCGATCGTCAGCACCACCGGCACCTGGACATTCTGCTGCGTGGTCCATCCGAGCGACGAAGCGTCGGACACCTTGCCGTCGGTCAGGTTGCTGAGTGCCCAGCCGAAGGACGGCAAATCTCAGTTGTCGGCAGCCTTGCCCACACTCAGGCTCGCCGTACGGGCCACATTGGCGTCACCGGCATACACCTCCACTTCGCTCAGCTGGACGAACGAGAACCCTGCGTCGGTCGATGCACGCAAGCCCAGTTCCGTCACGTTCAGACGCAAATAGCGGCACGTCTGCGCCTGGTCGAACTTCACTTCGAGGGGTTGGAGCGTCTGATGCTTGACACTGCCGGCATGAATCCACTGCGCCGTCCATTCCTCGGGCGTGAGGAAAGCCGTCTCGAACGTCGAACTGGCTGTGGCTTTCGTGCCGTCGGCGTCGGTCACCGTCACGCTCCACACGTAGGCGGTGCGGCTCGTGAGTGCTGTGCCGCCGTACTGGATGCCCGTCTGTTGTGCACTTTCCACCATGCCCGACTGCCACACCACGGTGCCGTCGGTCCGGCTCACCGTCAGTTCGTAGGACGTCTGCCGGCAGCCACGCTGGTCGCTCTCCAGCTGCCAGCTGAACCGCGGCGTCGCTGTGTCGATGCCTAAAGGACTGCGAAGGCCCTCCACCTTCAGTTCGCCAATGCGAATTGCGGCCTGTGCGGCCACACTCATCGCGCATGCGCACGCGATACTAATAATGATGCGTCTCATATTTGTAGATGTTAAAAGTTAGCTCTGGTTGGCAAAGTTACGGATTTTCATTGAAAAAAGTATAAATAATCTTGCGATTATTATCAACATTCGTGCAAACAGACCTTTACTCTGCCGCCAGGCCCAATGCGCACAATGCTCAGCGGCGCGGCACTCGATTCTTGCCTGTAGCGCAGCGCAAACCCGACCGATGTGCGGACAAAAGTCAAAATATCACTGATATTTCTACAAATACCATTGATATTTTAAAAAATTCCATTGATATTTCTACAAATCTCAATGATATTTTGAGTTTTTTGCGCACAGAAGTCGAGTTTTTACCGAGCCATAGCTCAGTTTTTTCCCCACAAGTGCTGAATTTGAGCCGTGGCGAGGACGTAGTTTTTCGGCGTTTCGCTTTCCTTTTCGACGAATAATCCGTAAATTTGCAACTGATTTCAAGCAAGACAAAGCATCATGAAGAAGGAAGAACTGCGCATCGTCTATATGGGTACGCCCGAGTTTGCCGTCGAAAGCCTCCGCGCACTGGTCGAAGGCGGATACAACGTGGTCGGCGTCATCACCATGCCCGACAAACCGATGGGCCGCCATGGCAGTGTGCTACAGCCGAGCCCCGTCAAGCAATATGCCGTCGAACACGGATTGCCGGTGCTCCAACCCGAACGACTCAAAGATGAGACGTTCGTGGAGCAACTCAGGGCGTGGCGGGCCGACCTCCAAATCGTCGTGGCCTTCCGTATGCTGCCCGAAGTGGTCTGGGCCATGCCGCCGATGGGCACTTTCAACCTTCATGCCTCCCTCCTGCCGCAGTACCGAGGTGCGGCACCCATCAACTGGGCAGTCATCAACGGCGAGACAGAGACAGGCATCACGACCTTCTTCCTCCAGCACGAGATCGACACCGGACGCATCATCCAGCAAGTTCGCGTGCCCATTGCCGAGACCGACTGTGTGGGCGACGTGCACGACCGCCTGATGATGCTCGGCGGACAGCTCGTCACAGAGACGGTCGATAACATCCTCGCCGGCACCATCCAGCCCATCGACCAGAGTCAGCTGTTCCACAGTGCGGACGAGCTGAAACCTGCACCCAAGATTTTCCGCGACACCTGCCGCATCGACTGGACACAGCCCGTGCGCCGCGTCTATAATTTCGTCAGAGGCCTCAGTCCCTATCCCGCAGCATGGACCGAACTGCAGCAGCCCGACGCCCAGCCCCTGAGCCTCAAAATCTACAAGGCAAGCATCGTTCCCGCCCCTGCCGTCGGGAATGGGGCGACGCTGTCGCAACCCTCCGGCTCCATCCGCACCGACGGCCGCAGCTATCTCCACATCGCCTGCGCCGACGGCTGGCTCGACATCGCCGAACTGCAGCTCGCCGGCAAACGACGTATGCCCGTCGCCGACTTCCTCCGTGGTTCGCACATCGGCGATCAGCACCGCGTGAGTTGACTCCAATTCGTCCGTATTGTGCACAATGTGTTAAAAAAGTGTGACAATCGGTAAATTTTTTGTCAAAGGATTTGGCACTTCCGTAGATATTCTGTTAATTTGCATCCAGTTTTGGGACTAAGCCCAACGTGCCGACCCCAGAATCTTAATTTTTAATTTTTAATTATTAATTTTAATAACGTTATTGCCTATTGCACGAACATTACGCTAAACTAATCTGAAAAAAGCCTAATGGTTTCGAACAAAACAGTCAGCAGCCTAACCAGCAGAAGACGTCTCGCCGACGAAACCGACGAACAGTTGGTCGCTGCCTACATTAAAGGTAATAACGCCGCTTTCGACAAACTACTACAGCGCTACGAAAGCAAAGTTTACACCTACATCGCATACTCCGTACAGGACGAGGAGACCGCACAGGACCTCTTCCAGGACTGCTTTATCCGTATCATCACCAAGTTGCAGAACGGACAGTACACCGAAAACGGTAAGTTTGCCTCGTGGGTGATGCGTATTGCCCACAACCTGATCATCGACCATCACCGTCAGCGTCAGGCCAATGTGCTCCTGTCCAACGACGAAAGCGAAGTCGATCTCTTCAGCAACGCCGCCATCAGTGTCGATGAAAACCGCGAGCGCGAAATGATCGACGCCCAGACGCTGAACGAGGTCAAGGCTCTCATCCGCCTGCTACCGAAGACCCAGCGCGAAGTCGTCCTCATGCGATTCTACCAGGACCTCAGTTTCAAGGAAATCGCTGAGCTCACCAACGTCAGCATCAACACTGCTCTCGGCCGCATGCGCTACGCCCTCATCAACATGCGTAAGCTCGCCAAGCAGTACGACATCAGCCTCGCGGTGTAAGGAAAGGCGCACTCCGAATAGTTTGACTGTCAAAAACAACGCGGATGACATGGAAGAAGAAAACCATGTCATCCGCGTTGTCCGTATCTATGCAGGGCTTCAGTCGGAGTGCAGAGTGCGGCTTACTTTTTTGCAAAAAAAAATCTGCGAGGTTCACACCTTGCAGATCCAATTTTCGCGATGGGCTCTGAGCCCAAGGGTAATTGTTTTCGCTTAGCTTGTAGCGGCTGATTATTCAGCAACAACAGCAGCAGCCGAGTCAACGGCAGCAGCGAGAGTGTCAGCAACAGAGTCAACAGTCTCAGCTACTTCTTCAACAACGACAGTGTCAGAGTCAGCGACCTGAGTGTTCTGAGTTGTACCTGTGCAAGAAGCGAAAGATACTGCTACGATAGCTGCGAATGCAAATACCAACTTTTTCATTTTACTTTTACTTTTTAATTGTTAAACATTAAGTTGCTTCTTAAAAACGCTGCAAAGTTACGGACTTTTCCGATACGTTGTTCTCGAAAACGCGGTTTTTTTTTGTTTTTAACACAATTTTTTCGATTTTTTATGTAACTTTTCCGATATGGTATGTAAAGTTTGGTGAAAAAGGACAGTAAGTTTTGCGTTGTTTGCGTGCACACTTTTGTTTTACACTTTCACCAGATCGGACATGATGTCGTCGCTGACGAAGAGTCCTTGACGTGTGAGTCGCAGGTAATGCTGCCCGTCTTCGCTCAGTCGGCCTGCGCCGAGGTGGGCCTTCGCCATGGCGAGGCAGTAGCGATAGAGCTGCGGACCGAAACGGCGTAGAAGGCTGGGCAGGTGGATGCCTTCGCGGGTGCGCAGGCGCGTCATCACATATTCATTATAGTGTTCGGTGGGGCTTAATGTTTCGCTGACCAGGCTGAGGGGGTTGCTAAGGTAGGCTGTGAGGTCGTCGGGGTGGTAGTAGCGTGTGCTTCCGTCGTAGGAGTGGGCACCGGCTCCGAGCCCCGTGTAGGGCGTATCGTCCCAATAGCTGCTGTTGTGTCGCGAACGGTGGCCTGGCAGTGCGAAGTTACTGATTTCGTAGTGTTCGAAGCCCGCTTCGGCGGTGCGGTCGATGAGCTGCTCGTACATGGCGAGGGTGGTTTCGTCGTCGGCCTCGTGCAGTTGGCCGCTGTCGCGAAGGCGGGTGAGCGCTGTGCCAGGTTCGTACATCAGGCTGTAGGCTGAGAGGTGCTGGATGCCGAGACTCAGCGCGGTGGTGAGGTCGGCAGAAAATGCGCTGACAGCCGCGTCACGGTCGCGGCGTACGGGTAGGGAGTGGGAAAAATAGGGGAAGCCGAACATGAGGTCGATGCTCAGGTTGTCGAAACCCTGCGCCTGCGCCATGCCGACGGCGCGGATGGCTTGTTCGGCAGAGTGACGCCGGCGAAGAAAACGGAGCAGACGGTCGTTGAACGTTTGGATGCCCATCGACAGGCGGTTGACACCCAGCGCACGGAGCTGGTGCAGGAGGTCGGGCGTCACGTCGTCGGGGTTGCACTCCAACGTCACCTCGGCATCGGCGTCGAGCTGCGCATGGCGATGAATGGCGGTGAAGAGTCGGTCGAGCTGCGGGGCCGTGAGTTGCGAGGGGGTGCCGCCTCCGACGTAGAGCGTGGCGAACTGTCCCGTGGCCCTCGCTGCGATTTCCTGGCTCAGCGCTTCGACATAGCGGTCGCGCAGATTGGCTTGCGTGGTCGAGTAGAAGTCGCAGTAGATGCAGCGCGACTGGCAAAAGGGAATATGTAGGTATAGGCCGGCCATCGGACAATAGGGCTCAGGCGTTGGTCTGCGTCTGCTCGTCGGAGCCGCAGAGCTGAGTGCGGTAGGCTTCGACCGCCTGTTTGGCAATTTCCAGAGCCTCGTCCATCGGGCAGAACAGTCGGCCGCCGGCAGCGTTGAAGTGGCCGCCGCCATTGAAGAAGCGCTCTGCCATTTCGTTGGCAGGGAAGTCGTCGTAGGAACGGATGGAGACGCAGATTTGCTCTTTCTCCGTATCTTCGCGCAGGGCGATGCTGAGTCTCTGTCCCTTAATTTCGAGTGGCATGTTGACGATGCCTTCCGCGTCGCCCTTCATGTAGTGGAAACGTTGCAGTTCCTCGCGGGTGATGCTGAAGATGGAGGCATGCAGGTCGTGCATGACGATGAGCTTTTCGTACAGGATATAGCCCATCAGGCGGTAGCGACCCTCGGTGTTCTGGTTGTAGATGTTGCGGATGATGCGGTCTTTGTCGATGCCTTTCTTCATCAGCTCCGCAATGATGTTGAAGATTTCGGGGTTGTTGGAATTGTAGGAGAAACGGCCTGTGTCGGTGCACATACCGGCATAGAGGTCCTCGGCGCAGTGACGGTTGACATTTTGAAGGTCGTCCAGGGCGACGAACAGGCGGAACAGCAGTTCGCAGGTGCTCGACATCTGGGGCCGCGAGATGGTCATGTCGCAGAATTTGGACGCGTTCTCGTGGTGGTCGATCATCAGTTTTTTACCTTTGATAAAGCGGAACGGCGTCTGCATGTCGTCGATTCGCTGCAGGTCGTTGAAGTCCAGGCAGACGACGAGGTCGGCCTGAGCGATGAGCGTCTTCGAGAGCGTATAGTTGCGGTTGTACTGTAGGATGCGGTCCGCCCCGTTCATCCAGTGTAGGAAGTCGGGGAAGTAGTTGGGGACGATGACGGTGACCTGCTTGCCGCGTCGCACCAGGTATTCCTGCATGGCGAGGCACGATCCGATGGCATCGCCGTCGGGCGAGGTGTGGCAGGTGAGCACGACGTTGCGTGCGTCGTTGAGCAGTCGGCGCAACTGTGTGGTTTCGTCGGGTGTGATGACGGGTTTTAGCATAAGTTGTGCATTTTCGTTTGGTTTTCGTTGCAAAGTTACGGAAAAAACCGTAATTTTGCCGTAAAATCTGAACTTAACCTTATTATATGGAAGAAATGACACCTAAGAAGCGGCGCTCCGCTCTGCCGTGGATCATTCTGCTGGGTGTGGTAGCTGCGTTTTTGGCAATCGGATGTTCGTGGCTCTATGGGCTGTGGAATGAACAGAAGGAAGCCAATGCCGAACTTACCGAACTGGCTGAACTGGACAAGCAAGAGATGGAGGACCAATACCGCCAGTTCGACATTCAGTATGGCGAACTGCAACGCCAAATCCGCAACGACTCACTCCTCCAGCTGGTGGATAAGGAGCGTGAACGCACGCAACAACTGCTGAAAGAACTGGAGCAGACGAAGGCGACCGACGCACGCGAAATAACCCGACTCAAGAAAGAAATCGCCTCGCTCCGCGCCGTCCTGCAGTCTTATATCGTACAGGTCGATTCGCTCAACCGCGCCAATGCCAACCTGCGTGCGGAAAATACCGAAATCAAGCAGCAAATCACCGAAGTGACGCAGCAGGCTGCGCAGGTGAGTGCTGAGCGCAATGTGCTGCGCGACAAGGTGGACCGCGCCGCTCAGCTCGACGCCACCGGTTTCTGGGTGACAGCTCAGAACAAGCGCGGAAAGAATGCGCAGAAGGCCAAGGACGTCAAACGTTTTTCCTTCGGATTTACGATTGTCAAGAACGTCACGGCGCAGAACGGACAGCGCATCGTCTATGCCCGCATCATCAAACCCGACAACTCGGTCTATAAGCCCCAGGGCACGTTCGACTACGAGGGCACCAGTGTGGAATATTCGGAGAAGAAATACATCGAATACGACGGCGAAGAGCAACACATCACGATGTACAGCGATGTCGATGAGTTTCTCGATGCCGGCACTTATCGTCTGTTCGTTTTTGCCGACAAGCAAATGATCGGGCAGTCCAGCTTCAGCCTGAAATAATCAATAATCAAAGCTATGAAAAAGGTATCCCCCTCTCTCCTCGCAGCTGACTTCGGCAATCTGGAACGCGAAATGGAGTGGTTCAACCGCAGCGAGGCGGATTGGCTCCACCTCGACGTCATGGATGGCGTGTTCGTGCCGAACATCAGTTTCGGCTTCCCCGTGATGCAAGCCGTGGCACGCCTCTGCACGAAACCCCTCGACGTGCACCTCATGATCGAGCGACCCGAAAAGTTTGTCAATGAGGTCAAGGCTCTCGGTGCGATGATGATGAACGTACACTATGAGGCCTGCACACACCTGCATCGCACGATTCAGGAAATCCATGCCGCCGGTATGAAGGCTGGAGTGACGCTCAATCCATCGTCGCCTGTATGTCTCCTCACCGACATCATCTGCGATGTTGACATGGTGCTGCTGATGACGGTCAATCCAGGCTTTGGCGGTCAGAAATTCATCGAACACAGCCTCGCTAAGGTTCGTGAACTGCGGCAGCTCATCGACCGTACGGGGTCGCATGCCCTCATCGAGGTCGATGGCGGTGTCAATGCCGAGACGGCACCTCGATTGGCGGAGGCTGGGGTCGATGTCTTCGTGGCAGGCAGCTATGTGTTCGGTGCTCCAAACCCCGAAGAGCGTATCGCTGCACTCCGAAACCTCTAAGTCTTTTGTTAACCACGAATTACACGAATTATACGAATTGTTTCGATGTTGTTCGATTCGATCTAAAGCAAAACAAACATTCGTGTCATTCGCGTCATTCGTGGTTGTGAACTCCCCCTCATCCATGTGGCAGAAATACTCTGTTGTGCGCCTCGCCATTCCGTTCATGACCGGAATCTGCGGGGCGTCGCTGTTGATGGAGCACGTGACCTGGCGGCCCGACATGCTGTTCGTCGTGATGTGCTGCCTGCTGATGGTGGCTGTGGTGTGCCACCGCGTCACGAGCCACGCACCGCTGTTTCGCCACCTCTTCGCCGCCTCCATCTTCGGGGCTTTCCTCCTTGTCGGTGCTACTATATATATAATAAGGTATAACGACGTTGCCACGGCAGTCCATCAGCAGCAGGCTGTTTTTCGTGCTGCGGTCGTCGAAGCCCCGCAGCCCAAACGTCGCACCGCCGCTGTTGAGCTTACCACCACCGACGGTGCCCACTTGCTTGCCTACCTGCAAACCGATTCTGCCCATTCGCCGCTCATCCTGCAACGGGGCGACACACTCCTGTTTTCTCCCCTCCACACCAACCTCACCTGTCCTGCACGTTGCGACTCTGTCGCCACCACCCCTGCCGACACCTCAGCCCTCGCTCGCTACACTGCCAGCCTCTTCTTTCGCGGCATCTCCGCCACCTGCTACGTACCGTCCCAGCGTTGGTCGCACACCTCGCCTGCGCAGCGCGACACGACTTGGAACGACCGTCTGCATGCCTATTATGCACACTCGCCGCTCGACAGCACCACGATGTCGATGGTCGAAGCCCTCACCATTGGCCGGCGCGAAGGGCTCTCCCGACAACTGAGAAATGACTATTCGGCGGCTGGCGTTGCCCATGTGCTGGCGCTCTCAGGTATGCACCTCGGTCTGTTGCTCACACTGCTCAACTTCCTGATATTCCGTTTCTTGTCTTATGAATGGCGCCAGCGTACCATGCTCGCCGTGATTCCCCTGCTGTGGGTGTTCACCTACGTGGCAGGCATGCCGTCCTCGCTCGTCCGTGCCACCGTCATGGCGACCTTTCTGCAAGTCGGTTTTGCCTTCGGCCGACAGTATATCGTGCTCAACGCTCTTGCGCTGGCTGCTATCCTCATGCTCGCCGCCGACCCCCTTCAGCTGCACAATGTCGGTTTCCAACTTTCGTTTCTCTCAATGCTGGGAGTAGCATTGGTTTTCAAGCCTCTTTTCCTTAAGTCAAGTCCATCTGCTAAATACTCAAAGCCAATCATTCCCAAGTTGTTGCGAATTGTACGACCTTGTCTTACGTTAATAATGATGACGGTTTCGACCACCCTCTTCACGGCGCCCGTCGTGGCCTACCACTTCGGTCAGCTGCCCGTCTATAGCCTTGTCACCAACCTCGTTGTGCCGCCCCTTGTCATGTTGCTCATGTGGGGTGCCATCGCGTGGCTGTTGCTGTTTTGGTGGCCCGAGGCACAAGCTGTGGTGGCGCATGGGCTCGACGTACTGGTCGGTGTGCAGAATGCTGTGGTGCAGACCATCGCCCAGTGGCCCGCAGCGACGATTCAGCTGCAGCCCACCGTCATCGTCGTCCTGCTTTACTACCTTCTCCTCTCCGCCGCACTCCTTTTTCTCTTCAAGTACATTCGTTCAAAATCTCTAACAGCCTAAATGCCATGCTTCACTTCACTTTCAGCGGTATAGATGTGTAAAATGATAAATATTTTAGGACATAGCAGAAAAGTTGGTGGTTAATTCAGGAAAAATCCTTACCTTTGCACTGTGCGTTGTGAAATGCACACCCTCCCAACTTTAACGACGCATTTATAACTATCAAAAGGATGAAAAAAATTATTGATCTGTTCCGCCATCGTTCGTATGGTGACTATCGCATATCGCATCACCGTGCCGACTATGAGCAGATTGCGCAGAAGCACAACTGTTCGCCTCAGCACGTGTACGAAATCGCGCACGGCAAGCGAGTCAAGGGATTTGACGATCGCCTGGTGCGCGAGGCGTTGGTCATAGCCGGCATCGTGCAACAACGTCCGTTGCCAGAGTAAGTGTAGAATTATTTTATCTGCCGTCAAGGCAGGATGATGGTGCGGATGCGGTCGCGGAGCACGCCGCCGTAGCCACCCTGAGAGTCGGAAACAAGAATGAGCACTCGGCGCCCGTCGGTGAGTCGCGGCCCGAAGCACATCCCCTCGTAGTTTGCCCACGAACGGGCTGTGAGGTTGATGTGAGTTCTCCACTCGGTAATGAGTTGTTTCCCAGTTGTTTCTTTTTGATTGATAGAGTATAGCTTGCAGTTTACCCAAGCCCCGATTTTCTTTTTCGGAACGTAAGCTTCACGTTCCAAAATCAGCAGTTTTCCGTCGTCGGTAGCGCAGATGGCGCTCACGCCGTGCGCATGAATCATCCCCTTTTTCTGGGTTCTTGACGGGTCGAGCGTGTAGTGCTGTATGCCGAGCAGCGTGCCTTGAGCGTTGATGCTGAGCAGTCGGCATTGTCCCTCTCCGTTGTTCTCCTCCATGACCCACAGGCACAGCCGGAACTTGTCCCACGTCAGGGCTTCGAGTCCCGTGCTCTTTGAGAAACGGTCGAGCAGGGTGGGGCATGGCCAGGGCTTCGCTGTGCCGTCGGTGGCATAGGCGTAGATGCGTCCTTCCGTCTCGCTCACCATGAACAGGGTCTGCAGTTCGGGCACAAACGCAAGGTCTTCCGTGTCGCGGTTGGGGCCGCCGCTGGCGTGAAAACCCTCGTTGCGCACGTTGCGAATCTTTCCCGTGACGCTATCGACGTCGATGTTCCAAATGCTGAACCCGTCGGCCGACTTGTCGTCGCACACCGCATAGCGTGTGCCACCGATGTGGGTGATGCCGCTGTAGTTGCCGGCAGGAATATTGTAGCGGCGCAGCGACTGCTGCCGCAGGGTGCGGACTGTGGGCTGCGCTGCTGCCGTCAGTGCGCAACAGGAGAGGACAATGGCAATTATTCGAGCGTTCATGCTGCAAAAATACTGTTTTACTTGCGATTGGCAAAATTTTCAATTTTCAATTTTCAATTTTCAATTTATTCTTTCTAAATTTGCAACTGATATGATTGATACCAGCATTTTGCAAGGAAAACGAGCCGCCTACTTCACACTGGGCTGCAAGCTGAATTTCGCCGAAACGTCCAGCATCGGCGAGCAGTTGCGCAGCTATGGCGTGCAGACGGCGGCGAAGGGAGAACAGGCCGACATCGTCGTGGTCAACACATGCAGCGTCACCGAAGTCGCCGATCACAAGTGTCGCCAGGCTATCAGCCGACTGGCAAAGCAACATCCAGGCGCCCTGGTCGTGGTGACGGGCTGCTATGCCCAGCTCCAACCGGCACGCATCGGGCAGATTGAGGGCGTCGATCTCGTGGTCGGTGCGCAGGAAAAGTCGCAGGTCGTGCCACGACTGATGGAGAAGATGGGCGTCGCAAGCGAAGACCTGCCGAAGAGTGACGACGGCTGGTGCGGAGCCTGTTCGCATGGCGACCGCACACGCTATTTCCTCAAGGTGCAGGATGGCTGCAACTACTTTTGCACCTATTGCACCATCCCCCTCGCTCGTGGCAGGAGCCGAAACGGATCGATCGCCTCGCTTGTGGAGCAGGCAGAGCAGGCAGCAGCCGAGGGAGGAAAGGAAATCGTCATCACGGGCGTGAACATAGGGGACTTCGGGCGTTCGACAGGCGAGACTTTCCTCGACCTCATCCGCGCCCTCGACCGTGTCGAAGGCATCCAGCGCTACCGCATTTCGTCGATCGAACCCAACCTGCTCAGCGACGACATCATCGACTTTGTGGCGCAGTCGCGTGCTTTCATGCCGCATTTCCACATCCCGCTCCAGAGTGGCAGCGACGAGGTGCTGCGACTGATGCACCGTCGCTACACCACCGACCTGTTCCGCCAGCGCATCGAACACATCAAGCGGGTGATGCCCGACGCCTTCATCGGTGTGGACGTGATTACTGGCACACGCGGCGAACGTCCCGAACTGTTTGAGCAGGCCTACGACTTCATCGCCTCGCTGCCTGTCAGCCAGCTCCATGTGTTCACCTACAGTGAGCGGCCTGGGACCAAGGCACTCGAAATACCCTTCGTCGTCAGCAACGATGAGAAGCACGAACGGACGAACCGTCTGCTCGAGCTGTCGGAAAAGAAGACCTTCGACTTCTATGGGCAGTATGTGGGGACGGTGCGTCCTGTCCTGCTCGAACACGCACCGAAGGGCCGTCCCATGCACGGATTTACTGACAACTATATCCGTGTCGAGCTGAAGAACACGCCTGAGCTCGACAACACCATCCGCAGCGTCGTACTCGGAGACTGGAACATCAAGCGCGATGCGCTCCGAGGCGACATCCAAAGCGACTGAACTTTAAACTATGACGAAAATAGCAATCGTAATTCTCAATTGGAACGGCGCCGACATGATGCGCCGCTACCTGCCCACGGTGCTGCGCTGTTCGAAGTGCGAAGGTGTAGAGGTCGTCGTGGCAGACAATGCCAGCACCGACGATTCGGTCGGAATGCTGGAACGCGAATTTCCCGAAATCCGCGTGGTGAAACTCGACCAAAACTTTGGCTATGCCGAAGGCTACAACCGTGCGCTCCGACAGATAGAGGCCGAATACTACCTGCTGCTCAACAGCGATGTAGAACTCCGACAAGAGGATTGGCTCCAACCGCTGATTCAGTATATGGACAGCCACGCCGAGGTAGCCGCCTGTCAGCCCAAGATTCTTGCCCTGCGCCAGCCCGACCATTTCGAATACAGCGGCGCAGCCGGCGGCTATCTGGACAGTTATGGCTTTCCGTTCTGTCGCGGACGCGTGCTGAGTTCGGTCGAAACCGACGAAGGACAGTATGACACCGTGCAGCTGGTTCACTGGGCCACGGGATGTGCCCTGATGGTGCGTTCGGCCGACTATTGGGCTGCTGGCGGTCTGGATGGACGGTTCTTTGCCCACATGGAAGAGATAGACCTCTGCTGGCGGCTCCGCACGATGGGGCGGAAGGTGGCCTGCGTGCCCCAAAGCACCGTCTATCATCTGGGGGCTGCCACCCTGAAGCAGGGCAATCCGCGCAAGACCTTTCTCAACTTCCGCAACAACCTGTTGATGCTCTACAAGAACCTGCCACAGGGCGAACTGAAGCGCGTGATGCGATGGCGCACAGTGCTCGATGTGCTGGCGGCGTTGCACTACCTTGCCTTGCTCGATTGGAAAAACTGCAAGGCTGTCTTCCGTGCCCATCGCGAGTATCGTCGCATCCGTCCCGACTTTGTGGCTGACCGCGACCACATACAGCAAGGGCAGACCATCGAAGCTGCACAACAGCATGCGCCCTTCTGCATACTTTGGAAATACTATGTGAAGGGCTGCAGAACGTTTTCCGACATGATGTAATGTGCCGAGCGGCACGTGGTTAAAAAAACGTAATTTCATTTATGTTTTTTTGCTGTTCATGGAAGTTGTGCTAACTTTGCGTCGTTAACACAAATACACTCAGACTATATGAAACGTACATCACGACCCCTCTTGGGATTCGTTGCTGCCGGAGCGGTGGCAGCGACCCTGTTTGCATTTACCACGATGCCGTCCCTCAAGTCCAGCAGCTCGGTGGCTGGCAATGTGGACGCCGTCACGGCTCCGACCGAAGTTAATCCAACTAATAACCCCAATCTAAATCAAAACACAATGAAGACAATCTATGATTTCACCGTCCTCGGCAAGAAGGGCGAGGAGGTTTCCCTGAAAGAGTATGAGGGAAAAGTTTTGCTTGTTGTCAACACCGCCAGCCGTTGCGGTTTCACTCCGCAGTACGAGGCGCTGGAGGCAATGTACGACCGCCTGAAAGATCGCGGACTTGAGATCCTCGATTTCCCCTGCAACCAGTTCGGAAACCAGGCTCCCGAGAGCGATGAAGAGCTGACTCAGTTCTGCTCGTTGACCTATGGCACAAAGTTCCCTCAGTTCAAGAAGATAGAAGTGAACGGAGAAAATGAGATTCCTCTCTACACCTGGCTGAAGGAGCAGAAAGGTTTCGAGGGCTTTGACGAGGGCGACAAACTGGCCGGTTTGCTCGACAAGATGATGCGTGAGGCCGATCCCGACTACGACAAGAAACCTTCGATCAAGTGGAACTTCACCAAGTTCCTCATCAACCGGAAGGGTGAAGTCGTTGCACGCTTCGAGCCGACACACGATATGGCCGACGTGGAGAAACAAGTCGAGGCCTTGCTCTGATATTACTCATTCTTATCAAGGATTTGAAGGATGGACAGGATTTCTTTGTAATCCCTGCCAAATCCCTCAAATCCTTGATTAAAACACGACAACAATGAAGAAAATCATGATGATGGCTGCAGCCGTGCTGATGGCAGGCTGCGCCGTGGCACAGGACGTTCAGCTGCCTGAGCCGAACAAGAATGTGTCGATGACGCTGATGGATGCCCTTCAACAGCGCACTTCGCAGCGTTCGTACAGCGACAAAGCGGTTGACGATGCCACGCTGTCCCAAGTGTTGTGGGCTGCCTGCGGCATCAACCGTCCCGACAGCAAGCGCATCACGGCTCCCTCGGCCATCAACGCGCAGGACATACTGCTCTACGTGCTTCGCGCCGATGGTGCCTTCCTCTATCAGCCGATCAGCAATAGCCTGAAGAAAGTGTGCAGCGAAGATCTTCGCCAGCCGATGGCTGGTCCGCAGCAGTTTGCGGCCGATGTACCTGTCGGACTGCTGCTCGTGAGCGACCAATCGAAGTTCCGTGCTCATGCCGAGCGCTACGGTGCAATGGATGCTGGCTATGTCAGCGAAAACATCTACCTCGCCTGCACGGCTCTGGGTCTGAACACTGTGGCTCGTGCCATGATGGATGCCAAGGTGCTGAGCGAGAAGCTGGGACTCGCAGAGCATCTGGTGCCGATGCTCAATCATCCTATCGGCTGGCCCAAGTGATAGGACTGCAAAAGCAAAAAAGAAGGCTGGTCTGCATTCATTTGCAAACCAGCCTTCTTTGCTGTTAACAGTGGCGTACTGAATTTATTCGGCTACTTCAGCCTCTTCTTCAGTTTCGGGTTCTTCTGCGGGTTCTTCAGCAGGAGTCTCTTCAGCCTTGGGAGCTTCTTCTTCCTTCTCCTCAACGGGAGCATTCTCGGCGATGACTTCGAAAGGAATTTCGACAGCCACTTCCTTGTGCAGCTGAACAACAGCTGTGAAGTGACCGAGCTCCTTCACTGCCTTGAGCACAACCTTCTTGACGTCGGTCTCTATGCCCTTGGCATTCAGTGCTTCGGCAATCTGGGCAGCACCTACGCTACCATAGATGTTCTTCTTGTCACTGACCTTAGCTGCGATGACGAGCGAAACGCCTTCGTACTTCTTGGCAGCCTCTTCGGCGTCGGCCTTGATCTTAGCCAGCTTGTGAGCACGCTGCTTCAGTTCTTCGTTCAGCATCTTCACGGCCTTCTCCGTGGCGAGCACTGCGAGACCCTGAGGGAGCAGGTAGTTGCGGCCATAACCGTCCTTCACTGTGAGGACATCGTCCTTGTAGCCGAGGCCCTGGACGTCTTTCTTCAAAATAATCTTCATACGTGTGTCCTCCTTTGTTTATTTCATCAAGTCGGTTACAAATGGGAGCAGAGCGATGTGGCGTGCACGCTTGACGGCCTGTGCGACGCGGCGCTGATACTTAAGCGAAGTGCCTGTGATGCGGCGGGGCAGAATCTTACCCTGCTCGTTGAGGAACTTCTTCAGGAATTCGGGATCCTTGTAGTCGATGTACTTGATACCGCTCTTCTTGAAACGGCAGTACTTCTTTTTCTTCTTGTCGACTGCGTGCGGAGTCAGATAACGGATTTCAGATGTCTGTGCTGCCATGATTAAGCCTCCTTGTTTTGATATTTGAGACGACGCTTCTCAGCATACTGAGCGGCATACTTCTCGTTCTTGACTGTGATGTAGCGGAGCACACGCTCGTCGCGGCGCAACTGCAACTCAAAATTTTTAATCACTGTCGGCTCAGCCTTGTACTCGAGCATTCCATAGAAGCCTGTGGACTTCTTCTCGATGTTGTAGGCCAGCTTCTTCAGACCCCAGTTCTCCTCGCTGAACACTTCGGCACCAGCCTTCTCCAGGAGATCCTTGATCTTGTCTACCGTTTCCTTTACCTGAACTTCAGATAAAACGGGAGTAAGAATGAAAACGGTTTCGTACTGATTCATACTACGAAATTAATAATTAAATAATGTAAATGATAAATTCTCATGCTCCGTCGGATGGTAAAAATCCGCAAAGCGACTGCAAAGGTACGACTTTTTTCCCAAAAAAAGATGACGAACAGCATATTTTTTCACACAAAACAAAAAAATAGGCCCAAATATTTCGTCTTTTGGCGCTTTTTTCGTTATTTTGCAGCCGATTATGGAGTATTAACAACTAAAAACATACACACAATGAACAATTCAATGAAGAAAAACCTGGGCATCTGCCTTGTCGTACTGGGAGCCGTCCTGCTGATTCTCCCTAACTTGTTCTCGTTTATGGGTGACTTGCTCGACCAGAACGTTTACACGGCTGGCAGTGCGCTGCTCGTCATTGTGGGCATCATCGTCCACATCTGGATGAACAAGACGCTTCCGCTCGACGACGAAAAGGAAGAGGATTGAGGCAGCGTTTCGCATCGCAGCTTAGCGGACTCCACATCGGGGCCCGCTTTTTTTGTTCGCAAATCTCCCGTTTCAGCCAACGTTTTCTATATACCTTTTATGGGGCAAGTTCATACCTCTTATTGGTCAAGTTTGCAGAAATTTTGCGCACTCCGCCCTGCCATCATTCGCCTCTGAGAATCGCGCAGAAATCACCGACCGACCCTTTGCTCGCAAATATCGCCTGTACGGAGCCCATATCTGAGCCTAAAAAACGGCTTGTGCCGACCCGCTGACGGCCGACTGGAACGTCGTCGTCGGCAAACGGCGCACTCAGTGTCGGCAGTCGGCGGAGTGAGCGTCGGCAGACGGCGGACAAACCTGTCGGCAGTCGGCGCTTTGCCGACCGGCAGACGGCGCTTTGCCGACGGGCAGACGGCGGACAAACTGCTACTTTGTCGGCACTCTGCAGACAGGCAAACGGCGGACAACAGACGCTGAAAGAGCGGTTTTTCTGCACACAGAAATCATGGAAATACACACAAACCTGGATTGCTGAGTTTTAAGGAAAGGATTTAATCGTCTTATTCCCAGTCACTTGCCCTGTTTTTGTGCATTTCTGCGATTTCTGTGTGGCAAAAATATTATTTTATGTGTGCTAAAAAAACGCGATTTTTTGCCAGACGATCATTCTATTTCGTCGAAAATTCTCCCACAAAATCGTGCCGCTGAAATGGTAAAATTCCCCTGACGTTAACATTTCGGCTTTCGATCGGAAAACAATGCCTTACGTCTGATTTTTCAGCCGAACGCCCATAAAAAAACAAGTGTCCGAAACGCGTCGGACACTTGAATGGTGGATGAAGGGTGGGGTGTGGGCGTTGCCTCACTCTTTTTTCTTGATGAATGCGCCTGGCGTGATGCCGAACTGTCGCATAAAGCAGGAGGTGAAGTAGGCAATGGACGAGAAACCAGTGCGTGCAGCTACTTCCTTGATGCGGAAACGTCCGGAGCCGAGGAGCTCGGCAGCCTTCTTCAGTCGGCACAGGCGGATGAAGTCGTTGGGCGACAGCGAGGTGATGCCCTTCACCTTGCGATAGAGGGTGGAGGTACTCATGTTCATCTCGTTGGCCAGCAGTTCGACGGTGAGCTGCGGATCGTCCATATATTCGGCCACGATGGCGTTGAGACGCTCGAGCAGCTGTTCATCGACGGTGTTCGAGGCGACGGTGACGACGTTGGCATAGGGCGAGGAGAGCATGGCCGAGCGAATCAGTTCGCGTCCACGTAGCAGGTTGTCGATTTGTGCGCGGAGTTGGATGGTGGAGAACGGCTTCTCGATGTAGGCATCGGCTTGTGAGTGGAGTGCATCGAGGTGGTCCTGCAGCGACACCTTGGCCGTCAGCACAACGATGGGGATGTGACAGTAGCGCATGTCGCCCTTAATCTTCTGGCAGAGTTCGATACCGTTCATCACGGGCATCATGATGTCGGTGACTACGAGCGAAACGTTTTCTTTCTCCAGGATTTCGAGGGCATGCTGACCGTTGTCGGCCTGAAGGATGCGGTAGTCGGCAGCGAGCTCTTCGCACACAAACTCGCGCAGTTCCTGTTCGTCATCGACCACGAGCAGGGTGGGGATGGCTGAGTCGTTCTTTCCGTCAGTTGCGGCTGTGCCCTGTGCTTCGGCCGATGATTCGTCTTCCTGTGTGGGGAGAGGTGTGGCTGAAGCAGCGGTGGCGGTGGTTTGGACGGTGAGTGGCAGCGTGAGCAGGAAGCGGTTCAGCTCCGTCTGGTGTTCGTCGTAGGTGAGCGTGCCGCTGTGCATCTCGGCCAGCGAACGGGCGAGAGGCAGACCGAGTCCGCTGCCCTTGACGGTGGCGTTGACCTGCGTGCCGTAGTATTGGTAGAAGGGTTTGAAGATTTCTTCCAACTGGTCGTGGGGAATGCGTGGGCCGTCGTTGCTGACGGCGATGCACACTTGGTCGCCTTTCTGTTCGAGGCTGACGCCGACGCGCTTTTCGCAGAACTTCATGGCGTTGCTCAGCAGGTTGCTCAGTATCTTGGTGAGTGCCTCGCGGTCGGCCATGACGTTGGGGATGTTGTCTTGCGGAATGTCGATGGCGAAGGTGGCGCCTTTCTGACGGGCAGCGGGCGTGAAGTCGGTGCACACCTCGCGCAACAGGGTGGAGATGTCGGTGGGCAGGAAGTTCATGAGGAACGACGACGACTCGATCTTGCGGAAGTCGAGCAGCTGGTTGACGAGGTTGAGCAGTCGCTGGGCATTGCGTCGCAGGAGTCCAACCTCGTTCTTTTCGCCGCGTTCCATGCGTTCGATCGAGCCCATGATGAGCGAGAGCGGTGTGCGGATTTCGTGTGTAATGGTGGTGAAGAACTGAATCTTCGACTGCAGCACGTCGCGATAGCGTTCGTTTTCCACCCGTTCGTTCTCAATGCGACGCTTCTCGCGGCGACGGCGAGTGGCTTGGTTGTAGATATAGTAGCCCAGCGCGCAGAGCAGCAAGGCATAGACAAGCCAAGCCCACACGCTGTTCCACCACGGGCGGTGGACGATGAGACGCAGGCGTGAAGCCTCGGCAGCGTCGTCCCAGCGGCCGTTCTGGCGCGAAGCCTGTACGACGAGGGTATAGGTGCCTGGCGAGAGACCGGCGAACGTGAGGCGCTGTGCACCCTTGCATACGGTCCAGTCCTGATCGAGGCCTTCGAGGCGGTAGCGGTACCAAATGGCTTGAGGAACGCTGTATAGCGGGCAGGCAAAGTCGATCGAGATGGACGACTGGTCGTAGCGCAGGTGAATCTCGTCGGCATACAGAAGCGACTGTTTCAGAATGTCGGGGTCGCTCTCGTGTGTCACCTCACGCCCTTCGACGCTCAGTCCGGTGAACAGTACATGGAGCGGCTGCTGGTCGCTGGCTGCTGCTGAGGACGGTGTGAAACTGACAAGTCCGTTGAGCGTGCCGAAGAACATGCGTCCCGTACTGTCGCGCAGGCCGGAGTTGTAGTTGAACTGCTCGGTGGGCAGACCGTTGCCTGTGCCGTAGCGGCTCACAGCCGTGCCGTCGTAGCAGTAGAGGCCGTCGGTGGTCGAAATCCACAGGCGTCCCTCGCCGTCTTCGGTCAACTTATCTATGCCGATGCCCGAGCGAGCCAGTTCATGCAGCGGTTGGCTGCAATGGTCCTTGCCGTCTATCATGTAGAGGCCGTTGCTCGATGTTCCCACCCATATCTGGTTGCGCGAATCCTCGAAGAGGGTGGAGGCATTCTTGATTTTGTCGCATACTTGCGTAAACTTCTTTTCGCCCTTGTTCATGCGTGCCACGCCGTTGAGCAGGTCGGCCACCCACAGACTTCCGTGCGAATCTTCGTAAATGTCGTGGATGAAACCTCCGCGTTTGTCGCCAAAGATGCGGAAGCGGTGTTGGTCGGTGTCGTACTCAAGCAGTCCGAGGTGCATGGTGCCGACCAGAATGCGCTGGTCTGAGGTGAGGAGCAGACGGACGATGGAGTTGGTGTAGAGTCCCTCGTCGCCGCTTTGGAGGTGCGCCGTGACTTGGTCGGTGCGGGTATCGACGATGTAGATACCCTCGTCGAAGGTGCCGAGCCATAACGTTTCGCCATTGCGCATGAGGGTCTGGATGTTGCGCGAGATCGGGTTTCCCTGCCATGTAAGTTTCACCTGGCGCAGCCCGTCGTTGAGCATGAAGACGCCGCCGTCCTCGGTGCCGACCCAGATGCGTCCCCGAGCATCGATTGCCATTTCGCGCACCACTTTGGCGATGGCAGCCTGTGTGTCGCCTCCAGGTTGCAACACGCTGAACATCTCGTCCTGCTCGTCGGGCACGTAGTTCATGCCGCCGAAGAATGTACCGGCCCACACCCCGCCTTCGCGGTCGCTAAAGAGCACGTGCACAGCGTCGTCGCTGAGCGAGTAGGGGTCGCTGAACTGCTTGCGCATGTGGGCAATGGGGCCGCGTTTGAGGTTATAGATGAGGATGCCGTCCTCGGTTCCGATCCACAGTTCGGTCGTCCCGTCGCGGGTGGGGCGCTGTATGGCCACGTGCAAGAAGTTGTGTCGGACGTTCAGGGGTTGGTCGAACAGTTCGGTGAGGCGCCCAGTGGCTGGTGCGAAACGGTAACCGTTCATTTTGTTGGTCAGCAAGGCAAGGTCGCCGTCGTTCAGTTCAACAATCTGGTTGAGCCACTCGCTTTCGCGCTGTTGCTGTGTCGAGAGCACGTCGAAGCCGTTGAAACGGTCTGTGCGCTCGTCGTAGCGATAGAGCTTTCCGTCCGAAGCACCCACCCACACCGTGCCGCTCTTGCTGACGCAAAGGGTCATGGGCGAGAAAAACTTGTCGAAAGGATAGCTGTGTACTTCGCCCGTGGCTGTGTTGTAGCGTACCAACTCATACTCCGCACGCACCCACAGGTTTTCCTTCAGGTCGAACACCAAGAGCAGGATTGAGCGCTGCGAAGCCTGCTTCAAGTCTATCTGTTCGAACCGGTCGTGCTGCGGATCGAAGGTGCAGAGTCCGTGGTTGGTGCCCACCCAAAGGCGGCCATCGTTGCCTTCAGCCAGTGCTGTGACCGTGTTCGAAGGCATGGCATTAGTTCCCTTGGTCGGTTCTGCAAAATAGGTCTGGAAGCGGCTCCCGTCGAAGCGGTTGAGGCCGATGTTGGTTCCTACCCACACAAATCCGCGGCTGTCCTGCATGGCGCAGTTGACGTTGAGGTTCGACAGTCCCTGCTCGCGTCCGTAGTGTCGGAAGCGATAGGACTGTGCACTGGCAGAGAGTGCACAGAGGAGAAATAGTACGCAGAGACAACGTTTCATATTACAAGTTCACGAGTTGACAAGTTCACGAGTTGACAAGTTGTTGCTTTTCACCTTCCATCTCCCCTTTCTCATCAGTTGTGAGTTCCCCTCCATTGGAGGGCTCAGGGGAGGCTTTTTCGCTGTTCACTTAGAAAGCGAGGCCCTGCGTGCGGCGATATTGTTCATCCATCCGCTTCAGCTCTTCCACACTTTGTGTGCACACTTCGTTCAGATCGACATTTCCGTAGGCGTCCTGCATACGGTAGAGGGGGTCGAGCTGGGTGGCGGTCACCCACGGCAGCCACAGGTTGACGCCGTCGCCGCGGTTGGTCACCAGTCGCAGGGCTTCGGTCTGCAAGCCGCGGTGTGCATACTTGAGTTTGCCGTCGAAATCCATCGTCTGCTTCGTGTTGTAGGCCAGCAGGCGAGCGATCTTCAGCATGTATTCGTCGCCTGTGAGCAGCCACAGGCGCAGGTACTCGAACGAGTTGTACGAGAGTCCGCAGTCGGCACCGCTATGTCCGGTGGCGATGATGGTGATGCCTGCCGTATTCTTGTCCGACGTCCAGGGCGCCTTGATGTTCGGCTGGGCAGGGATGTTGAACGCATACATGTAGGTGACGGTGTAGTAGGCGGCTTGCACGGCGGCATCGAGCCAGCGCTTCTCCTGCGTCACGTCGTAGAGAGCGAGGCAGGCCTCGATCATCTTCTGTCCGCTTTCGCGATCCTTCACGTAGGGGTTGTCAATCACACTACCTATATATTTATAAGGTGTATGTATCTCCTTCAGGCAAAACTCACCCGCTTTCACGGCAGCTGTCTTGTACTTCTCTTCCAGCGTTACGGCATACATCTGTACGAGGAAGCGCACGACGTTCGAGGTCAGGTACTTGCCTGCATCGACCACGGCTCCGTTGTTGTCGTAGGCCTTTGCCAGACTTCCGTCCGACGCTTGCTGGCTCAGCATCCAGTCGGCTGCGCGGCGGCAGAACTTCAGCCACTGCGGCTTCGAGCCTGGACGCCAGCGTTCGGCCACAACCCACGCCTCGATCATCGCCTCCATGCCGCCCTGCATGTTGCGCAGGTCGTTGTAGTTGCGGAAAGAGTTCCACGGGTCGATGTCCCACCAGATGCGGGGCATGCCGGCATCGTTGGGGCTGCGGCGTGCCCAGAAGTCGAGCGTCTGTTCGCCCTTGATACGGTACGATTCGTTCTCTTGTTCCACGCCATAGCGGAAGAGGTAGTAGGCGCAGGCCGTCTGCATGCCCACGAATCCCATGTCGTACGAACGTTCGACCACTTCGCCGCTCTGTGTGCGCACCGAGAAGGGGAAGCCTGGGGCACCTTCGCTCTTCATCCAATAGCGGTCGAGCAGCTGGGTGCCATATTGCTGGATGAGGCTTCCGCGGGCTTTGTTCAGCACGTCGGGGTCGTAGATGTCGAACGAGTGTTGCCAGTGCGTGCGCAGGGCCGAGGGGAAGTCAGCCTCCTTCGAGGCATGAAACTCCAGATTGTAGCGGTGCAGGACGGTCTTGACGACGGGGTGGCTGCGGCGTGCCCAGCGTCGGTCGGCAGTGCCGCCACCGTCGCTGTACGAGTGTTCGCCCTCGCTGCCAGGGTAGCAGTAGGCCAGCTGTGGGTAGCTGCGCGTGAGGCAGTAGCCGATGGAACCGTAGCGGAAGGAGTTGCTCACCAGGTGGTTCATGCCCCAATCGACGGCATCGGTCCCCATGTTTTTGTTGTCGTCGCACAAGGCCAGCGTCGCACCCGTCGTCGAGTGGCGCATCATGGTCAGCGGCAGTGCCGTACGTTCCTCGCGGGCCAGGATCCACTGGTCGCCGAAGTCGTGGCCGATGCTGGCGTCGGTCATGTTCTCACCGTTCATATAGACGAGCGACGGCAGGAAATACTCGTAGGCCGACACCGCACGTTGGCGTTCGTCGCCCAGGATGAAATACGTGTTGAACGAGGCATCGGCGGCATTCGTCTTCACCAGCTTCACCGCGCGTTGCAGGCGCAGCGACTGACGGTCGGGTTGCACGAGCCAGGTGTCGGTGAACAGAAATTCCGAACCGTTGGCTGTGGTCAGCGTGGCGGTGGCGACGATGCGTCCCTCTGTCTCAGTATTCAGATTGTCATACAGGGCCGTGTACGTGGTGGCAGCGTCGTTGCTGGCGGCAAACACTTCGAGTGTAGCAGCGCAGCCGTCCTGCGGCACGTAGTTCGTCGTGCCATCAGTCAGGCGAATGCTGTAGCCACCAGGTTTTTCGACGAAGGTCAGTGTCAGGTCCGAAGCCTTGAGTGTCGGTGTGTCGGCAGCCATGCACAGCGATGCACAGAGCAGCGCAGCAGCCGTAAGTGTGAATCGTTTCATTTTCATACCCATAGATGCGTTTTTTATGTTTACACCGCAAAGTTAGTCAAAATTCGGCGTACCGCCTTTCTCTCATCAATCATTTTTTTACGCAAATCAATCATGCGCGTTTTTGGACCGAAATTTGCAAACGAATGATTTGGTGATTACACCTTATTTATATTAACTTTGCGTCAGAAATCACTAAAATCTAATTTTTATGAAAAAGTCATTCATCCTCATTTGTGCCCTCTGTCTGCTCTGTGCACCCTGTGCCCAGGCGCAGGTCATCCTCAACTTCGATGCCAGCCAGACCACGCAGCTGACCGACGACGACTACTTCGCCAACTACCTCGCAGCGAACACCTACGCCGTCGACCCCACCTACTATCCCCAGCTCTTGCAGAACCCCTTCTACCAGCAGACGGTGCTTCAGCCTGAAGCCTCGGCACTGCAAATGCAGTCAATGAACAATGCAACCTCCAAGCGTGGCAACTATTTTGGAATCGCAACCTGGGCCACCACGGCTACCTTCGACAACGTGAGCCTTACCACAGCCGACGGCTCAGCCCTCTACACCACCGACTTTGCCGCAGAAGGCGACGAATGGAACAAAAACGGAGGGACGTGGACCTTTGCCGACGGCACGCTCAGCCAGACCGACGCCAACGACCTGGGCAGCCTCATGGTGTGCTACCAGCTTACCGGACACGACGCCACGCTCCAGCTCGATGCGACGAAGACGGGTGGGGCAGAGGGCTTCCTCATCGCCTTCAGCTACCTTGACAGCGAGAACTATACGTGGTGGAACATTGGCGGATGGGGAAACTCGCAGCACGCCATCGAGCAGTGCATCGACGGGCAAAAGTCACTCCTCGCCACGGCAGCAGGCTCTATCCAGACGGGACAGACCTATCGGCTGAAAGTCGAGATGCGGGGCGACCACGTGCGATGCTACATCGACGACCAGCTCATCCACGACATCCAGTTCGACAATGCCTCCACCCTCTATGGTGCAGCCTCGATCAGCGACGATGCCTCGCGCGTCTTTGTTCGCATCAGCAACCCCTCTGCCACGGCTCAGGACGTCGTTGTCCGTCTGAAGGATGCTGCCGTGCAGAGCGCCATACAAAAGCGTCAGACGCTCTCGACCGAATTTTCGCCCAGCACGCTCCGCAACCTCAGCGTCGGCACACCCCAGCAGTCGGCCCTCAGCCCCGTGCTCACCTCTGCCATGCGCTTCAGTGTCCCTGCCCGCAGCCTCAACACCTTGCAGCTCGCCGTGGCTGACGTACCCGTACCGACCGCCATTCAGGACCTCAGCGAGGAACAGCCTACCGATGCCCTGTCTTCGTCGTCAGCCGCTGCCGATGGCATCTACGACCTCACCGGACGCCGCTACGCCGACACCCACACCCTGCCCCGTGGCCTTTACATCGTCGGCGGGCGCAAACTCCTGCTGCGCTAAGTCGGCATCCCGACTGCGCTGCAGCACTCCCTCGAATTTGTTTCCTTATTCCGCATATAGGCACTCGGACTCCTGTCCCAGTGTCTTTTTCTTGTCTGTATGCCGTACCTCAAACATCCCCATGCCGCGCCTTCGTCAACTTTGTGGTCAGCCGTTGGGAATTGTTATGTTTGATAACATTGTTTTTAGTGCATAAATTTTTCATTTTTCACTTTTCACTTTTCACTTTTTGTTGTACCTTTGCCGTGGAAATACATTTTGACCGGTTTTTTACCAAAATCTAATCTAATCATGAAAATTGAGAACATTATGGCCCAGCTGGAGGCCAAACATCCAGGCGAGAAAGAGTACCTGCAGGCAGTGCATGAGGTGTTGCTTTCGATTGAGGAGGTGTATAACCAGCATCCAGAGTTTGAACGTGCGAAACTGATTGAGCGGCTTGTCGAGCCGGAACGCATCATCACCTTCCGCGTACCCTGGGTCGATGACAAAGGCGAGGTGCAGGTCAACCTCGGCTATCGCGTGCAGTTCAACTCAGCCATCGGCCCCTACAAGGGCGGACTGCGGTTCCACGCCAGCGTGAACCTCTCGATTCTGAAATTCCTTGGCTTCGAACAGACCTTCAAGAATGCCCTGACCACGCTGCCGATGGGTGGTGGCAAGGGCGGCAGCGACTTCTCGCCCCGCGGCAAGAGCGATGCCGAGATCATGCGTTTCTGCCAGGCTTTCATGAACGAACTCTACCGCTACATCGGTCCCGAAATCGACGTGCCGGCCGGCGACATTGGCGTCGGAGCACGCGAAGTGGGCTATCTGTTCGGACAATATAAGAAGTTGACGCGCGACTGGAGCGGCGTGCTCACGGGCAAGGGCCTCGAGTTCGGCGGCTCGCTCATCCGTCCCGAGGCCACTGGCTTCGGCGGTCTCTACTTCGTCAACGAAATGTTGCAGACCAAAGGTATTGACATCAAGGGTAAGACCGTGGCCATCAGCGGCTTCGGCAACGTGGCCTGGGGTGCTGCAACCAAGGCTACGCAGCTCGGCGCGAAGGTGATCACGATCAGCGGTCCCGACGGCTACATCTACGACCCCGACGGCATCAGCGGCGAGAAAATTGACTATCTGCTCGAACTGAGGGCCTCGGGCAACGACATCTGCCAGCCTTATGCCGAGGAATTTCCTGGCGCTACCTTTGTCGAAGGGAAACGTCCGTGGGAAGTGAAGTGCGACATCGCACTGCCCTGTGCTACGCAGAACGAACTCAATGGCGACGATGCCCGACAGCTGATCGAGAACGGCACGTTGTGCGTGGGCGAAATCTCGAACATGGGTTGCACGCCCGAAGCCATCGATGCCTTCATCGCAGCCGAAATGCTCTACGCTCCAGGCAAGGCAGTCAATGCCGGCGGTGTGGCTACATCGGGACTTGAAATGACGCAGAACGCCATGCACCTGTCCTGGACGGCAGACGAAGTGGACAAGAAACTCCACCAAATCATGCACGCCATCCACAAGCAGTGTGTCAAGTACGGCACACAGCCCGACGGCTATATCAACTATGTACGCGGCGCCAACGTGGCTGGCTTCATGAAAGTCGCCAAAGCCATGATGGCACAGGGAATCGTGTAACGTGTTGCAAGGTCTGCTCGATTTCTTTTTTCCCCGCACTTGCGTCATCTGCGAAAGGCGGCTTGCACCGACCGAGCGTTCGGTCTGTGCAGGCTGCCTTTCTGCTTTGCCGCGCATCATCTATAAGGGTGGCGACGAGCACGGGCGCATCGAACGGCTGTTCTGGGGCAGAGTAGCCATCGAACGTGCGACCTGTGGTTTTCGCTACGACAGCGACGAGGTGCGCACACTCGTCCATGCCTTCAAGTATCATGGGCAGCCCTATGCTGCTGCCGACATAGGCGAAGTGCTGGCCGACGAACTCTCAGCCACCGATTTCTTCGACGGCATCGACGTCCTTGTGCCCATGCCCCTTCACCAAAAGCGGCTGCGGCAACGCGGCTACAACCAGTGCGACTACATAGCCCGCGGTCTGCAGCGCGTCACAGGCCTCCCCATTGTCGGCGAAGTCCTTTTTCGCGCCGTCAATAATCCCACGCAGACCCACTTGACGCTGATCGAACGTGAGCAGAACGTCGCCGACATCTTCGCCATCCGCCATCCCGAACGTCTGGCGGGCCGACACGTCCTCCTCATCGACGACGTCATGACGACGGGTTCTACGCTCCTCTCCGCCATGCAAGCCCTCGCTTCCATCCCCGCCATCCGCATCTCTACCCTCACCATTGCCTACGCCGGCATGGTCAAACCCGAATTGGTGTAGGGCTGCAGCGACGCTTTCACCGTCGTCAAAAAGGAAAGGGACATGACCGCTGTGCGCAGTCATGTCCCTTCTTCGGTTCTCGGCGATTCACTTTTTCAGCTTTGGAATCCGGTTGGCCATGTAGATGGCCCCCGTCGGGCACACCAGTCGGCACAGGTGGCAGCCGACGCAGCGGCGGCCGTTGATGTGTGGATGGCGGTCGGTGTCGAGAGTGATGGCCTGATGGCCGCCGTCATGGCACGAGATGTAGCAACGTTCGCAGCCGATGCACTGCTCTTGGTCGATGCGCGGAAGCACCATCGTGTCGCGGTCGAGGTCGCTCGGACGGACAAAGTTGGGCAGACGTTCGCCGACAAGTTCTGCCACGTGGGCGACGCCACGGTCGTGCAGGTAGTGGCGCATACCCAGCAGAAGGTCGTCGATGATGCGGTAGCCGTACTGCATAACGGCGGTGCAGACCTGCACGTTGCGGCATCCGAGCTGGATGAATTCGAGGGCGTCGCGCCAGGTCTCTATGCCTCCGATACCGCTGTACGGCATCTTCTTCATCAACGGATAGCTGGCCATTTCGAGAATGTGGCGCAGGGCGATGGGCTTGACGCTGCGGCCCGAGAGTCCGGAGATGGTCTGCTGTCCGTTCACCGCCGCCCGCTCGTCCATCGTCACACTCTTGATGGTGTTGATGGCAGATATGGCGTCGGCGTTGGCATGGAAGGCCGCCAGCGCGGGACGACTGATGCGTGTGATGTTGGGCGTCATCTTCGGAATGACGGGGATGCTCACACTGCGCTTCACGTAAGAGGTGTAGAACAGCACGAGTTCGGCGTTCTGTCCGACGTCCGACCCCATACCCGTCAGTCGCATTTGCGGACACGAAAAGTTCAGTTCGATGGCATCGACGCCTGCCTGTTCGGCCATTTTACCCAGTTCAATCCACTCTTCCTCAGTCTTTCCCATGATGGAGGCGATGACGATTTTCTGGGGATAGTCCTGCTTCAGACGGTGCAGGATGGCAAAGTCCTCCTCGACGGGGTTTTCCGACAACTGCTCCATGTTGCGGAACGAAGTGAAGTCGCCCTTGCTGCCTTCGCGCGGAACGGCGTCGAATCGTGGGGACACTTCGCGGATTTCGTCCATGCAAATCGTCTTGTAGAATACGCCAGCCCAACCGGCGTCGAAGGCGCGTGCCACCATTTCGTAGTTCGTACACACAGCCGACGAGGCGAGGAAGAACGGGTTTTCGCAGTGCAGTCCGCAGAAGTCGATGGAGAGGTCCACATCGGCTTCGTCGGGCGACACGTCGGTCGTCGGCAGGCTCCGTACCAGTTCTCGGATGCGGATGGGACGGTCGTAGTGGATACAGGCAGCTTCGGCAGCCGCCAGTTCTTCGTCGTTGCACTGGCTGACCCACTGGCCTGCCAGCTGAGCATTGCCGAAGCGTACGGCGCGGATGGCGCGGGCAGGGTCGCCGTTCTTGCAGGCTTTGCTGCACGGCGCATCGGCACAAAGAAGACAGTGCGCCGCCTCTTCGTCGATAAACATCTTTCTTTTCATGGTCGGGGTGTTTGGTGTTAAATAGTCAGGTTGTCGCTCGCAAAGGTAGGAAAAAATTTATGAAATGCCATAAAAAGAAGAAAAAAAACAGCACCCTCCCCTCATCGCGATAGCATTTCGCGACGAGGGGAGGGCGGTAGCGGGACTATGAGTCTGTGCTTTACACAACACCCTGTGCCATCATGGCCTTGGCCACTTTCATGAAGCCGGCGACGTTGGCGCCCTTCACGTAGTTGACATAGCCGTCGGGCTCGGTGCCGTACTTCACACAGTTCTCGTGGATGTTCTCCATGATCCAGAGCAGCTTGGCGTCAACATCCTCGGCACTCCAGCTCAGACGCTCCGAGTTCTGCGACATTTCCAGACCGCTGACGCTCACACCGCCGGCGTTGCTTGCCTTACCCGGAGAATAGAGAATCTTCGCTTCCTGGAACACGCGGATGGCACCTGGCGTCGAGGGCATGTTGGCACCTTCGGCCACTGCGATACAGCCGTTGGCTACCAGGGCCTTGGCCTGCTCTTCGTTGAGCTCGTTCTGCGTAGCGCAGGGCAGTGCAATGTCGGCTTTTTCGAACCAGGGCTTAGCTCCGTCGCCCACGTACTTGGCAGTGGGATACTGGTCCACATACTCGCGGATACGGCCGCGGTACAGGTTTTTCAGTTCCATGATATAGTCGAGCTTCTCGCGGTCGATGCCGTCGGGATCGTAGATGTAGCCGTCGCTGTCGCTCATGGTCATCACCTTGCCGCCCAGCTGCAGCACCTTCTCGGCTGCGTACTGTGCCACGTTGCCGGCGCCCGAGATGAGCACCTTCTTCCCTTCGATGCTGTCGCCTTTGGTCTTCAGCATGGCGCGGAGGAAATATACGGTGCCGTAACCCGTAGCTTCGGGACGGATGAGTGAGCCGCCGAATTCGAGGCCCTTGCCGGTGAGCACGCCCGAGAACTCGCGTGTGAGTTTCTTATACATGCCGAACATGTAGCCTACTTCGCGGCCGCCTACGCCGATATCGCCTGCCGGAACGTCAACGTCGGGACCGATGTGGCGTGTCAGCTCAAGCATGAAGGCTTGGCAGAAGCGCATTACTTCGGCGTTCGACTTGCCGCGGGGCGAGAAGTCGGAGCCGCCCTTGCCACCGCCCATGGGCAGCGTGGTGAGCGAGTTCTTGAATGTCTGTTCGAATGCCAGGAACTTCAGGATGCCGAGGTTCACACTGGCGTGGAAACGGATGCCACCTTTGTAGGGACCGATGGCGTTGTTATGCTGCACGCGATAGCCCATGTTGGTCTGGTACTGGCCCTTGTCGTCCACCCATGTCACGCGGAACTGATAGACGCGATCGGGAATGCACAGGCGTTCGATCAGGTTCACCTTGTCGAACTCGGGGTGCTTGTTGTACTCTTCCTCGATGGTTCCGAGAACTTCTTCTACCGCCTGATGGTATTCAGGCTCGTTTGGAAAGCGACGCTTCAGGTCTTCCAAAACTTTTTTTGCATCCATAATGTTTTGTTTTTGGGTTAAGAAAAATTCGTTACAGTGTTGTGTCTGTGTTGTGACTTTTTGATACACTTTTGCTGAAATAAAAATCTTTTCGATTTCTGTTTTCGCCCACAAAGTTAACAACTTTCAGTAAAACGACCAAAAAAACTTACAAAAAAACTATCCAAACTGCGAAAAAAATTTCATTTTGTCACACTATGGGTATTCTCAGAGTGCAATCGGGCAGTATTCATAGCGTTTTTTTACCCATTAGAACCTTTCTTCGCGCGCGCGTATATACTAATAGGTAAAACGAGGGCTGCAGCAGGGCAGTCGGCACTCCGCTCTCAACACACACTTGCAGCGCGCCACGCTTTCGGCAGCAGTGCGCCGCAAATTCGGCTACGTTGCGCCGCAAACTCAGTCGCACTGCACCACGAGCCCGACAGTTGTGCGGAAAAAACTCAAAATATCATTGATATTCTTACAAATACCATTGATATTCTTACAAATACCACTGATATTTCTACAAATCTCAATGATATTTTGAGTTTGTTCTGCGCCTTGTCTGAGAATTTTCTGCGCATCGACCGAGTATTTTGTGCCCACTAAGTAAATATATACTCAAGTTTCGGAAATAGTTTTTTATACCATGAATAGCATGAATGGCATAAATGATGGACTGCGATGCGATGATGGCAACCATGAATGGTGAAGCCTTGCGGCTTTATGACCTGCCGGAGAGGTATAGATGCGGAGCATCCACCATTCATGGTGGCCGCCATTCATGGTTGAAGACATGAATTCTAAGCATCCACGAAGGGGCTCTGATTCATGTTATTCATGCTATTCATGGTATAAAAACTACTTCCGACGGTTGAGGGAGAACTCATTAGAACTCATTTATGGTATGAAATACAATCACGGAAGTTAAGTCGTAAATGTTGATAGGCGAGTTTTCATCATTGGCAGAACTTGAGTGATGATGGCTTATCCGCACCCCTGCCACCCTGCGATGCCAGATGAGATGGAGATAACCGGTCGTTTTTGGGTGGATATTCGTGAAATAGCGGGGGGTTGACCGAATTTTGCAAAACTATGAACAGAAAGTGGAAGGTGGATTGACGGATTATTCGTAAATTTGCAACGTGAATACTTTTATCCTAACTATCACATCACAATGAACAGAAAAGCAATTTTGTGGATGGTCGGACTGCTCTTCGGAGTCGTCCTGACTGCATCGGCACAGCGGAAGCAGTGCATCGACGCTGACTGGAAATTCCTGTACGGCGACGGCCGTGCAGCGGTTGACGATGCTTCGGCGGCCGCTTCGTGGCGAAGCCTTGACCTGCCTCACGACTGGAGCGTCGAGACCGAGGCTGCGCAGAAGGCTGGCGGACGCGTCATCGGTCCGTTCTCGACCAACAGTGTCGGCGGCTATCAGACGGGTTTCACCGTCGGTGGCGAAGGCTGGTACCAAAAGACGCTGAACGTCACGGCGCAGGACCTTCAGGGGCGTGTCGAACTCTACTTCGAAGGTGCCTACTATCACGCCTGGGTTTATGTCAACGGCTCGATGTGCTACGAGAACGTTTATGGCTACACATCCTTCAAGTTCGACGTGACCAGCAAGCTACACCAGGGCGAGAACAACGTAGTGGTCTGCGTGCAGAACCTGGGCAACAACACGCGCTGGTACGGCGGCAGCGGCATCTATCGCCATGTATGGGTGCTGCGCACGGGCAGTGTGCATATCGACGAATGGGACACCTTCGTCCAGACGGAGGACAACCGCTATGTGAAGGTCAGCACCACTGTGCACAACGACTGGAACACGGCAGTCGAAGGCAAACTGAATGTGGACATTCAGGACCTGGACGGAAATTCGCTGGCCTCGACATCGGTGACCTTCGACAAGGTGCCGCAGGGCGAAGCGAAGGACGTCGATCTCACGCTCACACTTGAGGATGCGAAGACGTGGAGCCCCGACGCCCCGAACCTCTACCAGGTTGTGGTCTCGGTGACCGACGCGTCGGACCGTGTATATGACTCGTTCACCAAGCGTTTCGGCTTCCGTACCCTCTCGTTCTCGGCGAGCGAAGGATTCCTGCTCAACGGCGTGAACACGCTGCTGAAGGGCGGCTGCGTACACCACGACAACGGTATGCTCGGCGCGGCAGCGTTCGATGATGCCGAGCTGCGCAAGCTCCGCCTCATCAAAAACCTCGGCTACAACGCCGTGCGCTGCAGTCACAACCTGCCGTCGGAGCACTTCCTCGACCTGTGCGACTCGCTCGGCCTGATGGTCATCGACGAATGCTTCGACCAGTGGCTGCTGGAGAAGAACCGCGAGGACTACCACAACTACTTCGCCACACATAGCGACGACGACATCGCGTTGATGGTTCGTCGCGACCGCAACCACCCCTCCATCATCATGTGGAGCATCGGTAACGAGATTCCCGGCCGCATCGAACCTGCCGGTCAGGAGGCTGCTGCCCGCCTGCGTGCCGACGTGCTGGCGCTCGACACGACCCGCCCCATCACTGCGGCCATCTGCGGATGGGATGCGGGCGATGCGTGGAACTTTGCCAGCGGCAGTTGGGATGCCCAGTCGGACAACGCCTTCAAGAGCCTCGACGTGGGTGGCTACAACTATATGTATGATAAGTATGAATATGACCACGGCAAATATCCCGACCGCGTGATGTGCGGCCTGGAGAGCTATCCGAAGCAGGCGAGCGAGAACTGGGCACTGGTCGAGAAACATCCCTACGTCATCGGCGATTTCGTCTGGACGGCGATGGACTATCTCGGCGAGGCTGGCATCGGTGCTGCACTACCCGACGCCGCACCGCCATTCTTCGCCGGATGGCCTTGGTTCAACGGACATTGCGGCGATCTCGACCTCATCGGACAGAAGAAGCCGCAGTCGTACTACAAAGATATCGTCTGGCGTGAGGCTCCGGTGACCATGGCTGTCGTGACCACTGCCTCGCAATGGAACTGGTGGGGCTGGCAACTGGAAGAGCAGTGCTGGACCTATCCTGGCCGCGAAGGGCAGAACGTGACCATCAACGCCTACAGCCGTGCCCCGCGTGTGCGCCTCTATCTCAACGATGCCGTTGTGGGCGAAGGCACGCCAGGCAACACTTTCTGGTGCGGATTCACCGTCGCCTACCAGCCTGGCACGCTCCGTCTGGTCAACCTCGATGCTGCGGGCAACGAGGTGGCAGGCGAGGAGTTCGTGCTCCGCACCACCGGCAAGGCTACCGGCGTGCGCCTCGTGTTCGACGACAATGTGAACCAGATCTCTGCCGAGCTCAACGACCTTGTCTATGTGACGCTCGAACTGATCGACGACGAAGGCAATGTCGTGACGAGCGACTCGGAGACTCAGCTGAACGTGACCAACATCGGTGCCGGTGAACTCATCGGTTGCTGCACAGGCAGTCCGAACGACATGGAGAGCTTCCGCACCCTGACCCCCACCGCCTTCCGCGGACGTGCCCTCGCCATCGTGCGCTCGAACGGCACGGCAGGCACCGTCGATCTGCAGGTCGAGCTGAGCGAGAAGCCCAAGGACTTGAGCAACCTGTTCTTCAAGAATGCGGATTTCGAAGAGGGAAGCCTGACGGGATGGACCGTGAGCAGCAACGACCTGATCCAGTATCGCGGCAACTCGTGGAACGACCCCACACTCTCCAACTTCCTCGAGTGCTTCGTGGGTTGGACTTCGGCAGCGACGCTCGGCGGACAAAGCATCTCGCAAAGCACGAAGGTGCTGCCCGAAGGTCAATACACACTGACGTTCGACTATAACGGAACTTTTAATTCAGGTGGCAGCCACTACCAGACGTCCGGCACCATGGCGGGCGTCACGGCTGCTATCGGCGGCCAGACCCTGGAACTGACCCGCATCGACGGCGGCACTGCTCAGCACGCCACGATGCAGTTCACCCTGTCTGAGCCGCAGGCTGTCACCTTCCTCATTCAGTTTGCAGCCGATACCAATGCCGACTGGTTTGCGCTCGACAATGTCGTGATGCAGTACGACGGCACGTTTGACCTGGAGAACAACTACGAGGACCGCACCCTGTCGGTGCCTGCATTCGGCGGTGCCAACTGGACGAAACAGCCTGGCAATGCCTCCGGCGGCTACACCGAGGCAAAACTCGGCTCCGCCATCTACAATGGCACTGGGCTGGCCTACTGGTCGGCAACGCCACCGACGGCGACCGACCTCTTCCGTCAGGACATCAGTTCGCTGCCAGCCGGTCGCTACGGCATCGCAGCCTTCTGCGCCGCCAACCTCTGGTCGGGCAGCGACAACGACCGCAACCCGCAGTCGGGTACCGAGTTTTTCGCGACGACCAGCAGTGGTACCGACGTCAGCACCCCTGTCACGACCGACACCTACGGCCTCTACAGCCTGGTGGTCAACCTCGACGAGGACGAGACGCTGACGCTCGGCATGCGTGCCACAGCCGAGAACGGCAACAACTGGTGCTACCTCGCTGGCATCACCTTCGTGCGGCTTGTCGAGAGCGAAGCCACAGGCATCGAAGAAGTTGAAAGTGAAAAGTCAAAAGTGAAAAGCGACACCTCCTCTGTCGGAGGGGGACAGGGGGAGGTCTATGACCTCGCAGGCCGCCGTGTCTCGCCTGGCTCACTCGCCCCTGGCATCTACGTGCGCGACGGTCGCAAGCTGTGGATTGGTGTGCGCTGAAGTGAGTTTTCTCATCTGAACACTTGCAAGTCTTATTCGGCTTTTGCCTGTTTTTTCCATGCAGAGCCGCAGAGAGCACAGGGACCTACCCTGTGCTCTCTGCGGCTCTGTGTGGGAAAAAATACTCGCGAAACTTTCAACTCTTAACTTTTTGTCGTAACTTCGCAGTCGGAATGCTCAGGCTCGATCAGGACATTAAGTATCTGCAAGGAGTGGGACCGGTGCGGGCCGACCTGCTCGGCAAGGAACTCGACATCAAGACCGTCGGGGACCTGCTCGCGTATTATCCCTATAAATACATCGACCGCACCCACTTCTACCGCATCGCCGACATCAACGGAACGATGCCCTATGTGCAGCTCATCGGACAGATACTCTCGTTCGAAGAGTTTGGCGAAGGTCGTAAGCGATACCTCAAGGCACACTTCAGCGACGGCACCGGCGTCGTCGATCTCGTGTGGTTCCAAGGTGCGAAATACATCGTCGAGCAGTACAAGCTCCATACACCCTACATCGTCTTCGGCAAACCCCAGCCGTTCAAAGGCCGTTACAGCGTGTCGCACCCTGAAATGGAGGAAGCACCCACTGCCGTCTCTCAGCCCCTTGCTGCGGGCGAAGGCGGCGGAACCCTGTTTCAGGAAGCCCTGCCGCAGGTCGAGCTGGCCCCCGAGACACGGGCTGCGATTCACACCGTCTCTGCCACAGGAGGGGGTGGGGCGGCGGCTGTTTTCCCATTCCGCCCCCACTACCACACCACCGACCGCATGAAGAAACGCGGCCTGGCTTCGGCACAGGTGGCCAAACTGACGGCCAAACTGCTCGAAATGCTCGACCAGACACTGCCCGAAACCCTGCCGCAGTGGCTGGTGGACAAACACCATTTCCTCTCGCGCGACGAAGCCCTGCGCAACATCCACTACCCGCAGTCTGCCGACCTGCTCCGGCGTGCACAGGCACGGCTGAAGTTCGAGGAACTCTTCTACGTCCAGCTCAACATCGTGCGCTATGTCAAGGACCGCAGCCGCAAGTTCCGTGGCATCCTTTTTCCGCGCGTCGGACAGGTGTTCAACGACTTCTACTTCAACCACCTGCCCTTTCCACTCACCAATGCCCAGAAGCGTGTCGTCCGCGAAATCCGTGCCGACATGGGCAGCGGACGCCAGATGAACCGACTGCTGCAGGGCGATGTGGGCAGTGGCAAGACGCTTGTGGCGCTGATGTGCGCCCTCATCGCCATCGACAACGGCTATCAGGCCTGCATCATGGCACCTACCGAAATTCTGGCTGAACAGCATGTCGAGACGCTCCGAAAATTTTTGGGCGACATGCCCATCACGGTCCAACTGCTCACCGGCAGCGTGAAGGGGAAACGTCGCAAGGAGGTGCTCGACGGACTGATCACCGGCCAAACGCACATCACCGTCGGCACGCATGCCCTCATCGAGGACAATGTGCAGTTCGCCCACCTCGGTTTGGTCGTCATCGACGAGCAGCACCGCTTCGGTGTGGCGCAGCGTGCGAAGCTGTGGCAGAAAAACCTGACGCCACCCCACGTGCTCGTCATGACCGCCACGCCCATTCCCCGTACACTGGCCATGACGCTCTACGGCGACCTCGACGTGAGCGTCATCGACGAATTGCCGCCAGGACGTAAGCCCATCCAGACCATTCATCAGTACGACAGCCACCGCCGTACCCTCTATGCAGGAATGCGCCGTCAGCTCGAATTGGGCCGGCAAATCTACATTGTCTATCCGCTCATCAAGGAGAGCGAAAAGATGGACCTCAAAAATCTCGAGGACGGCTACAAGCAAATCTGCGAGGCATTCCCCGACTGCAGCGTCTCGAAGGTTCACGGACAGATGAAACCTGCGGAGAAGGATGCCGAGATGCAGCGCTTTGCCTCGGGCGAAACGCAGATTCTCGTCGCCACCACCGTCATCGAAGTCGGCGTCAATGTGCCCAACGCCTCGGTCATGGTCATCGAGAACGCCGAACGCTTCGGCCTCAGCCAGCTGCACCAGCTGCGCGGACGTGTGGGACGTGGGGCAGACCAGTCGTTCTGCATCCTCGTCACCAAACCAGGAATCAGCAACGACACCCGCCGCCGCATCCAGATTATGGTCGATTCGACCGACGGTTTCGAAATTGCCGAACAGGACCTCAAGCTTCGTGGGCCTGGCGACCTCGAAGGAACGCAGCAGAGCGGCATCGGCTTCGACTTGAAGATTGCCAACCTGGCCAAGGACGGCATCATTCTCCAAATGGCACGCGACGATGCCCAGTACGTCGTCGATAACGACCCTGCCGAGGCCGACCCCGTCAACGCCATCCTCTGGCAACGGCTGCGCGAACTCCGAAAGACCAACATCAACTGGGGAAGCATCAGCTGAGCCCGAAGTGCGGACGTCCTGGCAGCCGTGTAGGAATGCGGAACGTCTCGTCCGCCATGTTTTTCTCTCCAATTTTTACAATAAGCGCGCGAATTTTACGTTAATTCTTTTGGCATTCTGCAAAAAATGTTGTATCTTTGCAGACTGCTTAGAATGTAGCAGTAGAGAGAATGAGACAATTAAAGATTACGAAGAGCATCACGAACCGTGAATCTGCATCGCTCGACAAGTACCTGCAGGAAATCGGACGTGAAGATCTGATCACAGTCGAAGAGGAAGTCGAACTTGCCGGACGTATCCGCAAGGGAGACCGCCGCGCTCTTGAGAAGCTGACGCGTGCCAATCTCCGCTTCGTCGTTTCTGTGGCAAAACAGTACCAGAACCAGGGACTCAGCCTTCCCGACCTGATCAATGAGGGCAACCTGGGCCTCATCAAGGCAGCCGAGAAATTTGACGAAACGCGTGGATTTAAGTTCATCAGCTACGCCGTATGGTGGATTCGACAGAGCATCCTTCAGGCCCTCGCCGAGCAGTCGCGCATCGTCCGTCTGCCACTCAACCAGGTCGGCTCGCTCAACAAAATCAGTAAGGCTCTCTCAAAGTTCGAACAGGAGAACGAACGTCGCCCCAGTGCCGACGAAATTGCCGACGAGCTCGGACTGCCCGTCGATAAGATTGCCGACACACTCAAGGTACAAGGCCGACACATCAGCGTCGATGCACCCTTCGTCGAAGGTGAGGACAACTCGCTGCTCGACGTGCTGGTCAACGACGACAGCCCCATGGCCGACCGTTCGCTCGTCAACGAATCACTCTCCAAAGAGATCGACCGTGCGCTCGACACGCTCACTCCCCGCGAAAAGGAAATCATCCGCATGTTCTTCGGCATCGGAGAACAGGAAAAGACGCTGGAGGAGATTGGCGACCGTTTCAACCTCACCCGTGAGCGCGTGCGTCAGATCAAGGAGAAAGCCATTCGCCGCCTGCGCAACAGTAGCCGGAGCCGCCTGCTGAAAGGTTATCTCGGATAGCCCTCCATTTTTCTCAAAACCAACCAGTAACTGAGACTGCAACCCACCTCGCCCGAGACCGTTGCGGTCTCTTTTTTGTGTAGGTGTAGCAAGGGCAGAACGTCAAAGAATGTTATAATGCTGCGCTTTTTCAATTCTCGATTTTCTATTCTCAATTATTGTTCGTACCTTTGCAAGATAAAATGTACAGGACAATGAAAAAGATACTGAAATACACCTTGTTGCTCGCGCTGCTGCTGCCGATTTCGGCTACGGCACAGGAGGCGAAAAAGAGTAAGGAGGAGCGCCGAGCCGAGAAACAGTTGGCACAGGCCGAGAAGGAACGTGCCAAGCAGGAAGAATGGGAGAAGAAACATGCGCCGTCGGAGGCGGACGTGGTTTACATCTTCGGCGTCGGGACGAACTTTAATGACTCGACGGTCTATCTGTCGGAGGTGCTGCCGGTGACTCACTTGCGGCTGACGAAGAAGTATAAGTTCCTGCCGTATCGTGCAGACTTCAGCCAACAGTTCAAGGACTATCTGGTTGAGCACTACGGCGTGCAGCACGAGACGACCTGCGTGTTCTACGCTGCTAAGCGCAGCAAGGCGTCGAAGCGGTTCTACAAGATGAAGAAACGCTATCTGGACATGGGCACGAGCAACCTGATTGTGGTGCCTGCCGACAGTTTCAAGTTTACCAAACCTGACTACGACAACGTGGCTTTCTGACATGAAGAAGCAATATAGAGTGGGTCGCCTGCCGTATCGGGTCATCTTTTCCGAAGGCGGCAAGAACGATGAGCGCATCATCCCCTCGAGCGCACCGTTTGAGGTGCCGGTGGACGATGCGCCCGTATTGTTTGAACTGACGGTCGATGATACGTTCCGCTCGAAGGAGTGGGGCGAGGAGGTCGGCCAGTTCGACTGTGGCGGGAATAACCATGGCGTGTATCTGAGGAAAGACGGCTCGTACGAAATCCACATCACCGACTATCTCGGACGTCAGGCTTGTCTGCTGGAGGCATCGGCCGACTTCAGTCGGGGTACGGTGGCTCTGAATGGCAATTTGACCATGCGCACGTTTGGTCTGAACAACGCGCTGATGATGATGTATGCCTTTGCGGCTGCCGACCAGGACACGCTGCTCATGCACGCTTCGGTGGTGCGCGAGAAGGGCCGTGGTTACCTCTTCCTCGGCGTGAGTGGTACGGGCAAGAGTACGCATACGGGCAACTGGCTGAAATACATTCCTGGCACGGACTTGATGAACGACGACAATCCTGTCGTGCGCTTCGTCGATGGTCAGGGCGTGGTGTTCGGTTCGCCGTGGAGCGGAAAGACGCCGTGCTACCGCAACATCGAGGCTCCCATCGGGGCGTTCGTGCAGCTGAAGCAGGCTCCTTACAACAAGATTCGTCGGCAGACGGTGGTCGAGGCATTCGCCTCGCTGTTGCCTTCGTGCAGCGTGATGAAGTGGGACAAACGGATCTATGGCGGCATCACGACTGGCGTGACGCACATCATGGAGCACGTGCCGACGTTCTATCTGGAGAACCTGCCCGACGAAGCGGCTGTGCGCTTGTCGCACGACACCATCACTTTATAACCTTAGATTGTAAATTATAAGCTATCAGGATGCGAGTCGTACAGCTGAACAATGCAGAGTTCCTGCCGCATGTGTGTTCCCTTGTCGCCGAAGGACATCAGGTGTCGATACGGGCAAAGGGAAACAGTATGCGTCCGTTTCTTGAGAGCGGCCGCGACGTGGCTGTGCTGGCTAAGGCCGAGAGCTACAGAGTGGGCGACGTGGTGCTGGCTGAGATAGAGCCAGGTCACTACGTTCTGCATCGCATCGATGCCCTTCACACGCCCGAGGGACAGCCTGTCAAGACGCCCACCAGCGACCCCGAGGCACGCGTCACCCTGCGCGGCGACGGCAACATACGCGGCACGGAGAGTTGCCTCTTGCGCGACATTCGCTGCATAGCCTGCGCATTTGAGCGGAAGGGAAAGCGATGGGAAACTGCTGACTCACGCTTCTGGCGCATCTACAGCCGTGTGTGGCCAGCTCTGCTGCCCGTTCGCCGATATCTGCTGGCGGCCTACCGTCTGCTCTGGTTGAGGGAACTGCCTGCACGGTGGCGAAAAAGATAATAAGAAACTTAAAAGTCGTCGGAGCGCGGGCGTCCCGACTTAAAAACATAAAAACTCAAAACCCCAAAACTCACATACATGAAGATCAAGGAAGGATTTGAACTTCGCGACATTTGCGGAGAGAACATTGTCATCGGTCATGGCTTGGAGAACATCGACTTTACCAAGGTCATCAGCATGAACGAGTCGGCTGCCGACGTGTGGCATGGCGTTGAAGGCAAGGATTTTACCCTCGACGACATGGTCAAAGTGTTGACCGACAACTACGAAGTGGACGAAGAAACAGCCCGCCGCGACTGCGAAAAACTGCTGGCCGACTGGCGGGAAGCTGGTTTTTTAGCTTGACCTTCTTCACTTCCACACCCCGCGTTCAAAGTCTATCTTGAACGAATCCCTGTAGTTGAGAACCATCTCCGGATGGTTCTCATCTTTTGTTTGCGAGAGTTCGCCTGTCAGCGGGTTGCGCCATTCGATGGGCAGGATGATAATCTTCGATTCCGGTAGCGAGGGGTCCATCCAGCGATCGCCGACGTAGAGATAGACGGTCTGCTCCGTGCCGCGGATGGTGAGAATGGACGAGGCCTGCGTGTCGTAGGCGATACGGTCGCCGATGTTGCGCAGCGGTGTCCAGTTCATGTGCAGGTGGTTGCTTGTCGATAGCTTGGCTTGGTTGGGGTCCCAGCCCGTGCAGGCCGACGAAATCATGTAGTACGTGTCGTCGATGTGGACGATGGCGGGTGCCTCGCGGCGCATCCCTTCGCAGAGCACTGTCTTCGTGAATACGCGCCGGTAGTCGGTCATCAGCATAAAGAGACCGAGATTAGTGTTTTCGTCCGTCGTCGAGATGAAGTACGTTGTGCCGTCGTTATCGACAAACACGTTGCAGTCGCGTGACTTCGTGCCCATCGGACGTCCGCTCCACACGTACTGGTAGTCGCCGTTCACCGAGTCGCACTCGAACACGGCAGCCTCACTGGCCGAATAGTCGTGAGCCTCCCAGTGGCACCACACCACGTACTTTCCCGTCTCCTCGCAGTAGAGCAACTTGGGACGCTCGATCATACGCTTGGTTCCGAGGTCGGGATGGCTCTTGCGGTTCTGGATGATCTTCCGCTCAAACTTCCAGTTTACGAAGTCGGTCGAACTGTACAGGTTGACATCCGGCATCCACGTGCGGCTGCGATCCTCGCCGACGAGGTACCACACGCCGTCCTTGTGCAGGAAGTTGCCGCCGTGCGCCTGAACGATATAGCCTTCGGTGTCCACCCATTCGCGTCCGTTCTCGATGGTGACAAACTGGGCAGAGGCGGTGAGGGTGAAAAGTGAAAAGAAGTACAAGATACAAAGTACGAAGTACGACTTGGGGGAGAGGTGACAAATTCGTGGCAGGAAGCCCCAGCAGGGCTTGTCAGTGGTAGCCAGCCATTCCAATGGCTGGGTGGAATGGGTAATGCCGATGAGTCGTTTCATTAGGTGTTTGGTTTATGTGTTGATAATTCCAACTGCGAAGATACGATGAAACGGGCGGAAAACCAAAGGAATGCCCCGAAAAACATCGAAAAAAGACTTTCTTCTGCTTTTGATGCTTTTGATGCTTATGTTCTCTCTTTCATTTTTTTCTATTGCTGTCCGGTAAAAGTTTTTTAGCAATAAAAAATTAGGCTGAAATCCTCGCTCGGGTTTCAGCCTTTTTTGTTACCTTTGTTTTTGCTACAAAACATCAATAACATGAACAAAGGTACGCATT
>Ga0310691_10000413_pt1 | contig 82983 bp, 117 predicted proteins | sample 176DNAGHGlowgp2_FD_203887 | JGI IMG/M metagenome (GOLD analysis project Ga0310691, IMG submission 203887) | Sheep rumen microbial communities from Palmerston North, Manawatu-Wanganui, New Zealand - 1766 DNA GHGlow gp2 (v2) (version 2) | ecosystem: Host-associated > Mammals > Digestive system >...
GGCTCTCTCTTTTGCTGCTGCTTCTCTTGCGGCTTTTGCGGCGGCTGCGGCTCTCTCTGCTGCTCTGCTGTTGGCAGCGTCTAATAATGTTTGCATGCTCTCAATGTGTCGTACTGCGTTCATTGTTAGTTCATCGTATCTTTTTCGCTCGTCTGCTGTAAGCTCTGTTGTAAGCGTTGCAAACTTACTAATAACTGTTGTTATTCTATCTGTTAAGTTTGCTTTTACAACAGATACACAGCCGCGGGACGTCCCGTCTGCTTTGATACCTTGCACCTGCTCAACGTTGCAGATACGGACTTCACCATAAAAAACTGTGTAATGTTGTGCTGGCTTCTCGCCCGTCAATCTGAGTTCGTAACCGTCTAAAGATTTGATATAATCTTTTGTTTCTTTTGCATTCATGTTTACACATGCTGCTTTCAATTGTGCCTTGATAGTTTCAGGACTCAACACATCATTATTGTTTGTGTTGTTTGTGTTAACTTTGCTGCTGTTTTTTTCGCTGTTTTTCATAATGATAAATTTTTAAGATTTGTAATATTGTTTATTGTTTTTTTTGTTATTTGAACACATACTCTGTTTGCTGGTAAATTCCTGAAGGCCGTTGGTACACCGTATAAAAACCAAAATCTGTGTACTCGAATTTAATTAAACGGCCTGCCTCTAAATTTTTTAAGTTTCTTTTTATATACCTATCTTTTAATGTTTGCGGGACGGTTACCGTTTCATAATTTGTAATAATGTAATTTTCCATAACTTTAATTTTTTAATGTTTATAAATTTGTTTATTGTTTGTCTTTGTTTGACGGAGCAAAAATACAACATAAAAACCACATGCAGCCAAAAAAAACACTATTTTTTCAACACTACATCGTTAATAAAGTACACTGTTATTTTGTTGGCTTTTAATACGTTACGGCGTTTTAGTTTGTTTTATTGGTACATTGTTAATTAAAAAAGTCGCTTTTTGCCACCTCAAAAATTGCAAGTTTTAGACTTTTGCCAAAAAAAACGGACTTTTGCCCGTTGTGTTTGTAGCTTGTTTTTTTGCCATTACATATATATATATAAAATCAAGCCACCAGCCACAGAAACTCCTTTAGTGTATGAGTGCACTAATACACCGAAACGCAGGGATCACCCACAACTAAAAATATAGTTACATAATTATCTTTATAGTTACACAATTATCCCGTTAGTTATATAACTAAACAATTAGTTGAGTGTATGACCTGACTAACACAACGAAACACCTAACGAATAACTTAAATGAATAACTATAAAATTAGTTACACAACGAATTATTTAGTTAAGTGTATGAATGACTTAATACACCTAACGAATTATTTAGTTATCCGATTGACTCCATACAATACAGAACAAACAAACGGACAACGATTGACTCCAACGACCGACTTATCCGACTGAACAACAACGACTTATCCGACTTACTTAAAGTCCCACTTCAAGTAAATGAACAATCAACATCCAAACGAGGATTGAATAATCGACCAACGAACGGACAACAACACAACTCCGCACAATCCTCAACGAATTATCCGAACCTAAACGATTGATCCCCAAACGATTGACTATCCGGCAACCAACAACAAATGGACTTGAAGTTTTCCTTTAAGTGAACGCTGTAACTCCTTGACTGTTAGGGAGATATCCGCCGAATGATTGACAATTTTTTCGCCGAAACTCCAATATATAGGATAATATATATATATTCCATATATAGGATAATATATAAAGGATATTTATTTATACTATTGACTTGTATTTATAACAGATAGGATAACAATAAAGAAAGAATATACAATAAAGGACAATAGTAAATAGGAGTAGCTATATATGTAGTTTCAGTATATACGGAGTAGATGATATATTGTTTATACTCCTTTATATATTATAGACTATAATATTATCCTTGTTTATTTTTTTTTTTTTTTTTTTTATAATATAGATACTATAATCCTATATAGTCAGTAAATAAATAAGTCCTTAGTATATATATAATAATCCTTAATATTGCGTCCACATTTTTATAAAAATATTGGTACGGTATTAAAGAATAATATATATATAGTAGCGGCGGCCGTTTTTTTTCGTTGGTGGCTGGTTTTTTGCTTTTTGCCGTTGGTTTTTTGCCGTCTAAACTTGTTAACAATTACAAGTTATATAGTAACCAGCGCACCGCAAAAAGCGTATAAATACCTTATTTATAGCCATTTATAGTATTTATTCAATGTATTAGTTATTCACAATTGATTGTTTATAAATAATTTTAATAGTATATTGTTTTATTAAAATAATATGTATTTTTGCATATCATTTGAAAGCACAATGAATGCCGCCGGTGACAATAAGAGCGGAGGAGTGTTTCGGAATGGTCAGGACTCGGAAAGGAAGTAGTGAAGCCAAGTCCGAGGATGTATGAGAGTTCTTTGATTTACTGGCGTACTGTGGGACTGTGAAGTCCCACGATGAGTTCGGACGAATACGCTCCGGCGACCGATTGGCGGATGAGGCATCGCGCCAGCACGGAAAACCATAAAAGGATTCAGACGTGTCGATTTCCTTCTGTTAGACGTGTGATTCATTCTTCCAACAAACCCAATCGGGGAACGATTTATATGGAGCCACTTGGTGTCAAGCCTCGGATGAGGTGCAGTTCTGGGTTCGATTCCCACGGCTTCCGCTGATTAACTTTTCACTTAAATCCAAACAATAATGAAAAATTCCGAATTGATTTACAGATTTGTCGCGGGAACCGCCCGCGACGGACAGCACACCGGAAGTGTGTCTGTCAAGGACAACAAACTCTATTCCTACGCAACCTGCATCGCGGAGCGCGTCGTGGACAAAATCGTGGTGAACGAAACCAAGTATTCCGTCACCACGTCCAAGCACCAAAGTTATCTGTATGGTGCTATCCGCCGCTACAACGAGTGCGCGGAATTCGTGAACGGCATAATGCGCGAGACGTACCGCCTTTCGGATGCCGTTTAACCATCAAGGAAATCGGGCGGGAGACTGCCCGACTTCCTCTAAATTCACTTAAAAATCCAATTATTATGAGCAAACTTATGATTTCCTCCGTGGTCATGCAGACCATAGGAGTGGCTTTATGGATTGCCGCGTGCGTTGTCAAGGCGGCGAACGGGATTTCTGACGGATGGGTTGATGCCGCCGTCCTTGTGCAGGCTGTCGGCTTGCTTCCGGTATTGATTGAATCAAAGATTGAGGAACGCAAGTTGTAGGTAACCAACGGGCGGACGGTCTTTGCGGGCTGTCCGCTTGCTACAATTCACTTAAAAAATCAGTATTATGGAAAACTTTATCTGTTATGTCACGGGATTGTTCAACCGTGACTCCGAGTTGAGCAGAAACGCTCAGAATGTCCGAACGATTGTCAGCGAGGAGCTTTCCTCGATGAACGAATGCGTCACGGACTACATTGTTCGCACCATTTCTTCCGCCGTATGCGGCAACTTGGGGATTGCGTAGGCGAACGACTTTATCCCGAACGACCTTTGCGGGTTGCTCGGGAGCGAATTATTCACTAAAATCAAAAAAAATGGGAATTATAGAACAAATCGAAAAAACGTACAAGGACAATCCGATGTACATGGTTAAGTTCTCTATAAACTACGAAGGAGAGAACTATGACGGTCTTGAAATCGGAGACGTTGAACAATCCGAAATGCAATGCGGAACTATGGTTCAGTACCAGCCGATAACATACGAAGGAGTTGAAGTTGGATATGTACGAGACCGCATTTCAGGGAAACTGTTTGACCCTCCTGTTCAGTCTTACTGCCATTTTTTAGCCGACTGTTCAGAAGATGATATTCTTACTTACGAACAGAAGTCCGATGTTCATTTCGCAGACTGCGGAGAACATTTTGAAATGCAGTTTGCAACGATGAAGGATTTGTGGAATTATGTTTACAACGCTGGCGTCCTTGACGAAATCATTGCAAAAAAAGAACTTGCTGAGGAATACGGCGGGTTTTATTGCTAAAAATTATCCGTGGTGAGGCTTGGCCGCCTTTCCATGGGCGAAAATTCACTTATGTTTAACCAAAAAATTAGTCATTATGGAAAAGAAAATGATTTCAGTTTTAGAGGATGATTTCAACCGTCTTAAAAGAGAGGTTGAGGAACTTCGTGCAGAGAACAGAGAACTCCGCAGAGGCAGCGAGCGGTACGACTACCGCGAGCAGGTGACTTCCGATGTCAAAGACGCTGTTTATGAGCGTTACACAAAAGAGGAAATTCGTGAGCGATTGGAAGACCGCAATGACTTCGAAGAGGAGTTGAACGATGACCTCTTCATGTCGGATTCAGTGACTGGCAACGCGAGTGGCTCTTACTTCTGCAATACGTGGAAAGCCGAGAACGCTCTTATGCACAACCTTGACTTGCTTGGAGAGGCAATCGAAGAGTTTGGCGGTGTCGGTAATGTTCTTGAAGGCGGAGCCGAGGTTTGCGATGTTACAATCCGCTGCTACTTGCTTGCAGAGTGTATCTCGGATGCCATTGACGAAATCGAGGATGAACTTGACGAAGAGAGCGAAGAAGACGAAGAATAACCACGACATTTCCCGCGTTGGTTTGACCGCCTGCGCGGGAACAAGTTTCACTAAAACCTTAAAATTATGTGCTACAAAATCAAAGTTAATGATTCAATCGGTGTGGCTATGTTCGGAAAATACCATTCTCCGCGCCACGCTGAAATCGGTATGCGTGTAAACGGCATATCGGGGACTGTTGTGAAGTCCGAGCCGTATGAGCTTGCGACATTCACAATCCAACACGAGTTCAACGTGTTCAACATGCTTGGAAAGGAGGTTCGGTCATGAGTTCAAAACGCTGCACGAGAATCCTCGAAAAATGGTTTGAGGAAGACGGTCAAGAACTTGCCGACTACATCCTCGACCTTTGCGAGCAATATTGGGAAGTCAAGCTGCTTGAAACCATTGACCACGAGGACGGCTCTGTCACTTGCCGATGGGCTGTGACGGAGTGACAAATTCGGTTTGCGGTGGGGATACCTGCCGCATTCCGCTAATTCACTAAAAGCGTTTTTAAGCCCTATTTTGAGCGTTTTTAATCTTTTTGAATATCTTATACCAAAAAGATATTTTAACGAGAAAAAAACGGCAAATAAAGCGCAAATAAACGTATTTTTTGAAATATCATTTATTAACTAAAATATCAAAAGTATGAAAAGCATTGAAAAATTATCAGCTGCGTTGGAAAGTCTTACTCGGGAATTTTCAGAATCAAAAAACAGTGTCGTGTCGGATGCCATCATCGCCATTCACGAGTTCATCGTTGACAACGCGCCCGTCAAAAAGTCGGAGTTGTCGGTTTGGGAGTTTGTGTCGAACGACAAATTGAGACCGAACATGATGACGGTGTTCCACGACAACGATTGGAAAGCGGCTGTTGCAACGGATGCACACGTTTTGTTCGTCAACCCCTCGGAGTACATCGACAGCACCGATGCCGAGGAAGCCAACGGTCAGAAGTTCGACTATGACGGCTACACAGGATTGATGCGCGACAAGTACGGCAAAGTCGTTGAACGAGACAACGGCACGTTTGGAGACCGCTACCCGAATTACCGAGCCGTAATTCCCGCCGAGGACAGACAGATGCCGTTCGAGGTGCGCTCCGACTTGAAGCAGTGCCGAGACATCGTGAAGTCAACGCTGAAACTTCGGACTGGCAAATCACGCAGCGAGAGCAACGCGCAAATCTGCATCAACAAGGATTTGAACATCTGGATTGGCGAGAAGTACGTTGACATCTTAATTCGCGCAGGCGTTGACTGTTGGACTTGCTCGAAAAAAAATCCGAGCGGTAGTGCGCTTGTCAAGCGTTTCGCTGACGGCAGAATCCTTTTGATGATGCCTATGCTTGTTGAGCGCGAGGCTTGGGATTGCCAAAGCCCCGAAGATGGAATTGACCTCGTGAACATGGTCAAGTTCTACGTCTAACAGGTTATGCGGGGAGAAATCTCCGCACAGCCGCAAATTCACTAACAACTTAAATTCAAAACAATATGGAAAAAGATTTGAACCTTATGTCTGCAAAGTCCCAGATAGAGGGCTTGCAGCGGATCGTGAAAAGATACGAGCGGAAAGCCGAAAACGCTATGACAAACACGGCGGCATCCCGTTATTGGGGTCTTGCCGCACGTTACAGCGGGAGAATCGGCGAACTCAGACGCTGGGTTGCCGAACGCGAGTTGAACATTGTCGGAAAGGAGGTGGCGGTATGTTAATCGACGCAATCCTCGACAGACGAGCCGACAGAGAGGATGGAATCTTCAACTATGACCCAAAGAAGTTGTATAATTACCTAATTGATTCTATTCATCCGTCATATCATGATGTAGCACGCGCCATGGACAAAGGCTCGAATATGGAAGTGCAAGCCGAAATGTGCGCCTACATTGACTTGGAAGAGTACAACCCAAACATCAAGTGCTTCGTGAACTCTGTGGATTGGCTGACTGCCGACCCTCAGAAGCCGAAACAAGAGATTTTTCAAGAAATCCGCGCCTACAAATCACGCGAGGATATGTTCGCTCACAATCCTCTCGACTTGAAGTTTGTGGTAAACCAAAACCCCGATTACCGTGAGCGTTACGAAAAGGAGTACGCTCGCGGTGTTGCGGCAGGATTGACGGTGAAGTACGCTCGCCCCGTAGTGGCTGTCTTGACCACGATAGACGGCAAGACGGAGGTCACGGAAGTTCACCAAGCAAGACGCTGCAAGTAACCTTGTTTCCCGCGAGGCGAGAGCCTTTCGGGAAACCTACAATTCACTAAATGTTTAACCAAAATTTCGGTATTATGAATGGTAATTATCCTTTGGGCGCGGAGTATCTTCCAAACGCGCCTTTCAATCAGCCAGAACCGATTGAAAAAGACTATGACGTGGAAGTGACGGCAACGCTGTCTTGTTCCACGACAGTGACAAGCAATGACGCTTACTATGACGAGGACGGCGAGCTTTGCGAGGAAAATGTTTGTCTCGGTGTTGACTTTTACAACCAAAAGCACTCTCCAAAAGACTTAATCAAGTACTTGTACAACATTCTTCGCGAGCATCCCGAAATAAAGTTCAGCGACAGAAAAAGTGTGCTTTACAGCTGCGGAATGTGGCTTGCCGGCAACGAAGACCTTGAGGTCGAGGAGGCTTAACGTAACAACCCTTTGAAAGAGTCCGCAATCGCAAACTCGGACGTTGACTTGTTGGCTGCTCGGAAAAAGCCGCGAAGCCCGTCTTGCCGTTCATCGGGAGAACACGGTGCGTCCTTGCACAACCTGCTGCTTTGTAACACGCACTTGGCGCATCTGTTCTCCCCGTTGTACGGCATGAAAGTTGCGAAAACATCCTTGCCGTTGCCTAAGTCGTTCTGTTTGTTCGTTATCTTCATCGCTTGTCAATTTTGCGGCAAAAGTGCGAAATTTGCGCGAAAAAACAAGCGGGATGGCGGCAAAAAATTTGTGTGTCGGTTCTAATCGGCTGATTTATAGCCACAAAAAAATTATTGTTTAGTATAACAACGTATTGAAATAAATTGTATATTTGCTCATCAAAATTAAAACAATATGATTATTTACATTTTGATTGGTGCGCTTGGGTGGATTCTTGAAGCCGTTGGAGGCGCACTCATTGGGAAAGAACCCAAGTTATAGTTCCACGACCCCGCCTATGTAGGTAAAGTCTGGAAAGCCACGTAGTTCAGTTGGTTAGAACGGAGTGACATATGTCGAGCGGTCGCGGGTTCGAGTCCCGCCGTGGCTTTAAAACATCACTAAAAACCAAAAATATGAAAAATTTCAAAATCAGAAAAAAAGGCGTTGGTATGCGCCTCGGATTAAAAGACATCTATCATCTTCGCGGTAGGGTATTTGAAAAGGGCGGAGAACTTATGTATATCGCCCAAGTTGACATTTACTGCCGAAATGGATATGACGTGACCGTGTATGTAATTACAGAGGGTTACAAGTCCTTGTATTCCCGCCTTACGTGGCTTGACGAAGACACCGAAACGTGGATTGGGGAAATCGTTGACCAAAATGGATGCGCGGTTAACGAACTTGTGATTCCCGCGAACGTATTGATAAATTAACTATTCACCAAAAAACCAAAAAATTATGGAAAGAAACGATTTTAGAGAACTCGTGTACGATGCCATTTGCACCGTCACGGACAGCGAAACCGCCAACATCAAGGCAGACCTCGCGGCCGACTTGCGCGAGGAAATGTTATCAAGAGTGGTTGAGTTTGAGTTTATCAAGAAAGACGGCTCGACCCGACACGCTTACGGGACAATCTGCCCCGACTTTCTGCCGCAAGTTGAGAGTGATGGCAACCCGAAGAAAGCACCTTCCGCACCGAACTATTCTTGTTTTCGGTATTATGACACCGAGAAGCAAGCGTGGAGAGCGTTTTCGGTTGTTAACCTCGTCTCTTTTGAGAAAGGAGGCGAGCAATGAAGTATTGTCATATATCTGTATATTGGAACGACCTCAAAGGCGTTTGGCAAATCTTGGGGTTCAAGGAAGAAAATTCTGACATCTTTGATGTTCTTGCCGAGGTTTACAAACCGGACATTGAGCATGAGGACTTTTACGTTGAATATAAGAAAGAAGATGCAGAAACACTTGTTTCGGAAGAAATCGAAAAAATAAAATGCGGCTATTACATTGAATTTTAACTAAAAGTTGCGCACGACACGGATTAAGTGCATATTTTTAATGGATAACAAAAAAATGTTAGAAGAATTTGAAAAATTGACGAAACCTTTGAACGAATGGTTGCAAAAAAACGGGAACCCTCATCAGCAAATCGTCATTTCGTTTGACGGCGCAGAACTTGTCGAGGGTGTAATTTGCGTTCCGTTTCAAGTGAATGATTAAAAAAATATTCAATATGGTAGAAAACGTAGAAATTATCAGAACAGAAATGGAGCGTCTGAACAAGGGCATTCGGACGCTCGCCGAAGAAATCGGCACAAGCACCGCCACCATCGTCAAAGCCCGCGATGGGAAGAACGTGACCACCGACACTTTGGCGGCGGTCGCAGAGGCACTTGGGCTGAAAGTTGTAATCGTCAAGGTCGAGAACGCCGATGTCAAAGCGTATCAACGCAAAAAGCCCGTAAAGAGAAGAAGGGCGAAGAAAATCCCCGTGCCGAGAATAAACAAGTAAACAATCACTAAACACCAAAAAAAATCATTATGGAAAAACAAACAATCACCACAAAGGTTGAGACAATCTCACCGAACACCGCGATGACTTACCTCAAAAACGCGGGAAAAAACCGAAAGTTATCGGAGAAAAAAGTGCAGGACTACGCCAAGCAGATGACCGATGGCGAGTGGGTGCTGAACGGTGAACCCATCATCTTCGGCAAGTCCGGCAACCTCATTGACGGGCAGCACAGACTTCGTGCGGTCATCTATGCAAACGCAAGAGTGCAAATGCTTGTCGTGCGCGGAGTCAACGATGAATACTTTGACAGCATTGACAGCGGAAAGTCACGTTCTCTGCAAGACGTGTTTTCTTGCAAAGATATTGCCAACTCTCAGTTGATTTCTTCCGTTGTGAAGAAATTCTACATCATGTGCAATAACCCGAATGCGTGCTTTTTCCGTGATTACAGCAAAGCAACAGCGAGCAGAAAGAAGATGCTTGAAATATACCACCGACACGCACAAACATTTGATTTTGCCGCTCAATTCGGGGCGAATATGTACGCGAAAAAGCGGCTTGCGTCACCCGCAAACATAGGCGCGATTTACGCATACTTGATGATTGTCAAAGAACACGAGCAAGAAAAGATTGAAGAGTTTTTCTGGTTCTTGTTCGGCAACAAAGATTATGCTATAATACCCGCTTATTCTGCATCGCTTGAAGTGAGAAACCGCATCATATCCGCAGCACTTTCTGGAAAGAAATTCGAGCCGAAGACATTGCAAAATATGTTCGCTATTGCTTGGAACTCTTTCATTGAAGTCAAAGAGGTAAAAAGGCTGAACGTCAGCAACGAGGAAATCATTGAGTTTTTATAACAAATCAAACAACAAATCATTATGAAAAACATCCAATTAAAGTCAATCTCCCTCAAAGAATGGAAGGGCAGAAACATCAACATTGATTTCAACCAAGACCAGCCGACAACCATCACCGGCAGAAACGGCATTGGCAAAACGAGCGTTATGAAAGCGTTCTTGTGGCTGCTGACAGGTCGCACGGACGCGAACGGCAAAATCAACAGCGAGTTGTTCGACAACCGCGTTGAACTGTCGCCCGACACTCCGCTTGCAGTTGTAACAGCCACCATCGACATAGATGGTATTGAACACACTTTGGCGCGTTCTGCCGAAGCAAAATTCACTCGCAAGAAAGGCGAGATTGAACCGACAAAAGCAGACTCCGACAAGTACACTTTCAGCGTTGACGGTCTGCCGTACACCGCCACCGACTACAACGGATGGATTTCAGCGCAAATCTGCAACGTGGACTTGCTGCCGACCTGCATTCTCGGCGAGACGTTCAGCAACTTTACAGAGAACGACAGAAAGAAAGCCCGCGAGGTGCTGACAAACCTCATCGGCGAAATGCAGCCGAAGGCAAGCAAATATCACGAAATCGAAGAGGATTTGTCAATGCACAAGCCCGATGATTTGGTCAAGCTGCTCAACACCAACATCAAGGCTGCGACCGAGGAGCTGAACCAAGTACCCGTCAAAATCGGGGTACACCGAGAAAACCTCAACCTTCTCAAAGAGGCTGACGATAACGAAGATGCCGATTACGATGCGCAAATCAACGATATCTGCAACCAGCTTTACAAAGCCCGCGAGAAAATGAACGGCAAAAAAAACGAGGCTAACGAGACGAACAGAAACGCGCAAGAACTTTCCGAAAAGAAGCGCAACTTGCAAAAGCAATCTGACGAGGCGCAGAGAGAGTGTGAAGAGTGGATGACAAAGCAGAGCGAATACGAGCGCAACATTGAAACGCTCACCGCCGTTGTCGAAAACGGCAAATCCGCCTGCCCTACTTGCGGCACGATGCTTGACCTCTCGGAAGATGAGTTGAACGAAAAGAAAGAGCAACTTGACTGCTACAAAGAGCAGCTGAACATCATCCACGAAAAGGTGATGGACAAAGACGCTCTTGCCTACAACCTCGAAAAAGAGGCGAACGCGATTGTTGTGCCGGAGTTCGTCACACCCGACACCACTGAAGAGCAGAACGAAATCCAACGCTTGAACGATTTGCTTGCCGATGCGAAAGTCAAGAAAGCAGAGCAAGACGGTCGCAAGCAGCGCATCGCAGCAGAAGAGTCCGCCATCGAGGCTCTTGAAAACTCGCGCAAAGAATACGGCAGCAAACTTGCCGAGTGGGAGCGTAAGAAAATTGAGCTCGACAAATACGTTCAAGACGCTGCAAATATGCTTTCCGAAGCAGTAAACGGCAATCTGAAAGACACAAAGATTCAGATGTTCGAGACGCAGAAAAACGGCGAGCAGAAGCCGTCTTGCATCATCACCGACAAGCAAGGCGTGAAATACTCCACGCTGAATTTTTCTGCAAGAATGCTCTGCAACGTGGAAATTGCACGTATGTTCTGTCGCCTGCTTGACGTGAACCTGCCGTGTTTTGTTGATGAGTGCAGCGTGTTCGACAGCAATCACCTTCCGACCATTGACGGAACGCAAATGATTTACATGCGCTGTTCTGACGACCAAAAACTTGTTGTGTTATGAATTTAATCGAAGAAATAGTAAAGAATCCACAAGCAGTTCAAATTGTAAGATGTAATCATCGTTTTTCTCTTGAAGAACAGTTGAATGTATATTCATATCCTAAATTAAAGCGAGAAATATATAGAGATATAACAAAAAGGATTGCAAGTTACTTAGTAAAAAACAATTTGATTATGTTTGATGAGGAAGAAAATAACGGAGAGACAACAATTCATGCAAAATTGTACGTAATTGATTCAAACAAAATAAAAAAAGAATAATTATGGAAGAAAAAACAATAGCTGAAACAAGGCTTTATGACTTGTTCGACAAAGACATTGAAGATATTGCCGACTATATTCAGACAGGCAGACAGTTCTGGATATACAACGAGCAGGAAAAATCTCACAAACTAATTGAAATCACGTATGTAAGGGCGAATGTTGCTTTTTACAAACAAGTGGGTTTTATTGAAGAGAAAGCGTTTTTCAAAAACTCCGCCGGTGCTTGTTTTCTTTACCCTCGCCATATTTTTGTTGACGATGTTGTAAAACACGTCTTAAAGAGAGGCGGGTTTGAAAATTACGGCGAAGCGTATCAGTCCGTTTACACGTTTTTAAGAAAGTATCCGTTAGACGTTCCATACGGGTGCGAAATCGACATTATAGTCTAAACCAAAAAATTATGATTGACAACGTAAATTTATATCACGGAGACTGTCTCGAATCAACGAGGCAGTAATCAAAAAATCATCAGAAATACAATTTGAGTAATCCCTGCCTTTTTGTCAGCCGTCAGCATTCTGGCGGATTTTTTTAACAAAAACAAACAAGTTATGAAAAACAGTTTTGAAGCATTCAAAAGATGTGTTTACGAATACTATTGTAAGCATGAGAACAGTCCGATGAGCAAAGAAGATTTTGCCAAATCGGTTGTTGACTACAAAGAAAGAGCCGACAAATACCTTGTATATCTCGGATACTCAAAGAAAGACAAAGAGCACAAAAAGATTATCTACGTCGGAACAACAATTCAGCACCCGATGTCAAGATGGTATTACCATTCCATTCACGGGAAAGACCTTGATTTTGTTGAGTATAAGCGTTTTGACAACGAAAATGATATGCTTGACCTTGAGTTTGAACTTATCAAAAAGCACAAGCCTTCGTTAAACAAGATTACAAAACGAAAGCAAAATTTTAACGTGGAATTGACAGAGGATGTGTTAGAACAGCGAAAAGGAGACGAGCAGTGGTGTCAGTGTTGCCTCAAACGCCGCGTGAACAAAGGTTATCGTTATTGCTATTGGTGCTCTAAATAGCCTTATTTCAGCCGTTCTTGTTTTTTTCGGTATCGTTAGCCGTCTGAAAGAAAACAACGCGAAATTCGGGCGGTTTTGAGGCTCTACGGCAATTCTATCTTGAAATAGTCTTCAAGCATTTGTTTCGCGCTGCTTTCAGAAAAAAGCGAAGACCTGCCGTATTTGCGCTGATAGACCGCGTAAGATTCGCAAAACACGTTGTGAATGAATAAATGATAGATAGAATCGAATTTCTGATGAGAAGATGTGTTCGGTCTGTTCTCCCACCACACCTTTCCGTGTTTGATATAAGCCTTGACAAAAGCAGGATGCGCTTTGAAATCCTCAATAAGAAGCCTTTGTGACTGCAACACACAGCAAATACATCCCAGCCTTTGTTTAGGGTCAAAACAACCGTTTTTGTCGTAATAAAGTCGGTGGCATTGTATTTTCTCTTGCTCTACAAACTCTTTGACATCATCGTCAGTCCAATCAAGAATCGGAAGAAACACCTCGACCTTGTTTTTCTTGTTACCTCCGTACACTCGACAAATCTGCGGCTCTTTGTACAACTTTGCTCTCTTTTTCGATTCTGAAACACGAATGCCGTGAACTGCCGTGTCAAGCACCTTGTATTCTTTAAGATTAGAACAGCAAAATCGTGCGCGTCTTGTCGGAAAGCCGCTTTGCTCAATCAAAGAAAAAAATGATTTTTGTGGTTCTAATATTACCGCTTTGTTTTCAATGCAGTGTCGTAATGTTCCTGCCTCGTCTATTGTTGTTCTCTTGTGTATGGCTCTATGTTTTATACCAGCCATCTGTGCAAGGCGCAAAATCACGTCTGAATCTTTGCCGCCAGAGTAAGATATTTCCACTAAATTATTGTCAATCAGTGTTTTCTGCCACCCCCCGTCAGTATTCCAAGCGGGTGTGTTTACCTCAACCATCTTCGATTCTTTTGTTGCAGCTTGCTGCTCGGCGGTTTTCAGCAACTTTATCGCCGTATCTACTTTCTGTATCAGTGTTTTGCTCATAAATATCTATTGCTTTGATTTCTTTCTGTTAAACAAGATTATAGTAAGTGCTTCTTCAAGTTTGTTCTTGTCGGCGGCCACGCTGTTCTGTATTCTGTGCGTTTCCATTTTGTAAGAAGCAAAAGCATCATCCCGCAAATAATCTTTTCTTTGATTTCTTACGTTTTCGTGTGAACTTCCGTCCACCTCTATCAACACCCTTAATGCGGGTATATAAAAATCTGCAAAAAAGATTTGACCGTCAAGCACAAATGGTGCTTGGTGTATAAACTCTACACCTTTGTCCTTTAATGCTTTGTAAACGGCTTTTTCGTACTTGTTAGCCTTTTCTCTAAGCTCATACATGGTATGCTCTATCCAATCTTTTTGAGCTTTGCATATTGGCAATCTTCCCAAATAGTTGTAGTCCATAATTATGTCTTTGTGCGACAACGGCACTTCTTGGTAGCCGCTAACCTCTTTTATGAACTTTTTTTTTCTTTCTTTCTTTTCTTTGTCACGCTCTATTTTTGCAAGGCGTTCTTCTTCTGTTAATTCGCCCCAAGATTTTTTGGTGCTTTTTTGTGGACTAATATATTTTTTATGTCTTTGTAATGCCATAGCAACTAAAAAAATATTGATTAAGCGCAAATACCGACAAACTTGCCACCGTTCTCTATATACTGTCGGTTTTCGTACTCTAACTGTACCAGCAATTTATCTTTGGGTGCGCGGTAGTTGTCGTATCTCAACATAGGAATGTCATAAGGATTATATACATAAGTATTAGCCAATATCTTATAAGAGTATAGAGTATCAGTATCAGAGTAATATACGTAGAACTGACAATTATCCCTAACACAATGTATCAGCTTTTTCAAACTGCCGACAAAACGACTTGCGTTTTTGTAAACATCGCGGTGTCTGTTCGGCTCTTTGCGAAATATTTTTGCCTTTTCGCAAATCTTTATGTATTTTGACACGTAACTTTTCGATATCCCGAACCTTGCGGCGAGCGTTTCGTATGTCACACCGTTGTCATAGAACTCGTCAATATCAAAACCAAGAGAACGTGAGCGTCGGATTGACTGTTTATGTTCTTTTTTGTCGTGCGGGTTTTTGATTTTGCACTTCAATTCCATAACATACCCGATGGCACGCATCGTAGCGGAGAAGATATACTTGGCAAATTCTATTGCAGCGGCTCTTATACTTGCGTAGTCGCTAAATTCGATGATAAAATTGCGTTCTTTCCTTTTGCTTTTGAGAGTCTTGAAATGGAGCGTATTGTTTTCAACTGTTGCAAGACCAAAGTGCATGAGCGTGTCAACATAATGCCCGACCGTTTCGCGGTGGAGGAAAACGCCGTAGAGTTTCTTGTAGATTTCCCTTACCTTGTACTTGCTGTACTTGTTGATGGTATGGTAGCCGTTTGCAAGCATACGCGAAGAAAACACCATCGCGTTCGTCAGGTCAATGATAGACACACCATTAAAGAGCTTGTCTTTGTCAAGCCCCAATCTGTGCACCAAATGCTTTGACATCTTTACTTCCATACTCGAATGTTTTAAAACCAAACGCCCCGCAACGAGTGTCGCGGAGCGTTCTTTTACTCGAACCTTGCCACCCCTCGGTTAAGAGGGGCGAAAGCAGACGCAAGGTGTATGAACATTTGAGTATATTTCTATCCTAAACTGTTATCATTTCACGGTACGGCTGCTTTTCCGTTACTCGTCAAAAGACGCGGCAAAGATACACTTTTTTCGTAAAGTCTGCGAAAAAAAGTGAGATTTTTTGAAAAAAATTTTTCATCGTTTCGCAACTTACTGAAAACCAATAAGAAAAAATTTTCACGCTGCTGTGTTTTGTTTTTATAAAAATGTTATATTTGCAGCATCAAACATTAAGTTAATAACCAATTAAATTTATCAATTATGGAAAAATTTTATTTTACTTTCGGCATCGGGCAGTCTTTGCTCGCCAACCGATACATCGAAATCGAGGCGGAAAACTACGAAGCCGCCCGCGAAATCATGGTAGAATCCTTCGGCACAAAATGGGCGTTCTCGTACAACGAGAAAGAGTGGACTGAAAAGAACCTCTCCGGCAAGTACGGTCTTGTCAAACTTAACGTGAACGAATTTTGGAAGGAGTAGTTATGGATGATAAAACAGAGAAACATCTTAAAAATGAAATAATATGGATGCTAATAAATTTCAGTTAGGAGATTGGTGTTTATATGGAAAGAGATATGGCATAATTCAAAAAATCTCCAATAATAGTGCGTGTGTTCTTGTTAATACTGGAGTTCAAGATGAAATCATCGTTGAAACATGGGACAACATAGACTCTGTAAAGTTGACACAAGACATATTAGAGAAAAACGGGTTTATTGAAATAGCAGAAGATATTTACAAATGTTGTGTCGGCGAAGTATATATTGAAATAGGTATTTACAAACCAATGTTTATCTATATTGGAGCGCGTGTGATTACACCAGAAGAAGTGTATGATACAGACATTTCTTCAATTACAAAAGCCAACGGTGGCGATTTTTTTGTTCACGACTTGCAGAACGCATTGAGATTGTGCGGAATTGACAAAAAAATAAAACTTTAAGTTACTGCGATAGTTTATTCACTTAAAAATCTGATATAATGGTTATAGCAACAAGAAGAATGTCGTTTCAAATAGCAGAAAGTGATTTTGATGTGACAACAGAGTGTAAAAAGTTTGACGATAATGCAACTATTTCGGAGATAAAAAGATGGTATGAAGAAGGAAATAAAAAATATCACTTTTATGCAAGTTCAGAGATTTGTATTCATTTTGTGAATGATAACGAGTAATATAACAAAAAATATGGAAAAAGCGAGATTCAAAGAAGCGAAAAAGCAAGTTGAAATCATTGACGCTTGCGAATATATCTTGGACGTTGATATTGACTACGCAGATATAAAAGACTCTTTCGCCCATTTAGTAGCAAACAAAGACCCGAATGGGCTGATTTTGAAACTTCTTTGGACAGACAAGCACGTCCAGCGTTCTTTCCTGCGCTGGGTAGAGAACGAGAAAGCAATCGCGGAACAGAAATTCAAAGAAATATGACGATAGAGTTTATACACCGACTTAACGTACTTACATCGCAGTGGCTTTACCACGAGCAGGAATTGCGCCGAGATTCTGACGAAAAATATCACAAAAAAGAACAAAGAAAGATTGAAAAACTTATAAAACAACTTATCAACGCTATAAAGACGGATTCTACGTCCGAAAAATAATTATTCACCTTAAAATTAAAAAAAATGGAAGAAATTCAAGAAGATTATCAAGTTAAAAGAATGAGAGAAGAAAGAAAGCTGAAAAGACAAACCGCGTTTTTTGTGTTTGGCGCAATATTCCTGTTTTTGGCGGTTTTGGTCTCAATGTTTGTGTTTTTGCCAAAGTACAATGTCTGGCGTTCTGAATTAAAAGGCAAAGCGGAATTTGTTCGGGCAGAACAAAACAGACAAATCAAGATAGAGGAGGCAAAAGCCAACCTTGAATCCGAAAAACTGAACGCCAAGGCGGAGGTTGAACGCGCAAAAGGCGCGGCAGAGGCAATCAAAATTGAAAACGGTCAGCTTACCACAACCTACATCCAATATCTTTGGGTGCGCCAACAAAGCAACAACCAAATTCAAAAAATCGTGTACATTCCGACAGAGGCAAGTATGCCTATTTTAGAGGCAAAGAAATAATTTTTTTTCAAACCTATTCAGTATATCAGAAAATTTTGTATCTTTGCAACCTAAAATTAAACATTACAATTACAAATATTATTAACAAAAATCAAAATTATGAAAAGATTTGAAGGAAAGAAGTGCATCATCAGGAGTTATGGTGCAGGGGTGTTCTTCGGAACGCTCGAAAAGGTAGAGGATAACAACTGCGTGGTGTTGTCTGACGTGCGGCGCATTCATTTCTGGGACGGCGCGGCTTCTTTGAGCCAGCTTGCCACCGAAGGGGTGAAGAGACCTCACAACTGCAGATTTTCCGTTGTAGTGCCGTCATGTGCTGTGACGGGGGTGCTTGAAATCATTCCTTGCAGCGACGAGGCGATTAGAAACATTATGTCCGTGCCTGTATGGAAGCAATAGAGCGATGGGTTAAATACAACCTTGGAACTGATGGCTATGGCTATGGTGGTGGCTCTGGCTATGGCTCTGGCTCTGGCTATGGCTCTGGCTATGGCTCTGGCTATGGCTATGGCGATGGCTCTGGCTCTGGCTATGGCTCTGGCACTGGCGATGGCTCTGGCTCTGGCTATGGCTCTGGCTCTGGCTCTGGCTATGGCTCTGGCGATGGCTCTGGCTCTGGCGATGGCGATGGCTCTGGCGATGGCGATGGCTGTTTGAGTACTTATTGTGGAAAAAAAGTGCATTATATAGACGGTATACCCACTGTCATTCACTCCATACGCGGTGCTTTCGCTAAAGCGGGTGTTATACAAAAGGATTTCACCGAAAAGCCATGCTATTTGGCAAAAGGTAAAGGATTTTTTGCACATGGTGAGACCGTGAAGGAAGCCGCCACTGCACTGGAAGCGAAAATTGCCGAGAATAAACCGATTGAATTAAGGATTGAGCGTTTCGTGCAGAAATATCCGACCATTGACAGTGTGGCCGAGAACAAGGAATTGTTCATTTGGCACCACATTTTAACGGGCAGCTGCGAGTTCGGCAGACGCGAGTTTGCGAAGAAACATGACATAGATGTGGAGCATGGCAGAATGACCGTTTGCAGATTCATTGAGTTGACCGAAGAAGAATATAGTGGAAGAATAATAGCTTTGTTAAAGCAAAAATACGAAAAATCGAATTAAAACAACAATAAATCACCTTACGTGGTATGGGTAGAGGACGTGGAATGGTCGGCATTGGCTGACACGTTGAAGCGTCAATCTATTTAACAAAAAAAATAAAACAACGTAGAACAATATGTTTCAGATAGAAGGCATTTTAAGAGAAATCACGCCGGTGCAGTCCGGCACATCGGCACAAGGAAACTCGTGGCAACGCTGCGAGGCAATCGTAGAAGCACAAGACGGTCAATATGTCACAACCTACGTCTTCACCGTCTTCAACAAAGACATCACAATCCACGTAGGCTCTACCGTGGTATGCGACTTTTATGTAAAATCACAGAACTACAACGGAAAGTGGTTCACAAATCTGAATTTGTTTAAGATGGAGCCAAGCGTCCAACAGCCGACATACCAACCTCCGGCACAGCCGCAGTACAACAACCAAGGCTATCAGCAGCCGATGCAGCAGCAACCGAGACGGCAACCCGCACCGCAGATGCCCGCGCAACCCGTAAGACCGACACCCGCACCAGCACCGCAGCAATACCAGCAACCGCAGATGCCGCCGATGCCGACTGCACCCGTGCCGAAACAAGGCGCGTCCGTTGAGGAGGTCAACGACCTGCCGTTCTAAAATCAGTAACCAATTCATTTTCAAACCTTAAATTATCACAATTATGGTACAACAACAAAACCAAATCCAACAGCAGCAGCCGAAACTCGGCATCGCCGCACTCAAAAACGTCCTCAACAACGACGCTATCAAACAGAAATTTGCAGATATGCTCGGCAAAGAATCGCAAGGGTTTATAACGAGCGTTATTGCTGTTTGCTCAAACAACCAGCTTCTTGCAAAAGCAGACGCTAACAGTATTGTTCTTGCGGCTTCTCTTGCGGCAGGAATGAAGCTACCGATAAACCCAAATCTGGGTTATGCGGCTATTGTTCCGTTTAGAGACGGCAAAACAGGAATCACTACAGGAACCATGCAAATAATGCGCAATGGTTGGGTAGAGCTTGCTTTGCGTACTGGAAAAGTTGCGAAAATAACCAACGAACTCGTTTACGAGGGAGAACTTGTCAGCAAAAACCGCTTTACCGATGAGTATGTGTTTGACGAAACAAAGCGCGTGTCAGACAAGGTTATAGGCGCGATGGCATACGTTAAATTGACGAAAGAAATGGGAGGTCTTGAAAAGACCGTTTACTGGACTACCGAACAGTGCTTAAAACACGGCAAGAGATATTCGCAAACATTCAGAAAAGGCTACGGACTTTGGGTTTCCGACCCGGAAAGTATGTTTTTGAAAAGCGTGCTAAAGCATTTGATTGTCAAATATGTTCCAAAATCTATCGAGCTACAAAAAGCTATTGATTCAGACCAAGCCGCGTTCACTGGCGACATCGACAACCCGAAACCTGTTTACGTTGACAATCCGCACGAGGAGGAGGTCGGCGAACCAGTCGATTTCGAGGAGGTCGATACCGAAAGCGGCGAGGTTCAGCAAGAGGAAGAACCCAAAACAACCATCGTTGTCGAGGATGACGAGCCGACCAACGGCGAACTTTTCAACGAAAAAGAACAACAATAGGAGGGCGATTTGTTCTTTCATAATTTGGTTATTTTTGATTTGTTGATATTGTTTGACAGTCACCGCCTCACAAAGCCCTCCGGCGGTGACGATGCTCCGCGCAAGCGAGCGCATCTTGCCTTATATGGGCAGCGATAGCCACCAGCCCGCAACTGGGGCGGAGCACGAGGACGGGTCGCGCCCGTATATGCCGAGTATAAACATGAGGGACAACCTCGGCAGAAATAAACAATAAAACCCTCAAACAAGAGAGGTGGCCGAGTGGCTGAAGGCGGCGGTCTTGAAAACCGTTGGGGTGTAACAATCTCCGTGGGTTCGAATCCCACTCTCTCTGCAAAGAAAAATAAAAAAAAACGACAGAATGGCGAAAATAAAGATTTTAGGAAGCGGCAGCAGCGGTAACGGCTACATCATCGAGGCGGGCGGTCAATCGCTTATCCTTGAACTCGGCATGCCGTATGAAGACTACATCGTGAACGCCGATTTTTCAAGCATCGTGGCTTGCATCGTGTCTCACAGACACCGCGACCACTACCGCGAGAAAGTGGCTAAAAGGTTCGCCAAAATGGGCGTTAACGTGTTCGCCAACCAAGACGTTCACGATGCCTACACGGGCAAAGACAACCCTATAAAGGTGCTTGAGAAAGGCAAAGCCAACTTTTTCGGCGACTTTGTTGTGCAAGCGATTCCGCTGTCGCACAGCGTCCCGAATTTCGGCTACCTAATAAAACACCCGAATATCGGTCGCCTCGTGTTCGCCACCGACACCAACGAGTTCAACTACAAGTTCAAGGAGATAAACCACTGGCTCATCGAATGCAACTACGACCCGAACATCGTTGTTGACACAAAACTATCCGGAGAAGACGTGAGAAGCAACTACGGCGACCACCTCTCAAAACAGAAATGCTTCGAGGTGCTGCAAAACAACTACGGCGTGTTCACGAAGACCATCACGCTCATCCATTTGAGCGACAGCAACAGCAACGCAAAAGCTTTCAAACAAGAACTGCAAGACCTTCTGAACTACGACAAAATAGAGGTCGCGGGGCTTACCAAAGACGTTCAAGTCATTAACCTACTTTGATTCGCAAATAAAACGTCGCGCTGACTGACGTGCGAAGCGGGTTAGCCAAAGCCCCTGTCAGCAATAGGGAGCTACGTTGCGGGAGAATGAAACAATAGGCACTTCGGGGCGGTCGCCCTAACCCCGAACTCTGCGGACAGTGGTTAAAAAAAGCGAAAGCGACGGTGCTGCTGCCAAGCAAACCTCCCGACAACATTGGCGAAGGGCGCACAACGCGGGCAACCGCGACTTATACCGAAAAGGTATCACGGGCAACGCAGACGAACTGCGGAAACGATTAAAACATTGAACTATGGTGTATGTTTTAGACAAAGACGGCAGACCTTTGATGCCGACAAAGCGACACAGAAAAGTCAGACGGCTTCTTCGTGACGGTCTTGCTGTTGTCGTGAGACGAACACCGTTCACCATCAGACTTCTGTTTGACACGACCCATTACAAGCAGAATGTCACTCTTGGAATTGATGCAGGGTCTAAACACGTAGGTGTCAGCGCATCAACGAAAAACGAAGAACTCTTCAGTTCAGAGGTATTGCTACGCAATGATATTGTGAATTTATTAAGTACGAGACGCGAGGCACGCAGAACAAGAAGAAGCAGAAAATTACGTCACAGAGCTGCAAGATTCAACAACAGACGAAAAGAAGATGGATGGCTTGCTCCGTCTGTAATGCAGAAGGTTGACAGCCATATCAAGATTGCGAACCTTGTATGCTCAATTCTGCCTATTGATACAATTGTGATAGAGACAGCGCAGTTTGATACGCAGAAAATCAAAAATCCAGATATTAGCGGAGAAGAGTATCATCACGGAGAACAAGAAGGCTTTTGGAACGTGCGCGAATATGTTTTGTGGCGAGACGGTCACGTTTGCCAACACTGCAAAGGCAAAAGCGGCGACAAGATTTTGAACGTGCATCATCTTGAAAGCCGAAAGACGGGCGGCGACAGTCCAAACAATCTCATAACGCTTTGCGAAACGTGTCACAAATCATATCACAAAGGCGAGATTGAACTAAAATTCAAACACCGTTCAAATTCTTTGCGCGACGCGGCGTTTATGAATGTTATGCGGTGGCGCGTGTATGAATTGATGAAAAAGATGTTTGCGGACAAGACCGTGAAGATTACTTATGGCTATCAGACAAAGCGCAAGCGCATTGAAAACGTAATAGAAAAGACGCATTGCGCGGACGCTTTTTGCATTGCTGGTAATTTAACTGCAAGACGCACAGACAGACTTTATAAAGGTCGTTTTGTCGCACGTCACGCGAGAAGCCTTCACGTGTTTGTGCCAAAGAAAGGCGGAGTACGCAGAAGCACTATTGCAAACCATTGGATAGGGAAAAACAGATTGCAACGGTTTGATACGGTTCGATACAACGGTGCTGATTGTTTTATTTCTGGAAGCTCAAACGGAATACCGTTTTTGCGTGATGCTGATTGGAAAAAAGTTACAAAAACATCAATAGTAAATGCAAAATATGTCAAATTTATGTCTCGTAAGCATAGTTCTTTGTTGATTTTGTAATATAATAAAATTTAGTAATATAACCTTTAATATTATGTGCATTATGAGTTGGTTCAACAAAAAACAAAACAAGCAGAGCAAGTGGCACAACACCCCTTGCGAGTACAACGGCATCAAATTCGACTCCCACAAGGAGCGCGACCGTTACATCTTTCTCAAGTCTTTGGAAGACAAAGGCGTTATCAGCGACTTGAAACGGCAAGTCAGATACACCGTCTGCCCAGCTGTCTATGGAGAGCGTGAGGTGCAGCTCAAGACAAAGACCAAGATTGAGAAATACACGCGCCAAATCGCCTCGTACTACTATGCGGATTTTACCTATATGTTAAACGGCGAACTTGTCGTTGAGGACATAAAAGGAGCGGAAGGTACTGAAACAGAGGTATTTAGGCTAAAAGCCAAACTGATGTTGGCTCACAACGGAATCGAAGTTAAAAAAGTTTATAACCCTACGGAATGGAATCACGTGAACTACGGAAAGACCCCGAGATAACCGGCATCGCAGAGGCGATAGCATCGCAGTTCGGCTACAAGTTCGAGAATCTTCTTGAAAAAGGCAACAGCAACCACCTCACATCGGCGAGGAACTTCGCGTATTATATCCTGCACTACGACTACGGGGTATCTCTCAACGACCTATGCGCAATGTTCCAACGCTCGAACAGGGAGGTCTGTTACCGCATTAAGAAAGTGCGCGACAAACACGAGAAAGAAAACGCTTTCAGACTGCGTTGCGAAAGCATAAAGAAAAAACTTGAAGCATCGCTGTCGGAAGAATAGTAAAAAATCGTATTTTTGCCGCGTGAAAGACGATGGCGGGGTGGCGCAGATGGTAGCGCGTGAGAATCATAGTCTCAAGGTCAGTGTGTTCAAGTCCACTCCCCGCTACAAACCATGCGGATTGAAACCATACCATATTTGGTGATTTTTTTGGATTTATTTAGTGAATTGTGTGAAGAAGGGCGACTGTTAATTCAGCCGCCCTCTCTTCTTCTAACTAAAACACCTAAAAATTAAAAATTATGGAAAAAAACAACACTGCTCATTTCCCAATGAGCAGGTTTCTCTTTATAGCCATCGTGTCGCCGGTGCAGCCGCTTATGGCAATCGCTTTCACACGCCTTTTGCCGAACAAGCATTTGCGCTTCTCTTTGTACAAAGAAACAAGAATCTCGTCTTGAGCTGTAAACCCGCTTATTTCAAGCGTATCGTCAATGATTTGACCATCTATACTATAACAATCGGTTTGAACGCAAAAATCGGCTTTGTGGGCTTTTCTGACGGTATCGTAAACATACACCAATGTGTCGCGGTAAACAGTCGTGTCGTGAACGTAATAAGTGACCTCGACAATGTTCTCCACATCACGAGGCTTTATGCCGTGCTCTTTCAGCGTGGCGACCTCCTTGCTGAAATAGTCTTTCAGCTCTTGAACGTCAATCGTCTGCTGCCGAGAGTGGTCTTTGCTTAACTCGATGTCGTAGTTTTCCTTGAGCCTCCGTTTTTCATCGCCCTGCTTTTTAAGGCACACCGCCATTATCACAATCGCAGCCACCATCAGCACAAAGATGGCAATCTTCGCTACCGTTATCCAAATGTTTTTTGTCATCTTTTTTGATTTTCTTTGTTTTTCTTATACAAACCCCGTATTGCTCCTCGAAATAAAGCGCAATCACATCGTAGAACATATACACCGCAAGCGCGACAATCGCCGCGATAAAAAGAAATTGCACGATAATTGACAAAAATTTCATATAAATTTATCTTTGTGTTTCAATCTTTATTCCGAGTTTAAGCGCGATGAAATGCTCAAGTTTCGCACCATGAGAGGCTTTCCACCCTTTGAGCATATAGATGCCGTCGCAATTGACGAGCAAAGGAATCACTGTCTGCATACATTTCTTCCAAGACCATGACACATTGCAGTGCTTTGTAGGGTTCACGGGTTCGTCTCCGCGAGAATACAAGAACTCTTCTGCTTTTGCGAAATTGTCCATCGCCTGCTCATAGGGCAAACCGCTGACTTGACCTGCAATATAAATTTTACTCACGTGATTTCTCCTTTCTTATTTTGTTAATAATGAAATAGATTGACGTTTCATCGTGTCAGCCAATTCCGACCACTCCGCGTCCTCTACCCCTACCACGTAGGGTGATTTATTGTTGTTTGTTAAATTCTGTTCTTGCAAACCGAATCTTAGAATGTTCACGGCGGCGAGCAAGTCCCTGTCATTGTCGCGACCGCATGACGGGCACACCCATCTTCGCTGTGACAGCTTCAAGTCTTTGTAAACGCTACCGCACAAGCACATCTTTGAACTCGGCTCGAAACGCCCGATGCGCACAAGGTTTTTGCCGTACCAATCGCATTTATATTGCAACTGTCTGAAAAATTCAGACCACGCAACAGAGCTTATGCTTTTGGCGAGGCAATGGTTTTTAAGCATTCCGTCCACATTCAAGTCCTCAACGACTATGGTTTGGTTCTCACGCACAATCTTCGATGTTACTTGGTGAATAAAATTGGTACGCTTGTTTCTTATGCGCTCATGCTGTTTTGCGACTGCAAGTTTTGCGCGTTCTCTGCGTTTGCTGCCTTTCTGCTTTTTCGCAAGCCGTCTTTGCAGCACTTTGAGACGCTTTTCCTCTTTTTCAAGAAATTTAGGATTCTCGAACACTTGACCGTTTGAAAGCACGGCAAAATCCTTGATGCCAACGTCTATACCAACCGATGTATTAAAATCAATCATCGGCTTTTCGGGCATCGGCTTGCCGTCATCAACGGTTATAGATATATAGTATTTGTTAGTCGGCGATTTAGAAACGGTGCAAGTACCAATTTTTCCTACAAAAGTTCTGTCGCAGGCAAACTTCACCTTGCCGACTTTTGGCATCTTAACACGCTTATTATCAAAATCAACGAATACGCAGTCAACAAACTGAAACGAGTTTCTGTTTCTTTTCTTTGACTTGAATTTCGGGAAACCTTTCTTTTCTCTGAAAAAGCGGGTAAACGCGGCATCCATATTGCGTATTGACGATTGCAGAGATTGATTTGAAACCTCGGACAGCCATTCTGTCTCTTCTTGTTTTTTAAGGCTTGTGAGTTCTTTTGCGATAGACACATAGCTGAGCCTTTCGCCGCTGTTTTGGTATGTTTCAATCCTTCTCTGCAACGCCCAATTATAGACATATCGGCAGCAGCCAAACGATTTCTCAAAAAAAGTCGCTTGTTCCGCTGTTGGGTATAGCCTATATTTGTACGATTTAATCATGCCGCAAATATACAAAAAAATTAAATACAAACGGGCTTAATTTTTATAAAAGCTTTTTTTTAAAAATATCAAAATAGTTGTATCAACATATTGATTTTTCATTTATAAAAAATCATGAGCCTTTGCCATACTATTTTTCTATTTCACTTCGGTTTTCTTTTCAGCACAAGCAGCTTTGCGAGATTTCGGAACTTGCTTTTTGCGGCGACGCTTCCATTCGGCAAAGTCTCCGTTGAGAAACCCGCTTACTTGCCCAACCTCCTCGGTGAGCGACGCTACTTGGTTGTCCATCTTTGTGACGCGCTTGTCAACCGATGTGACGCGTTTGTCCAAATTGTCAACCTTGTCGTTTAGGTTTCCCACAAGACCGCGCAATTCATTCATTGTCTCCTCTTGCTTTGCCCAGTACTCGTCACGCTCTTTGTTGCTGTTGAGCATCATCTCCTGCATCCTCTGCGTTATTTCAAGGGTGCTTTCAAGATACTTTTTGCCGAGGTCTATCTGCTTGTCGTCGTTGTCGATTTCCTTGCCCTCAACGTCTGCGTTTGACGATTTTACCTCGTTTCTTTTCAACTGCCTGTTCTCGCGGAAGAAAAACACACCCGTAATTAGTCCTCCGATGCCCGTGCCGCCGAACAAAAACCCCAAAATCAAATTCCAATCCATCATTCTACTTTTTTACAATTATTTTATTCTCAACTTTGACTTTGTTATAAGTCTTGAAATCTTTCGTCCATAACAATTTCATACGGTTACCAGTGCTTCTGTATGCAACGTGAATCCATTGAGCCGAGACAATCTCGCCGTTGGTGTTGAACTTCGCGCCCTCGATGATGCACTCGTCATAAGGTATTTTCAGTTCAAGCAAAGATTTGACTATAAGGATGTTGTCCGTGCTGTCGTTACCAATATGAATGTCCGCCGCACAAGCTATTTTGTGGTTCGATGTCGGGCTGCCACCAACAGCTTTGTTCAAAGCGTCAGGTCTGTACCCGCTCGTCACCCTTATCGGTCTTCCGAGTTTAACCCGCAATGGGTCAAGCAGTTTCTCGATAAGCGCGACAATGTTTCTGTACTCTGCCGTGCCTTGTTTCGGCACTTGCACAAGTTTTGGATGAGACCCCGACACACACAACTCTTGAACCGAAAAATACAACATCCTTACAAATCTTTTTCTCGTTGCAAAAATACGATTTTTATGATAACAAAAATATTATGACTCCAAAATTGCGTGTACTTTCAGATAGCTGCCTCCGCCGTTGCCTTGGTAACCTCCGGAATGCACAACGCTGTCGAGCAACAAGTTAATTGACGTGGTTTGCGCCGCCACGATTTTCAGCTGCTGCAACATCGGGTTGCTGTTGTTGTCTATCGTCAGACCGTTAAGCAGGTTCTGCAACAGCTGGTTGTTGTCGGCAACGTAAAACCTCACGCTGTTCAAATACGCGGCGAGAATGTCTGCGGTTTCCTCGGTCATGCCTTGCAAACCTGCTTGCAGACCCTCAAGACCGCCACCGATGCCAGTGACACTCTGAATCGCGTTAACGGCAGCCTGCATCTCTTCGTCGGCTTGCACAGCCAAATCGTGGTATTGGTTAATCCAGTCGTTTAGAGCGTCAAGGTTGCCCATAACACCTCCCTCAGTGCCGAGAATCTTGTCCAAACCGCTTAAAAAGTTATCGCCGAAATACTTTGTCATAATGTTGTTCATCAAATGTTTTTTGACAATATTCTCAAAAAATTCTTCAAACGAATCTTCAAGACCGCTAAGACCGTCACCTGTCTCTTTGAAAGCCTCGTACCAAGCGTCAGTCCACTCTTCAACGGTTGATTTCATGTTCGCCGCGCTGCCGAAACCTCCGAGAGCCTCGTAGAAATTCTCTATGCCCTCTTGCATCTCCTTGTTTAAGCTGTCTATTTGGTTTTGGTAATCATCAATGACGGCTTGGTCGGACTTTTTCTTCGCTTCTTCGGCTTCTTTCATGTCTTCAAGAGTGGCAATGGCAAGTTCACGTGTCCTTATAAGAGCAGCGTCAAGTTGGCGCAATTCTTCTTCGGCATAAGAGCTTTCAAATGCTTCTGACAAGTCTTCGGCAGTTTTTTCAAGCTTGTCAAGGCTTTTTTGCAGTTTCTCTATTTCTGCTTGTTTGTAAGAATCGTGAAGCCCCGAAATCGCTTTTATTCCAGACATAATCAGCGTAATAGCCTCGGCAATAAGACCAATCCAGCCAGCCGCCGCATTGATAGCCGTTTCAGCGGTTGTAATAGACGCAACCATCGCAGGTAACATCTGAAGCGCACGGGATATTGTGTCAAACATTTCATCTCCGAACTCTTTCCACGCTTGACCTATTGTGTCAGTGCCGACACCTATGCTTTCAAGACCTTCGTAAATAGAGTCAAAAGACTCTTTTGCCTTTTGAGTCCAATCACCGAGCAATTCGCCCATTGCCTTCACCGCTTTTGCCCAATCGTCAAGTCTCTTTTTTGTGTCTGCGAGCTGGTTTGCTTGACTTGTTACTTTTTTTAAGCTTTCGTTAGCTTTGTCAAGATTGATTTGCAAATCTTCAAATTCCGCGAACGGGTCTCCGCCGTTTTCTTCAAATTTCTTACGAGCAGAAAACAATTTTCCGATAGATTTTGCAAGTTTGTCGTACTTCAAGTATTCTTGTTCGTTTTCTGACAAACCAAGTCTGTCTTCTTCTCCGCTCAATATTTTTGCAAGACGGTCGTTGCTTATTTTATTTGCGGCTTCTTCTCTCTTTTTTTCAACGTCTTTTAATGTGTTTTCAAGTTCTTCTGAATTGTATATATCTCTCCAATCAACGCCTTGCTCTTCAAGCATTTTTTTCGCCTCGTCGCGTTCTTTCCCAGCACCGAGCAATGTTTCTTTTAAGTCAACATCTCTTTTTGCTTCATACTGCTTTTGGCGGGCAATGTTTACTGCTTCGTCAAGTGTTTTTCTGAAATTCTTGATGGGGGCGTTCAAATCTTTTTCGCCTAAAACTTCATTGATAAGATTTCTTGTCTTCAAATCTTTAGTTGCCGATTTATATTCTTTTATAGAATCAGCCAAAGATTTGAACGGGTTTCTCTTAATCATCTCGTCACGCAGTTTCTGCATTTGCTCTGTGATGGCTTTCAAATCCGACGGAGATAAGTTTTTCAAAGAAGATTTCAGCTCTTCCAAATGTCTCAACATTGACTCTATCGCTTTGTTTGACACACGCTCCAAATCTTCAAACACCTCAATGTACATGTCTGAACTTGTGAACGTCTTCCAATCTATCTCGTCAAGTTTTTTCTGCGTCTCTTTCTGCAAGTTGTCAAGTATGCGCATCGTTTCGTTTTCGTCAAACGGCAAAGCGTAAATTTCGGCACGCTGACGCATATATTCCAACTCAACCTTTGCACGCTCGCCATATTCTTCACGCAGATATTTGACGTATTTCTTTGCCATCTCAAGGTTCGCCTTGTCATTGATTTCGACAATCTTGCGCATAAATTGGCGGTACTCCTTCTCCATATTGCGACCGACAAACTCTTCTTTCATGGATTCGAGCTTCTTTTCAAGCGTCAGCAAATCCTTCGTGTCAATGTTGAACAGCTTGCCAACCTCTTCAGCGTCAACACCGAGTTTTCCAAGCTCGATGGTCAGATTGTAGTCGTCAAACATCTTCTGCACCTGCGCCTTGAGGCGTTCGTCCTCGCGGGCTTTCAATTCGAGTTCGGCTTCGAGTTTTATTTGTCCGACAGCCTCTCCCCATGCACGCTGCAACTCTTCTTTTTCTTTCTTTGTCAAATCCTTCGCGCTGTCAATAAGACCTTTGACAATGTTTTCGGCTTCTACAGTGCCTTCTTTCGTTGTGAAATCAATGCTTCTTAACGTGTTTTGGAAAGCCTTCTTGAACTTTGTCGGCATCGCGCCGAATTTCGCCTCAAACGATGACAGAATGCGGTTTGTCGCGCCTGCCCATTTTGCGGAATCTTTCTCGTTGAAATTCTTTCTCAACGTGTCGAACTCCCTGTTCAGCTCACGCACAAAGTCAATCATAGACTGATATTCGGACTTCATGCTTTTTGCCCTTGTAGAAGAACTTTTATCTTCTGGCCATTCATAAAGCATCCTGTCACCAAAAATCTTTGCGTTAGAAAGCTCTGTGTTGATATAATTTATCATATCTTGAAGAGTGTGGAACTGAGTACCCATCAACTGATTCATTCTCGTCTTAATAACCTCTTCTTCGATTTGATTCTTCTTTCCTCTTTCTATAAGTTTTAAGTATTCTTGGTACTTCTGAACCTCGTCTTTGAAAGTTTTTTCTTTCTCTTTTTCTCCTCCGACGGCATCTTGGACGGCTTTTACTATTCTCATTGCCGTTTCAAGTTCGTTTTTTCGTTCTTCGTTGACTTGTTGCAGCGGGTCTATCAATGCCTGTTCTGCCTCTACTTGAGTTCCTATAAAGTCGGGTAAATCGCCAGTTCTTTTTATTTCAACATCATATACAAGTGTTCTTACATATCCGTTTTCGTCTGAATTTGCTATATCGTCAATAAGACGCTGAAGGTTTGTGTTTGTTGCATCCGTTTTTGCTTTCTGCGCTTCAAATATAATAGTAGCGGTGTATGACTTGTCAAGATCTAATATGTCAGAAACAAGGTCTGGCATATTTTGTTTTGCAAATTCACCAGCGTCTGCGAAAGCATCAATCACAGCGGATATTTTTGTTTGTACTGCTTTTTTGTATTCTTCTTCTGTTCCAACAAAATCGTCTGGGCTTATAACTTTTTTGATTGCTGGTTCAAGTTCTTTTTTTGCGTTTGCAAGTGCTTTCTTGTAAGAACTTGTAAACTTTGTCAAATCTGTTACTGCGTTTTTTAGAAACGTATTTTCTGCCTCAGAAAGACCTTGAACGCTTCTGCCTCCAAGTGTTATGTTTTGAGCATTTGTGGTTATTCCAGCCATAATTTGCATTCGCTCAAGTCTGGCAATCTTCCATTGCTCGTTTGTCATTTTGTATTTTTTGACAGCTTCTTCTTCGTTTTTTGAGAAAGCCTCATCTATTTCACGAAGGTTATCTACCATCTTTTTTTGCTCGTCTGAAAGATGCTCATAGTCACCTATGAGCATATTCATCATATTTTGGTATCCCAAAGAAGCGTTTGCAAACTCAAGGTTTGTTGCGTTTAGCTTTTCAAGAGCCTCGTTTACATCAACAGAATATAATGCTGATTTGTACAAAAGAACTTGATGTGTGTATTCTTCAATCTGCTTACTCGCGCTTTCAAAATTCTTGTCTATGTTAGATTGAGTTATGTTTTCGTCTATCTCCAAAGCCATCTTATACTCTTTGGCTTTTTCGATAAGTTGTTGTAACAAAGCAATACGACCGCTAAATGTTTTGTCTTTGCTATATGCTTGTTCAATCGTTTTCATTTCAGACATCCTTTTGTTGTACTCGGAAATCTCTTCAACAAGAGAACGCTGTATTTCTTCTCTTTTTGCTTTTGCCTCCTGATGTCTTGCCAAAAAGAAAGCAAAAGCTGCGGCGGCTGCTTGTATCCCTATTGTGAGCGCGTTCATCCCAATTTTTGCATTCCATATAGATGTAGTCAGTGCTGTAAATCTTGTGGAACCTAACGCACGTGCAACGACCCATCCTTCTTTTAATGAAATAGCTAAACTTTTTGCTCCACTTGTAATAGCCGCAAAATTACGAATCAGTTTTACAAACAAAGCAGAACCAGCCCAAGCCACCATTATTGAAATTACTTCACGTAAATGTCTAATAAAAAACTGAATTGTAGTTATCACTTTTAGAAGCACCCCAGATGTAGATGTTCCGATTTTGTTCATCGAAATCTGGAACAAGTCTCCGAGTTTCTGCAACTGCCCGTAAAGCGTCTGTGACTGAATCAGCTGCATATTGTAGAACTCGCCACCGCTTTGAGTCATGCGTTTCAGCACCGCGTCAACGTCTTCAAACAGCACTTTTCGCTTTGAAACGCTGTCGAAAATCTCGTTGATAGACATGTTGATGTTCTTTGTTTCGCGGTAATACTCTTGCAGTCCGCCGAGAATGTTCACACCCGCTTCGGAGAACTGACGCAACTCTTGACCGCGCAGATAGTTTGCCGCTTTTACCTGCCCATAAGCAAGGATAAGTCTGTCCATATCAACACCGACACCGACAGCAATATCTCCAAGCATCTTCAAAGAATCATACAAATTGGTTGTTTCAATACGGAAAGCCGCCAACTGCTTTGCATAGCGGTTCAAGTCCATGAATTTCATTGGAGATTCGACCGCCAAAGACTGCATTTGCTTGAACAACACGTTCGCCTCTCTCGTGTTTTGAATAATTGCACCCAATGCGCGTTGTTGCAACTGAAACTCTGCTGTTATTTTGTAAAGCTGCTTGACAAAGTTTGTAGCACCAAACACACCTGTCATAACTCCGAAAGACATTGCGAGTTGTTCAACCATGCTTTTTGACTTTGAAAAAGCGGATGAAAGCCTGTCTGCAATGTTGGCGTTTCTGCCAAGCATAAACTCCAAACTTTTGATTTGCTGACCGAGTTTAGCGTATTCTTGCTGACCTTTTTTCGTTGCAAGATTGCAGTTCTCTTGGGCGGCACGAAGCCCAGCAAGCGCGTTGTTAATGCGCTTGATAGATTTTTCTTGCTTAAGGTACTCTTGAATCGCAGATTTGTCTCCTGTCAAAACTTTTTCTTCTTGTATTTGCTCAAGAGTCTTTTGAAGAGACTTTGCGTTTTTTAATATTTGTTCTTCGTTTTTTAATGTTTTTGACGCTTCGTCTGACGCTTTTTTTTGAGCATCAGCTTGACCTTTTGTTGCGCTTGCGGCTTGCGATGCGCTTTGTGCCGTATGCTGTTGGGCGTTTGCGGTTTGTTGAGCGTAAACAGAACTTTGTTTTAACGAATTTAAGATTGTGGTTGCAGCAATAGCACCTGCTTGCGCACTTGCGTTTTGAACTTTGTTTAACTGTTCAATTACGTTTGTCATTCCAAGTTCGCTTGCCGTACCTTTAAGCGTCCTTAACTGCTCAATAAGAGCTTGAAAACTTTTAACAGCTTCGGCGTTCCCACTACCAATTTGTTTTCTAAAATCTTCAAGTATTTTGCTCGTGGACTGAAGGTCGCTTTTAAAAACATTCACGTTTGTTTTTTCAGACAAATCTCCAAATCTTTGAATGTTTTTTGAGGCTATGTCAAAACTTCTGCCAAGTTTTTGTATGTCGTTTTGAACGTCTTTTATCTGTTTGTCAAGACCTGTCAAATCAATCTCTTCTCCTGCACCCATAATAATCTATGTTTTTATCGTTAATACTCTTGTTAAAAACCCATCGGCTGACCCAAATCGTTCAACCAGTCAAAACCGTATTCGCCTCCTATCTGAACGGCATCGCGCTCGGCTTTCCTGCGCTTCGCCTCTTTCTCGCTCAAATGCTCCAAATGCGTGTTGTCGAACCGCATCAGCTGTATCATCGGCACACTCAACCTCCACAAGTAATCGTCAACACTCACAGAAGGAAACGCCTTGATGAAATCAACCATGTCGCCGATTTCACTCACAGCGTATATCATTTCTGTTCTTTCGTCTTCGTCCTCATCCTCTTCTTCTTCGTCACCGCTTGTCTGAATACGTCCAGCATATCCAGACTCTGCAAAAAAAAACTTATGTCGAGAAGGCTCAATGTCTCTATCAGTATCTTGCCGAACTGCTTCGGGTCGCAATCCCACATAAGCGTGTTATAAGTAGCCTCGTAAAGCTCAGAAAACCCTTTTGACGGGTCTCCGTCTTCGTATATCTTGTTCTTGTCGTTAAGCAAAGCCAACGTGAAAATATGAATCGTAGCAGGCACGCTTTTGGCAAAATGCTTTACAGTACCGCCGAAAGCGTCTTGCTTTTCGCCGTCAGAATCTTCTTTCGGCGCGTTTGCGTTGATTTCAAGAACCTTTTCCGCTATCAGGTTCTGAGTTCCAGCCCTCAACGGACGTATCGCCCATTCAGTGCCCTCCAACGCAACAATTGTCGGCGTGTCGTTCAATATTTTCGCAAGCCGCATCTGGTCTTCAAGGCTCACATCGGGGCAACCTTTGCGCTTTTCCTCGGCAAGCCGCTGTTTTTTGTCGCTTTTTACTTTTTCAATAGCCACTTTTTCAAGTTTTTATATTCGGTGCAAAAATACAAAAAAAATGCAAAAAGAAAGGCGGGGCATATCACCCCGCCAATCCCACAATTATGAAAAAACTTACCAATTAAGGTTAAGAAAGATAGAACTCGCCGTTTGTGGCTGCCGTAACAGAACCGACAGCGACAAGGTTTGCAGCGGTAGCCGCATCGGTCGCGCTGTTTGCAACGCTGATGGCTTGCGAGGTAATCGGGTTCAAGTACGCGATTTCGGTTTCGGCGTTCTTGTTCGAGTAGTCGATGTAGCCTTGCATTGCCGTGCCGGAAATCTGCGCCGAGCCAGTGGAGGTCTTGAACGTGCCAAGCGTGGTCTTCGCGCTCATTGAGACCTTGGGCAACACGATGATGGGTGCGCTCGTCGGGTGGAACGTGATGACGATGGTGGCATAGCTTTCTGCAGATGCCGCCTCGGAAACCATCACGTCAACAGGCGTAGAGCCGGAGGTGTCGATTTCGCGAGTCCAACCAAACACGCGCTGCATAATGTCAAACGACATATCAACGCAGTCTGCGGTGACCGTGCGCTCGCCTTTGGTGGAAGAACTCATCAGAGGGGTGTCGCCAAATTCCCAATCAACGGTCTCGGTGGTCGGGTCACCCTGCTCGATGCTGATGGAGTCGGCAAGAATCTCAACGATGTCGTAAGTGCTCGTGCCGGGCTTCCATACATTGTTGGTGAACACCCAAGGGGTGTAGTACATGTGGGAGGCTTTGTGAACAAAGACGCTGCCCTTTAATTGTGTAACTGCCATAATGTAAAGATTTTAATTGTTAATGATAAAATTTCTTGTTAAAAAACCATGATGTTAAGCTCTACGATGTTGTAGTGCCAGTTTCTTTTGGTATCGTAGTCGGTGTAGGTCGCTCTTCTTGAGATTTGGTAGTGCGGGTTGTTGGCGTTTCTGATGATTTCGTTCAGACGCTGCTCCAACTGGCTCATCTTCGGAACGTTCTTGCTGCCGTCGGTGTTCGGTCTTGCGTACAAGAGTATCATTACCGTGCCGCTCGCCCTTGCATCCTCGTCAACAATGCTGCTGCCGCAGTCTATAAGGCACATTTCCTGCCACGTGTCCTTGATGGTTTCGGGCAGCGTGCCTACAAAAGTCTGCTGCGTCAGCGTTCCGTAAAGTTCGCCGTAAAGATAGCTTTCTATCTTCGATATGTTGAATTTGTCGTCTGCTACATTCATAGTTAATAAGTTGTCGTTCCTACTTCAATTCCTATCATTTTGATTGCGCTTTTGCCCTTACCGAGATAACTGTTGACAGCATCTTCAATAAGGTTGATTGTACGATAGCGCATATTGCCCCTTTTAAACCAAGCGTAAGGCATACCAACCGTAAGCACAATTTCGTAGCCTTTCTTTACTTTCAGTATTTTCTTGGCTTCTCTTGCAGCGTAAACAGCATAGTCTCTGCCCGTTTTTCTCGCCATGTTTTGATTCACGGCGTATTTCCAAGGTCTGTCGCCTTTGCCGTTTAAATCAAAGCCGTAAACGGGGTTTTTCTTGACAAACGGGTTGCCGTATAAAGCTCTGTTTTTAGAGCCGTGCTTTGTGCTTGTCACAAAATGCGCACCGTCAGTCTCAACACCGAGAACCTTTCCGTTGTAGAACAAGATTCCGACCACGCTTGCCGCATAGTTCCACGTTCGGTATTTCATGAACCTGCTGCCCATGAACTGTGCATAGTCAACAGCTTCAATCAATCTTCTCAACCATAGCGATTCGGTTTGTCGCAGCCGTCTTTCGGCGGTGTCAACAACCGCGTTCATCACGTTCTCACGCCATTGTGAAATTTTGAACCCCATCGCTACACGTCGTTAGCCTGCACGTAGGCGACAAAACCGCCGAGCTGCGAGGGGAAAACCCCCTCTACCTTGCCCTCTATCAGCAAACCGTACATGTTGGCGCGAAACATCACACCTCGGTTCACCTCTATCGGATTCACCGACTCCTTGTCGAAAGGGACGAAAATGGAGTACACCGCCTTGATGAACTCACCAACCCTCGAATGGCTTGCCTCGGTGATGTCGCATTTCGTCTCCAACAAAACAACCTCACTCTCAACCTGCAACTCAAGAGGCAAGCTCTTGTCTATTTCTGACGTGTAAAAAACCCCATCAAACGGGTACTCCTGTATTTCGTCTCTGTCTATGTGCATCGTACTATTTATTCAAAAACTAAAAGAACTTTCCTTCGTCAATCCACTTGACACGACCAGCGATACCGTCAAGCAACTCGTCTTCACCATAGCGTCTGTATATGCCCATGAATATCTGATACAACTCATCGCGGTTGATGGTCTGCGACCCGACAGTTTTCGAGTAAGAGCCGTGCTGGTGCGTGTGGTTAGCCATCATGTTCGGCGAACAATACGCGGTGTACAGCAAGTCAGCCAACAACAAATCCTTGTCGCGCTGCGTAAGAGAATCGTATGACGTGACCTCGGACACGCCTCTGTCAAGGGCTATGCGCTCGATGACGGTCTTGTCGAACACGAATCCCGTCAACCCCTCGATGTACTTGTATATGTCAAATTCATCAGCCATGATTCAGACGTTTAGAAAGTGGTTGAAGACGTTTGCGTGGTGTCGATGATGTAATGGTACAGGAACTTGTCAAGCACCGGAATTGCGCTCATCATCAAGTCGCTGTGCCACTCTTTGAGGTTGCCGTTGGCGATGACAGAGTTCATCACAAGGGCGAGTCCGTTCAACGCGCTGGAGAATGTTCTGTCAATCAGCTTGTTGCCGTATTTCTTGTAGATTTCCTCGTCAAGAATGTTGGTTCTCAACACTTGACCGGCTTTGCCGACAGGACGCAGAACGGCGGTGTTGTCGTTCCAACCGTGAACAGTCTGACCGGCGAAAGAGTCGTACTGGCTCTCTTCTACAATCACGATTTCGGGCATGTCGTCGCCGAAATTGTACTGACGGATGGCGTTCAAAGCCATTTCGGTGTTGGCTTGGAAGACCTGCGGCAGAAGCACGTTGTTGAGGCTGTTGTAGTAACGGATAACCTCAAGCACCTGCGCGTTCTTGAGCCAGTTGTTGAGCCACTGGTTGCGGGTGATTTCAAGCTGCATCTTAATTTCCATGCCGAGATGTTCGCGCACATCGGCGTAAATCTTGCGCACTTGGTCGAGAATCTTGCAGTTCGTGGTGTCAGACCAAACGACAGCACCGGCTTTCAAGAAGTTCTCGGTTGGGATGTTAGCCTTGTACAGAGGGGAGCGGACACCATGCTCGTAGTTCCAAAGCACTTGACCCGTTGAAATGGCTTGAGCAGCCATGTTGGAAAGGGTCTGGTTTGCTTGGTCGAGAGCGGGTTGCAGCCACTCGGTGACGTAGGCTTTGATGAGGTCGCTGTCCTCGAACTGCGAGAACAGTTTTTCGCGCTGGTCTCTCTCCATGGCGGTTTCCACATAACCCTTGGCGATGAAATCGGGAATCGTGCCCGTATAGTAAGCCAAGTTACCCTTTTCTTGAGGGATGGAATCACCGAGAGGTCCGCGCATATCCATCATGCCGCCGCTTTCGACTTTCGTCATTTCCTGCACGAAGGTTGCTCTGCCCTTTGGGTTTGTCGGGATGATGGAAGAAGACACCGTGAACTTCTGTCTCCAGAAGCCGTGGTTGGCGTGTACAAGGTTGGGGTCTTGAAGGATGGTAGAGGTAATCAGCTTGCCTTCCTTGCTGTCCCATAATTTTGCAAATAACGTATTTTCAAATTTAGCCATATCTTACTCCTTTCTTGTTTTTATGCTTCAAGTGTGTCAATTCTTGCCTCGTGGTCTGCGGTGGTGACGGCAACCTTGTTCAAGAAATCAACCTTGAACCATCCGTTCACGTTGGCGAGGTTGAGGTCAAGCACACATTGCGGCATAGGTGACATTTTGTGAATGTACATCAGACCGCCAAGAGCGGGGGTATAGATGTATCTTGCAGAATCGTAGTCCATGCTCGTGACAGCCTTGACGGTGTTCTTGCCGGTGTCTATGACGGGGTAGTCGAAGAAATCGCAGTCGCAATCGACAACGGAGTTGACGGTTTCGACAAGCATCTTCTTGCTTGCACCCGCTTCGGTGGCTTCGACAAGAATCGTGCCCTTGCTGATAGAAGAGGCGATGTTCGCGCTCACGGTCAAAGCCCACACTGGGTAGTCAACGCTGCTGACGGTGGCTGTCGTCTCGGTGATTGCGGTCACGGTGACACCCGTGCCGGTTCCGCCCATGACGGCGGGGGCAACCATGAGGATGTCTCCTACAAACGGCTTGTGATGATAGCCGTCACGAAGGATGTTGATGGTGGTGGTGGCTGCGCTTACAGCCTCGTAGGTCTTCAGAATGTAGATTTCGGGGCGAACGCCTTGGGCGTTGGTCTTGTACCAGCAAAGGTCGCCTGCGAACATCTTGGCAGGGCCTTTGAAGGGGTTCATAATCATGCCGCCGAACGTGGGGTAAACAAGTTCGTTCTTGATACCCTGCAATTTGACGAACACGTTTCTTGAACCGCCTACTTCGCCTCTCTTTTGGATAAGCTCTCGACCTCTGAATGTTCCGACTTCGTTTTCGTAAATCATAATGTAAAGGTTTTAATGTTAATAAAAAGTTAGTTCATCTCTACTCGCCTTGTTCGGCTTTCAAGGCTTCTCCTGCGGCTTTGATGGTTTCCTTGATTTTTTCAAGGTGGCTTGCCGAGCCTGCGCCGCGAGGTGTCAAGTCGTCGTCTTCGGGCATTTCCGAGAAGAACTCGTTGTACATCTCAAGGTAGCTTTCGGCTTCCGCTTCGATGTCGGTGTTCTCGTCAATCTTCGCCTTGTCGAGCATTGATTTCACCCATTTGTCGTTCTTGACACCTTTCTTCTTGATTTCGGCGGCAAGCTGTTCGCGTTTCTGACCAATGGTCTTTTTCGTTTCTTCGGCTTGCTTTTCGTCCTCAAGCTTTTTCAAGCGTTCTTCCAACTTGGCGATGGTCTCGTCTTTCTTGCCGTCATCGTTGCCGACCTCGTCTTTTTTTTTCTTTTTCGCAGGCTCTTCGATTTGCTTTTTCAGCTCCTCGATTTGCTTGTTAAAATTCTCGGCGAGGGTCGAATTGGCTTTGTTAATGTGACCTTTCTGCGTTTCAAGCATTTTAACGGCTTTTTCCGCAAAAGCGTCAAGTTCGATTTCGCTGTCTTCACCAACAAGTTCGCATAGGGTCTCTACGTGTTCCTTGATGGTTCGTTCCCAATCGGCGATTTTTTCTACCTTTTTTGAGAACATTGCCGTGATTTTTTCACGGGCTTCCTCTTTTGTGAATTTCACGTTGTTCTATTTTTTTTAAGTTAAATAGATTGACGCTTCATCGTATCAACCAATGTTGACTACTCCACGTCCTCTACCCCTACCACGTAGGGTGATTTAAGTTAGTTTATGTTTTTATCTTTTTTCAATTTCCTGTTCGTTTTGGATTAACGCGGCAAAAATAACAATTATTTTGTATTTTTTTATTATTCGGAGGGAAAAATCGTCCTATGACGTTTTTTTTGTATTTTTGCGGCTGTAAATAATACCGAATGTCCGAGATAAAAATCATACGACCGCAAGCTGGATTTCAGGAGAAGTTCTGCCGTACCAATGTGGATTTCTGCATTGGCGGCGGCTTATTGAACTCTGGCAAGTCGTATGCTTCCGTTTTGGCTTGCGCACAAGCGGTTTCAGACCCGAATTTCCGCGCTTTGTACTTGCGTAACAACCTCGGCGACTTGAAGGCAGGCGGCGGTATCGCCGATACGTTCAGAGAGATTTTCGGCGAAAGCATAAAGATTGTCGAGTCCGGCGACCCGCACATCAATTTCCCAAGCGGGGCGGTCATAGACCTCACGCACGTCGCCAACCAAAGCAGAGAAGCAATACGACAGCGTTTCAAAGGACGTCAGTACGATTTGATTGTGTTCGACGAAGGAACGGGTTACACTTGGGAATGTCTTACCGAGATTATGACACGTAACCGTGGCAAGGGAAGCTGGACGGGTCACGTGCTTATGACCACCAACCCCGAAAAAGACCATTGGATTCGCACGTTCATAGACTGGTACATCGGCGAAGACGGCTACATCAGAGAAGACCGAAACGGTGTGGTGCGCTATTTCTACATCAACGGCGAAACCGTCAACGATGTTGTGTGGGGCGACACGAAAGAGGATGTATTCAACAAGTGCCGTGTCGAAATATCGCAGCGTCTGCGCAAAATGAACGGCAAGAAAGAGATTTTCAAGTGGCAAGACCTCATAAAGTCTTTCACATTCTATCTTGGCAGTATGTCCGAGAACGTAGCGTCCATCAGCGGCAATAGCGGTTATGCGGCATCAGTGGCGATGGTCGGCGGTCGTGCCGCCCAGCAATACCTTGAGGGCAACTGGAACGTCAGCACCAAAGGCGACCTAAACTCACCGATACCGCAGGCACTCGCAGAATCCGTGTTTGACAACGACCCAATGACCAACGGCGACCGATGGATTACCGCAGACCTCGCCGATACTGGGACAGACAACTTCATTGCGCTTGTATGGGACGGCTTTCACGTCTTTGACATGGTTGTAGCAGGAAGAACAACGCCAAGAGAAAATGCGGATATTCTCAAAAACCTGTGCAGCAAACACAAGATACCAGAAACAAATGTGATTTTCGACGCGACTGGAGGCGTTTATCTGAAAGACTACATGCCTACCGCGATTGCATATTACTCTAACGCTTCTCCGATGGGCGTGTACATGAACCGCTATATGAAGCTGAAAGACGAATGCTACGGGCGTTTGTGCACTCTGATAAAAGAACACAGCATTTCTTTCTCCGAAGACCTCGCCAACAAGATATACTCGCATCCGCTTTTGAGCGACAAGATAACCATCAAGGAAGAGTTCAAAGAGGAATGCGCGTGCGTGAAGTTCAAGGACGACACCGGCATACGCAGGTCGCTGATTACGAAACGAGAGATGAGAAAGCTGCTCGGCAAGTTCCGTTCGCCCGACTTGTTAGACCCTTGCGCGATGCGGATGATGCCCATATTGAGATACGCGAACGGCGAGGAACTGATAAAGACAAGCGCGTACCGAAAAGACGATGAAGATGAAATGGATGGACTTACTGTCAACGTGTTCGACGATACAACTTGGTGTTAAACATATATTTAACCACAATGATAAGCAAATCGAAACTTAAAAAGATAATCGAAGATGCAGAGAGAAAAGGTTACAAACTGAAAGTCAGAGATGTGGCTTACGCTTACCTTTGCACACATTTCGAGGACAGCGCGATAGCGTACAAGGTCGTTTACGGCGAAGACGTGCTTGACACGGCTGCTTTTGACGCGAAGCCAGCAATCGCGTACATCAAAGACCAAATCAAATACTCGCTTGTCACGGATGCCTCTGAAAGTGCCGACAAAATGTCTTTTGATGAAAACAAGAAAGAGATGATTAAGCTCATCAAAAGAACAGAAAAAGGCATGGAAGAAGGCAGAATTGACGAAGATAAAGGTCTTAACATAATAAAAGACATCCGTGTGAAACTGAACGACAAGTTCAACGTAAGCGACAAGTCGAAGAGCGGAATCGTAATAGTAGAGCCGAAGTTTTCAAAAATCTGCGAGTGTGGCAGGGAAATATACGTACCGAGCAAACAAGAGTTGATGGCGCAATACGGGCTGGTTGAAAAAGAATAACGTACAATAATATAATATATACTATATACTATGGGTTACGAAGAAATGAAAAAAGAGCTTTTGGCAAGTCCCGAAAAGCTCATGCAGAAAAAGCCGTTTTACAGAGAGGTTTACGAAACGAAGGGTGTGGCGAACTGCGGCTTTCTCTCTGAACAATATATAAACGAGACGATAACCGCAGAGCCTACGTCGCTGAAGGTCACCCCCGTCTCGCAGGACAGGTTCTTGATGGAACTCAACCCAGACTCTCACGATGTCTTGTTTGACGAGAACATCCCGTCAATCACGATGAAGCTGAAAAACGGCGGTTGGGCTGACTTGAAATTCAAAAGGGTGGCTGTGCCTTTCCAACGCCTCATCAAGAACAAGCAAGTGCTTCACGCGACCGGCAATCCGCTGAACCACACACTGCTGATTGAAAACCCGACAGAAACGCAATCCGACAGCTTCATTCTTGTAAAGCAGTATTGGAAGATGCGCAACCAAGACGGAATGTTCAAGAAGATGGTCGAAACGCAGAAGTCGATGGGCGATGTGGGGTTGCTCTACTATTACGACTACAAAGGTCAAATCAAGTGCCGTGTGCTTTCGTACAAAGACGGCTACGCGATATGCACACACCGAGACAACAACGGCGATGTGATACTTGAAAGCGTTGTGTACGAAAAAGACAACGTGAAATACATAGACAGTTACGATGACCTGTATATGTACCGCTACAAGAACGACACGAACGTCACAAAGTCCGAAGAAGACGGATGGGTGCTTGAAAAGCGAGTAAGGCACGGCTTTGACGAAATACCGCTCATCTCAAAACGCGGAGAGGTCGCTTGGAACGCCGTGCAAAGCGCGATTGACGTTTACGAGGTCATCTACAACGTGTTTCTCGCCATTCAGAAAAAACACGGCTGGGGCGTTCTCTACATCAAGGGCAACTTTGACGAGAACGGCAAGAAACTCGCGGGAAACATCATTCTGAACGACAACAGCATAGACGGAAAAGGCGATGCCAAGTTCTTGACACCGCCATCTCCAGAACATATCATAGAGACCTTGCAAAGCATCGAGGACAACATTCAGAAAGGTGCTGGCACGACGTTCATTCTGCCGAAAGACATCAGATTGAGCGGCGACATCAGCGGCATAGCAATCGCACTCACAATGTCTCTTGACATCGAGACCGCGGAGCAAGACAGAATAGACTGGCAGAACGTGACGTGCAAGATGATGCGTCTGTTCAAGTTCGGTCTTGCCAAGGAGTTGTACAACAAAGACAAGAAGAAATACAAAAGCGTCATTTCCGATTTCGAGGACATCGACATCTACTCTGAAATCAAGGTTTGGAGACCGATGAATGAATACGAATACAACCAGATGATTCAGATGATGACCCAAGGCGGTGTGCTTTCGTTCGAGACCGGCACTGAACTCTGCACATTGAGCAAACCCGATGAAAAGGCACGGCTTGCAAGAGAAGAAAAAGCAGAAGAAGAGAAAGAGCAGCGCAAAGAAGAACGTGAGTTTCAAGTAAAAGGTTTTACAAACCCACAAAACGAATAGTGTATGGAAAAGGTGTTGCGATTATACGAGATACCCGATGTCGAGAACATAGTTACCGTTCTCGGCTCTGGGGATTCTCTGCCAGAAAGCGGGTTTTCGGAAAACGACTTGTTCATAAATCTTAACACCGACGGCTTGTACAAAGCGGTTGAAAACCAATCGCAACAGCTGCAATGGGTGCAGATTCAGTTTGACGAAACAAAATACTACCGCGACAAGTCTGCGGAAACACCGCTGTTTTTCAATTTCAGCCAGCAATACGGGTTGAATGAATACGATGTTTCGTTCCCTCAAAACGCCGAAAGAGCCGCTGAAATCACGTCTTTCACATACAGCGCGACAAGAATGGGCAACGCGCCCACAATATCGGGAACGCTCATGTACCGCCAATGCCTTGACGAGCTTTGGACTGACCGCGTGTGCGTTTTTTTCAACAAAAAGTTCTATTTCATAGACAAGATACCGACAAGCGAGTACAACAACACCGATGAGCGGTACAAACACTCTTGCGAGTTCGTGAGCGAGAACAAGCTGCTTGAAAACGTATATTTCACAAACGTGGTTGATGTAGAGCATTCAGGCGAAGACGAGGCGATGCTACCGATGCAATGGCTTGATTTCACGTTTTTCGGCGGTATAAGCGAGTTTGTTTCACGTTTGAACCTTTCTCTTGAATACAGCGGTCTTGACGCACAACACGTCGGGTTCAGAGTCGTGAAAGACTATCTTGAACCAGTAGAGGAAAAACTGATTACAATATCTGAAACAACGCTCAAAGCGGCTCTTGACTTGATTTACGAAACGTGGGAGATTCCTTATTGGTTTGACGGTTACACAATACACATCGGTTACTCAAACGAGCAGCAGATGCAGCAAGCTGGCATAACGATGCCAACATTCCAATACGGGGCGGTGCAAAGCCTTCTTTCTTTGCAGAAAAGCCAAAGCAACGACATTGTGAACAGAATAACGGGTTTTGGCTCGGAAGAAAACATACCGACATTCTATCCAAACAAAAACCCGAACGCCATAGAGTTGCAATACCAGCGCAACCAAACGCTGATGGTGGATTATGCAAAGATAGTGAACCCGTACAAGACTGTGAAACTCAAACCTTCCGAATCGGTACACCAAGGCGTGCCAAGCGGCTCGTATTTCAAGTACATGCCGATAACAAAGACGTACAACTATGACCAGTTCATGTCGGTGAACACTCATGCAAAACCTAAAGTGGTTGATGAAGACGGCGATCCATCTCTTGTTTTGACGGCAATAGAAGACTACAACTGCCAAAGCAGGTATTTTGTGCAAGGACACGGAGGAACGCCCTCTATTATAGGGCATTCAAACGCCCACCCCGAATACAACATCATATGCAAAAGAATATGGGTGTGGCTTCGCGAGGGCACTTTTGAAAGCTTGTCGATAAAAGACGAGATGGACGCAGTTGAAATGTTCAAAAAAAGCGGTGCTTCGCAAGTTCTTTTCTATGACACGAACGCGCCGAAATTCTTTGTCAAAGCGCAGTCGTACACTTACACAAGAGAGCAGTACGAAACGGTAATAGGCAACAACCAAGGGTTCAATCAAAATTCATCGGCAAACCTAATAGACAAATATTTCACTTTGCGCACAGAGAGCAACGATGTCGTTTATGTATGGGATGACGGAACAGAGACGGACACTTACAACGAGGTGTTCCCGATAGACATTCAGAGTTTTCCCGCAGGCACAACTTGTCTGTCTTTCACGGTAGGATTGATGGCGAAATACAACGATGCCACAGCACCTACGTCTTACGTGCAGACACAGTTCAAGACAAAAACGCAGACCGTTATAACGCACACTCTTTTATCTACGCCGGACTGGTCTTTGAACGCCGACGGTAACGTCGCTCATCTTTGGCGGTATGGCATACGCCTGAACAGCGATGTGACACCTCTTGAAAACGACATCATCTATTTCACGAAAGAAACTGGTGCTTTGCCTTATTATTGCGGAATGCTCATGCCTTATTCTTTCAGACTGACAAACGACATTTGGATTAATGCAAAAAACAACGAATATCTGAAAGAAAACGGCACTGATTATTACTCTTTTGAAAATCTTTACAAGATTTCGTGCGCAAAAGAACACGTTGAGAATTTCGACGACATCAAGCCTACGATAAAAGGCATGATGAACAACGACACGCCATCGAAACGCATAGACCAAATAATTGATGTTGCCTTCGACCAAGACGACAACAACGACTTGCAAGAAAACGGCACTGATTACCAACACCCGTATTTCTTTGTCAAGCTTGCCAAGACAAGCCTTGATGACGGCTACGGCTTCAACTTGTTCGACTGCGCCATAGACGGCGACACGATGAAACTTAACATGGCTGACGGCAACTGCGGCGGATGCACGTTTGAAGTCATGGTTGACTACAACGACGGCGTTGCTGTAAACCCGATAGGTGTGTTTACCGAAGCGAAAACGATAAACGGAGTGACCTACGCTGCCGGCACGCCATACCGAAACGCAAACGGTGATGTGATGACAAGCAATGCGCCGAACACAAGCGGTCAGCAAGACACATCGGCCGCAGAGGTGTGGATTGCGTTGAGAAAAGACAACGAGACTTTCGGCAGCTACGCAAACGGTGCGGAAGTCGTGCTTCCAGACAGCAAACGCGGGGAGAATTTCATACCGCAAGAGGGTGACAGCTTTACAATCATCAACATTTGTCTGCCTTACGCTTACATTATCGCGGCTGAACAACGGCTTTATTATGCGATTCTCGACTATATGGAGAGAAACAACCCCCGCACTTGGTCTTTTTCTGTCAAATTCTCGTCAATCTACTACAAAAAACACTACGAGTTCATGGACAAATGGCTCAACGAATCATCTCAATTGCCTTTTGTCTATAACGACATTGAAAGAAAATACTTTGTGCAGTCGTACTCGTACAAGATGAGCAACAACTCGGCACTGCCGGAGGTTACCGTTGAATTGAACGAAAAAGTCAAAAAAAGAAACTTGTTCTACCCGATACCGTACAACCCTTACCAAAACACAGAATACGTGGAATCGCAGAACAAAATGGCTGTGATGAAAATCGTGAAAGAAATGATTGGCGACACTGCTTCTCCGATAAACCAAAACGTAAATGACTTGAAAGTCAGCGGTGACATAACATTGTCAAACGGCGTTTCTTTGAACTCGCAGATAGCCGCCATAAACGCACAGATTTTCACCAACGACAACATTCAGACAAAATACAATATATGGGCTAAAATCAAAGATGTTGCAGAAGCCGAAAACCTTTTCAAAGACGGTGTTTTTGCGACAGAATACAACAGCATTTCACCGACAAACTCTGCTGTTTCAAAACTTGAAAACGGCGTGTTCGGCAAAGACGGCTTGCACGTGGAGTTTTCAGACACCATCGCTGGAATCTCTTTCGAGCAAAAGATTTTTGTCGAAGAAGAAACGGCATACACAATCGTCTTTTACGCTAAATCCGACGACAATGTGAACATAGACACTAAAATATATTATTTTGACGAAGACGACAAATCGTTGTCTTATGACACGTTTGAAAACAGAGAGCTGACAACAGAGTGGCAAAAAATTGTTTTCTTGATAAACACGCCACAAGCGACAAATTACCTTACTATAAAAATCAACAAGTCCGCATCTTAGTGAACTACCGCTTGGCTAAAGACCAATGGGTTTTCTTGGCAAATTAATTATAAAATGCGGACTTTTCTTTATCCTTTCAAGTACAGCGCATTTGGGTCGAACATCGCCGACTTGTCTTGCTCTTCCCATGCTCCGTTAGCTTTTTTATACGCTTTGTTTACTGACTGCCATGTGCCGTTGACCTTGACCTTTATATCAGACGCTTCAACCCAGTTGCCGTTGCGCTTCACGAATATCTTGTTTCCTCGAAGATAAAAGTGAATGAAATGGTCTTCCGACACATTTGTCAAAGAGTATGTTGCGCTTACGCTGCCACCTGCCTGTGGCTCAAGCTGCGACGTGACATCAATGCCGTTATCCTCAATGATGACGTTTGTAAGGTCACCTAAAATGTCAAATGTCCTCCCGCCTCCAGCAACTATGTCAGCTCTACTCGGAGACATGAGCACTCCTGACACGTTGCTGACGGCCGCAACCTCATACACAACCTGGTTGTAAGTGTAATTTACCGTCAGTGTAGCACCGTAAAAGCGGAAATTTGTAGTTGAATTAGCATTATTAGCATTGGTTGACCTTTTTGCATATAATCTTATACTAAGATTGTTAACTTCTTGAGCCGTCCACGAATCAGTATTGTTACTTAAAGTGGATATTGTTGACGTTGATGTTGTTACAGTTATTTCAGTTCCTTTCCCGACACCATTTGCGAACATCTGCATCTTTCTTTGTCCAGAAAGCAAAGTTGAAGTTTGTGTTGTAGAAATATATGCTTTTGCTTGACAAGTCAATGAATTTATCGTTGCTCCGGAAGGGACCAAATCGCTTGCAAAATCAAAATACATATATGTCTCGGCACTTACTCCGCGAGCAAGATATATAGTTGCGTAAGTGGTGCTATCCGCTTCAGTATATCCTCTTGTCACGTTTGACACGGAATAAACTTCTGCCGAATCATAATGGTTAGACGATGGGTTAACCGACTTGCTGTCTGTTATTGTCTCTGTTCTCATTACGATTGTATTTGTATATAAATGTCGCCGTCGGCACCAAGCGAGCTTGACGGTGCTGATGTCCCGCTGTAAATGGTAACAGGTTTTGTCCACTCGACATCGGTTTCTGTACTGTTCACGGTAAGCACTTTGCCAGCGTTGTTGTCTAAAGACGGCAGCTCAAACTCGTCCGTTATGCCGATACCGGTCATGTATATATGCGCGGCTTTGGCTTCACCGTTGTTGCCTGTGTTAAGGTACATGAACATCGCACCTTCCGGGACTTTGAACGTTCTCTTTCCGCCAACGGCGACAGACACGGTAGTTTCCCACCCGTCTGAATAATCGGGCGTTGTGCCGTATGTTGTGGATTCATAGCTGTCGAGAAAAGCTATATATGCCGCAGTTGACGAATTTGACTCCACAGTGACTTCCCTTATGTCAGCGACAGGCACAATCCAATGTTTGTAAGTCGATGATGACACCCATTTTCCAGACGCTGTAGCTATATAGTTGTTATGCGATTCATATTCGTTGTCAAGCCGCGAAACGATGTCTTTCTTGTTCCAAAGTTTGCGTAATTCAATTCCAATCGTTTTGTTTTGAACAGGATTAGTGCTTGTTTCGGATATTTCTGTGTCAACGACAAGCCGTTGCTGAATATCAAATGTGAAAAATTTCCAGCCATCTGTAGTTGTATATCTTAACACGTGATATTTTACTGTTAAAACTGATGTTGAAGATGTGGTTTGCGAAAATCCAGTGAAAACAACAAACGGATTAGAATTTGCTTGATTCAAAAGCAAAAAGTCTGTCGTAGGATACGATAGTTTGCAAATGACAATTTTGTTCGCATCTTTCGCTTCCACAATTTCAGCTGGTGTTTTGTCCATCGTGTTGTTTGAAATGTCATAATTGCATACAAACACTTCTTCTGTGTCGCCCCCACTTTGCTCTACCCATTCAACTCCAGTAGCTTCGCTGTTGACTGCAAGGACCTTGCCAGAGTTGTCGTCAATTGACGGATAATCCGACAAGTCATCAAGTTTGTTGGTTATTCCGATGCCTGTAAACAACAAAGAGACGGGTGTCGATCCAAAACCAAGATATAGATATTGTGCATCTTTAGGTACTTTATAAGTATGCGTACCTAAACGGTAATCCTTTCTTCCAGAATAACCTTCTGCATAAGTTGATGACGGCGGTGTACCTTCCGTATAAGTTTTTAGAAATGTGTAGTGACTACTTACGTTTGGGTCTGATGTAATTGTAAATTCTTTAATGTCGTTACACGGTATTATACAATGTTTGATTGTTGTGCTGTTTGTCCAAGTGCCGCTGGAGTTTATATACCCATTCTTTTTTTGATATTCATTATCGATTCTTCCAACTATTTCTTTCTTGTTCCACAGCTTTCTCAACTCAATACCGATTACTTGGTTTTGCACAGGATTTGTGCTTGTTTCGGATATTTCTGTGTCAACTGTCACATTGTCGCCTATTGTCAAATCACCGCTACCAAGAAGGCTGTTGCCGTTGATGGTTTTAATGTTCTGACCTGTGCCAGTCCCAATGAGTAATTCTTGAGCACGGAATTTGAAATAATTCCATTTTGATGAAGAATCATAATAAAGACTATATACGTCACTACCATCAATATGGGTAAAAAACAATTGAAATGTGCCTTCTTTTGAATCCTCAACATAACCAATACAGTGATATAGTAGACGTTCATTCTTGCTTGACTGAATTATTGGATTAATTCCAATAACACACTTTGTCTCCGTTTTCAAAGCCGCAAGAATATTTGCTGGTGTCATGCTTGACGTGTACAAACCTCCAGATAAAGTCCAAGTAAAATAAACCACTTCTGTCGGAACATCGTTCAGCGTAATAAAATTAGTGTCATTGGTGAAGTAACTCAAAGCAGCTGGCAACCCAATCAAATCGGAATATGTACCTGTCTTCGCTACTTTGTGCAAATTGACCGTTCCGCTCAACGCTTCTGACGAGCTTGTTGACTGCGCTGTTGTGTTTGTCGTGTTCAACGTGCCGGGTGCGGAAGGTATTGTCGGCTTGTTCTTGATATAGTCGTCTTTGGTGTTGTCGCTCTGGTTCCAGTCTGATTGTACGTTCTTCTCCGCACCCGCTTCGATGTCCGCCAACTTGCTTTTCTCTGTTGTGGTGTAGTTGTTGTCGGTATGAACGTATCCCGCATCAGTTACGATATTCTGCGGCTTGTTCTTGATGTATGCGGGGTCTGTCGCGTCAGTTTCGCTCCAATCGGACTGTTCTTGCTCGGGTATGTTTTGCAAAGCATTGTACACGCCGCCGCTTGTTATCGGGTTTGTGCTGCCGCTCGTGGGTGTGGTGTCAACTGTTTCTGGGACAAGGTACATTTCCGTGTCTGACGGAGATTGTATCTGTTCGTACTGCGCTTCTGACAGCACGTTTATTTTTAAATCGTTTACTTGGGTGTCTGTGGGCATATATTTGTGTTTTTTATATTTTATTCGTCAATTCGGCATAACGGTGATATTGAATGAAGCTATGGCTGTTTCATCGCAATCATTCTCCGCAAACAAACTGATGTTGTGCGGAACATAATGACCGTCTATTAATACCGATTCTTGGTAATGGTCGTCTGGTGTTTTCCCCGCTATATTCTCGAAATAACCGTTCGCCCTTGTGCTTGGGTGTATCATCGACAAATCAACAGTGGCATAATTCTGCCCTGCGTCACAATACACGGTTATATCATTCGGCACGTTCAGCCACTCAAGTTCAACGGGCGATTTCAATTCCACGTCCACGTGCCCAATCCTGCCGTTAGCATCCTTTGCGTATATCGTCTTGTGGCACACGACAATGCCTCCGTATTGGTCTGTGCTTTCGTATACAGTACCCGAAACGGAAAGCCCGCTGAAAACACCCGTGCTGTTCGTGGTTGTGAAATTCGGTTCTAACGAATAGACATAAGGTGCTGTACCGCCGCTCGCGGAAACAGTTATGCTTCCATCCGCACCGTCAAAGCAGGTCACGTCTTTATGCGCAGATACGTTTTCTGTCACAGTCAATGCGACACCAAGCACAAAAGAGCCTTTACCGCTGAACGATGGGCTTTTCAGCTTGTATCTGTTGCTTCCGTTATATAGTTTGTATCTTATCAGTGCCATGTCACCAATGTCTGAATGTTACTGTCGTGAGTGTCGGCTTGTTTGACAAATCGTCATAGTCCCCGCTCGTGGCTACATTTGCCAAATTCGGCTTGTTGTTCAGTTGATTGTAATTTCCAGTAAACGCAACGGTGTTTAACGCTCCGTTTTCCCAGCATCGGTGTAGCTCGCTGTAAACAAGCACATCATAATCATCGGGAAGATAAATGTCTGTATCATTTAAATCTTCAATGGAGGCTGGTATAGTCGGTTTGTTCTTTATATAGTCGTCTTTGGTGTTGTCGCTTTGATTCCAGTCAGACTGTACGTTTTTTTCCGCTCCCACCTCTATGCCGTCAAGTTTGGTTTTCATCGTCAACGTGAAAACCTTGTTGACATTCCCGTCAACGACCAAATCCGCTGACAGCGGGTTCTGTGGCGTTATCTCGCTCTGCAAGCCGGCAACCAGGTCTGCGACGGAAAACTCGATCGTGCTGCCGTTCTGAAGCGTCAAAACAACCTTCTTCGTGCTGTCGTCATAATAACCGCTGACTACAACGCTCTCCAACGGCAAGTCTATTGTCCCAGCACTACCGAGGTTGTTCCCGTCTTGGTCTTTCAGTTGGGCTGTCACGACAAAAGAAGAACTGTTCACGGACAGCGACAATGACGCACCATATTTCGTGCTTGACGGCAAGGCAGACACATCGTTTGCCGTAGTAGGAACAGTGATGTTTATGGTTTTGTCAACAGACGCATTTGCCGTGAACGTGTCTATCGTAGTACTGTTTTTCTGAATGGTAAGCACTGCGTTGTTGACGGTCGGTATCGTCGGCTTGTTGAGCAAATCATCGTAGCTTCCAGTCTTTGAAACTTTATGCAGATTAACATCGCCGCTCAAAGATTCGCTTGCGGATGGAGTCTGTGCGGATGTATTCGTGGTGTCCAGCGTACCCGCCATGCCTTGCCGCGTGTCGCTGTCCGTGAACGGAAGATTCCCGACGGTTGTAACACCGTCGCCGACCTTGTATTTCGGGACAGGAATTGTCTGCCCGCCTTGTGTTATAGTTCCGCCGTCGGAATATATTATCTCCTCGCCTTTCTTCGGTATGTATGTCGCATGCTCCTCCCAATAGGCGGAGGTGTTTGTGTATCTGCCTATCTGTTCTCCAGAAAGCGGCTCTTTCAAAGAAGGCACATATTTGTCCGGCGTTGTCACGCTTGCAACAATGTTGCCGTCTTGGTCAACGGCTGTCAAGTCGCTTCTGAACACCATCAAGCCGTCTATGTCAAAAGATTCTTTCGTCGGCATATACTGTTTTTGAAAGGTTGTTGAAAAAAATTATTGATTATCTCCGCCGAATCCGTTTGTGTTGCCCATCCATTCCGCGATTTCGTAGGCATCGTCGTAGGTCGTTTCGCCTGCCGTGATAGGAGGTGTCGGGAATGCGAAGTTGAGCGTTGTGCCGTCGTCGGACATGTCGAATGTGCAGCCCGAGTACATGCTGTCGCAGCCGCCGTAGCCGATGGTGGTCAGTTGTGGAATATTAGCCGCAGCTGTGAGGGAGGTGCAGCCCGAGTACATGAAGTCGCAGCCGTAGTCGCCAATAGAGGTGATAGTGTCCATCGCAGGAGGCGTGAGCAGGACAGGCTCAACGTCTTCACCAATGATTGCAAACAAGTTCATAAAACCGTAATCAGGAACTTCCGTTAATTCCATTGTCTTGTCAAGAAGCGACATTATATTCCCGCCTGCTGAAACGCTGCCATCAATGACAAAATTGGTGAAACTCGGCGTTTCTTGTCCTTCAACAATAGCTCCTAATCCATTCGGGTTGTTGCCTCTGATGAAAAGTCTTTCCCCGACAGAATACAACAACTTTCCATCAAATCTATGAACTCCATCTATTGTTGTATAGTGCCACTGATGCCATTCTTTTCTGTCCCAGCTCCACTCAAAGTTCGGTGCGGTTTCAAGCGTTGAAACAAAGCCTACATGACTGTTGATTGCAAGATTATCAAAATAAAGCGGCAACATTTCCGGCTCTGGTTCTACTGGCGTAAAACTGCCATCGTGAATCGTTTTCATCAGCTTGCCGTCTTCCAAGTAAACGGTCTTGTGCCATTTGCATTTCGGGTTTTCTATGTCAAGTCTTCCGACCTCTTTTCTGCGTTCCATATTCTCGGTTTTATAAAACTAAAATCTTTTTCTCTGCGCTCTGTGTCGCGGGTTTCTTGACTCTCTTTGTTTGATTTTCCTTATGTGGTTTGACTTTCCCATTGAAACATCCGCAAAACAAAAACACCGCAAAAATACAAAAATATTGTATAATCGCGGTGTTGTAACACAAAAAAACTGTTTTCCGTCAAAATTCCCTTGCCACTTCAAGAACTGAATCCGACATTTCAGCCATCAAGTCGCCAAGCATATAGCAGAATTCCTCTTCGGTCAGCTTTATAACAAAAGCTTTCGTGATGTGGGAGCATATATGGGCGACCTCGTGGCTTAACGTGTTTATGAACTCTTTGAAGCTTGTAGTCTTGTAAACGACAGCCACGGACGAGCGGTATTCGGGCGAGGAATACGTAAGACCCGTGTCTTTCGCGCAGTTCATCATGCTGTATTCGGCATCAAGAAGATGATGCTTGTCGCAGCCTATCTGCTCAAGAGCGTCAAGAACCAAGTCTGTCTTCTCGCAATCGAAATCCACAAACACATCTACACGCCATCCGTAGCGCGGTATGAAAACGGTTTCTTTTGTCATAGCATTTCCTCCCATTCGATAGGTTCGCCGTTGTTCACGCAATCGTAGAAAAATCTGCTGAATACATGACCGTCAGCTTGGTCGGGGTCGTCAACATAATCCTTGACGAAAAGAGCAAGGTGCTGCTCGTCGGGAACAGAACTGCCGAGGTAATCGGCTGTCCCCATGCTCCATGTATAGACACCATCGTACATCACATCGTTGTCTAAAACGATGCCGTACTTGGTCATAACACTGTCGAAAACCTCTTTCGTGACGGGTGCAACCTTCTCTTTCTTGCCGTTGGCTTTGTTGACCTTGTACATCTTCGACACGGCAAACTCATACATCTTCTTGTTGAAATGCTTGCCGTAATGCCGCAGATAGTTTATCATCTCGGTCGGAAATTCATCGTATAAATCAAGCGGTTGTCTGTTCTTTGCCATATCCAAGACTTTTTGATGTTTAGTACATGCCTCCGCGTCTGCGCCGTCTCTCGCTAATCATGTGGCGGATTTCGTCGCCTTCGTCCATGTCACGGTTGCGGTCGGAATCGTCATCGCGCATACCGACATTCATCGGCATACGTCTGCCGTATCTGCCTCCATCAGAACCTCTGCGCTCGCCGTAGAACTCATCTTCCATTTTAGAGATGCAGTGCATCAGCTCGCCGCCAGCCAAAAGCATGTCTTCTACAAGGCTCGAAAGCTTGTCAATCTTCTTTTCGCTTATTTCAATGACTCTTGCCATATTTTACTCCTTTCTTGTTTTAAGAAACCAAAGACTTGATGTTCTTGCTCATCTCGGCAAGCATCGCCTCCATACTGTTCATCCTTGTTTCAAGGGTGTTCATCTTGTTCTCCCTCTCCTGCTCTTTGGCGATAGATGGGTTCAGCTGTGCGCTTATCAAGTCGCACTGTTCGATGATTTTTCGGTCGTTGTCTATGCCCTCGATGCGCTTGCGGCTACTGTCGCGCATAGCGTCAATCTCGGCGCATACAGCGTCTTTGCTCTCTGAAATCAAGATGCCGTTCTCTCCGTAAATCGAAAGGTTCGATGGCACTTTCTTGAAATCCACGTTCTGCCCGTCAATGTCAACTGTGATGTCAACCGTGGTTTCGACGCCGTTAATTAACGGGTTCAGCGGGTTCACGTTCGGCGAGTATTTAGGCACGGGGGTCGTGACCGCCGACACTCTGCCGGTCTTGAATACGATGTTGGGCAACGCCCTTTTGTCCAATATGTAGATTAAATTTGTCTGCCTTAAAGTGCTAAACATAGTCTTTGGTTTTTTTGTTAATAATTAGGTTTGTTTGTTTTGAAATTTTTTGTATCTTTGCACCCATAATTGGGTCGATAGTTCAGACTTGCAAACTGAATGACAAGGAGATAAGTCAACGGCTCTTTCGACCCTCTATTTTATCGTTGGCATCATCAAAATCGTTGACAAATGACAAACGAAGAATTTATTGAGAGCATCAGACTCCCGAATGAGGAGTGGAGATACGTTGTTGGCTATGAAGACCGCTACATGGTATCGTCTTTTGGTAGAGTTGCAAGAAAAATGATAGTGTATAATCAATGCAACAAATATCATACAGTTGTCCTTAATCAAAAAATTTTGAAACCTTTCATTAAAACAACAAGGAACAACCAATATGAAGAAATAGGTTTAACCGTATCAAGAAAAAAGACAAACCTTAAAGTGCATAGACTTGTTGCAATGGCTTTTATCGAAAATCAAGACAACAAACCAAAAATAGACCATATAGACGGAAACGGGCTAAACAATCACGTTGAAAATCTTCGTTGGTGCACTCATCTTGAAAATGTTAACAACCCTATCACAAAAAAAAGACAATCTGAAGCTCGAAAAAACAGAAGATTTCCTGTTTATTGGAAAGCAGTTGTTTGTGTATTCAAAGATGGCAGCACAAAACAATTCAATTCTATTACAGACGCGGAAAAAGAAGGTTATCAAAGGGCTTCAATTATACATTCTTGCAAAAGAAAAGATATAATTCCGAGAAAATTCAAATGGTATTATTTAGACGATTACCAAAAACTCATATCATCCAGCGATGTCAAAGAACTATCGTAAAATGGCTAATACTACGCCGTCAGCGGTGATGTAAGTTGCAAGATATTGTTGAACTTGTCGTTAAACAATTGCAAAATACCTGTGCCGTCCAAATCGGCAGCGGTCACGGCTACACCGTTGAAATAGGTCAGCGGTCTTGTAATTCCGTTAAGCGTCAAAGTTATCGGAAGTGTGCCAGTAGTACCAGTAGGAATAGCATCCGTGATACGTATGGTCAAATATCCAACAGGAGGTATGCGACGGAAACCAAGCGCAAAATTGACAGCCGTGTCACTTACCGTAGTGTTAAATGTCGGCAAGTAGCTTATGCCTTGAACATTAGTGGTTACGTTTACGCATCCCATATCAAACCTCCCTTCTTAAAACGCGATACCGTTGTTCCAGCCGTTACCGAAGAATCCGCCGTTCCAACCGAAATTATTCATATTCGGTGTTGCATTGTAAACCCCAACTTGTGGGTACTCCACGTTAATAGTCGCGGGTAATTTGCATTTAATGTCGTCAACCTCGCGGGCGATGCCGTTGATTGCGGCGTTCAGCGGGGCGACAGCCTGTTGCACGATACCTGCGGTGAAGTTCTGCGACTCAAGTTTGGCGACCTGTGCCGTGAGAGCGGTGATTTCGCGGTCTTTGCGGCTTGATTCAAGAGCGTCAATCTTGTTGTCAAGCAACTGATAGTTGCGGTTCATCGTGTCAACGAGCAACTGGCTTTGTTTGCAGTCAGACAGTTCCTGCGCGGCTTTGGTGGCTGCGATATTCTGGTTGACTGCGGCAAAACCGTTGTTGATAGCACCCGTCTGTTCCACGGTGCGCAACTGTGACTGGTAGCCTTGTTCGGTGACGAGCAGTTTATTTTCGCAACAGCACTGGGCAAAGGTCGCTGCGAGGTCTTTGTTGCCGCTGCAAATCTGATTGATAATTTGCAACGGAGTTGTTGCGTTCTGAATTGCCATGTTGTTCAAGATTCCGTTGATAGCACCGAACTGTGCGCTGACGGTTGCGAAGTCTTGACCGAGCATATTGCTTACTGTCTGGATAGCTTGACGGCTCTGCTCTCCGTTAGAGCTGATGGCTTGAATAAGCAAATCAGTGTTGTTGTTTGCGGTCGCCTGTGCGCCAAGAGCAGCAGCGGCAGCACCGCCACCGTTCATGCCAAAGCCATTTCCACCAATCCAGTTGCCGAGTGCGCTACCGAGAAAACCGCCGATGCCTGCTCCCCAGAAGTTTCCGCCTCCGAAACCGTTACCCCAGCCACCGTTGTTGCCATAAGCCAACCATGCGGGAACGGAGTTGTTTCCTTCGTTGCCGAAAACATAAGTTTTTGAAGTTTCACTTTCCATATTATTTACTATTAAAAGGTTAAATCGCCCTCTTTCGCCTTCGGGCATTGGCTGTAAGCTTACGGATGCAAAGAAAATACAAAAAACCCGCGACGAAAAATTATCGACGCGGGAAAAATACAAAGTAATGAGATAGAAAAAGTTAAAAGTCTTTCCGAGCGGAAAGTTTGTCAATATAGTCTTTGTCCCAATAGAGGGATGTTATGCCTCTGATTTTTCGACCGTTGCGGATTTCGCCTTTGCGTATTTTGCGGTCAAATTGTCTAACTGACAGACCGAGCAAGTCAGACGCTTCTTTCTTGGTGTAGCCGTACATTTCGCGTGAATCGACCAATTTGAAGTCGCCTTTGATGGGTTGGTCGCAAACACCGCTTTCATACATTTTGAAGCCGAAAGAGAGGTATTTGATGGCGTTTTTCATAAACACCTTAAAACTTGTATTTGAATCTGTCATATATATAAGTGCAAAGTGATGAAACGACAACGGCGATGAATATCGAAAACACAAACTCTTGCAGAGTGGCGAACTTTTTAGAAAACTTGAATATGCTGTCAAGAAAATCAACAAGAGACACCATTATCAAATTAAGATAAAGTATTCTTGACCAAAGAGAAACATACAGCCTTCTGCTGATGAAATAAAGCATCGCAAGAATGTAGATTGAAAAGCCCGCTATCGGGCAAAGATACCAGCAAATCTCTAAATCATAGGTGTCACAAAGAAAACCTATTACCACAACAAGAGACAAGACTATCGGTATTTGTTGCAAAACACGGATAGCCTTTCTCAAGTTGTTCACACGTCTGTTACTTTTTTGACGCACCTCTTTTTCTTCTTTGACGGCTTTTAGTCAGCCCCGTCGTACCAGAAATTTTCTTTGCCATAGCCGTGAAATTTGATTGGTTAAACACTATTGTTGATTATCAGTTTCTTCGGGCAAAGCGTCTGCAATGCCTTTCAGATTTTCCACTAATTCTTCTGCGGATTTCACCGAGCTCTCGAAGTCGTTGTTCGCATCGAAATCCTCTTTCTGCAAGGTTTCCGTACTCTTGTTCATCAACTCTTCGGTGAACTTTTGTATGCTCTCGAAAGCCTTGAACATAAAATCTTCGTTAGAGAAGATGATTGTCGGTGCGAAAAGGATGGCTGACACGAAATCGGCGATGTTCTGAAGGTTCTCTTTCTCCTCGCCTTTCTTGTCCTTGCCGTCGATAAGAACGTCAAGCAGTATTTCAAGCGTGTCGTACAGCGACTTGTAGTCGGGCTTCACGAAAACGTGATAGCCGCCTTTGGTCATATAGTGCATAAAGCCACCAGCTTTGTACAAGCAAAACGATTCGCAGTCAAACTGCTTCTCAACGTCTTTCTCCTCGATGCAGAAGTGCATCGGGGTTACTTTCTCGGTTTTCTCTTTCTTTTTTGTGTTCGCCATAACTATTCAATTCTTGTTTTTTCGTTTTTGTAAATGTCCTCGTAGTACATCTTGATTTGCAGGTCAAGCATCATGTCGGTAAGTTCCTCGTAGGTTTTGTGCTGCAACTCGTCAACGGTCAGCTCGGAGTAGTTTGCGATGAATTTCGCCATCTCGTATGTGCTGTTCTGCGGAAACGCAGCGCTGTAGTTGTACGGAATCACCTCGATGGGTATTGGCGTGCCGACTTTCTTGATGGCGGCGCAATGACCGAAAATCTTCTCGATGTTGTGCGTTTTAGCGCCCGTGCGTTTCAGCACCACCCAAGAGACGGAGGTGTCTATCTTCAGCACTTTGGCGATTGCTCTCACCCACACAGCGCTCTTTTGGAATTTCGGTATGCTTGAGATGCCGACAAAATCAAGCATCTCGCGTGTGTCGTTTTCCGACGGGTTGTACTTGACCTCTATTTCTTCTTCTTTAGGCAAGTCTGCGGGCTTGATTTCTTGAATTGTCTGTTGAGGTTGAGGTTCTTGAACTTGCTTTTCAATTTCTGCCGCTTGTTCTTGCTGCGTCTGCTCAAGCCCGATTTCGGGCAGTTGCTCTACGGTTTCAGCCGTTTGCACCGTTTCGTTGGTGTCAACGAACTGCTCTTGTTTTTCCTCGGCTTTCTTAGTGGTTATCTTTGCGGTGTTGCCGCTTTTGCGTGGTCTTCCCATAGTAGAATGTATTTTAACTTAAAACTTTCGTGATTATCGGCAAGGCTGCGTATTCAACAGCCTGCAACTGGTTAGGTATCTGCGAATCGTACACGTAAGGGCAATGACCAATCAGGTTGTTGAACTTTAGCTCAATCTCGATGTATTTCATGCCCTTGTAGTTGTCTTCTTTGACCTCGACCGCGCTTATGAGCGTCATCACAGCCATCTTGCGGCGAACGTTGTCCCAAAAGACGACTGGCAGTGTGCCGGAGACAAGCCCTATCACGGTGTTCATATCGTCATTGCCATTGGCTATTGACGGGTCTCTTCTTACCACAAGGTCTAAGGTTATGGTTGTCGCCTCTCTCGTGATTACTTCGGGGAAGTCGGCTCTCACCGTATCACTGTCGGCGTATGTCTCTGTGTATATGTTCTTCACTTTTCCGAAATCCTCAAGACCAGTGCATTTTCGGTAAAGCAGCGTTCTGCCAGTCCCGAGAACGTAGTTGTTGATGTCAGTCCAAGTCCAAGAACTGTTTGCGTATTTTCCTATATATACGTGTACGTCTTGTATTTCCACGTGATTTCTATTTTAATTGTTAATCAGTATTTTCGTTTCGACACGGGTCTTAGCCTTCCTATAAACCTTGTCGGCGGGCAGCCCATCTCTTTTCTTCTCTTGAAATTCTCCTCGTTGTATATCGGCTTGAGTATGTGAGAAATCCTCTCTGTCGGTTTGCTCAACTGCGATGCGTAGAACGACAGATAGCAGTAGTTCTTGTCGGTCTTGTATATGTTCGCAGACTGCAATGGCAGGAACATTCCGAGTTCCTGCTTGCAAGTGTATGGGTTCTCGTCCCACAGCAGACGCGCACCTTCGAGGTTGCTCAACGATATTGTGACTAAAAAATCCTGCACAACAATTCAAATTTTCGGTTGCAAAAATAAAAAAAATTATAAAACAACGGCGTTTTGACCTTGAAAATCGACAATGGCGTTGCCATTGCCCTTGATTTCAACGTGCGAGTCCCCCACAACGTAAAGCTTGCAGAGCCGCCACTCCTCTTCAAGGTTGAGAGTGCAGTTGCAGTCTATGAGGCAATATACGGTCGATTTGGCTTTTATCTCGCCGTTAAAGCGGCAATAAAGCTCGGAGGTGTACTTTCCATCATAAACGCAATTGCCGTTCAAATAAGGCGCAAAATCACGGCAAATCTCGTCAGATGTCATGCCCCACCCCTCGTCTATCGCCTTGCACAAAAACTCTATAGACTGGATTTCAAGAGCCGCCTTGAAAATCTCCATCTTGCTCTTGGCGTGCATTATCTTCAAAGAATACTCTTTGCAAGCTGGCGTGTTCGCCTTTGCACGCTCGAAAAAAGACTCTACGCTCTTAATCATTCTCGCCTCCTTCCTTGATACGGTCACCAAAATGATACTTGAAATCGCGTTCAATGCAAACGTTCTCTATCACCGTCACGAACGGAGCCGGTTTCGGATCACCTGCTTTATGATAATACTCGGTTCGCAAGCAACTGTCGGCCTTGTCGCATCCAATTCCTCTGCAATGACAATTATAATAGATGAATTGGTCACGCTCCCGAAGATATCGGTTACTTTTCCTATCCTTGAACATTTCCATCGCCAGCTTTCTGTGCAAAAACCGCTGGTAGCGTGCAGGCTCTTTAAGTAGGCGATTGTAGTCAAAGTCGTATTTATTCAATATGCCTGCATGGAACACAAATGAATCTGTGAGTGCTTCCTGAGCCGATTTTAGCTCATGAACCAAATCGAAATCATCGCCGTACTTGCTAATGATGAGTTCCGTGATGAAGTCAATGTTGCAACCGTGTTTACCGTTCTTTACATTTTTCTGGTCATAAGTAAGGCCTTTCGAAAGCCCGAGCACCCACACAGCAGAATCCCATTTAATCAGATACTTGCCGTATCTTAACCATGAAGACAAATGCTTGCAGGCGTAGAGATGCAAGCCTCCGATTGTATGTTTTGATTCGGTCGCCATATCGCGCATGGCATCCCGGTCTTTTTTGTCGAACTTATGAATAAATATTTCCATTATTTTCAAGCTATATAACAACTTATCGAATAATATCATACATACCTTCTGGTGCTTCGATGGCGAGCCCTTTTTCAAGAAGGCCACGGTAGTCGAAATGGTGGGCGTTCATCCAATCATAGAACTCTGTGGTTTTGTCATAGAACCTCTCTCCGAATGATTCAACCCATTCCAACTCTTCTCTCATATCGTCCCTTTCGTCATCGGTCATACTTGACATAGGGCGGATATAAGGTTTGACTGAAAATTTCTCGTCATCTATTAACCTAATGTAAGTGCTAACTGTGTCATATTTTACATTATCCACAGATTTTATATCTTTGTCTTTTATACAGACTTCTACTTTAATGCCATACGGCAACCTGCAGCAAAGGTCTTTCGTTAAAATGTCTTTATCTTTAGTCGTCATAATTTCCGAATTTATTCATACATACCTTTTGGCGATTCAAGTGCCAATCCCTTTTCTATTAATCCACGGTAGTCGAAGTGGTGTGCGTTGAGCCAATCAAACATTTTGATTTCATCTTTCAATGTAAGCATTTCGTCTATTATAATAGGGCATAAGTTTACACAATGAAATCCTACAAACTCTTTCTGTTCTTCTTCGGTCATGCTTGAAATCGGACGCAAGAATGGCTTAACTTTTTCAATTAAAAATCCGTATTGGAACACATCAACAGTAGGCATTCCTTTATATCCATCCAGTGTCACACCCATTGCAATATCAGAATCCAATCTGTTATCTTCAAGGTCAAGGTATTGAACCTTCACCTTATATGGCAATCTCGCACAAAGGTCTTTCAGTAATAATTGTTTGTCTTCGTTATTCATTGTCGCCTCCTTTCAAAAGCTGTTTATCGTCAAAAATGTTACCAATGACTACAACATCAACCATACTTAAATGGTTATGCAATACGTTGTGCATAAACTTTTCGCCGCATTTAAGTTCAAAACGACATCTTTCTTCTTTATAGACAACAACACTTCTGTATTGTTTCCAAAATTCATCAGGATAAAAAGATACAATATCTCCTTCAAATATCTCTTTGCCGTTTTTGTCAACAAGACCCGTAAATTGACCGACGGTATCTGGAACAACTTGAAACAAATCGTCTGTTTCGTCATCGTAGTGAACGCAAATCTGAGCAAACTTTTCATAATGGTACAGATCGCCGTACACCCACTCGCCGTTGTCGATGCGTTTGCCGCGAAACTTTATAACTCTATTCATTGTTTGCCTCCTCCCCGATGATAAGTTCTTTTGCGTAAGGCAACTCTTCGATGAACTTGCAAAACGCGCCCCAATCCTCTTTCAGCTTGTGGCTCTTGCGCTGTTTGTAGATGGTCGCCAATTGCTCGTAGTTGGTCGAAACGTGAACCGTCAGCTCCGCACCCATCGGGCAGTTGCTGATGATGCGCATATAACAATCGTAAAGAAAATTTGCGCGGTCAACAAACACATCATCATCTAACGTGAAATTGTTGTCATCCTCAAGGTATGAAAGATAGCTGCAATACGCTTCAACTGTTTCGTTCCACTCTTTGATGTGGTAAAAGTATTTTTGAAACATATTGTAATAATGAACAAGGCGGTTCACGATGTTCTTGACCGCTTTCGACACATATTTGTTGCAGCACTTGTCAAAGTCCATCTTCGTGATGCGGTGCATCATAGACGTGCTGCTCACGTATTGAAGAAAATGGTATCTCTGTATCTGCTTCGAGAAATACTGCGGGTATTTCAAGTCGAAAGTCACCAAGATGCCCGTTCTGAAATTCGAGTTCCCCGTTCCTCCTCCGAGTTTCGCCAGCTTCTTGCACCTTTCAAGACCTCTCTCAAACTCTTCTTTCGTGCATTCGGCGGGCTCAAGCCGCATAGCGTTGCCGCTCGCAACCACCGCCCTTTCAAGGTTGTAAACCTCTATGTTTGTAATTTCTACCATAACTATTTGATTTTTATAATGTTTTCTAAAAGTTCAGACTCTTCTACTTCATATCCGCCATCCCAGTCGGTGCATTGTATTTCGATTACCGCTTCACCGCTCAAAATCTTATCTGCAAGAATTTGTCTCATTTTCTCAACAACCTCTTTTGTAAAGTACAAATTCTGCACTTCTTGTTCTGTGCACGCAAGTACCTTAAATCTTTCTTCTTCCTTAGTAAATAGGTTGTCATACTTCTTTGAGAAATCTATGTTTGTATAGACAGTCTTGTTTATAGACAATCCTGGAACAGAAACACTGAACTTAAATACGTGGTTTGCTTCTACTTTTGCCATAACTTTCTATGTTAATTTTTCATTTTTTGGACGCATTATATTTACCATTGCTTAAAAGGCGTATGATAGCGCATAAATGTTGTAAGGGTTATATACGTATATATTACTACGTACAAGGAATAGTTTAATTCTATCTTTAATAGAATCATAGAAATGATAAGTATATTTATCAGTAATAGAAGATAAAAACTTTCCTATTTTCAAAAACCATCTGCTCGCTGGGCTGTACGCTTCTTTGTATCTGCGCTTGAATTTCCTTACAATTCCGCTTTCTTCGCACCTTTTGACAATTTCAATAACGTAGCTTCTTGATGTGTTGAGCCTCTTTGCAATGGTTGAGTATGAAACGCCGTTGTCGCGGAATCGCTCGATGTCGAAATTCAGTCTCTTTGCTCTGCTTTGGGTGTGTTTGAGTTCGTCAAAGTCTTTCGGGTCTTGGAGTCTGCGTTTCAGCTCCCAAATATACCCTATCGCCCTCATCGGTGCGGAGACCACGTGTTCTGCAATTTTGCGACCAATGGTTTTGATACTGTCGCCTCGCTTGTACTCTATCTTGAAATTACGTGTCTTTGAGTTGCTTCTAATCTTTGAAAAGTAAAGCGTGCCATCAATGATTCTGCAAAGGTCGAATGTCTGCAACACGTAGATGTATCCTTCGATAGTACGTGTGTTAAGACGAACGCCAGAAACACGCTCGTAGGCATTCCGCAGTTTGCAAGGGTTGTAGTTTTCGATTTTTGCGCAACTGTTGTTTCTCAAAATGAAAAGAAACGCCACCGAATCGCAAAGTTTGATGCAGGAGATGTCTTTGTTGTTCTTGAATACGTGTTCGCGGTCTTGACCCCAAGACTGGGCAAGGCGTTTGGACAAATTGAATGTGATGGTTTGCGGCTGATTTAAACAACGAACGGCAGTCACCCCGTCCGAGTTTCCCCGAACAAAAGGCGTTCTGCCGTTATCGTTAATATTTGCTGTCGCAGTCATCATATTCACATTCACTTTACTTAATATGTTGTCCTCTTTCTGCAAAAGCAGTTAAAAGCAAAGCGGCAGCATTAGACGGCTGCGACCAAACAATATTCGTTCAAAGAGCGCACTGCTTTCAGCAGAAAGAGAACGCTGCAAAAATACAAATTATTTCGTTCGCTCGGCACGAAAAGTGAAAAAAATTTTTTTGTTGTGTGTAATTATCTGACTATTAGAGAGAAAAAATTTTTTTTGAAAAAAACCATTTTTTTGTCGAACATATTGATAAAATTGTTATCTTTGCCGCAGATTTGAATACCAATTAAGATTTATGAGTAATACACTGATTTTCAACAAGAAGAATTTGATTAGAGCTCTTTCGTTCGGCGCGAGCTGCGCGGGTGTCAACAAGATGCTGCACATCACCGACTATATACATATATATGTAGAGGGCGGCGAAACAAAAGTGAAGATAGAGAGCAACAGCGCGAGCATCGCCGCAAAGACGTTTGTAGAGGCTGAACAGCCCGCATTTGATAAAATAGACGTGTGCGTTCCGGCTGACGGCTTGCAGAAGATTCTCGCCACGCTGACCGACTACAACGTCACGCTTGATTTCAAAGATTCTTTCTTTGAGGTGGTTTACGGCAGCGGCAAGGCTAAATTCCCGTTTGTTTCGTCAGACGAGTTTCCCACGAACTTCAACTCCGAGAAAGAGAACATGCTCAACAAGTGCGTGATGCCGTCGCAGACGCTCAAGTACATCATCAACTCCACGAAAAACTTTGTCGGCAGCGATGAGTTGAGACCGACGATGATGGCGGTTTGCCTCACGTTCTTGGAAGACGGCTTGGAGTATTGCGCCACCGATGCCCACAAGATGATTTGCGAGAAAATAAAGACCGAAGGAGTTGTCGGCGCAGGAACGCAGCTTCTGATACCGAAGACGACAAACCGCGCACTTGTTGGTCTTGTCGGAGACGGCGAACTTCCTCTTGAAATAAGGACATACGACAAGTTCGCGTCTTTCAAGGTCGGCGAGAACGAGGTGTGCTTCACGCTGCAAGAGGGGAAATACCCGAACTACCGCAGCGTGATACCGTCAAGCACAGTTGAGCATTTCAGTGTCGTCAAAGACGAGATTTTGGCAACCACAAAGAGAATGGAAAACCTCGCGAGCGCGTCTACGAAGACCGTTGTGCTTGAATGCTCTCAAAGCGAAATCAACATTCACGCAGAAGACGCGGATTTCGGCACGGGCGGCAACGAGAAGATAAACGTGAAAAGCTACCAAGGCGAGAACGGCGATGTGCAAATAGGTTTCAACGCTTATTTTCTCAACATGTGCCTTTCTGAAATCACGAGCCACGATGTGGTAATCAACATCAACTCTTCGAACAAGGCTGCCACGCTCACTGACGCGAACAGACCCGACAAGACACTGCTTATCATGCCCGTGATGATTAACGGATAATAATTACGACAAGCGCGGCGGAAAAATTCCGTATTATATTTTTTTTCATATTTTTTTGTATTTATAACATTTATCACCGCCGCGCTTTTTTTCAAATAATCAAATCATTAGAAAATGTATAACAACAAGATAACAGATTACCAAAAAAACATCAGAGAGCGCGACAAGAAAATCGTTGCACGCTACGAGGCTTTGGTTGCCGAAGGGTATATGAAGACTATCGCCATGCGCACCGTTGCCGAGGAATACGGCTTCTACAGCACCGCCGGCATCAACAGAATCATCAAGAAATACAAAAGAGACAATGCCGAGTAACTATCGATACGTGTGCAAGCCGTCTGTCAGCGGAAGCTACAAAGTGACCGTCAGACCGTACAGCGAACAAGAGGTGATTCACGAGCGTCTTGTGCTTGTCGCCGAAATGTGCATAATGAACCAGATTGCCGAGGATTTCGCCATACGTCTGACCAACATACCGTTTGTGATGGGGCATTACAAGATGTATGCTAAAAACATGCAGTACCGTTTCAACGATGTGAAAAGAAAGATAAACCGCAAAGTGCCTTAACAAAAGCATACAGGCGCATTTCAACAAAAGCGTGTGCGAGATTGTAGACGGTCTTGAAGACCACACCAAATGGGTCGAGAACCTAATGAAAGGTGAATTGATAAACAACGTCAAGTACGAGTTTGTCGATTGCGTTTTCTGTGTCGGTTTTCTCGGCGGTCTTGTCGATATTCTGAACACGATTCACAGAAAGATGTACGGCAAATGGTGCGAAGAGTACGATTCGGTAAAAGAAAGTTTGTGCTATATTGACGACTACGTGTCTTCGCAGCTGCTCAACGGCGAGAAAAAGCCAAAACTCAACGGCATCAGCGAAGCTTTGACAAAGTTCTTCACGCTGATACACGAAGAAAGCGTGAAATTTGTGGAAAAGTCAAAACAAGAAAGGAAGATGTTATGTTCAAAAGAGACGATTACGGCTTGAAACAAGCCAAAAGAGAGCAAGCGTACATGCTTATAGTCTCCGTTGACGGGAAAATAGCGGGTTATTACAAATACTCGACAGATGTACGAATCTTTGACACGAGGCATTTCGCTTCTTTGCAAAAACGGATGCTGATGATGAACATCAACGAGTACGAATGGATGACAGACGAAACACGAGAGACAAAAATCACGACAGCTGCTGATTTGTACGACAAGATACAATGGACAAGCAAAGGTTTCAAAATAGACGGAGAAAACGTGCCGATAAACTAACGGAACGCGCCAGCCACAAAGAGGCGCAAGATGTAAAATTTGTCATGATACTATCGCACGCCGGAGCGGATAAGTCCGGCAAACATACGGTGACAACAGAGACGGTCACACCGCAAAAAAGACGCAGCGTTCTTTAACCCAAAATTAAACAATAAAAACAAGCAGCCGTGAGCAATCATATCCACGAGCATTTTCACGGCTGCACACGGTGGTGAGGCTTGCGACGGAGCAAGATGTAACAATAGGACGCGGTTCGACCCCGCACACCACCGCAAAGGTTCTCGACAACCGAAATTCGGCAAAACCAAGGCTCGCCAAAACTCTGGACTGCCTTACAAACAAGAAGGCTCAAACGACACGTGCGATAGGGTGCTAAACGGATAGTCACCATGAACGGCGCAGACGGCAGAAATGCCGTTGAACTCGGAACGTAGGACATTAGTCGGTTCGACTCCGACCGCACGTGCAAAAACACAAAAGCAAAAAAGCAAATGGAGAATTTACTTGAATGGCAAAAAATGATTAGAAAAAACAACAGAAGAAGATGGAACGAACCGAAAAAGATAGAAAAAGACGTTTCGGGTCTTACATACGCCAAGCGCAAAGGCGTGACGTGCGTCTATGTTGACACCGAAACGGGCGAAATCATGCAGTTCGGCACGAGCAAGTCGCTTGCAAACAACTCTATATTGTGGGAAGGAATGTTCCCGACACGCAAGATGCAGGCGATTTACACAAAAGATTATGAAAAATTTATAGAAGAGTTAATTTTCAAACAAAAAAACAACAAGTCATGAGCAGAAGCAGAAGTTTAAGAAGATTTCAGAAAAGGCACATTTCAGATGCACTCGGTCTTGAAACGGTCATAAACCCGCACAAAAGACAACAGCCGAGAAAAGGTTACCACTTGCAAGAAATACCGATTTTCGTTGACGAAAACGGAGACGTGGTGAAAAACCAGTTCAAAGCATACAAGGTGCTTGATGTTTGGAAACACGCTGACCGTCACCAATATGTTGGCAGCAAATTCATTTTTCACGAAAAATAATCGAAGCGATGAAAATACGATACAGAAGAATCAAGAACAGCGACGGCAGCGTTGTTGACAAAATCGAAAGACTGCCTCAAGGCGATTGGATAGACCTGCGCACCCGTGAAAGAATCAGTGTTTTGAGCGGCGAATACCACGAGATAACGCTTGGCATTGCAATGGAGCTGCCCGCAGGGTTCGAGGCTGTTGTTTTGCCGAGAAGCAGCACATATAGAAAATACGGAATGCTGCTCGCCAACGGTCAAGGGGTAATTGACGAAAGCTATAGAGCAGACACAGACGAATGGCATTTTCTCGCCGTTTGCCAAAAAGCCGTAGAGATACCATCTAACACCCGTATCTGCCAATTCAGAATACAACCCAACCAGTTCGCGACACCATGGCAGAAAATCAAATGGTTGTTCACGCGCAAAATCGAGTTTATAGAGGTTGACTGTCTTGGCAACGTGGCACGAGGCGGTCTTGGTTCAACTGGTAGTAACTAAAACAATAATTATGGGAAGGATTGTTTCAAAGCAGCCAAACGGATTGTATTGTGTTTTTAGCACAATCGTTGACAATTTCACAATCTGCGACTTGACAGAGGAGGAATATATTGAATATCGAGTAGAAAAAGCAAAAGAGGAGGCAATGGAAGACGCAAAGCGTGTTCTGAAAAAACATTTGCAACCTTTTGAATCTGTGATAAATAATTTTAATCCTTCAAGCAATGAAGATTTACAAGATTTTATAAAACTTTTGAAACTTGTTGGTTGCGCCGATGACAAAATAAAAGAATTTGAAGAAAAAAAAATAAAACGGCTTGAAGAATATGACAAAGAGTGATTTAGACACCGCAATTACGATGGTTTACGGCAACCTCGGTCACATCAAGGACGTGACGAATGTGACTATTGACGATTTCAAAGACGAGATTGTCTGCACGGTTTCGGGTCACACATCCCACAATTCGGCGAAGACACCGATGCTTGCCCAGATGACACTCACCTTTGACAAACAAGAGGGTTGCTGGCGAATTTCGTAAACAAAAACATCAAAATTATGAAAGAGAAGGATTTTGTTGATAAAATTTTCTGTTGTGACGTAGTACAAGGTCTTAAAGAACTTCCCGACAATTCTGTTGATTGCTGCGTGACATCTCCGCCTTATTACAACGTTAGAGACTATGGTGTTGACGGTCAAATCGGGCTCGAACAAACACCTGCTGAATATGTTGAACGAATAACACAAGTGTTTTCAGAAGTTTTTAGAGTGCTTAAACCAACAGGTACGCTCTGGTTGAATATTGGAGACACATACAATGGCACAAAACTTGGAAACACAAACGCAAAATTCAAACAAGTAAATTCAAAAGATTTTAACAAAAAGCAATGGTGCGGGGCAAAAAACAAAGATTTGCTTGGTATTCCGTGGATGGTTGCTTTTGCGCTTCGTGACAAAGTTGGTTTTTATCTTCGTAACGACATTATTTGGGAAAAACCGAATTGTATGCCAGAATCGGTAACAGACCGATGCACAAGGGCGCACGAGTACATTTTTTTGATGTCTAAATCGCAAAAGTATTATTTTGACTACGAGTCCATAAGCGAGCCTTGTTCTGACCAAAAAAGAACAAATTTTCAGAGTGGAAGTCGCAGCAATGGTAAAAACAAAGACAGAAACGATAACGATTTAGGAGAACGCATCAAAACGTGGCAACCTCGCACTAAAACTTGCAATATGACGGTCAACCACCGCATACCCATGCACATAAATAGAGAGCTTGGCATACCCGACAAAGAATATACGGTAAGAAACAAGCGAACTGTTTGGCACGTGAACAGTTGCCCCGACCCGTGCGCCCATTTTGCCGTTTACCCCGAAAAACTGATAGAACCTTGCATTCTCGCTGGTTGCCCGAAAGACGGCGTTGTTTTAGACCCGTTTATGGGCAGCGGTACAACTGCAAAAGTTGCACAAAGGTTTGACCGCCATTATGTCGGTTTTGAAATCAACCCCGAATATGTAGAGATTGCAAAAAAGAAACTTTCGGCTGTTCAGAAAGAACTGTTTGTGTAAAAGCCAATCAAATTCTTGCGAAAAAACGAAGAGAATCGGGCTGGTTTGCCATAACAGAATTTGCCATAAATTTTTCAACCGTCTGATTCTCTTTTTGTTATGAAAGAAAATTTATTTTTATAAAAATGTTCAGCGTATTGGTATTTTTTGTATCTTTGTCACATCAAATTAAAACAAACAGTTATGAAAGAAATGAAATTTGAAATCCCCGCTGGATATGAGGTTGACAAAATCGAAACGCAAGACGGCCACATAGTGGTCACGTTCAAGGAAAAAGAGCGGGAACTGCCGAAATCTTGGGAGGAGTTCTGCGAAATGAACCCGATAAAAGACGGAGAGTGTTATATTGGAATTTCCTCAAATATCGTTGAAATTGACGAGCCTCTTGATAAAAGGCAACCTGAAGAAGACTGCAACATACTCCCCGACTACGCCACCGCAGAGGCCGTCCTAGCGCTGTGCCAGCTCATCCAGCTGCGCAACTGCTATAACGGCGACTGGGTGCCGGATTGGAACAAAAATGAAACAAAAGTTGTGATTGATTTCTGCCGTGATGGAGATTTAAGAACTTTTTACGCGCAAGGTGAGGTTTCATTACTTGCTTTCAAAGACAAAGAAACTGCTGAAGAGTTCCTGCGCTACTTCCGCGACCTCATCGAAAAATTGAAACCGCTGTACGGCATCAAGGAAGGAGGCGAGGAATGTTAAAAGAGACAAAAGACAGTTATGAAGGTATGCTTGAAAGCGCAATTTCTTGGTTCGAGGACATCGCAGAGATGTGTGCAAAACTCACAAGCGGCAATGTCTCGCATCAAGGCGCATCTATAAGAGGTAAAGCGATAAGAGCGGCAGAATATATAAAGAAAAGAATGAAAGGAGGTTTCTGATGGCAAAGAAAAAGCAAGAAAGCAAACACGTCTATCAGCTTGAATTAACCGAGCGACAGGCAAGGATATTGTCTTATGCATGTGACCAGTTCTCACGCCTTATCTGTGGGCAAGACTGGTCTTACCAAGAACTCTTTGAGGCTGCTTGGGAGAAACGCTGCAAAGAAGCCACCGGAAATATGATGGACAAAGAGTTTGAAGGCGGTTGGTATGAGATGAGAGCCGACGCGGAAGATATTTGCAAGCAGGCAAAGAAAAGATTTTGGGGTTGCGAATCAAACGCCATGTATGGAGTCAATTATGACGACACGGCAGATATTCTTTTCAGTATGCATCAAGTTTTAAGGCATCAATTATGGATTGACCGTCCAGAAGACCAAAAGTCACATATTACAGTTGATTCTAACGAAGCAATGCAGTATGGCAGCGAACCTTTGGCAAAAATCAAAAAAATCAAATAGTTATGCGTGAAATTAAATTTCGAGGAAAAAGCATAAAAGACGGCGAATTTGAATACGGAAGTTTACTAACTTATCAAAGAAGCATAGATATTGAAGGAGACGACCGCGTTTTTTCCGCAATAAGTTACGAAGGACTTGAACCAATAGAAGTTGAGCCAAATACCGTTGGACAGTTTACGGGTCTGTACGACAAGAACGGCAAGGAAATTTACGAAGGAGACATCGTTAAGGTGGATTCATTATGGTGCGAAAAAAAATGCACTATGATAGTATCGTGGATGGAAGATATGGGAAGATGGTTTATGTATTACACAAAAAACCACGGGTATCTTTATCCGCAAGATTTAGAAGAAATTGAAGTAATTGGAAACATTCATGAAAAAAAACAAGAAGATGAACAGTGATTTCGCATATTGTAAAGGTAAAATATTTCAGCAAGGAGTACTTGAAATGAAAGATTGCCCGAAAAGAAACACCTGTAAACGATACTTGCCGGTATTGCACGACGTTCATTTTACAGTACCGTCTATACCGCCAAAAAACGATTATCTTTGTTGGGTGCAAGCACACGAATGCGAGAAAAGAGATTACATTTTATATTTGAAATACAATGAAAAAAGTGAATAAAGACCCGTTCAGCAACGGTACGGAATATATGATGTTTGAAGACGCTTGCTGCTGCAAGTGCGTAAAGGCAAGTATGCCAAAAGGTGATTATACCTATACGAATTGCGACGAAAACAATATGCCGAACCGTTGCTCAATCCAACGCGATATTTTCACGCGAATGCACTCTTATGAACCTATCAAAGAGCTCACAATCCAAATCTGTCACGATTTCATTATGAAAGGCACACTTTGTCCGTATATGCAGACCGAACGTAAAAAGTACACAAAGAGAGACAAGAACCAATTAAATTTAGAGTTATGAGCGAATATCACGTAAGGACAGACAAGAAAACAGGAATGCTTTCAACTCAAGTAAAGTCTATGCTTGAATCTCTCGGTTATGAGTTGCAAAAGCGCGGTTCGTTTTACTACATTGACCTCTGCCCGTGGAGCCATGAACGAATAGCAAGAGAACTAAACTGCTGCGTTACATCAGATTGGTGCGTTGAACCACATACATTAACAATTGAAAATTTAGATTTATGAAAGACCAGACATTTTACATTATTGAACTTGACGGAGTGCTGCAACCCACGCACTACGACACCTATGACGAAGCCTACAAAGGCATAATCGCCGCTTTCAAAGAAAATCCAGAAACCAAGTGCGGCGGCATCGCCAAATGCACCTACAAAGACCTAAACGTGACAATAAAAAACAAAAAGTAAACGATATGAGTAGAAGGTTTTATGTCATAATGTGTATATTCACGAGCTGCGTTATGCTTGCGTGCTTGATAAAATCTTTTATTGAAAAAGAATATTTTTTAGTTTTTTGCAATACGTTGTGGATTGTGGTAAACATTCAAGCCTTTGCAATATACAACAGAGCGGAAACAATCAAGAATTTCATAGAAGAAAGGTTAGATGAACATGAAAAAAGAAACAATGAAAGTGAGAATTAAAGACACAGACGAAATTGTCGAGGTGCGCAAAGTCGGCACAAACACCTACCTTGACGAAACAAACAAGGAAATCTACAATAGCGAAGATTTCGACATTATCGAAGACACAAACAACGGCGGCAATATGCCCTTTGGCGTTGTGCCGCCCGAAGAGTTCTTCAAAGGTCTAAAAGAGGTCATCGGCACACGTGAAAAGCAGATGAAAGACGAATACGCGAAGATGATACTCTCTTACGAGATGTCGCTGACAATAGAGGTGGTCAAGAAAAGACCTTTCATGTCGCCCGAGAGAGTGTACAAGAAGGTGTCGCAAATCGTCAAAAACACCCTTAAAAGACTTGATTAGGATATGAACACGCAAGAACCGCTGCCGAGCATAAAAGAGGTCAATATCGCGGCTTTCCGGCTTGAAGAAAAGTACATGGCAGAAGAGAGAAGAAAAGCCGAAGACCTCAACGACAAGAAAGCCGCGTGGATGTCGGTGGCTCTCGAAAAAGGTTTGCAGAACCTCAATTCACGCGACAGAAAGTTTGCCGAACAGTACCTAAAAGAGAATGTTCACTACTCTCTGCACTTCATGTTCAAGCCGTGGCTTGGTCAATTTATTGAACAGCAAAGAGTTAGATACGGGCTTAAATAAGCGAAAAAATATTTTTATAAAAGTGTTGAACGTATAGAAATATTTTGTATCTTTGCGGTCGAAAAAGGTAATTTAAGTTCATCGGTCGGGCGGTGGTGTCAACCGTCTCTTCACCGCCTCAACCCGACCGATTGATTTTCAAAAAAAAAACAAAGAGACGGACAACAAAAAGAGACGGAATTATGGACAAACAAGACAAAGCGTTCAGAGAGGCTTGCAAGCATTTCTTTGATGACAACTGGGACAAGCCGCTCGAAAAAGAGAAAAAGAAACGCAAAACAGAGAAATTCGACTTCACAAAGGCTCTTGTCGAAATCGGAGTCAACGAAGAGGTTGCAAACGACTGGATGACTGTCCGCAAACAGAAGAAAGCTGCCAACACACGCACGGCGTTCAATATGCTGCTCGGTCAGCTCTCGAAAATCAGAGAGAAATACAAGATTACCAACAACGACATCATCATGGTCTGCGTGGCTCGTGATTGGCGCGGCTGCGCGGCTTCGTGGTTTGACAACATCAACTTCGCAGACTACGGCATAGATACCGCTGTACAAAACAACAATTTACCGAATATCAACCAAAACATACCGAATTATGGAAGAACAAGACATCAAGAGGCTTTTGTCAGAACTTTCACTGAGGAAGACCAACAGAACCAAGTCTTTTAAGCCCAAGTACGATTCGCCCGCCATAGCCACGGAAGAACTTTCCTACGCCGTGCAAGTCGAGGTGGAGACACTCGGTCACAAAATCATAGTTGACGAAGACCTTATGAAACGCTTGTCGGAGATTGGCAGATGGCTTGCAGACCCCGACGACACGGGCTTGCTTCTCTACGGCAATGTCGGGAGCGGCAAAACGACGGTTATGGACGCTATCTCTAACTTATTTTCTACCAAAAACATACAGCACAAAGGCGTGAACATCGGATTCAAACGGCTTGAAAGCGTGGAACTGTACCAGATGTACAAGTTCAAGTACTCCGAGTTCGACGAAATCAAGAAATGCCCGCTGCTCGCCATCGACGACTTCGGCATTGAGCCCGTCTATATCAACGTCTTCGGCACGGACATCTCGCCCATCAGCGAACTGCTCTACCACCGCTACCAGAACCGCCTGACCACAATCATCACCACCAACCTCGCCGTTGACGAGATACGCAAACGCTACGGCGACCGCATTGCCGACAGATTCAACGAGATGATGCACCCAGTGTTGTTTGCCAACGGGTCATATCGACAACTCAACAAAAAGAACCAGCAAAACCAGCAGCAATGAGAGAAAAACAACCAAAAATCGCAATGGAAGCTATCAGAGAGCAGATAGAGAAAACAGACGGTGTTGAATGCAGATTGAAACCGATGTTCAAACCTCAAGTGCTGATACAGCTTTATGACAAATACAAAACAGAAATTGATATTTACGAATATGCGTCGCCAATATTCAATGTTTTCACAGGGGGTGAATCTATAAGCACGGTAATTTTTCATTTGTCTGTGTTGCCAAAAGAACTTAAACCTCTTATGATAGACAGAATGATGTGCAACGCTGTTATCGTCACTCCTTGGTACAGTCACACGATTTTAGGCGCGATGGCAGAAGTTAGAGAGGCAAAATTGTTGATTTATGTTGAAAACCACGATGCGGAAAAATTGATTATAAAACACATAAAGCAATGAATAAACGTATCAAAGCAAAAAGAAAAACACGTCTGACAGACAACGAGGTCAGAGAGGTGGCGAAAATGCAGCAAGAGATTGACGCGATGTACTATATGCTGTTCCACCTCGCGGCTTTCGCAAGAGGTGACGGAGATGGCTACGCGCTGCTTGCTTCATCAGACGATGCCGTAAACCACAGCGTCAGAACACTTTACAATTTCATCAAAGAACACAGAGAAACCAAAAACGAGTAAAAATGAAAGAAATCAAGGTACAATTAAAGCACGCACAGATAGATGCGCCGCTCGAATGCACGATGAAGTTGAACGACGAGTTTTTCTTTGTCGATAACTACCATTTTGCGCCAATCATCATACACGAAGAAAGATACATTCCTGTAGAGATGAAATACTACAATTTGATGTGCGGATTTTTGCGAACACATCACAAAGAATGGCAAGAGTACATCAAAAAAGCGAAATTCGACCCTACAAACAACAAGGTTTACGACCTAATCAGAGCAAACAACGTGAGAGAATGGCAAAATAAAGAATCAAAAACTAAATGATATGTTACTTAAAATAACAACAGACGCAACGTGCGTTCCAAAAAAAACAGCGTTAAAACTTGAAACGTACGGCTTTGACGTTGTATATAAGAAAGACGAATACCGACACAAGAGATATTTTGTCAATATAGACAATATTGAGCAAATTATCAACATCAGAAATATTCTTCAATGCGGTATAGAAATTATTGACACCGTTGGAGAAGGGAAAAACATACTGAACATCGAAAGAACAGACTTGTATTAGAAAATGAGTGAAAGAATCAGAGAGGAAAAGAAATGACAATTTTCATAAAAATTAAAACCAATCGTATTTAATAATTTTGTATCTTTGCGGCATGATTAAAGCGTACAAATATAGGCTATACCCGACAGCGGAGCAAACGACTTTCTTTGAGAAATCGTTTGGCTGCTGCCGATATGTCTATAATTGGGCGTTGCAGAGAAGAATTGAAACATACCAAAACAGCGGCGAAAGACTAAGTTATGTGTCTATCGCAAAAGAACTCACAAGCCTCAAAAAACAAGAGGAGACAGAATGGCTGTCCGAGGTTTCAACACAATCTCTGCAATCGTCAATACGCAATATGGATGCCGCGTTTACCCGCTTTTTCAGAGAAAAGAAAGGTTTCCCGAAATTCAAGTCAAAGAAAAGAAACAAAAGCTCGTTTCAGTTTGTTCAACAAGTGTATGTTGATTTTGAAAGCAAACGCATTCAAATGCCAAAAGTAGGCAAAGTGAAGTTTGCCTGCGATAGAACATTTGTTGGCAAAATCGGCACGTGTACCGTGTCTAAATCACCGACTAACAAATACTATATATCCATAACCGTTGATGACGGCGAACCAATGCCAGAGAAGCCGATGATTGAATTTAACACGTCGGTTGGTATTGATGTCGGCATCAAGGATTTTGCCGTTATTTCAAACGGCCAAGTGTTCGATAATCCTAAATTTCTTGAAAAATCGGAAAAGCGTCTAAAAGTGCTGCAAAGACGGCTTGCGAAAAAGAAGAAAGGCAGCAAACGCAGAGAACGCGCAAAACTTGCAGTCGCAAAACAGCATGAGCGCATAAGAAACAAGCGTACCAATTTTATTCACCAAGTAACATCGAAGATTGTGCGTGAGAACCAAACCATAGTCGTAGAGGACTTGAATGTGGACGGTATGCTTAAAAACCATTGCCTTGCCAAAAGCATAAGTTCTGTTGCGTGGTATGAATTTTTCAGACAGTTGCAGTATAAATGCGATTGGTACGGAAAAAACCTTGTGCGCATTGGGCGTTTCGAGCCGAGTTCAAAGATGTGTTTATGTGGCAATGTTTACAAGGATTTGAAACTGTCACAACGAAGATGGGTGTGCCCGTCTTGCGGTCGCGACAATGACAGGGACTTACTTGCCGCAGTGAACATTCTACGATTCGGCTTGCAGGAACAGAATTTAATAAACAACAATAAATCACCCTACGTGGTAGGGGTAGAGGACGCGGAGTGGTCGGCACTGGCCGACACGTTGAAACGTCAATCTATTTAATCTTAAAAAATAGAAATCACGTGACGAAAAGTACACAAAAATACGGTTTGCCATATATGGGCAGCAAATCGACCATCGCGGAATGGGTCATAAGCCATCTTCCGAAAGCGGACACGCTTGTCGATGCTTTTGCGGGCGGTTGCGCACTAACGCACGCGGCAATGCTGTCACGTAAGTTCAAACGCATAATAGCAAACGACATCACAGACGCGCCGAAACTGTTCATTGACGCTTGCAACGGCTTATACAAAGACGAGAAACGGTGGGTTTCACGCGAATATTTTGAAGCAAACAAAGACAACGACCCGTTTGTCCGTCTGATTTGGTCTTTCGGCAACAACCAGAGATACTACATCTACGCGAAAGACATCGAAGAGCGCAAACACGCCATCCACAACGCCGTACACGACCGAAAAACGGCTCAACTGTCGGCAATAGGGCTGATAGACCAAGAAGACGCAGAACCTATTGAAAAACGGCTTGAAAGCATTGACGACACGATGCAAAGATACCAGCTTGTCAAGCGCACCATCATCAAACACTCGAAAAACATAGACGCACGGTGCGAGACACTTGAGCGCACCGCGAGGCTGCAACACTTGGAGCGCACCGAGAGGCTGCAACACTTGGAAATCACACAAAAAGACTATAGAGATGTCGAGATACCGAAAGGAAATACAATCATATTGGCGGATATTCCTTACCGCAAAACAGCCAAATACCTCAACGACTTTGACCACGAGGCATTCTACGAATGGGCGTTGGCGCAGAAACACCCAGTGTTCGTCTGCGAGTACGACATGCCGACACCGCCGTTCACGCTTATAGACCAAACATTAAAAAACAGCCAACTTTCGGCGACCACAACAAAAAAAGCGACCGAAAAGCTGTTTGCTTGCAATTTAACCGACAAAACAGAAGGTCAGATGAAACTTTTTTAGAAAAACACAGATTATGGAAGAGGTAAAAACAACAAAAAGAACACCAGAGGCAATAAGAATGTACAACGACATCAGCGAGGATTTTCACGTGATTGATGTCATTGTTGACAAACTTTCTGTTTTGCGTGAGATTTCAAGCACCTATGGCAAAGACACGACTTTGAAAGCGGCAATCGAAACACTTGAAGACCAGCAGTTGAGAATAACCAACGGAATATTCACCAAATTATCCAATAAACGATGAACGAAATCGCCACTTTAGCCACCATCGCGGCACTGTTCGCGCTGATAGTGAAGAAAAACAACAAGAAATCTTAACAAAATTGCAAAATTATGAAAATCGAACAAGAAATTTATCTTAAAGAAGAAGGTTTTAGTCCAGAAAAGTGTACCGCATCGCTTGAATCGCCCGTATCATCAAAATTTGTGTCTGTAAGGATAAACGGTGAAAGACACGAATATTTCAACCTGCGCAAAACATCGCTTAATGAAATCGTGGATATAATGCTTTTGCGCACCACGTCGGAAAAAGTGCTTGAAGAGCTGAAAGAAATTGTGAAAAAACTTGAAAAAGACACACAAGACAAAGAACTGCTCGACAAACTCAAAAACCCGCCGCAATTCTCACCTTTTGACAGCGACTTGTTCACCGAAAAGATTGCAGAAACAGCAAACAAGACCGCGAAAGTCAGCCACGACCTCGAAATGAAGAGGATAAAAGCCAAACTCATCGCCGACATCTGCACAGAACTCGTCAAAACGCCAATCCGACACGAAGACGTGCCGCAAATAGCGCGCGAAATAGCAGACAAAGCATTGCAAAACCTCTAAAAACCCAGAAATTATGAAAGAAAACACCACAATATTCGTCGTCATGACCGGCGACACCCCGGAAGCCGCATTCTCGTCAGAAGAACTCGCGGATATGTTTGTCGCCACCCACGAAAGAGACTACCACACATATATACAACCCCTCGAACTCGACAAAGCCGACAGATACTTCGACCCCGAACAACACAGGAGACACAAAGAAGACTTTGACGAAATCCAAAAAGCCGTACTGCGAAAAATAAACAACGAAGAAAAAAGCGCGGAGAACACACGGCAAGAAGCAGACAAAGTTACGCCGATAACATCTTACGGCGAATACAAACAAGTGCGCGTGACGTGGGTCGATTCAATTACGGGCGACTGTGCTTGGCAGCTGACAGAAGGCTTTGAGGACTTTCCGCCCGTGACGGCTGTGACGCTCGGATTCGTGGTCGCGGAAGACGATAACCACATCACGATAGCACAAAGCCTCGCATCTCCACCTCAACAGGTCTGCAACACCATGTCGATACCGAAATGCTCAATAATAAAAACAGAACAGTTATGACAAAAGAAGAAATCGAACAAAAAGCATTGGATTTATATCCAATAAAACGAGAATACACGTCTTTTGGTTTGGAAGAAGATGTAAACCGCGAAAAAAGAAACGTTTTTATATTTGGTTTTACAAAAGGCTTGACCGCCAATTGGATTAGCACAAAAGAACGACTGCCAGAACCGACAGCGGTTTCAAGAAAAACTTATCTTTGTAGAGACGACAAAGGCTATTACTATGTAATGGCAAGAAATGTTGACGGCTGGTCTTGCCCAAGCCGCTGGTGCGCAGAAAATGTGATAACTCACTGGATGGAAATTCCCGATTTAGAATAAAACAACAAAAATCAATAGCAATGAAAGAGATTATCAAACAAGGAAACCCCAAAAAGTACATACACACTTGCACCGAATGCGGCTGCGTGTTTACCTACGAACCCAGCGACTTGTCTGGCTTTCGCATTGTCGATTGCCCATGTTGCAAAGCAAAACAATCAACAGCAAAAGACACTTTGTATGAAAAACACAGCGAACAACAAACATCAAGACATACTTCGTGCGAAAACGCAGGCGTAAGCCAAATCGCCAAAATGCAACGGAAAATAGACACCTTCAAAGCCGCACTGCTGCATATAAGCGAGAGAATCACACACGGCAACAAATGCAACATGGTCGTTTTGGAACCAATTGACGAAACAGACCGCGCGTTCATCAACAAAATCATTGAGTTTATCGACGAACATCAAGAAAAATGTTGAAAAGTATCGACACAAACGGCAAAAGCTACGTAATTGTGGCTGAATACAGAAAATACGAAGACCTCGCGACGGCTATCGACATTCTTTTTTCTTATTGCAAACTGACAACAAGGGGAGAAATCTTTGACCAAAACGGGAAAATGACGAAATTCGCCGTCAAAAAGGTGAATTTCAAGCATTGCCTGATATACGAGGCGTAAAAAAACGAATGACTATGAAGATTGCAACACTTACGATAATCGCGCTCGCTTGGGTGCTCGTTTCGGGTCTGTACTACGCCTTTTTCAAAGACGACTACATAGACAGAATTTCAACAGTCAGAATGCTCAAGGAGTTTGGAAAGAAGCCGGACTTCGAGGATATTGCCTATTTTGTCCTCGTACCGATCGGCTTTGTGTTTTTTACGCTGCTTTTCGCAACAATGTTCGCCGGAACACTTATAAATTGTTGACAGTATGCAAAAGTTCGGAATACCCTACATGGGGTCAAAATCGACAATAGCGGAGTGGGTAATCAGCCACCTGCCGCCAGCCGACAACCTCGTTGACCTCTGCGCTGGCGTGAACACAATGTTCCTGTGTATGCTCGTAAAGTCTGTCAAATACATCGCCGCCTCTTACCGATGGTACTTCGGATTAGACAAAGACAAATCAAAACAGAAAGAACTTTAACCTCTACCAACAAAGACCCTTACTCATCAAGGGTCTTTTTTTTTAACCATAACAACAACTACTGAATGACCTTTGAAACGGGAAAATTATAAAAAAGGTACTGAATAAGTTTTAACTCGTGAAAAACCAATGTCGTAATAACTACTGAATAGGTTGAAAACTGAAAAATCCTGCGGGGTGACGGTCGGTCGCTGGTCGGTGGTCGCTGGGGTGGGTCCCCACCCCGTGTCATCATTGCAAAATTGTAGAATCTTACATGGTGCAAAAATACGCTTTTTTGCGCCGGAAACGCGGCAAAAATAAACTATCATATTAAAACCTATATAAATATACATTTGCCGCAAAAAACGCGCCAAAAAACGGCTGTTTGAAAAAAGTATATTGATTTTCAACACGTTACAAAATATTATTAAAATTTTGCTTTTTGATAGCTTTTTGTTAACTGTTTTGCGTGGTGCAAAAAAAAACGGCAAAGATATAAACCTTTGCCGTCCTGCTGGTTTTTTTTGTCGCTGCTGTTACGCCGTCTGTTTTTGCTCTTTGTAAATTTTTGTTGCAACTTCGTAACTAACATTAAGCGCGGCGGCGATTGCTGCTATTTTTTCGCTGTCTGTTCCTGCTGCAATTTTTTCACCTACTTTTTTTGTGGCTCTCTCTTTTGCTGCTGCTTCTCTTGCGGCTTTTGCGGCGGCTGCGGCTCTCTCT
>Ga0310691_10000416_pt1 | contig 82799 bp, 71 predicted proteins | sample 176DNAGHGlowgp2_FD_203887 | JGI IMG/M metagenome (GOLD analysis project Ga0310691, IMG submission 203887) | Sheep rumen microbial communities from Palmerston North, Manawatu-Wanganui, New Zealand - 1766 DNA GHGlow gp2 (v2) (version 2) | ecosystem: Host-associated > Mammals > Digestive system >...
TTGAGAGACTATTGGAATCGTGGTCTGATGAGTCAGGCAGTGGGACAAGTGTGTGAGATTGCAATTAAGGAACTTGGTCTCAATCGAATTACGGCAAATGTCTTTCATCCCAATATAGCATCTCAGCATATTTTACAAAAGAATGGTTTTAAACAAGAAGGTGTCATGCGCAAGGGTGTGATTAAAGAAGGTATCTTTTACGATATACTCATATATGGTTTATTGAAGTAAATTCCAATTTAGCAAAATACAAAAGCGTTGCAGCGTTGCAGTGTTGCAGTTACAAAAACGCTCTTGCCTAATCCTCAAGAGAGTTCAATATTATATTATATATATATATAATTAATAATATTGGCATATTCCCAGAAGGGGGAAAGGGAATTTTGGAACTGCAACACTGCAACACTGCAACGCATCATGTCCCGAAATGTTAAAAACGGAGATGCACAAAAGAGCGAAAATGTGCAAAAACAAAGGGCTGAGAGTGTGCAAAACCGCCTCTGTAACTGCTTGGTAATTAGCGCGTTGCAGAGGCATTGCTTTTAATAGATAAAAGCATTACTTTTATGGTATAAAAGCATTACTTTTAGAGCTAAAAGCATTACTTTTACAGATGGGGGTGATGGTCTTAGTCGTACGGAAATCTTGAAATGTTAAAATCTTTTGTGTGAAAAACATGGTTAAGATGTTTTGAAGAAAGAAAAATATTTCGTACCTTTGTAGGCAGTTATTGAATCTAACGACTAACATTAAACAAAAATACGTATTTAGAAAGACAATGAAAAAGAAATTGACGAAAGTATTGGTTCTCGGTTCTGGAGCACTGAAGATAGGTCAGGCTGGTGAGTTTGACTACTCAGGTTCACAGGCATTGAAGGCTCTGCGTGAGGAGGGTATCAGCTCAGTATTGGTAAACCCTAACATTGCAACGATACAGACCTCAGAGGGTATAGCCGACAAGGTTTACTTTCAGCCTGTAACCCCTCATTTTGTGACTGAGATTATCAAGAAGGAACGCCCAGACGGCATATTGCTTGCCTTTGGCGGACAGACAGCACTCAACTGTGGTACGGAACTCTATCAGAAGGGCGTACTCAAGGAGTATGGGGTAGAGGTGCTCGGCACATCGGTTGAGGCTATTATGTACACTGAGGACCGTGACCTTTTCGTCAAGAAACTGGATGAGATACAGCTCAAGACCCCTGTGAGCCACGCCGTGGAGTCAATGGACGACGCGCTGAAGGCTGCACGCGAGATAGGCTATCCTATCATGATACGTTCAGCATACGCTCTGGGCGGTCTGGGTTCAGGTATATGCCCTGACGAGAAGCGTTTCGTGGAACTGGCTGAGAGTGCCTTCACCTTTGCACCTCAGATACTCGTGGAAGAGTCGCTGAAGGGCTGGAAGGAGATAGAGTTTGAGTGCATTCGCGATGCCAACGACCACTGCTTCACCGTTGCGTCAATGGAGAATTTCGACCCTCTGGGCATCCACACTGGTGAGTCAATCGTGGTGGCTCCTACCTGCTCGCTGACTGAGGAACAGGTGAAGATGCTGCAGGAGATAACCATCAAGTGCGTTCGTCACCTCAACATCGTGGGTGAGTGTAACATACAGTTTGCATTCAACGCCGAGACCAACGACTATCGCATCATCGAGATCAATGCCCGTCTGTCACGTTCTTCAGCTCTGGCTTCTAAGGCAACAGGTTATCCTCTCGCCTTCGTAGCAGCTAAGATAGCACTGGGCTACACTCTCGACCAGATAGGTGAGATGGGCACCACATCATCAGCTTACGTGGCTCCAAGCCTTGACTACATGATATGTAAGATACCTCGCTGGGACCTCACCAAGTTTGCTGGTGTGTCTCGTCTTATCGGCTCTTCAATGAAGTCTGTGGGCGAGATTATGTCTATAGGCCGTTCATTCGAGGAGATGATACAGAAGGGTCTGCGCATGATAGGTCAGGGTATGCACGGATTCGTGGGCAACGAGCACGTTCACTTCGACAATGTGGAGGAGGAACTCGCCAACCCAACCGACCTGCGTATCTTTGCTATAGCACAGGCTTTGGAAGAGGGCTACAGCGTGGAGCGCATCGAGGAGCTCACAAAGATAGATGTGTGGTTCCTGGAGCGCCTGAAGCATATCGTTGACCTCAAGCTGGAACTGAAGAAGTACAACTCTCTCGAGGAACTGCCAGACGCTCTGCTGCTTGAGGCTAAGCAGTGCGGATTCAGTGACTTCCAGATTGGTCGCTTCGTGCTCAAACCAAAGAGTGGCAATATGGAGAAGGAGAACCTTGCAGTACGTCAGGCTCGTAAGGCAAAGGGCATTCTGCCATCAGTGAAGCGCATCCCAACAGTGGCTTCTGAGCACCCTGAACTGACCAACTACCTCTACTTCACCTATACCCATACACCTGCATTTGCTGAGCCTGACGGCAAGCCATACACACCAGGCTATGACATAAACTACTACAAGAATGAAAAGTCTGTAATCGTCTTGGGTTCAGGTGCTTATCGTATCGGTTCAAGTGTAGAGTTTGACTGGTGTTCTGTGAACGCTATCAACACAGCTCGCAAGCTGGGCTACAAGTCAATCATGATAAACTACAACCCTGAGACCGTGTCAACAGACTACGATATGTGTGACCGCCTCTACTTCGACGAACTGTCATTGGAGCGCGTGCTCGACGTGATAGAGTTGGAGCAGCCTCGCGGTGTCATCGTGTCAGTGGGTGGACAGATACCTAACAACCTCGCCATGAAGCTTTATCGTCAGGGAGTGCCTGTATTGGGTACCTCACCTGTAGATATCGACCGCGCTGAGAATCGTGACAAGTTCTCGGCTATGCTCGACAAGCTGGGCATAGACCAGCCTGCATGGAGAGCCCTCACATCGTTTGACGACATCAAGAGCTTCGTTGAGGAGGTAGGTTTCCCTGTATTGGTTCGTCCTTCTTACGTGCTCTCAGGTGCTGCGATGAACGTTTGCTACGACTATGACGAGCTGCATCGCTTCCTCGAGATGGCAACAGAGGTGAGCAAGGAGTTCCCTGTGGTGGTTTCTCAGTTTATGCAGGATACTAAGGAGATAGAGTTTGACGCTGTAGCCGACAAGGGCGAGGTAGTGGAGTATGCCATCTCAGAGCATGTGGAGTATGCAGGAGTGCACTCAGGCGATGCTACGATGATATTCCCTGCCCAGCACATCTATTTCTCTACCGTAAGACAGATAAAGAAGGTATCGCAGAAGATTGCTAAGGAGCTGAACATCTCAGGTCCGTTCAACATACAGTTCCTGGCTAAGAACCGCGAGCTGAAGGTGATAGAGTGTAACCTGAGAGCTTCACGTTCGTTCCCATTCGTCAGCAAGATACTCAAGCGCAACTTCATCGAGACAGCTACCAAGATAATGCTCGATGCACACTACGAGCGTCCAAGCAAGTTTGAGTTTGACATTGACCGCATAGGTGTCAAGGCAAGCCAGTTCTCATTCGCCCGTCTGCAGAATGCCGACCCAGTATTGGGCGTTGATATGTCTTCAACAGGTGAGGTAGGCTGTCTGGGCGACGACCTCAACGAGGCACTGCTCAATGCCCTCATCGCTACGGGCTATCGTCTGCCTAAGCAGAGCGTGCTGATTTCTTCAGGTGCTGCCAAGGGTAAGGTGAGCCTGCTTGAGCCAGCCAGCCAACTGGTGAAGAAGGGCTACAAGGTGTATGCCACCCACGGCACGGCAAAGTTCCTGCAGGAGAACGGTGTCAACGCCACTGAGGTGTCATGGCCTGACGAGGAAGGCGAGAACAAGGTGATGGATATGATAGCCGACCATAAGTTCGACCTCATCATCAACGTGCCTAAGAACCACAGTAAGCGTGAGCTGACCAACGGCTATCGCATACGTCGTGGCGCCATAGACCACAACATTCCGCTGATGACCAATGTGCGTCTTGCCAAGGCGTTCATCGAGGCATTCTGTGCTCTTAAGGAAGAGGATATCAAGATTAAGAGCTGGCAGGAGTATAATTCGTAAACCAAAATAGTAATAACAAAACCTCAAATCAAAACATGGAAGAGAAAGACTTAAAGCAACTCCAGGCTAAAGGTATCAGCGTGGAGAAGTTTGAACAGCAGCTGGGTGAGTTTAAGACAGGATTCCCATTCCTCAAGCTCGAAGGCTCGGCAACTATCGGCGCAGGTATCGTGGCTCCTACAGCCGACGAAGTGAAGCAGTATGTAAAGGTGTGGAACGACTACAAGGCTCAGGGCAAGAAGATTGTGAAGTTCGTGCCTGCATCAGGTGCTGCAAGCCGTATGTTTAAGGATATGTTCGCATTCGTGGATGCTGACTACAGCGTGCCTACAACCGACTTCGAGAAGAAGTATTTTGACAATATCGAGAAGTTTGCCTTCTACGACGCTCTCGACGCTCTGCTCAAGGCTCAGAAGGGCAAGGGCATCAAGGAACTCATAGCTGAGGGCGACTATAAGTCTGTTGCCAAGGGTATGCTCTCTAAGGATGGTCTGAACTACGGACAGTTGCCAAAGGGCATGCTCCTGTTCCACAGCTATCCAGAAGGTGCTCGCACCCCAATGGAGGAGCATCTGGTGGAGGGTGCTATGTATGCAGCATCTAATGGTGAGGCTAACGTGCACTTCACAGTGTCACATGAGCACCTCGACTTCTTCAAGGCTAAGGTGGCTGAGAAGGTTGACGGATATGCTAAGAAGTTTGGTGTGAAGTATGACATCTCTTTCTCTGAGCAGAAGCCTTCAACCGATACCGTAGCTGCTAACCCTGACGGCACACCGTTCCGCAACGAGGACGGCTCTCTGCTGTTCCGTCCAGGTGGTCACGGAGCTCTTATCGAGAACCTCAACGAGATAGCTGCTGACGTTATCTTCGTAAAGAATATCGACAATGTGGTGCCAGACCGCTTGAAGCCTGAGACAGTAGAGTGGAAGCAGGTTATCGCTGGTGTGCTCGTAACACTGCAGAAGAAGGCGTTTGAGTATCTCGAACTGCTCGATTCTGGCAAGTATGACCACGAAAAACTTGTTGAGATAGCTCGCTTTGTAAAGCATGAGCTCTGCTGCGTGAAGAAAGACCTGAAAGACTTGGAGGATACCGACCTCGCTATCTACCTCAAGAAGAAGCTGAACCGTCCAATGCGTGTGGCTGGTATGGTGAAGAACGTAGGTGAGCCTGGTGGTGGTCCGTTCCTTGCTTACAATCAGGATGGCACTTACTCTCTGCAGATTCTCGAGTCAAGCCAGATAGACAAGAATAACGAGCAGTACATGAAGTACTTCAAGGAGGGCACACACTTCAACCCTGTTGACCTTGTTTGTGCTGTGAAGGATTACAAGGGCAACGCTTTCAACCTGCCTGACTATGTTGATCGCACCACAGGCTTCATCTCAAGCAAGTCTAAGAATGGTAAGGAACTGCTGGCTCTCGAGTTGCCTGGTCTCTGGAATGGTGCCATGTCTGACTGGAACACCATCTTCGTAGAAGTTCCACTCGGCACATTCAACCCAGTAAAGACTGTAAACGATTTGCTTCGTGAGCAGCACCAGTAATTCTTATTACAAGGGTTTTTACAAGTATGAAAAAGTAAAAGAACAGATAGGAAGGAGCAGGAAGCAGTTGGCAACCTGCTCCTTTTTCGTGTAAAAAGACTAACTGAAATTGCAATAACAAATTAAATGCACAACCAAATAATATTATGAAATCGATTTTTACTTTTACAGCTTCTGCATTGCTCCTTGCATCATGCCAACAGATAGACCTTGGCGATAAAATCAGCTCTGTAGTAGCTCAGGACGATACCTACAGCGTACTGGTAACCTCTAAGTCTGGTGACTCTAACGTGGACATCCCATCACCCTTAACCATCTATGCCGTCAATGCCGACGGACTGGTGGAGAAAAGGGCAAGTGTGACAGAGGAGGGTGCTACATCAGTAAATCTCTCTTTAGTGTCTGGCGACTACACCTTCTATGCCATAGCAGGAGCAGATGCTGGCAATGATGATGTGCCAGAAAATAATATGGTGACAGCAGAAAACGGATACTTCACAAAGCCCGTAATGCGTTGCACAAAGAATGCTACGGTGGATGATGAGACAGAACTGCCTCTGACACTCTCCTATGCTGTCGCTGCTGTTGATCTTACATTAAATAATATATCTTCAGATGTCAAGGCTGTGAGTGTTAAACTTGGCGCATTGAGAGAGTCTATGAACCTGGCAGGAGAGTATGCAGGCACCACCACAGCCACACTCGACCTTACGAAGCAGAGTGACGGCACTACGTGGAAGTCGGCTGTTGCGTATGTGTTCCCAAGTGTCAGTGCTCCTACTACGCTTACCATAACCCAAACCATGACTGATGATACCAAGCAGTCATATACAGCCTCTTATAATGCCAAACTCCTTGCTGGCACTCCTTATCATTTCTCTGGTACAGGCGCGAATGTCACTAACCGCGAACTGACTGTGACCGTTACATCTGAGGGTTGGGGTGATGCTATTGATGAAGAACTCGTCCTGACTCCAATAGGCAGTGGTGATGGTACAGGGGCAATAGATACTGATGGAGAGACTTTCCTTGTTAGCGCAATGCCTACAGAGTCTGGAATCGTATTCGAAGGTCATGTGCTTGCCTATCTTGAAGGAGATAAGGGATTGCTCTATGCTAAGCAAGATTGTGCCCAAGACCAGATAGCCGAATACTCGGAAGGCGATATTACAGGCTGGAGCGTTCCTACGTTGGAGCAGTATAATAACATAAAGACTCAAGCAGGATTGACTAAGATTGCTAGCGCTATAGATACAGCAAACAATGCAAAGAAGACTGCGGATAAGTATCCATTTAGCGATTACTTCTATTATAATGACTCACAATTGGCGTTTAAGTGGAGCTCATCATTCGGGTCAAATACAGTTCAAATAGAAGGTAATGAAGCTAAATGCCACCTCCGTCTTGTTAAGGAAGTAACATTCAAATTAAAAGATTAATGCTTTTACCACATTATTATACTGGGAAGATTGAGGCTGGCTGCGACGAGGCGGGTAGGGGATGCCTTGCTGGTCCTGTGTACGCAGCCGCCGTAATCTTGCCTGATGACTATCATAACGATGTGCTGAATGACTCAAAGCAGTTGACGGAGAAGGCTCGCTATCAGCTGCGAGAGGAGATAGAGCGCGATGCCATAGCGTGGGCTGTGGGAGTGTGTACGGCTCAGGAGATAGACAAGATAAACATCCTCCATGCATCCTATCTCGCTATGCATAGGGCGATAGATCAACTGAAGGTGAAACCAGAGGCACTGATAATAGATGGCAACCGTTTCGACCCCTATTATCCCTCTGTTGATCATAGCACCATTGACTGCTATGAGAACATGCCCTTGCTCTATGACTGCCAACCCCTGCCTCACACCACGATAGTGAAGGGCGATGGCAAATACCTCGCCATAGCAGCGGCAAGCATTCTCGCCAAGACTTATCGTGATGATTTCATGAACAACCTCGCTGCTGAGTATCCTCAGTATGACTGGCTATCCAATAAAGGTTACCCCACACCTAAGCACCGTGAGGCAATAAAAAAGTACGGCATTACGCCGTACCATAGAGTAACTTTTCGTTTTTAGTAAACTGAATCAAAATTCTTCCTCTATCTGATTCAGCATTTTGAAGGTTGCCTTGATAGCAGCCTCCGTCTGGTCTGCATCCAGAGCACGAGTGCGTAGTATTCTGCCGTCCTTCATGCGCCATGTTATCTGCGTCTGCACTAAGGCGTCCGTCCTACCACCTGGTGGGATGGTCACGGCATAGTTCTCAAGCATAGGGAAGGTGCGTCCAAGCGTTTCCTTGTAGATGTGGCGCAGAGCTTTCATGAATGCATCATACTGTCCGTCGCCCGTGGCATCAGCCTCGTAGCGTTTGCCGTCGATAGAAATCTTTATTGCAGCATGAGGCTTCAGTCCGTAAGAGAGGCTCACCATGTAAGCCTTCAGCCTTACTCGGTCCTCTGGCGCAGAGTGCTTCAGCACATCGGCAACGATATATGGCAGGTCTTCCTGAGTCACTATCGCCTTCCTGTCGCCCAACTCCGTAATACGTTTTGTTACCTTCTTGGTCTGCTCAGGTGTAAGGTCAAGCCCTAACTCCTGCAGGTTCATCTCGATGTTAGCCTTGCCCGAGTTCTTACCCAGCGCATACTCACGTTTTCTGCCAAACCTCTCAGGCACCAGGTCGTTGCAATACAGCTGGTGCTTGTTGTCGCCGTCGGCATGCACCCCAGCCACTTGAGTAAACACGTTGTCACCCACGATAGGCTGGTTAGGAGCCACAGCTATGCCTGAATAACCTTCCACCACGTGACTCACCTCGTTGAGCATGTTCTCTTCGATGCTCGTCTCTATGTGCAACTGGTCTTTCAATACAGCCTGCACACTCGCCAGCGGAGCATTGCCACAACGCTCGCCCAGTCCGTTCACCGTCACGTGCAGTCCCTTCGCTCCGTATGTCACGGCGCTGAGGCTGTTGCCCACGGCAAGGTCATAGTCGTTATGAGCGTGGAAGTCGAAGTGTAGGGTGGGGAAGCGGCTTGTCATCTCCTTAAAGAACTTTGCCGTCTCCTTAGGTGTCAGCACACCAAGGGTGTCTGGTAGCATAAACCTTTTCACGCCACAGTCCTTCAGCGCGTCCACCATGTGGTACACATACTCGGCATTATCGCGCATTCCGTTGCTCCAGTCCTCCAGGTATATGTTTACCATGAGTCCCTTCTCCTGTGCCAGTTTTATGTTTGCCTTGACATCGGCTATATGCTCGTCAGGTGTCTTCTTCAACTGGTGTGTGCAGTGTTTCTCAGAACCCTTGGTGAGCAAGTTTATCACCTTGCCTCCGCAGTCTGCTATCCAGTCGATAGACGCTCCGTTGTCCACAAATCCCAGCACCTCTACGCTGTCGAGCCTACCCAGCTGGTTAGCATAGCGGCATATCATCGTCACGGCTTCTTTCTCGCCGTCCGATACTCGTGCCGAAGCCACCTCTATGCGGTCCACCTTCACGTCTCTGAGCAGCATACGTGCTATGCTCAGTTTCTCGTGGGGCAGAAAACTCACGCCGTTGGTCTGCTCTCCATCGCGGAGAGTGGAGTCCATTATCTCTATTTTCATAGGGTTGTTTGTCATTATTTCTTTTCCCAGGCAACTATTTTGTCTTGGTTCTTCAAGAGGAAGTCGATGTCGTCGAGGGCGTTCTCAAGACAGTATTTCTTGTAGCCGTTGATTTCAAACTTCTCCTGTCTGCCAGTAGCCTCGTTTGTTACGGTCTGGTTAGGCACGTCAACAGTCACGATGGTCTTAGGGTCTTTCTCTATTGAAGCAAAGAGTTCGGCCTGAAACTCAGGTGTCACTATTACTGGGAGCACGAAGCAGTTGAGCAGATTGTTGCGGTGGATGTCAGCAAAACTTGAGCTGATAACCACTCTTACTCCGTAGCCTGCTATAGCCCATGCAGCATGTTCGCGTGATGAGCCTGAACCCCAGTTTTTGCCGCCCACGATTATCTGGTGCACACCCTCGTGAGGAGGCTCAGAAAAGTCTGGCTGGTTCATTACGAAGTCTGCTACTGGTTTGCCGTCAGCATCATAGCGCAGGTCGTGCATGAAGGCATCGCCAAAGAACTTTGGGTCTCTGGTGGTAGAAGCCAGATAGCGAGCTGGTATGATGAGGTCGGTGTTACAGTTGTCAATGTTTATTGGCAGACATGTTGACTTTATTATGTTGAATTTTTCTTTCATGATTCATATTTTTTTGAAAATATTCATACGATACGTCACCTATGGTGACTACGAAACGGGCTTCCAGCCCTACGATACGTCGCTGGCGCGACTACGATAACCTTTTTTTTATTCAGTAGCAGGGAATCCTGCGTATCGTAACGAAGTGTATCGTAACGAAGTGTATCGTAGCGAAGCGTATCGTTTTATTAAACAAACTTCCTTGGGTCTGTTATCTTACCTGTGATAGCTGATGCTGCAACGGTGAGTGGTGAGGCAAGGACGGTGCGAGCACCAGGTCCCTGACGACCTACGAAGTTGCGGTTTGAGGTTGAGATTGACAGTTTGCCTGCTGGCACCTTGTCTGGGTTCATGGCAAGACAGCTTGAGCATGATGGCAGACGCAGTTCAAAGCCTGCTTCCTCGAGTATCTTGTCTATGCCCTCGTCTATAATCTGCTGGCGAACGAGCCATGAGCCTGGCACGAGCCATGCCACTACAGAGTCAGCCTTTTTCTTGCCCTTCACGATAGAAGCGAAAGCGCGGAAATCCTCGATACGTCCGTTGGTGCAGGCGCCAAGGAAACAGTAGTCCACAGGTGTGCCCTCCAACTTCTGTCCTGGCTCAAATTGCATATAGCTGAGCTGTGCCTCCAGCTGTGCTTTCTCCTCAGCGCTAACTGAGTCGTATGTAGGCACTGTGCCGTCGATGGCTATGCCAGCGCCAGGGTTGGTGCCGTAAGTGATGCGAGGAGCTATGTCCTCAGCGTGGTATGTTACCTCTTTGTCGAATACGGCATTGTCGTCGCTCTTGAGGGTCTTCCAGTATTCCACTGCCTTGTCCCACTCAGCACCCTTAGGAGTGTATTCGCGTCCCTTGAGGTAAGCGAAGGTGGTCTCATCTGGAGCTATGATGCCTGCTCTTGAACCCATCTCGATAGAGAGGTTAGAGAGCGTCAGTCTGCCTTCCATAGACATATTGCGTATGGTGCTGCCAGCATACTCCACCACATAGCCCGTAGCGCCTGATGTGGTCATCTGTGCCATGATGTAGAGTGCCACGTCCTTAGCCGTTACGCCTGGCTTGAGCTCGCCCTCGATGTTTATGCGCATAGACTTTGGCTTTGACTGCAGAATGGTCTCTGATGCAAGCACCTGAGCTACCTCTGAAGTACCTATGCCCATAGCCAGAGCACCTACCGCACCGTGTGTAGAGGTGTGAGAGTCACCACAAACGATGGTCATGCCTGGCAGCGAGAGTCCCTTCTCAGGACCTACTACGTGGATGATACCATTGTCCTTGGTGCCCATAGCGAAGTGCTTAATGCCAAACTCGGCGCAGTTCTTTGCCAGGGTCTCCACCTGCTTCCTGCCTACAGGGTCGTCGATGCGCTCCTGCTGGTCTGAAGGGGTGTTGTGGTCAGGCATAGCCACTACATGGTCGGGTCTGAACACCTTGATGCCCTTGTCGCGCAGGGTGTCGAAAGCCTGCGGACTTGTTACCTCATGTGCATAGAGGCGGTCTATGTAAAGTTGGGTGGGACCGTCCTCCACGTTCTGTACTACGTGGGCGTCCCAGATTTTGTCAAATAATGTATTCATATTAATTGTATTGAGGAGTTATAGGGGAGTTAAAGGGAGTTAAGAGGAGTTATAGGGGACATTACGATCAGTTGATGATTGAGGTCTCTTGTATAGTCTTTAACTCCTTAGCGAGCAAAGCGAACGGGACTCCACGAAGTGCCTGAGCACCTACTGGAGCGCAAGAACTCCTTTTAACTCCTTTAACTTCTTGAAATTTATATCTTGGCAACCTTAAACTTGTTTATACAGTCGATGTAAGCCTCCAGTGTGGCAGTCACTATGTCGGTATTTGAGCCGAAACCGTAGTATATCACGCCCTCGTGCTCCACCTGCACATGCACCTTACACAGGTCGTCTGAACCCTTGTTGATTGCCTGAATGGTGAGTTCCTTGAGTTCCATCTGGCGGTGGATAATCTGCTTCAGCGCCTTGATAGAGGCATCCACAGGACCGTTACCCGTAGCAGCAGCCTCAAATACCTCGTTGGCTATCTTTAGTTTGATGGCTGCGATAGGTGTTACACCCTTACCCGATGTTACCTGTAGCGACTCCATCTTTACGAGGTTCTCCTTGGATGATGTTACGCCTGCAAGAACGAGCAGGTCTTCGTCGCCCAACTGCTTCTTCTTGTCAGCCATCTCGAGGAACTTCTGGTACATCTTGTCGAGGTGCTCCTGGTCCTTCATCTCTATGCCAAGGATGTGCAGACGGTGCTTCAGAGCTGCACGACCAGAGCGTGCTGTCAGTACGATAGCGTTATCGTCTATGCCCACCTCCTTAGGGTCCATAATCTCGTAAGTAGAGGCGTTCTTCAGCACACCGTCCTGGTGTATGCCTGATGAGTGAGCAAAGGCATTCTTACCCACAATAGCCTTGTTTGGCTGCACTGGCATGTTCATCAGCGTGCTCACCATGCGGCTCGTAGGCCATATCTTCTGCGTGTTGATATTGGTCTCAATGCCCAGGTCGGGGTGGGTCTTGAATATCATGGTCACCTCCTCGAGCGATGTGTTGCCTGCACGCTCGCCAATGCCGTTGATGGTCACCTCCACCTGTCGTGCGCCGTTCAGCACACCTGCTACGGTGTTGGCTGTCGCCATACCCAGGTCGTTGTGGCAGTGGGTAGAGAGGATAGACTTACCAGCAGCGAAGGCATCTACGTGCTCGTAGAGATACTTAATCTTCTCGCCATACTCGTAAGGAGTACGGAAACCCGTTGTGTCAGGTATGTTACATACCGTAGCACCAGCCTTCGTTACAGCCTCTATCACGCGAGCAAGATACTCGTTGTCTGTTCTGCCTGCATCCTCAGCATAGAACTCTACGTCCTCCACATACTTCTTGGCATATTTCACAGCAGCTACGGCACGCTCTATTATCTCCTCAGGCGTGCTGTTAAACTTATACTTGATGTGCGTAGGACTGGTGCCTATGCCCGTGTGTATGCGCTTATGCTTAGCGTATTGTAGTGCCTCGGCAGCACAGTCTATGTCCTTCTCCACGGCACGTGTAAGGGCACAGATTGTTGGCCATGTAACGGCCTTTGATATTTCAATCACTGAGTTGAAGTCGCCAGGAGAACTGATAGGGAAACCAGCCTCGATCACGTCAACTCCCAACTGTTCCAGCTGCTTAGCCACCTGAATCTTCTCAACCGTATTCAGTTGGCATCCTGGAACCTGCTCACCATCTCTCAGGGTGGTGTCAAAGATGAATAATCTGTCTGCCATAATTGTATTATAAATCGTTTAGAATCATTTATTAAGGTGCAAATTTACTATTTTTCCGCGAGATTAGCAAATAAATTAGGTTTTTTTAGGTAAACTATGAACTGTGAACTATGAACTGTGAACTATCTTCTCGTGTTCATCAGCAAATTCAAACATCTGCTTGTCGCCACCTGAGTCGCCGTAGGCATAGAGGTAGTAGTCCTTGCGCTCGGGCTCTCGCTCCAGCAGACGGTTCACCTTCTCCTGTCCGTGACAGTTTTTGCCCTCATAGCGACCAGTCAGTCTTCCGTCCTCGCCCACAGCCAGTCGGGTGCAGAGCACGTTCTTCACACCTAAGGTCTCGGCTATCGGCTTCACCCATTCCTCCACGCTCGCGCTGATGATATACACCTCATGACCCTCGCTCATGTGCTTCTTCAGGGTGGCGCAGGTCTTGGGGTTCAGTATCTCTTGCCCCCTCTTCGCAAACTCACTTCCCAGACGCTCGAAGTCCTCATGCCTCATACCCTTAAAGAAGTATCTCAGCAGTATCTCCTTACACCTGTTATTGTCTATCACCCCCATAGCCATCAGCACCATCGCAGGTGCCAAGAGCATCAGTCCCCAGTAGGTCCTCACCCTTCCGTGAGCAAACAGCAGAAACTCCAACAGCGAGTCCTTCGTTGTCAGAGTACCGTCAAAATCAAATGCCGCTATGTATCTCTTTTGGTTCAAAGGTTCAAAGGGTTTAATAGTTCAAAAGGTTTTCGTTTTCGTAGGCGCTTGCGCCGTATCGTAGCCCTTTAGGGCGTATCGTAGTGGCGAAGCCACGTATCGTTCCCGTTCCCGTTTACAGCCTCACTCCGTAGAAAGCCCTCACCAGCCATCTTACATTCTTTAAAGACAGGCTGTTGTCGTCGCCCACATTAGTGAAGTTAAACACCATTGACATACCCATGAAACTCCTCTTGAAGTTTCTCACCACCGCTCCTCTGCTGGTTATTATCACCTCAGGGAAGTGGTAGTGGAGTGGGGCATCCTTTTCGTCCATAGAAGCCGATGTCTTGCTATACACTATAAACGTAGGCAGGGCCGAGATGTGCAGCAGCCATTTCTCTGATGGCACGCAGTTGTAGCCGTAGCCAGCACCTATGCCTATATTGTTCTGTCGCATGTTCAGCGAGTGTCCGTCAGCCTCCGCGTTGCCCCATTGTCCCTGATATGAGGCAGCCAACAGCAGACTGCCAGCCGACCTGCGCTGGATGAACGTCTGGCTGAAGGCAGCAGGGTATGAGAAACGGCGATGGTTGAAGGCATAATAGAGGTTCACATTCAGGGTCTTCACCTGCATGTTCTCTGTAGGCAGGTCCTTCTCGCCCTCTCCCTCTTTGTCTATCCATCCGCTGAAGTTCTTCGCATTCTGGTAGCTCACCTCGCTACCAGTATGTAGAAGAATAATCTCTTCACCTTTCCTTTTTCAGCCCTTATATACTAATAAGGTGCAAAATTACTGCTTTTTCCTTAATTTAGCAAATAATTCCCCCGTTTTCTCGCTCCTGTCTTCAGCCCTCGTCCTTGAGCCACCCTTCTTTAGCCCCTCATCTTCAGCCACCGTTCTCAAGGCATCAGCCTTGCGCTCTTTCCTTTCTTTATTTAGCCACTGTTTTCAAGGCATCAGCCTTGAGCTCCCATCACCCTCTCATCACCACCTGTGTCTCGCTGTTAACACCACACACCGTCTCAGCCAGCCTGTTCAGGTAATGAAACCGCTCATAGTCGCTCCCAAACTCAGGCATATCCTCAGCCCAAGGAGCAAGGATAAGCAGCGTCCCCGAAGAGCACGCCTCAAAACGGCTCCGCTCTGGCTTCCACAGCGCCCCGATAGGCTCCACCTGCAGGTGTATCAGTCGCAACCTCTGTTCCAAGGCGATGTTCTTTATCCGCTTCTCACATTCAGAAATACCAGGCGTCACCAACACATCGCCGCTCTCAGCAGCCGAGACGAGCCTCTTTCGTTCAGCCTCCCAGTAGTCCGTTTCCTCAGTAGGCGCCCCATTCGTGCGCCTGTGAAAAAACACCTGATGCTTCTCAGGCTGGCGCAATAATAGCATATTACCGAAAGCACTATAGCGCACCCCGTTTATCAATATGCACATCGCCCGTTGAAACAGTCGGGGGTACTCGCGTCTTATCATCAGTCGGCGAGGGTTATCCCTCAGATAGCACTTCCAGTTCTCCAACTGCCCATCACGCATCAGTATGTGGTCGTTATAGTTAGGCTCAAAAAGCGGAGCGCATTTCTCTGATGCTGATGCATCAGAAACAGTGGCACACAATTTCCACCAAGCCCTGCTTACGCCTCCCTTGAAAGCGCCCAACACTATGCCCAGATGCTTTCCCTCGGGCAGAGGCTCGTTTATGCGTACTATCATGTGCAGATGGTCGGGCATAAGGCACATCTGCCACACCTCCACCATAGGGTAGTAATGATGTATCTTAGGTATCTCCCTCTCCAATACTATCTTCCCCAGTTCCGAGGGCTCCAGTCGCGGAGCATCCCCACCAGCCTTGGTAGTACCCACCAGTTCACCAAACACAGCCTGTCTGCCAGCCACCACCATCGTCACCTCATACGTTCCAGGTCTGGCATAGTCATGTCCATGCATTCTGTATGTCTGGTTGTTTACCCTCGTTTCGCTACTCATGCTATGCAAAGGTACAAAAAACTTTTCATATCATACTATCCATACAGAAAAAAAACTCCTCTCGTCATTGCTAAACCTCCGTCTGCAAAGGCAGTCCTTCTATCTGCAAAAGGGCTGCCTCTGCATCTAAAAGCATTACTTCTATCTCTAAAAGCAATGCTTTTACCAAAAGAAAGAAAAAATTTCTAATTTCTAATTTTTCAATTTCTAATTTCACGAAAAACGTGAAGTTTTCGTGAATAACATCCTAACCTCACTCATGCCCCTCTCAGCCTAGTGTTTATGCGCCTTCCCGATAGTGACCTCTTTTCGAGAGAGGTCACTATATAGGTCACTATACAGGTCACTATACAGGTCACTACAATCTGAATTTCAGCTTAATTACTAATTCCTAATTCCTAATTAATTTATTGTGAGGTTTCAAGTGACCTCTAAGTGACCTTTCTCGAAAAGAGGTCACTATCCTCATCTCAGTATTCATGCGCTTTTCGAGCGTTTTAGTGACCTTAGGAGGTTATTTTTCAAAATGTCTTCTTTTTGTCCAATTCTTGTGACTCCAATATGATTTTGGCTATTTCTGTTTCTTTATTGCCATAATATTATTGTTCTAAGTTCTTGAGCAGAATGCTTTGCCATTCCCCATCTGATGGTATAGCTACCAGGGATTGTGTCAATCCATTTGGTAAATTGAGATAGTTCATGTATCATCAAAGGTAGATTCTCAGGAAAGAACAGATAAAAAAGCAGATGAATGTCTCCATTGTCTGGCATTACAGTCCTTTTTACTTGCTCCATCAGGCATTCCATTCTGCCATGAGCTGTAGCATTGACTGAAACATCAAAATCATGAAGCTGTTTATGCTCATTAAATAGTCCTCTCACATCGTTGAGTGTGATGTCAACGAGGCTTTGAGGATTATTGGTAATATCCTTAATCAGGTTATTCAGTGTCTCTTTGTTCATTTTGTTCTATTAAAAATTATAATGGTCTTTTTGTAATCTATAGCTTCTTTCTCCAGCATTTGATATACCTTAGAAATGTCATTTTCTTCCTCAAAGAGTTCAGAAATGTTATCTATCAAATGTATGCCATGATTATTGATATTAAATATTTTGAAATCATCAATAATGACATTATTATTCCAGAATGAACCTTTGGGCACATATTCGTTCAGTTCCTCCATGCTACAGAAGTAACCATGTGTGTTGTATTCACTTAGTTCCTGTTCCAGCCAGTTGCGTTCGTCCTCCCCTGATGCATTCTCTATACAGTTGTTTTTTATGAGGTCGAAAACATTATTTTGTATTTCCTCTTCTGAAGCAGAAGAATAGACCCTTAGGTGCAAGCCTGTTTCTACGGCCAACAGATAGATGTATCTGCATAACTCAAGAGTTGGCTGCATAGAATAGACAAACCACAATCCAGGCTTTTCTATCTGCTCTAATGATTTCAGTTCTTCCATACGTTTACTACATTATTTATACGTTAAATCCTATTTTGTGATGTTCTTTCTCATCAAGCCTCTCATTGTCACAATACGATGAAAGCTCCTCGATAATGTTTTCAGACTCTCCATGCAGTATGTTTGCTATGGTGTAGTGGCGAGCTATGTTCTCAACCTGTCCTCCACTGAAGTTATATTTCGTTGCCAGAGTGCGTACTTCATCATCTTTCAGAGCTGGAATCATCTCATGCCACATATTCATACGTGCCTCAATAGTAGGTTTCTCAAACTTTATCTTGTAAAGGAATCTGCGCTCAAATGCTTTATCCATGTTCTGTACCAGATTGGTTGTGGCAATGAGTATTCCATCCAGACTCTCCATTTCCTGAAGAATTATGTTCTGTATTGCATTCTCCATCTTGTCAACAGCTCTTTCTGCTCCAGTATGTCGTTTGCCAATTATGGCATCAGCCTCATTGAAGAGTAGGATAGGAGTGATGCTTCGCTCTTTCACAATAGAACGATAGGCATCGAAAACCATCTGGATGTTCTTCTCACTTTCTCCCACCCACATACTCTTTATCTGTGAAATGTTTATCTGAAGAATGTCACGCTTCGTTTGTCTGGCTAACTGCATCACAGTCTCGGTCTTTCCAGTACCTGGTGCACCATAAAACAGGCATGTGAAGCCACATCTGAAGCCATTAGCCTTCATTCGAGAATTAACCTTCTTATATTCCGACTCCTCCAGCAGTTTGCCTAATTCTGCTATCTGCCTGCTGATGTTGTCGTCATAGAATAACTTTTTGTGAGTTATTTCCTCATGTTTGATAACATCATTGCGCTTCTCCTCTTCATTCATAAGCGACAGATTGAGTTCTGAGAATAAATCCCGTTTGGCTTTAGCCGTCATGCGAAATGAAGACCTGTCAACAAAGCCGTCACTGCAGTTGTTCTCTATTATATTTTCCCGTAATAGAATAAAAGTTCCGTTGTTCATAGAAGTTTTAATGAGCCTCCATGTGCACTTGTTGTCGTAAAGGAATTCCAAGTCATGAAACATTATTCCATCATCGCTATTATTTACAAACAGATGCGAAAAGAGAACCAACATCATTTCGTCCTGCACATTTAGTTTATAGCTTCTAACCTTTTGAACATAAAGAAGCTGGGCATTGCAATCAAACAGATGTTGTATCTTATCTGCAGTGGCTGAGAATGTTAACTCTTTGTTATCTCTCAACTCAAATATTTTTTCAATCTCTACGAACAACTCCAGACAAGACAAACCAGAGCAGTCCTTAGCCGTAAACTTCTCATTCTTCTTAAAAGCCTCAATCACTTCTATGGGAACCCTGTATGTTATATGGTTACCATCACGACTGCATCTGATCAATTCCCTCTTCTCAAGCACATCAATGTCAGACATATACCTGATGATTCTCGTGGTTCTGCACCCAAGTAATTTGCAGAAGCAGCTAATCGTTATGTCAGTAGTGTCACTATGGTCAATAAACAGAGCCATCATCACGCTCTGCTCCTTGGTGAGTTCCAGTTTCTCTGCTACATATTTTATATACCTGTCAGCCTTGCGAAAGAACTCACTGCTCAGTCCGCTGCCCTTCGCTTTCTCAACTATCTGCTCTATAGCTGAGAGTAAATCTATATTCCTTTTCATTGCCATTTTTCCTTATTTTTATCATTACAAGTGCAAAGAAAGCAAAGACCTCTGCCAACTTGTGGCAGAGGTCTGAGGAAAGTGATATTATATCGAAAAAATAATATTCTGTCAACGTGCAGGACGAGTGCTTATCTTCTTTCCATCCTTGTTCCATGTATGAATCCATGCGCCTTTCTGGGATGTAAAAGAATCACCAGTCACAGAGAGAATTCTACCGACAGATGAATCCGTGAATGTATGAAGTTTCTTCCCTGTAGGGCTATAGGTGTGAATCCATACATCATGCTGCATAATGTAGAAGTCTGCACTGTAGCCTTTAAGTTCTCCGATTGTCGTGCTGACAGAATTTATCTTCTTGCCGCTGTCATCATAAATATGATACCAGTTTCTTGTTGTTTCAATGTTACTAATCTTCTGTGCCTGTGTTTCCAGGGAACCAAGCATCACCACTAAGATAATCAGAACCTTCTGCATAAATCCGTTGCTCAATACTTTTGTAATCATAATATAATTTATTAAAGGGTTAATATTTAAGTTAGTTGCAAAGTAAACAAAGACCTCCGTCATTTCGTGGCAGAGGTCTAAGAAAAATGCTATTTTTTATAAAAAAGTTACTTGATAGGGTCTGGACAGAAGTCTCTGCGCTTGCATTTCTTGCAATGCTTTCCTATCCAAACTTCATCAAACTGGTTCATGGTTTGTTCAACGATTTCCGGGTCATCGGTCAATATGCCAGCCTCGAAGTTGCGAGTGGTTTCAGCCTTCATGCCTATACCTGCTCCCGTGAGGTTCGCACTTCCCACATACACCTCCTTGCCATCAAAGACAAGCATCTTGAAATGAACGCGCGGACAAAGCACACGCTCCAAGCAGTCATAGAGCACTGGGTACTTGTCAAAATCCTCACGAAAGTTCGGACCTGGTTCTTTTGCATGAATGAGCCTCACCTCCACGCCACGCAGAATGAGTTGGGCTATAATTGCCAGGAATGGCTTCTTCTCTTTGCCCACATCCACATAGAGGTCTTTGATGTCGGCAGTACCAATCCAAAGCATGTGCTTCACGGATTGTACACGTGAAAGCACTTCTTTGTAGTGGGAGAAGTTGGAGATGTAGGTGAGCATTATGATTGTTACTTTTGTATAGTATTCTGGAAGTCATTAATTAATTGATCCAACTTAGCAGTGAATTTTGTTATATCAGATGCCATTTCTGAAGTTGTACTAAAACAGAACCATTTTTCTTCTGGATTATCTTTGCTATCGTCTTTAACGACAGGTTCACATTTTTCTATATCTTCAATTAGTCGGACATCGTTATTTCCCTGCCACTGGAATAATCTTCCTTTGTAAGTGAACTGTATGTCCCACCCCCAATAGAAACTACCATTGTTTATTTTATGATTCGTATTAATATTACCTATACTAGACAGTATCTCGTTCCTTTTAAAATCTCCCCAATCAAACAATATATACTCTCTTCCATATGGCTTATAATATGCTAGTCGAGGACCAAGCCATCGGAATCTTCCATTTGGAATATGTTTGATCATCCACTCGAATGGTAATTTGTTAAATAGCGGTGTTAAGTATTTTTCTATATTCGAATCTTTATTAGTAGTAACTGGTTGTATTTGTGTCAATTCATTTGTTAGGATGTTATTGATGGGTTCTCTCCAATTCTCAGAGCACAATATCCATTTCCAAGTAGAGCTACTAGGATTGAATACTTGTTTATCATATAATTGTTTTTCCCAATCAACACACTGGATAACAAGTTTCTTTGTGATTTCAATTTTGTAATCTTGCTTTATTCCGGCATCGTCAAAATATTTCTGCGCTGTATCCCATTTCGTATCAAAGTCACACCAGTTTATCTTTCCTTCGCCATCGGTGAACAAGAACCTTATTGCACCTTTGAAGAAGGCATATTTCTCAGCTTCAATAATGATTTCTTCCCGAGTCTCTTCAGTAGGTCTTAGCTTTCCGTTAAGAATTTGTTTTGCTTTTTCAATTTCTTCTTTACAACGTTCTTCAAAAGAAGTGGTTCCAGATATAATCCTCTCTGCTAAAGAATTGTACACATTGTGAGGGTCAAGTAAGTTTATAAACTCAATGGCAGTCCTCATAGCAGATGTACTTCTGATTTCAGGGCGACCGTTATGGTCTTCACCCGAAACTAGATTCCACACAACCCTCATCCATTGTTTTAGAGATGGCACATTATCGTTGATGCTGTTGTCATGATCAAAAAATTTGCATATCGCAAAAAAGACAATTCTTTGAACTTGATTGAGCGTTGACACGCAAAGAATCTTGTCATTTGCATTGTTAGTTATTTCAATATTATTATCATTTTCTACTGCATATTTAGGAATGAATCTAAAAGATGTGTTCCATGAACATTCCGGCAAATCTTTTCCTTTTGAATAAATGGAATAATTATCCATGACCCTTTTAAGTTTTTGGAAAAATGACAAAGGGATTTCCCCATTGTCATATCTGTAAAAATCCAATCCCTCGTATGCTATTGTAGTGTCGTTGTCGTGTGCAGAGTTATTCAGATATTTGTAAGACGGGTTTTTGTTTTCTTGTGTGGAACTTTCATCTCCCTTACCTATATCAAGTATATATTTATTATCAGAGTTCTTTGCAATAAACAATTCATTCCAAAAGAATCTGTTGAGGAAAGCAAAGTAGATTTCATCAATTTGATTAGATTTCCGTGTTTTAGATTCATTATCTGTTAAACCTTTGGACTTGTTTTTCCAAAAAATATCCGTCCAATCTGTATCTATTTTTATTGGAATGCCACTTTCGGGGTCTATAAGTTTCTTCCATTCTGCACGTACTGACCCTTCTAACGATTCGTCCTCCGCTTGATTAGTGATGTAGCCAATCAAATCGGCTTTGAAATTCTCAAAACTGGTCAATTGCTTACCACGGGCATTCATTTTAATGTACAAGTCATCAGAAAGACCGAAGTCTTCCAATGGCAGATGGTAAAACACAACAGGCGCATTGTCGGAAGTGAGTTTCTCCCAGTAACGCTTAAAAAAACAATATACTTTACCGTCAATAAAGCACTCTGATGGGCATTTAAATAACTCTTCTATCCCATCAACAATATCCTCATTCTTTTTATTTGTTACTTTTGTTCCGCCCAGCATTCTTAGCATTGATTGAATGGTCGGATCCAGCTTCCATGCAGAATAAAACCAGGTCTGATTAGTAATAAAACCGATAATATCGTTCCCATCGAAATTCTCAAAATGTTTGGAATTGCATAAGTTCTGGCAAAACTCACGAGATGAGATTCTTGTTTCGTATGTGAATTTTCTAAAAATCTTGCAATTATCTTCGCTCAGTTCTCCTGCGCGTAAAGCAATATACCAATGCAAAAGCCAAAGCGTGGTCAAGCGTTGTTGACCGTCCAATGGATTAAGATTGCCGTTCTCTATTGAACCGTAAACAAAGTCCAATTTCATGGTTCCACCGCTATCCAATGCGTTTTTCAAATCAGCCAAAAAGTTCTTTCGCAGATTTTCTTTACATAATCGACCTTGCGCATAGTCGCGTTGGATGATGGGAATTTCTAGTGTGTTTTCTTTCAAGAAATCCCAAAAAGATATTGCTTTTGTATTGTTGCACATATTCTATTCCTCCAGTTTTTTTATACAATCATCTATATCTTTCAAATAGCCTTTAGCATCAATCTCTGTCCAATAGTTGGCGTCACTCATTGTTGCAGAGTAATACTTCATAAACACTTGTTTCGTACAAGGCGGAACGAAAGATGATTTAGCTTTCTTTTCTTCTCCTAATTGTAATTTCCCGTCTTTGCCGATTTTGGGTATGGCTATTGATAGTCCTTTGTCTTTGCCGATGATCACGCGGCGTTTTCCAGAAAAGATGGCATTTCCGTAACTGCGATTAGTTGAAGAGTCCAATAGAGTGTAATTCCATATCCTGTTTTTCTCTACAGGCGTCCATTCTTCGTTTTGCGGGATTTTTTTCTTGATTTCTTCAAACAATTTCTCCTTTTTATCATTTGAAGATTCAAAATATGACCGTATTTTTTGTTGTGTGTCATCATCTGCACTAAGATATACATTCAACAGCCATTCATTTTGTGTATCGGCATCTTCCTCGTCATTTGTGGTGTTGGAGTTGATGTGTTCCACATCCCAATTTTCAAGTTTGTATAAATGGAATGGAAATTTGTAAAATACTCCCAATTTATAGTCTTCGTTGCTTAGATTGTTTTTGTTTTGATTGATAACGGTTTGAATGTTTTGAAAAAGCAGTATGGGTTTGCATCTTCCTTTATCATTACCATCTTCTTTGTATTGAAAATCAAGCCTGGGGCATCCTTCAATTTTCTTCTTTATTTCAGCTTTCAAATAGTTCACAAACGAGTCTTTGTTCTTTGAACAGTGCCATTCAGAAACGAGACCCGATAATGAGTAATTATATTCAACCAAATATCCTATATAGTGATATAATTCCAAATCATCAAACCATTCTTTAAATGTTTGGAAATAATCCTTTACTTTACTCCAACAAATATCAATCTTTGTCTTTTGTTTTGCATTTTGCTTGCTATCTTGTACTTCTTCATTTTGTTTGAAATACTCATAGAAATATCGGAAGGTTTTGTAATCATCAGTACCTATATTGTGAAATGTCCCTAAAGTTTTCTGCTCACAAATCAAATCGAATATAAAGTCGATTCTTGTAGGGCGATCATAACCTTTTTCGTGCAAAAACAACCAGAACTCATCGTTTTGCAACGTGTATTCAATATAATCCCATTCGCTGGCAATTTCCTGCTGGCGCAGTCTCAAATGTTCAGAATCTTTCTCTCCAAAGTTTGAACGGTTAAGAAACAGTGCTTTGATAAGCTCGGCATTTGTCAATGAAATTTTGCCGATATTGAGACGGGTAAAAACTTTTATAGGGTCTTCATCGACAGATTCATACCAGATGAACTTCACTTTATTGAGAAGAGTCTCCTTAAAGCCTTCTTTATCTATTACATTATTGTCAGACCAAGATTTCACGGTTTGTTTCGACTGGCAAATATGATAATAATCAATATTATCATCTTTCTTGTTTTCGTCAATCTCTTCTAGGAATTTTTTACTGCCGTTCCTGGTTTCGTATTCTAAGGAATATATAGATGTTTCTCCTAACACAGAAAGGATTATGAATAGAGTAGTCAATCGTTGCTGACCATCAATAACTTCCCAAGAACCCTTTAATAAGGTTTCAACTTCTTTAATCGAAGTTGCAGCCTTAATGCTACTTAAGACATCTTTATCCTTTCGTTTAACAACTAATGGCTGTAAACAATAATATTCAGATGCGTGCTTTTTCTTTTGCGAGAACTCCAATACGTCATTCAGCAAATCTTTAACTTGCTGTTCAGTCCATCTATATCCTCGTTGATAGGATGGGATAAAGAACTCCATTCCAAGAAGTTCGTTCACCGATTTTAGTTCAATCTTATTTTCTGCCATAAGGATTTATCTTTTCTCTTTTTTATAAAATTTCTCTTGCTATCCAGGCACAAGCTTCGGCATCGGCAAGTGAATAGTTCGCTATTTTAGTCTAACTTCTCAAATTCAAAATCATTCGCGGAGCAGCATGCTTCCTTGTAGTCGAAACCATAGATTCGCATATACTGCTCTTTAATTTCTACTGCTCCATTATAGAATGGAGTATTGGTGTGTGACCTTGTAGTTACAGTGATTGACATGTCTGGTGTCAACACCTGCCCATTAGAGCGTTTCACTCGTTTAGGTGTAATTCTGAAAACTTTACTCATATTTAGATTAGTTTTTAGGTCTATCTGTTTGCAAAGATAGAAATTTAATTTGAAACAGAAAATAAATAAAAAGATTTTTTAGATGTTTAATCCATCCAAACCAGAATCCAGAATCATTTTGGCGAAGTCTAAGCCAGTAATAAGACGGACACCTGCTTCTTCAGCTTCATTCATAGCTGCGAGGCTATAATGTTCACATGATGAGATGACCCACATCTGCGTTAGGAAATCGTCGTATGTGTGATTGGTTTTATATGCTTTTATTTGCTGAATAGCCCATTCGTCTGTTATGCCTTCATGTTTTTTTACCTGGACCATAATGGCTGTCTTGATGTTTTCAAAGTAACCTATGACATCAGCATCTCCCTCACCTTTGTCTGGAGCATTCTTGCTTGGGATTTCTGTTCTCGCTCCTAATGATTTCAGATACCATTCCACAAGGTTCTCGAAATGGTCTGCACTCGTTAGATTCTCAATCAATGAGAGTAGTTTAGGAGCTGTCTCGTCTAAGATTTTTTCTTTCAGATTGATTGGCTTCTGCTCCTCGTATGCCTTTCGGGCATTCTCTATAGAACTTTTTAAATCAGAGATATCCGCATTGGTCTGTCTGATTTTCATTCTGGATATGAGCCTCTGGTCAGCAAAGCCAGCTCGTGGTATGTTATACAGAATAGGCTTCACCTTTCTATAAAAGCCCAAATCTATTGGCTGACCGTTTTCATTGTAATAATAACCGTCTTCTTTTCTGATGGCTCGCTTTCCATTCCAATCCATAAAAACTGAAGAGTCTATGGATTCCTTTGAAAAGATAACATCGTCTTCAATTTCAAAAAGACTGAATGCCTGACTTGTAGGAACAAGAATGATGTCACCACTCTTCATCTCATGTATAAAACGCCACAGGTTCCATCTGTTCTTGGGTAGTCCCCAACCTTCAGACTGTGTAGCACTTTCAATGGCGGACAGAGCTTCTGCTAACACCTTCCTTATGAAATCATCAGAAGAGAAATCACTCCATCCTATTGATAAATAATGATGTGTAAACAAAAGGGGGTGTGCGAATGGTAGCGCATAGTCTCCACCTGTAATTCTATGTAACCAGTATTTCATGATTTAATCTTGTCATTATAATATTTCTCTTGCAATCCATGCACAAGCTTCTGCATCTGCAAGGGCGTGGTGGTGGTTGTCTAAGCAGTAGCCACACTCGGCGGCAACGGTGTGGAGTTGGTGGTTGGGTAGATGGCGAAACACTCTGCGAGCGACACAGAGGGTGTCGTAAAACTCATAGTCGGGGTAGTCCATCTGATATACACGGAAGGCTGCTTTTAGGCAGCTCTCGTCGAAGGGTTTGTTATGTGCTACAAGGGGCAGGCCTTCAATAAGTGGTTCTATCTGTGCCCATACTTCGGGGAAGAGTGGGGCAGAGTTGGTATCGTCACAGCATAAGCCATGAACCTGTGAGCACCAATAGTTATAGTAATTAGGCTCAGGCTGTATGAGGGAATAGAAGGAATCTACTATCTCGCCATCACGAACAATGACGATGCCTACAGAGCACACGCTGCTGCGAGCATTGTTGGCGGTCTCAAAATCTATGGCTGCAAAATTCTGCATGATCAATCCTCCTCGTATTTTGACAACATCCTCTTTATCTTGCCAGCTATCTCTTTGCGGAGCCAGAGTGGTTCAAGCACCTCCATATCCTCACCATTCCACAGCAGTTCTTGTATGAAATCGAAGGTGGGGCGAAGGTGTAAGGTGAAGATGCTGTATTCCTCGTTGCGTTCAATTTCTTCCTGCGACTCGTGCATCTTCAGGTCACGGATATAGTTTGCCTGTCCAGCAGTGACCTTGAGCTTGACATCTTGAGCTTCTGCCTGATGACCTACAATGACGCCAAAGCATCCTTCAAAATATGCTTCTGCATCCCAGTCCTTGGGCATCTTAAAAGTTTCCTCCGTCTGATGCAAGTTGACAATGCGGTCAAGAGCGTATATCATAGGACCTTTCTCGTAGAAATATGGGTCGGTACTTCTTGCCACCAGATACCAGCGCTGACGGAAAAGCTTTACGCAATAGGGTTGTATGTCAAAGCTGTTGTCCTCGTCCTTCCAATAGCTGTGATAGGTGATGTTCAGCACGCGGTTCTCCTTCATAGCCTCGATAATGGGCTGAAGGTGTTGCTGTCCGGATGGCACATATTCAAGGATAATACGGTCTTTTATGCTCTGGCTGTTTGCCAAGGCATTGCTGACGCACAGGGTATTGTAGAGCCAGGAACGGAGTCCATGCTTACTAATGTCTTCCTCGTTCTCGATATAGTATCGGTATTCGCCACACTGCTCGTTGGCGATAATAATACCGAACATATCCAGAATTACTGATTTCCAGTTGTCGAAGGTACGCTTAGGTATATCTACCCCTCGGCTTATTTCATCATCGAGCCACTTTTCATTCAGTTCTTTAAATGAAATCTTCTTGGCTTTGTAGATAGTCTCTATTACCCATACATATTTGGTAATGAGACTTTGTCCTCTATCGTTGTTTGGCATAGTGTATTGGTTTTAGTCGCAAAGTTAGATTAAGGGTGCGCCAATTTGTGGCAGAGGTTACAAAATTAAGAATTATTTCCGAAACAACAAAAAAAGTGAAGAAAAATCTATCGCTCCTTTTTCTAAGAGGGAAATAAAAATCCCCTTGCACTCATGGTTGGTGTAAGGGGATTCGTAGGTGGCATGGAAGGGCTCTTTTTGGGTGGTCTTGTCTATGGTGAGACGCTCATAATCATAGTTGTCGAGCGTATCAAGGGCATAGGTGTAGTATGTGACTACCCATGTGTTCCAAAATGGAACATGTGCTATACTCGTCAAGTTCTAGGCTGTGTATTCATATCGCTGATCACCTTCGGAACCCATATGTGCAAAATTTGCACATATTATAATCTTGTTCTCTTCCATACTTTTTGCTACTTAACGCAAAGTTAAGCATTATCTATTTGAAATCTTGAACGAAGGGCTCGCCATCGCGCAACTGGATGAGGAAGTGGCAGGTGCCTTTTATTCCCATGTCGGTGTAGTGAACGGCATACCAACCATCTGGTTCGGGGGTGATGGTGTTGACCTTGCTGACATCTGAGGGACCGTCTTGGGCGCCAGTCCTGAACAGCCAGACGGCATAGCCTTCGCCGTCATAGTCGTACTCCTGCCTAAGACGATGGAGGACCTGCTCAGAGAAATGGTTTTGGATGAGAGAGAAGTCATGATACTGAAAGACGTAGTCGCTATAGAGGGTAGTGAGGAAGTTTTTTACAACTATCTCATTGTCCTCTTTATTGTTGACTGTGATAGTATCTTCTGTTACTATCTGTTGCTCCTCTGTCTTGCCGCTTTTACCGCTACAGGAGAACAGTATGCCTGTTAGGACGAGTGATAGGATAAAGGCCTTTTTCATAGGTTGTTATATAGATAAAACTTACAATTTGCTCCCCTCTAATTTCTTGGGACAGAAGGTGGTGAAGGGACATTTGGTGCACAAAGGGCGCTGGCTCTTGCAGATATAGCGTCCGTGGAGCAGGAGCCAGTGGTGGGCATCGGCGGCTTCGCCTTCGGGGGTGTGCCTGAGCAGGTATTGCTCTACCTTATAGGGGGTGTTGCAGGTGCTGGGCACGAGTCCGAGGCGATGGCTGACACGATAGACATGGGTATCGACGGGCATGGCGTTCATACGGAAGGCGACGGCTTGCATGACGTTGGCGGTCTTTCTGCCTACGCCTGGCAAGCGGAGCAGGGAGTCCATATCGCTGGGCACTTCACCACCATAGTCTGTGGCGAGCATCTTAGAGAGCTCTACGAGGTGCTTGGCTTTGGCGTTAGGGTAGGAGACGCTCTTGATGTATTCATAGATTTCGGTCTCGTCGGCTGCTGCCATCGCCTTGGCATCGGGATATGCCTGGAAGAGGGCTGGTGTGACGAGGTTGACTCGCTTGTCGGTGCACTGGGCGGAGAGCACTACGGCTACGAGCAGCTGGTAGGTGGAGCTGTAGTGCAGTTCGGTATCTACTATGGGGTGCTCCTTGCGGAAGTAGGAGAAAATACGGTTGTAAAGTTCAGTTCGTTTCACTTTTAATTAGGAATTAGGAATTAAGAATTAAAGACAACTGGGACAACTAGAACAACTTTATTACAAAAAGGCTTGCAGGGAATGTTATCCTTGCAAGCCTTAATAGTGTTATGGTTATGCGTAACGAGGTTTAGTTCCCGTTAACGTTAACGTTAGCGTTTTGGTGATTACTCACCCTTCTCCATCTGAGCCTTGAGGGCTGCGAGTGCGTCGAAGTCGCCGAGTGACTGTGCAGCAGCAACATTGTTGATCTGTGCAGCTTCGTCCTTCTTAGCAGCAGCGCGCTTGCCACCACGTGGCTTCTTCTCAGTCTCGAGTTCCTTCTCTGGCTCGAAGGTGCGTGAGTGAGAGAGGATGATACGCTTGGTATCCTTAACGAACTCTATTACCTTGAAGTCGAGCTCCTCACCCTTCTGTGCCTGAGTGCCGTCTTCCTTAACGAGATGCTTAGGAGTTGCGAAGCCTTCGCCACCCTCGTTGAGAGTGATTACTGCGCCCTTCTCCATCACGTCAGAAACTACGCCCTTGTGTACAGAGCCTGGGGTGTAGATGGTCTCGTAGGTGTCCCAAGGATTGTCCTCAAGCTGCTTGTGGCCGAGTGAGAGACGACGGTTGTCCTTGTCTATCTCGAGTACTACTACCTCGATAGGCTCGCCTACCTTGGTGAACTCTGATGGGTGCTTAACTTTCTTGGTCCAAGAGAGGTCAGAGATGTGGATGAGGCCGTCAACGCCTTCCTCGAGCTCTACGAAGATGCCGAAGTTGGTGAAGTTGCGTACCTTAGCAGTGTGCTTAGAACCTACAGGGTACTTGGTCTCGATGTTAGCCCATGGGTCTTCCTTGAGCTGACGGATGCCGAGAGACATCTTGCGCTCCTCGCGGTCGAGGGTGAGGATTTCTGCCTCTACCTCTTCGCCTACCTTGAGGAAGTCCTGAGCTGAACGCAGGTGCTGGCTCCATGACATCTCACTAACGTGGATGAGGCCCTCAACGCCTGGTGCTACCTCTACGAATGCACCGTAGTCAGCAAGAACTACTACCTTACCCTTAATGCGGTCGCCAACCTTGAGGTTAGGATCGAGAGCATCCCATGGGTGTGGGGTGAGCTGCTTGAGACCGAGAGCGATGCGCTTCTTCTCGTCGTCGAAGTCGAGAATAACGACCTTAATCTTCTGGTCGAGTTCTACCACCTCGTGTGGATCGCTTACGCGACCCCAAGAGAGGTCTGTGATATGTACGAGACCGTCAACACCACCGAGGTCGATGAATACACCGTAAGAGGTGATGTTCTTGACTGTGCCCTCGTAAACCTGACCCTTCTCGAGCTTAGACATGATCTCCTTCTTCTGAGCCTCAAGTTCAGCCTCGATAAGAGCCTTGTGAGATACAACAACATTGCGGAACTCCTGATTGATCTTAACAATCTTGAACTCCATTGTCTTGCCTACGAATACGTCGTAGTCGCGGATTGGGTGAACGTCAATCTGTGAACCTGGCAGGAATGCCTCGATTCCGAATACGTCAACAATCATGCCACCCTTGGTGCGGCACTTGATGTAGCCCTGGATGATTTCTTCCTTCTCAAGAGCCTCGTTTACACGATCCCAGCTCTTAGCCATGCGGGCCTTCTTGTGAGAAAGGATCAGCTGACCCTTCTTGTCCTCCTGATTCTCAACATATACCTCGACCTTGTCGCCGATCTTGAGATCAGGGTTGTAACGGAACTCAGAAGCAGAGATGATGCCATCGCTCTTATAGCCGATGTTGACAATCACTTCCTTCTTGTCCATTGAAATTACGGTACCCTCGACTACCTGGCCTTCAGATACCTTGTTGAGTGTAGCATCGTAAGATGCTTCTTGAGCTTCCTTGCTCGCGTTTGTGATACCGCCGTTCTCGAACTCTTCCCAGTTGAAGTCGTCGAGTGGCTGTACGTTTTTAAAGTTAGACATAATGTGAATTAATAAATTAATGCTCCCCCTGAAGTGAGAAAGCGGATGCAAAGGTACGAAAAATAGTTCATAGTTCATAGTTCATGGTTCACAGTTGTTATTGGCGTTAAGATTTTTTAAGAAAAAAGATATTAAAGGTCAAGTGATTGATGCATAATTAGTTTAATTATTTGTATCTTTGCAAAAGTGAAAACCTAAAATTATGAAATCGAAGCACAAAAGCATTTTCGGATTACTGGCAGTGGTGGGGCTCACCATTGCTGCTGTAGGAGCGATGTTCCTGATGCCTATAAATAAAACGGGGGAGACCGCGTACCTTTATATATATAAGAACGAGACGCTGGACTCCATTATGAGCAGTCTGTCGCAGAGTAGCAACAGGCTGGGTGTGACGGCTGTGAAATCGCTTGCTGTTATAACTGGCTATGAGGAGCACATAATACCTGGACGATACGAGATAGGCAGGCACACGAATGCCTTGATGCTGTTTCACCGTATGAGCAGCGGACAGCAGGTGCCCGTAAGGCTTACCATACCATCAGTGCGCACTATGGACAGGCTTGCCGAGGAACTGTCAGAGAAGCTGATGGTGAGCAGGGAGGAGCTGCTGAGGACGTTTGAGAGCAAGGACTCATGTGCCAAATACGGGGTGACGCCAGAAACGATGGCATGCATCTTCATACCTGAGACGTATGAGGTGTATTGGACTATAAGCGTGAAAGGACTGATAGAGAAGATGAAGATGGGAGCGAAGTCGTTCTGGAACGATGAGCGCACACGTAAGGCTAAAGCGCTGGGACTGACACCAGATGAGGTGATTACCATTGCCAGCATAGTGGACGAGGAAACGGCAAACAACGCTGAGAAACCTATGATAGCTGGCATGTACTACAACCGCTATCGCCAGGATATGCCACTGCAGGCTGACCCAACGGTGAAGTTTGCCTTGAAGGATTTTGAGATTAAGCGCATATACAACAACATGCTCGATGTGGAATCGCCTTACAACACTTATCGCAACAAGGGACTGCCCCCAGGACCGATAAGGATTCCTTCAGTGGCTGGCATCGACGCCGTGCTCAACCTTGTGAAGCATGACTACCTGTATATGTGTGCCAAGGAAGATTTCTCGGGTACGCATAATTTTGCCAAGACCTATCAGGAGCACTTGCAGAATGCTGCAAGATATTCTAAGGCTCTGAACGACAGAGGGATAGAATAGAAATAAACAGCCACTCGCTACCCGCAGGAAAAAGGAGAGATTACTGCTGCTTATAGAGCTTTACTGATTGTTTGCCCACCTTGAGGACGTATGCGCCCGAAGAGGGGAGCGGGAGAGAGAGGGTAGAGCTTGTAGCCTTCATGGAAGAAATGATTTTACCGTCGGCAGTGGCAAGGGTGATTGCCGTGCCTGCCGAGAGTCTGCCAAGTGATAGAACGCCTCCGCTGATGCTGTATATGAACTCTGGCTGCAACTGCTGTATGCTGTTGACTCCTGTTACGTCAGGCAGGGTATAGACAAAGGTGTCGAGACGGAACTTAGACCAAGGGTTCTTCTTGCTGTCGGCACTATAATCCTTATTCTCCTTTCCGTTATCATACATGTCAATCGAGCCGCAGTCGCTCAGCACGTTGAGCAGGAGAGTGTTGCCGTCCTCCTGGCGCGCGGTGAGGGCTTCGGGATGTCCCTCGGTGCCACCAGTAAGGTCCTCCATGCCCAGATTCATCTCGGTAAGGTGTCCGCCAGCTGTGGTGATGGGGGCAGAAGCGGCATCGGTGGTGGTGCCGTCCCACAGGAAGGCTCTGGGTATGCCGCCGCTATCGTAAGAACCAGCCAGTATGACGTAGTATTTGCCGCCAATGCGTTCTATGGAGCGTATGCCGAGTCCGCCGAGGTCGAAGAGCACAGGGGCGCCCACCTGGGGCTTCACGCTACTCTTGCCGCTGACGGAGAAGATGTCGGTAAAATTAGTGACGAGAGCCAGCAGGGCGTACTTGCGGTTGGTGGATGTAGGGGTGACACCTTTCAGGGGTACGTAGGGCGCACGGAAACCCACATAGGCAGAGCCGTCGCCCTTATTGGTGAGGGCAAGGCCTTCTATGTTGAAACCGTCTATGCGCTTGGGTATCATGCTGTTGGCGTAGGATGCAGAGGCGGTGAAGTTCCATCCGTTGGCATCGCCGAAGTCTATCATAGCCTTGCGAAATTCCTCGCTGTAGGCTCCGCTTGAGATGGTGGTGTTTATCCCTGAGCCGCTTACTCTTGTTGAGAAGGCTCGGTTGCGGTATGGTTTCTCCTTGCCACTCTTGTTGTTGCCCAGTGAGCTTATCCAATAGATAGTCTTGCCGTCGTCACTTACCGTGGCACCCTCGATGTCGTACTCGTCGTCTTCGGAACCGTTGGCAAAGCCGCTACCGTCGAAGGTGCGCAGGGGCATGCCTGACTGCTGGCTGCTATAGAGCCTGAGGATGTTGTTCTCGTCGTCGGCTGCTATGAAATAGCCGTTGCCGACGTCTGCCATAGCCGAAGCGTCGCAACTGCCATGCAGCCACGTGGTCTGCTCGGGATTGTCGCTCGCCTTGCTGGCTGCATATTGTATGGTATAATAGGATGCTCCTGACAGGCTGACGGTAATCTTGGTTAAACCCACTCCTGTGGGCTTGATACGCACGGCATAGATGCCAGTCTGTATTTCTTCGGCAGTGATGTCGTCAACCTTGACAACCTTGGTGTTATCAGACTTGAAGGTTAGGGTGCTGCCCGTGGGTGCCTTAAACCAGATGCCCTCGGTGGCTGCAGGGTCGTTAGGGTCGTTGATAACTCCTCCCACATAGGAGGTCTTGCCACTGCCGCTGATGATATTCAGCATGGGGATGGTGGTGCCTGGATAGGTTGCCTGAGAGGTACTTGCCTCAAGAGAGGCTGCCGATAGTGGGGTAATGCCCACAAGGGAAAAAATGAGGGAAAAAATGGGGGCTTTCATTGTCTGATTGTGATTATAGCAGGTTAGTTATATGGTATAAACAGTATGCTGAAAAAAAAGTGGTAAGGCCTCCACACGCGTATGGGGGAGAGCCTTACCTCTGTATAGGGGTCTCTTTATCTTAATCTGTCAGCAGAACGAACGAGGTCGTCGTCATGCTTGATACCTTTCTTTGCCATCCAGAAGAGGATGATGCTGACGATGGGCAGTATGGCGTAAAGCGGATACATGGTAGAACCACCATGCAGGTAGTAATGGTCATAGCAGAAGAAACCTACCCACACCAGAAGCATAAGGATGCCGAGGGAGCAGAGAGCCATCTGCCTCTTGCGGTTCTTATACTGGAAGATGTTGGCACATCCCAGTCCTGCTATCAGTCCTCCGAGCACCTGCAGTATAACCACTACCGCATAAATGCTTGCCACCACCATGAGGATGGTTATGAGAGCAAGATATATGGTTTGTTTACGCTGCCACATAGTTTTTAATATTCGTCGTCGTCGTCGATATTGACATCCTTAGAAGGGTCGTGCCAATAGATATCGTTGTTAAGGAACTCCTCCTCAGCTATGAGTGTTGGCTTTGGGAGTTTCTCGTAGTAACGGCTTATCTCGATTTGCTCACGGTTCTCAAATACCTCTTCAAGACTGTCGTTGTAGTTGGCAAACTCAGCAAGTTTCTTGTTGAGCTCCTGCTTGATGTCCTGAGATATCTGGTTAGCACGCTTGCCAAGGATAACCACGCTCTCATAGATATTGTCTGTGCCTTCACAGAAGTCCATGATGTTGCGTGTAACTGTGTTTGTTGGAGCTTTTGTCTTCTTGTAGTCCATTGTTTTATATAGTTTTAATTGTTATCTACTTCGCCTGTTGCGGTGTATCGCTTACATTTGGTTATGTATTTCTCTGCTGTGGCACGCTCTTTGGAGTCAGGATACTCATTGAGAAATCCGTAGCACTCGTCTTCAGCATCCTGAAAGCGGTCTGCCTGCTTAGCCTTGACACTGTGCACAGCCAGAGCATATTTACTCTTCATGATGAGAGTGGCAAACTCCTCGCGCAGGGTGGTGTAAGGGTATTCTTTGAGTGCATTCTGCGAGGTGACGATGCAAGCCTCGTAGTTGTTGCCACCACTGGTGCAGTTGCCGAAATAGGTGCCAAGGTTGTAATAGAGCTTGGCATTGAGAAACTCCTTCTCAACCAGTTTGTCCTGCAACTGATAAAGTTTGGTCTGTGCATCATTCTTGTACTGGCTGTAAGGGAAAAGGTCGATGAAGTCCTGGTAAGCCTTCATAGCCTGAATGGTGGGCGTTTGGTCGAGTCGTGGCTCAGGTATAGTCTGGTAAAGACTCTGACCAACGAAATAGTTTGCTATCTCAGCATACTTGCCCTTGGAATAAGAAGAGTAGTACTTCTTGAATATCTCAGAAGCTGATTCGTAGTCGCCACTGTTATAGCATGACATGCCGTAGAGGAACAGGCATTCCTCAGCGTTGTCGGTGCCCTTAAACAGCGTCACCATATCGCCAAAGAAGATAGATGCCTTAGAGAACTTACCCTCGGCATATAGCTGCTTGGCATACTCGTAGCGGTATACATAATCGTCAGACTTGTATACTGCATTAAACTCCTTGGCACAACCGCAAAGGAGAATAACTGCTGAAATGATAGCAAAAAAGTTGTACTTACTCATTAATTTTCGAAAATCAGGTGCAAAGGTACTAAGAAAAGTTGAAAGTTGAAAGTTGAAAGTTGAAAGTTATGGTAGTTTTTTAGAATTATTAAGAAAAAAATATTACCTTTGCATGGTCTTTTAATCATAGTAACGCGTGAATACTTTTAATCTGACATCGAAATATCGTCCGACAGGAGACCAGCCAGAGGCTATTGAGCAACTGGTAGAAGGAGTGAAGAGCGGGGTGCCTGCACAGGTGCTGCTGGGCGTGACAGGCTCAGGCAAGACGTTCACTATGGCTAACGTGATACAGCAGGTGGGACGTCCTACACTGATACTGTCGCACAACAAGACGCTGGCTGCACAGCTGTATGAGGAGATGAAGTCGTTCTTCCCCGATAATGCCGTGGAGTATTACGTGTCATACTATGATTACTACCAACCTGAATCATACTTGCCTGCTACGGATGTATATATAGAAAAAGACCTTGCGATAAATGAGGACATAGACCGCCTAAGGCTGTCGGCTGTCACGGCACTGCTGTCAGGCAGACGCGATGTGGTGGTGATAAGTTCGGTATCATGTATATATGGTATGGGTGGACCAGCCACGATGCAGGGTAGCGTGATATCTATAAAGAAAGGACAGACGATAGACCGTGACGAGTTTCTACGCCGTCTGGTTGAGATACAGTATGTGCACAACGATGTGGAACTGAACCGCGGCGAGTTTCGTGTGAAGGGCGACACGGTGGATATAGCGATGGCTTACAGCCAGGAGGTGTTACGTGTCACCTTCTGGGATGATGAGATAGATGCCATAGAAGAACTGGAGGCTACCACATATCGACACAAGGGCTCGTTTGACGAATATAAGATTTATCCAGCCAACCTGTTTGTGACCACCCAGGACCAGCAGACAAAAGCCGTAAGGATGATACAAGATGACCTGCAGGCACAGATAGAATATTTCAAGGAGATAGGTGACGACCTGAAAGCTCAGCGTATAAAGGAACGTGTGGAGTATGATTTGGAGATGATCAAGGAGCTGGGACACTGTTCTGGCATAGAAAACTATTCGAGATATTTTGACGGCAGAGAACCTGGTGAGCGACCATACTGCCTGTTTGACTTCTTCCCCAAAGACTTTCTCATGATGATAGATGAGAGTCATGTGTCTGTGCCACAGATAAGGGCTATGTATGGTGGTGACCGCAGTCGTAAGCAGAATCTGGTGGAGTATGGTTTCAGACTGCCTGCAGCTTTCGACAACCGCCCGCTACGCTTCGAGGAGTTTGAACAACTGCTGAACCAGGTAATATACGTTTCGGCAACGCCTGCAGAATATGAGCTCAACGCTGCAGAGGGCGTGGTGGTGGAGCAGGTGATACGTCCTACAGGACTACTCGACCCAAAGATAGAGGTTCGCCCTACGGAGAACCAGATAGACGACTTGCTGGAAGAGATAAGGGTGCGTAGCGAACGTCATGAGAGAGTTCTTGTGACAACCCTCACGAAGCGTATGGCAGAGGAGTTTACGGAGTATCTGCTCAACCAGGGTGTGAAGACAAACTATATACACTCTGATGTGACAACACTTGATAGGGTACAGATACTGAACGCCTTGCGAGCAGGAGAGTATGATGTGTTGGTGGGTATTAACTTGCTACGAGAGGGGTTGGATTTGCCAGAGGTTTCTCTTGTGGCTATAATGGATGCAGATAAGGAAGGATTCTTGCGTAACCGTACCTCGCTCACGCAGACAGCAGGACGAGCAGCACGTAATGTGGAGGGTATGGTGATAATGTATGCTGACAGCATAACTGAGTCTATGCAACAGACCATTGACGAGACCAACCGCCGCAGGGCTAAGCAGATAGCATATAACGAGGAACATGGCATAACACCACAGCAGATAAAGAAAGACCTCAACAGAGAAACAATAGTGAAAGGCGAGAAGACCAGCAGTAGCAAGGCAAAGGCTGTTGTGACTGCATCTATTGCACAACTGAGGAAGAACGAGCCTGTACCATATATGGAACCAGACAACAACGACTATGCCATGGCTGCAGACCCTATAGTCAACTCTATGACGGATGACCAGATACGCAAGGCTATCGACTATGCTACTGAAAAGATGAAGGAGGCAGCCAAAAACCTTGACTTCCTCCTTGCTGCACAATATCGCGATGAGGTGCTCTCCCTACAGAAGCACCTGAAAGCTTAAACTCTTGAAAAACTTTGTCACCTTGTCCCTCGTCTCTTTGTCCCTAAGATGACGTCTTGTCGGCGTATTGCTGCCCTCCTGATTTTTCCTGTAGTGGTGCGAGGCAGTTCTTGCACAAACTCCACTACGCGTGGATATTTATAAGGTGAGGTCTGCATCTTGCAGAATTCCTGTATCTCCTTGGCAAGTTTCGGACCAGCCTCGTTCTGGAACAGGGACTTGAGCACTATGGTAGCCTTGATAAGTTGTCCGCGAACCTCGTCAGGCACTCCCGTTACGGCACATTCCAACACGGCAGGGTGGAGCATTAGGGCAGTCTCCACCTCAGAGGGCGAGATGCGATAGCCGCTCGACTTGATAACGTCATCGGCGCGAGACACGAACCAGTAGTAACCGTCCTTGTCCTTGCGTGCCAGATCGCCAGTGAAATAGTAGCCGTCGTGGTTGTTGCGCTCCATGGCATCCTTGTCCTTGAAATACTCCTTAAACACACCAAGCGGACGACCACGGTCTATGCGAATGGCTACCTGACCGACCTCGTCAACACCGCAAACCTCCATATTCTCATTGAGCAAATCCATGCTGTAGAGTGGACTCGCCTTGCCGATGGAACCCGTGCGACTCTCTACCCAAGGGAAGAAACCTGTCACCAGTCCCACCTCAGTCTGTCCGTAGCACTCCTTCATCTCTATGCCAGTATATTTCTTCCAGTCATCATACACATGACGGTGGGCAAGTTCGCCAGCCACTACGCAATAGGTCAGAGAAGAGAGGTCGTATTTCGTCAAGTCCTCATTGAGCATAAAACGATATACCGTAGGCGGAGAGAAGAAGGATGTCACACGGCAGTCTTCTATTACATGCAGGAGATTGGCAGCATCAAATTTTCCTTCGTAGTCATATACCACAACGGTCGCTCCAACCAGCAGCTGACCATACAGCATCCCCCACACTGCCATGACCCATGACGAGTCAGTCACCGTAAGCAGACGTGACTCTTCATTGAGACACTGCCAGAAGCGTGCCGTCAGTATGTGGGCGAGGGGGTAGGCATAATCGTGCACCACCATCTTAGGATGGCTGGTAGTGCCAGAGGTGAAGTATATCAGCATATTGTCGCTCGACATGTTCACCCTTTTCATAGGCTTAAACTCAGGAGCCTCATTCACAGCCTTCCAGAAGTCTATCCACTCCTCATCTTCAACCTTTGGCGAATTGCCGTCGTTTACGTATATAAGGTGGTGTACTTCATTAGCAAAATAGTTGGCTTTCTGCACATTCTCCATCACGTATGTAGTATCGCAACAGATAATAGCCTTCACACCAGCAGCTATGCAACGGTAGGCTATGTCCTTATCACTCAACTGGTGATTGGCAGGGATAGCCACAGCCCCTAACTTGTGAAGCGCCACCATGGTGTACCACCACTCAATGCGTCGGCGCAGTATCAGCAACACCCTGTCGCCCTTTTCTATGCCTATGCTCTGAAGAAAACTCGCTATTTTGTCCGATTTCTCCTTCAGGTCCTTGTATGTCACATCATACTTTACGCTGTGTCCGTCCGTCCATGTTATAGCCACCTTCTCAGGTTGCTTTTCAGCATAGACATCCACCACATCATATCCGAAGTTGAAATGCACTGGTACGTCAATCTTAAATGTATCCATGAAATCCTCATACGAAGAAAAATCCTTCTTCTTCAGATACTTCTCAAAAACTGCCATTTTCCTTGTCTTTCTGGTTATCTTAATTTTGTACCTTGTACTTAGTCACCTTGTACTTATCATGACAAAGTTACCAAATATAACTGACATGGGATAGTTTTTTTATTTTTTTTCACAATAAAAATGCGCTTGTTGCGCACATCGTTTTTTAGTGTGCAACAATTCCTTCTCATTTTCATCGGGAGTGTGCAATGGTTACTTTTCTTCCTCTATTTATAAAAGCATAAAAAATCTCCCCCCGCCTCACGGCGAGAGGAGACAACAACACAAACACAAATAATCCCGTGCTCATTAGAGACACGGGCATGAGTCTCTATAGGTGAATTAATCACGTCTCATTACTCAACTCCGAAGAGCTGCTTCAGACCTCCGTCAACTCCGCTGAAGCCCATGAAGGCAAGTGCGAGAAGTGAGGCTGTAACGAGTGTGATAGAAATACCTTTCATTCCCTTTGGTACTGAAGCATACTCCAACTGCTCACGAAGTCCTGCGAAGAGGACGAGAGCCAGGCCGAAACCAAGGGCAGATGCGATAGCATAGTCGAGTGACATAAGGAGGTTGTAATCCTTCTGTACACAGAGAATAGCTACACCGAGCACTGCACAGTTGGTGGTGATAAGTGGAAGGAATACGCCAAGTGCCTGATAGAGTGGGGGAGAAACCTTCTTGAGGATTATCTCAACCATCTGTACGAGGGAAGCGATGACGAGGATGAATGACAGGGTCTGCAGGAATCCTAAGCCCAGAGGGTTGAGGATGTATATCTGCAGAAGCCACGTTACGAGTGTAGCCAACAGCATTACGAAGGCTACGGCAGCCGACATACCGAGTGATGTGCTTACCTTCTGGCTGACGCCGAGGAAAGGACATATACCAAGGAACTGGCTGAGTACGATATTATTGACGAATATCGCAGCGATGAAAATCAATAGGTATTCCATATTCTATTAAGCCTTCTTAAAACGATTGATTACTGCAATGATGTATCCCAGGGTAAGGAATGCTCCTGGAGGGAGAATGAATATCAGCATGCCGAAGTCTTCTGGTATGAGGCGACAGTCGAAGATGGTGCCGTTGCCGAGAAGCTCACGGAATATGCCGAGAGTAGTAAGACCAATGGTAAAACCAAGTCCGATACCGATACCATCCATCGCTGAGTCGATAGGTGAGTTCTTTCCTGCGAAAGACTCTGCACGACCAAGGATGATACAGTTAACCACGATAAGCGGTATGAACAATCCGAGTGACTTGTCAACCTCTGGGGCATAAGCCTTGATGACGAGCTGGACGATGGTCACGAGGGTTGCGATGACAACGATATAGACAGGGATGTGTACCATGTCAGGTGTAAGATTCTTGATGCAAGAAATGATGATGTTAGAGAAGATAAGCACAGCCATTGTAGCCAAGCCCATCATCAGACCATTTGTTGCACTTGTGGTAGTAGCCAGTGTAGGACACATACCGAGCATCAGTACAAAGGTAGGGTTCTCCTTGATGATGCCATTCAATATAATTCCGAATTTACTCATAGTAAGGACCTCCTTTATTTATTTTCTTGTTTTGTTGCACCTGTGGTAGAGTCTGCTGATTCAGCCAGTGTGGCATAAGCCTGCTGCACTGCGCGAAGGAATGCGCGAGACGTGATGGTAGAAGCTGTGATGGCATCCACCTCACCACCGTCCTTAGAAACGGTCATGTTGTTCTTGCCTGGGTTCATGCCGATGATGTTGCCAGGATTGCCCTTCTGGAACCAGTCAGGACACTTAGCACCAAGACCTGGTGTCTCGTTATTTTCGAGCACTGTGTAGCCTAAGATGTTGCACTTCTCATCAAAACCTACGAGGATGGTGAGATTGCCACCGAAGGCATTAGGGTCGGTTGACTTAACAGCTGTTCCCTTATCTGTTTTGTAAACAGTGAAGGTGAGGTCTTTGCCGTCAACGTTGCGTACTATCTCAGTGCCGTTAGGGTCTTCCACCTTAACATTGTCGCTACCCATTACGGCTGTGATACCGTCTGCCAGAGCCTTATCGTTGGCAGCCTTGATAGGAGCCTCGGTAAGACCGTAGATGTATGCAAGGAGACCACCACATACAACAGATATGCAGGTCAGTACGCATACCATGTTAGTGAGATTTGATTTTAATTTTTCCATATCTTCTCCTCCTTGTTATTTAGCAGCCGGAACCTCACCGAAGCGAGCAGGCTTGATATACGTATTAATAAGAGGTGTAAACGCATTCATAATGAGAATGGCGAATGACATACCCTCTGGGTAAGCACCCCAGTTACGGATAATAATCGTGAGAGCACCGATAGCAACACCATAGATAATCTGTCCCTTGTGGGTCATAGGTGATGTAACGTAGTCGGTAGCCATGAAGATAGCGCCGAGCATCAGACCACCAGAGAAGATGACCTGGAATGGGTCAGCATAAGTGTTGCAGTTAGCAAGGTGCAACAGACCAGCGATTACGAATACGGTGCAGATGATAGATACAGGGATGTGCCATGTAATAATCTTTCTCCAGAGCATGAAGCAGAGTCCGAGGATAAGAGCCAGAGCACATATCTCACCTATAGAACCAGCACCCTCAGGAGTGTTGCCGAGGAACATATCCCATGCAGAAGGCAGTTTGGTCAGTGCATCAGCATTGCCCTTGATAGCTTCCTGCATTAAATAAAGAGGTGTAGCACCAGTCTCAGCATCAGCATATTCCATCAGCTGTCCAGCCTTAGGCCATGTGGTCATAGCTGTTGGGAAAGAGACAAGAAGGAAGCAACGTCCTACGAGTGCAGGGTTGAAAGGATTCTGTCCCAGTCCGCCGAATGTCATCTTACCAACGCCGATGGCAACGAGTGCACCAACGATAATCATCCACAGAGGGAAGTTTGATGGAAGGTTCATGCCCAGCAGAAGACCTGTGACGAGGGCAGACCCATCAAGCAGTGATGGCTCTTTCTTGAGAAAAAGCTTGCAGATAGCCCACTCAAAGAACAGGCAGGCTGCCACGCTCATGAGACACACAATGAATGAGCCAATACCAAAGAAGTAGAATGATGCAAGGAGTGCAGGAAGCAGTGCTATCACTACACCATACATATTCTTCTTCACCGAGTCGTTGGCGTGTGCATGAGGTGAGAGAGAAACAATTAAGTTACCCATATTATTATTCTTTATTCTTTTTTACTTTATACTTTAGTATTATGCAGGCCAGTTCTTAGGCAGGGCTGCAGGCTTAGGACCAACAGGCATTGCTGGCACAGGATTAGCCTTCTTGCCTGAGAAGTCGAGGTTCGTAGGAGCTACGAATGGCTTCTCGGCGGTGTGCATGATGAACTCCTTGCCGTCCTTGGTCTTTGCCTTTGGAGCTTCAGCCTTAGCGGCTGGTGCTGGTGCGGGAGCTGTACGGCTACGGATAATGCCCATCACAGTGCCCTTACCCTTACGGATGTCGTCAAGCAGACGGCGATAAGCTGGACATGTGAACTGACATGAGCCACACTCTATACAAGAGGTGATGTCTTCAGCCTCAAGCAGATCCCACTTCTCCATCTTAGCAGCCTTGGCAAGCAGGAATGGCTCCAGTCCCATAGGACAAGCGCTCACACACTTAGCACAACGGATACATGGTTGTTCGTCAGGCATAACGGCATCCTTGCCAGTCAGAATAGTGATAGAGTTCTGACCCTTGCCTACAGGAACCTCGATAGAAGGTACTGCGCGTCCCATCATCGGACCACCAGCGAGCACCTTGTTCTCACCCTCAGGCATACCGCCACAGAGGTTGATAAGGTCCTCGAACGATGTACCCATACGAACGAGGAAGTTGCTTGGCTTAGCAAGCTGCAGACCTGTTACTGTGGTGTAGCGTTCGAAGAGAGGTTTCTTCTTCATTACAGCCTCATACACGGCAACTGCTGTACCAGCATTCTGTACTACAGCACCCACGCTGATAGGAATTGCTGGAGGTGCAGGAACCTGACGACGAATAACGGCGTCGATGAGCTGCTTCTCACCGCCTTGTGGATATTTCTTCTCAAGAGGTACTACCTCGATATTTGGATCGTTAGCCACTTTCTCGGCGAGGAGCTTGATAGCCTGTGGCTTGTTGTCCTCTATGCCGATATAGCCCTTCTGCACCTTTACTGCAGCCATGAGAATACGCAGACCCTCAATGAGCTGGTCAGCCTTCTCAAGCATCAGGCGGTAGTCTGAAGTGATGTAAGGCTCGCACTCCACGCCATTGATGATGACGCATTCAGCCTTAGCTCCAGGAGGAGGCATGAGCTTAACGTGAGTTGGGAAACATGCACCGCCCATACCAACGATACCAGCATACTTAACTCGGTTTACGATTTCCTCTGGTGTGAGTTCTGGGTGGTCTGAAAGTTTCTCGAGTTTGTCAGAGCGGTCGATGCTCTCTTCCCATTCGTCGCCCTCCACCTTGATGGTGATGGCAGGTTTAGGCATACCAGCTACGTCAAGGCTGTCACCAACCTTTACGACTGTACCAGAAACAGAAGAGAAGATGTTAGCTGAAACAAAGCCTCCAGCCTCTGCAATCATAGTGCCCACCTTTACCTTGTCGCCTTCCTTGACGATAGGCTTTGCAGGTGCACCGATGTGCTGGCTGAGTGAGAATACTGCCTGCTTTGGCAATGGTGCAGGCTGCGTAACGGCGTCATTGCTCAGTTTGTTCTCTGCAGGATGAACGCCACCAATTCTAAAAGTTCTTGCTTTCATTGCTTATAACAGGTTACTTATTAGTATTTTCTACGGATGCTGGCCAGTTCTTTGGCAGGATGGCAGGTTTCGGACCAGTAGGAATACATGGTACGGGGTTAGCCTTCAGACCAGAGAAATCCAATCCCTCTGGAACAACGAATGGTTTAGGGTCAGTTGACATAGGTTTCAATGGACCTGCTTCCTTCTTCGGACCGTCTGAAGACGCTGCAGGAGCACTTGATGCAGGTGCGCTTGCACCCTCAGAGAAGAGGATAGCTGAAACCTGATCCATAACCTCTGCGCCACCAACAGGACAAAGGAGTCCGTCAATAGAACCCTTCTCAGTTGCAGCCTTAAAGCATGCTGCTGCGAATCCCGAACAGCCAGGGAAACCACAACCGCCACAGTTAGCCTGAGGCAGGATAGCGGCAACTTGTCCCAAACGTGGGTCTTCGTCAACAGCGAACTTCTTAGCACAAATGAACAGAATCATTGCAGCGATGAGTGCAATGATACCCAGTGTTAGCACTGATGATAAGATTAAGCTCATAATGTGTTTATTAAGTTGTTAAATTGAATTTTGTTTGTTTATACTTTTTTCGTTGTTATCAGGCTAGATAGAATGTGAGTATTTGTTCCAGTCTGTTTCTGTACAGGTATAGACCTATATAATAAGGTACGAGCGAAAGAACTCCCGCCAACGCGGAAATCCCGTCTGATACACCTGAACTTACGCAGATGGCAATCGTGGCAAGCAGAATTATGGTAGGTATGATGAATGCCAATACCACAGCCTTAGCTCCAACCGAGGGGGCAGCCATCACCGTAACGTCCTGTCCCACAGCATACTGCTGTGTGTCAGCACACTTCACGTCGATGATTTTCTCCTTGCTCTCAGCTGAATTGCAGTATGAAGCGACCTTGCAACTGCTACAGGCACTGCTCTGGACGATGCGCACGTGCACCACCCCTCTTGAAATGCTGTCTATGATGCCCTTGTGGGATATTTGATTACTCATAGTATCCATGCCGAGAGGCAATCGTGATTGTCCACTCGCAGATGCAAAAGTACGAGTTTATTTTGAAAAAACAAAATATTTCACAAAAAATGTGCACGATTTATTAAAATATCACCTTATTTTTATGTTTTGTTTGGAATATTAAGGAAAAAATGCTACCTTTGCGTCTAAAATATTTACGCCAAAAATCTGTATGAAACAAACAAAAATAGTTGCGTCAGTCAGCGATTTGCGTTGCGACGTAGAATTTATCCGTCAGCTTTACAAGGCTGGTGCTAATGTAATCCGTATGAATACTGCCCATGCCACCCCTGACGGACTGAGGACAATCATTAGGAATGTGAGGGAGGTGTCTCAGCATCTGGGCATACTCATCGACACCAAGGGACCAGAGATTCGCACTACAGGAGCAGCAGCCCCTATCGACTATAAGTCGGGTGAGAAGGTTTCCATCGTTGGCGACCCTTCTGTGGATACCGTTCATGATGTTATCGCACTGTCTTACAGCGATATATGTAATGACGTAAAGATTGGTGATCAGATACTGTTCGACGACGGTGAGCTGTGTATGCAAGTGGTTGAGAATAATGGCGAGAAACTTACTGTCATAGTGATGAACGATGGCAAACTGGGTTCTCATAAGTCTGTCAATGTGCCTGGGGTGCATATTGATCTTCCAGCCCTCACTGAGAAAGACCGTCGCAACATACTGCTTGCCATAGAAGAGGATATCGACTTCATAGCCCATTCCTTTGTGCGCTCCAAGGAAGACCTGCATGAGGTGCAGAAGATTCTTGACGAGCATAATTCTGACATCAAGATTATCTCAAAGATTGAGAATCAGGAGGGTGTTGACAATATCGACGAGATTCTTGAGAACTGCTATGGCGTGATGGTGGCTCGTGGCGACCTTGGCATAGAGATTCCAGCCGAGAAGATTCCAGGCATCCAGCGTATGATAATCAAGAAGTGTGTGTTCCGCAAGAAGCCTGTGATAGTTGCTACTCAGATGCTTCACACCATGATTAAGAATCCTCGTCCTACTCGTGCTGAGGTTAGTGATATTGCCAATGCAGTGTTCCAGAATACTGATGCCCTGATGCTCTCAGGCGAGACAGCAAGTGGCAATTATCCTATCGAGGCAGTGAAGACTATGGTGAAGATAGCCGAGCAGGCTGAGGCTGACCGTAGGTTGCACTCTACCCAGGAACTGGATGTTGACGGAGCAGATACCAACCTTCGCGATTTCCTTTGTAAGGCAGCTATCGAGACCACCTCAAAACTCGGTGTAAAGTGTATCCTTACCGACTCAGGTACTGGCGATGATGCTCGCACCCTTGCTGCATATCGTGGTCCGAGTCCTGTAGTTGCTATTTGTAAATACGATAAGCTCCAGCGCTGGCTTGCCCTTTCTTATGGCGTTCTTGCCATATATCCTAAGCAGGATGAGCTGGAGAAGATGTTCTACTATGCCGTAAAGAAGATGTTTGACAACAAGATGGTGTCACTCACTGACAAGGTGACCTATCTCTCTGGTCACATGAATATCGGTATAGCTGATAAGTCCGCTGGTGTCTCAATGCTTGAGGTGAACACCGTGAGCGAAGTGTTTGCCAATTACGAGAATACGGCAGAGGCTGATAATCAATAACCACACTCTATGGCTTATAATCCGCGATTAAGAGAATACAAACACTATACGGTAGATAAGGAGATGCCCCTCTTGGAGTATCTCCTTGCTACGCTTCCTGGCAGCAAGAACAAGATTAAGGACACCCTGCAGGGTCGTGGCATAAAGGTTGACGGCAAGGTGGTCACCCAGTACAACTATCCCCTCATGCCAGGCATGAAGGTCAGCGTTTCTAATTCTAAGAAGAATGACACCTTTCACAGCAAGTATGTCAACATAGTGTATGAGGATAAGTACATCATCGTGATTGAGAAGAAACCAGGCATACTGAGTATGGCTGCTGGTCACTCCACTCTGAATGTGAAGACTGTGCTCGATAACTACTTCCAGAAGACTCGTCAGGGATGCCATGCCCATGTGGTGCATCGTCTGGATCGTGACACCTCAGGACTGATGATTTATGCCAAGGATATGGAGACAGAACAGATACTCGAACACGAGTGGCACGACATAGTTTTCGACCGTCGTTATGTGGCTCTCTGTTCAGGTGAGTTTGAGCAGAAAACGGGTACAATAGCCAATTGGCTTAAAGATAATAAGGCTTACATAACTTACTCATCGCCAGTAGATAACGGTGGAAAGTATGCAGTAACACATTACTGTGTTCTCGGTAGCTCAATCTATCACTCTCTGGTGGAGTTTAAGTTGGAGACAGGAAGGAAAAATCAGATTCGTGTGCATGCTGCTGACATGGGTCACCCAGTGTGTGGAGATGTGAAATACGGCAATGGCGACAGTCCGCTTCACCGTCTTTGTCTTCATGCCTATGTGCTCTGTTTCTACCATCCTGTCACCCATCGACCTATGGAGTTTTCCACCCCCATACCATCGCAGTTTAGTGAAGTAATAAATAAAGAGAAATGACCAACTACATCATAGCCATAGTTGCTATAATCATAGCTTTCATACTGATAAAGAAGTTTGTGGGATGTGTCTTCCGTATCATCGTCACACTGATACTCTGTGCCATACTTGCATACCTTTATTTCACCATGCAATCATAAGGAATCGAGAATAACCGCAAAGACTAAAATAAAGGAAAATGAAACGTATATTCTTAATTAGCGCACTTTTTGTGTCATTGTCTGTCAGTGCTCAATACACTCCGTTTAATCCTGATGCAGTGACATCTGCTACCCAGCAGGCATCAGCTAAGGATGCCCAGACACCTAAGGCAAAGCCTAAGAAGGCAAAGCCTGCCAAGCCAGTGATGATGATTAAGGAGAAGTATGCAGCAGGCTCATGTCCAGAGGTTGACGGCAAAGTGGTATGGAGTAAAACCTTCAGTTGTTCACCCCTCACGGCTCAGCAGATATATGACAGGATGATAGCCTTTCTTCAGGACTACTGCAAGCAGGAGGGCAAAGACCCCGTTAGCAAGATTGCCATAGTAAACAGGGAGAAACACGAGATTGGTGCCCGTATATCAGAGTATGTCACCTTCAGGGAGGGACTTCTGCGCGACCGTGCCCTGCTCAATTACACCTTGCGTGTCAATTGTTTCGATGGCAAGTGTGAGGTGATAATGAACAATATGTCCTACACTTACGACAGCAAATTCCCTGCTGAGGAGATGCTTCTCGACAAGAATGCCCTGAACAAGACTCAGACCAAGTTTAACAAGGGTGGCTATGAGAAGTTCCGTACCAAGACCATAGACACCAAGGATGCCCTTATGGCGCAGATAGAAACGGCTCTTAAGTAGTTCAAGGAGCCTACTCCCGTTCAAATACTTTGTACCTTATACTTTGTACTTAGTCACTTAGTACTTTCAATTATCAATTGTCAATTATCAATTATCCAAAATGGAATATCGTTCACATCGTCGTCCAGAGAAGATTCACGACATAAATTTCAAGATTCGTCAGGTGCTTAACGTGCTCTTTATGGTCATCGCCATCGTGGGCTGTCTTATGTATATGGGTTACATAGGTGGTGAGGAAAACGAGATGAGAGGTGCCATAGTGGTAATAATCGCTGTGCTCATCAAGATGGCTGAGTGCATGATACGCCTTCTGAAGAAGAATAATAATGAAGAGGAAGAGTAGTCTGACATATCTTAGGGTGTTTATGCTGATGGCATGTTGCATGCTGTCTGGTCTCGTTGTGGCTCAGACTAACAATCTGGACGGATTCGATGCCACCACCAACACCTTCAACCCTAATGCAGCCCTCGACTCGCTGAAACATTCTAACAAGAAGATTCCTAAGGGTATGTATGTGTGGACCGTTGACGAGAAGTTTGGCGACATAGTGCCAGCCCAGCGTGACACTGCCCAGCATCTGTTTATGAACACCATATTCACCACAGGCAAGTATGGTGAGTATAACACCACTGGCAACCTGGGTGCTCCGCGCATAGCGCGCATAGCCACAGACCGCGACCTCTCTACACGCAATCCGTTTCTTGAGCCCTATGGTTTCTTTCTCACCAAGCCCTCAGAGCTGCTCTATACCAACACCCTCTCGCCACTCACCAACCTGTTTTATTCCACCTGTGGCAATAAGACCAACGGCGAAGACCACCTGAGGGTACTCTTTGCCAGCAATGTGAACAAGCGTTTTGGCATAGGCTTTAAGTTCAACTACGCCTATGGCAGGGGTTACTACGACGACCAGAGCATCTCGCTCTTCGACTACACCTTCTGGCTGGCATACACTGGCGAGCGCTATCAGGCTCATTTCAATATGAGTTTCGACCACATGAAGGTGTCTGAGAATGGTGGTATAGCCAACGATAACTACATCACCCATCCTGAGGCATACAAGGACTCTTATAGCGGTCAGGAGATACCTGTGGTGCTCAAAGACAACTGGAACAAGCAGGATGCCTTCTCGCTCAATTTCTCTCATCGCTATAATGTGGGATTCTATCGCAAGGTAGAGATGACTGAGATGGAGAAGGATGCAAAACGTTTCGCCTTGCGTGCCAAGCATGAGAAGGAGGAGCTGGAACTGCAGAAAACAGCAGGTGGACAGCGTCTGGCTGAGCATGCCCAGAGCTCTACGCCTGTAACTAAGTTTACGGGTCGTCCTGACGATGCCATAGTGATAGGTGATTTGCCTAAAGATGCCAAGCAGAGGCAGACAGCCATCAACGACTCGCTCATGAAGTCTGTGCGTGACAGCATTCTGGCTGTTCAGCGTATGGCACCTGACACCTCGTGGATTAAGGAGGAGTATGTTCCAGTGACAAGTTTTATTCACAACCTCAACCTCAACACCAACAACCGTCGCTATATAGGCAACTCGCCTCAAGAGGGCTTCTACCTCAACCGCTATAATGTGCCTTACGAGGACAATCCTGGCGACTCCATATACGATAAGACCAAATATGTTATACTTAAGAACACCCTCGCCATTGGTATGCTTGAGGGTTTCAACAAGTATGTGCCTATGGGTGCCAAGGTGTTCCTCACCCACGAACTGCGTAACTATAACCTACCTAACAGCGACAAGGGCTACACCTCATATAACGAGACCAACATATCCATAGGTGGACAGCTCATCAAGACATTGGGCAAACACCTTCACTACAAGGCTCAGGCTGAGTTTTGGCTTGTGGGCAAGGATGTGGGTGACATAAGGCTCGACGGCTCAGGCGACCTCAATATGCGATTGCTTGGCGACACGGCTGCCGTGCGCCTCAAGGCGTTCTATCACCTTGTCAACCCCAACTTCATCCAACGTCGCTATCACGGCAAGTTCTTCTCGTGGGAGCATGACAACTTCAACAAGCAGATGCAGACCCACCTCGAGGCAGAGTTCTTTCTCAAGAGGACTGGCACCACCCTTCGTGCCTGCTATGACAACATACAGAACTACACCTATCTGGGTATCAACTACAACAGTACCACCCTCGACGAGGTGACCACCGTCACCAAATACACTGCAGACATGATGCAGTCGTCTGCTAACATCAGTCTCATAACCCTTGCACTGGAGCAGAATTTCCGTCTCGGCATTCTCAACTGGGAAAACCGTCTGACCTATCAGAAGAGCAGTCAGAGCGAGTTGCTCGCCGTGCCTGACTTCAACTACTACACCAACCTCTACATCAACTTCGCCATAGCCAGAGTGTTGCGTGTCCACTTAGGTGCCGATATGCGCTATTTCACCAGCTACTATGCACCAGAATACTGTCCGCAGATAGGCATGTATGGTGTGCAGCAGAACACCTCCTTGCGCACTAAGGTGGGTAACTATCCTGTCATCAATGTCTATGCCAACCTCAAGCTCAAGCAGTGTCGCTTCTTCGTCATGATGAGCCATGTCAATGCAGGTTCTGGCAACAAGAACTATTTCTATACCCCTCACCACCCACTCAATGAGAGCGTACTGCGTTTCGGCCTCTCGTGGGACTTCAATAATTAATAACGTTAACGTTAACGGGAACTTTAACCCTTGAACCATATGAAAGATTGTGCTTTAATAGTCAGCGGAGGTATCGACTCCATCACTATGCTCTACGATTATAAAGACCGTATAGCCCTCGCTATCACCTTCGACTACGGTAGCAAACATAACGAGAAGGAGATAGCCTTCGCCAGGATGCACTGCCAGCGTCTGGGCATCAGGCACCTCGTTATTCCGCTCAACTTCATGTCCCAGTATTTCAAGTCCTCGCTATTGAAGGGTGGGGAAGAGATACCTGAAGGTCGCTACGACGACGAGAACATGAAGTCCACAGTGGTGCCCTTCCGCAATGGCATCATGCTCGCCATAGCTGCAGGACTGGCAGAGAGCAACGGACTCAGGCACGTCATGATGGCTAACCACTCAGGCGATCATGCCATCTATCCCGACTGCCGTCCACAGTTTGTCGATGCCATGAGTTCAGCCATCACAGCGGGCACCTATGAAGGCATCACCCTCTTCGCTCCCTATACCAACCTCACCAAGACCGACATCGTCAAGCGAGGCAACGCCCTCGGTATAGACTATAGCGAAACCTGGTCATGCTACAAGGGAGGTGAAAAGCATTGTGGCAAGTGTGGCACATGTACCGAGCGTCGCGAGGCTCTTCACGATGCAGGCATCATCGACACCACTGAGTATGAGGAGTGAGAGCAGTCAAGCAATTTGTATCAATAAGTCAAAGAATACAATGCAAAGGTACCACTTTAACTTAATATGGGCAAATTTTGGGTAGTTTTTAACATTTTAGTCTTTCCCCTCCATAGAGGCATTACTTTTAGGGTGTAAAAGCATTACTTCTACCGCTAAAAGCATTACATTTAGCGCTAAAAGCATAGGTTTTATTTTTGCCCCGTTTTCCTCCCCGTTCGGCATGGTTACGTGTTACGTAACCCACTGAACTACAGTCCGTTGCAAGAAAAGTCGCTTTTTCCTCTCTGAAAAGCGGTTTTTGCACACTTTCGCTATTTTGTGCAGGGTAGTTTTTAACAAATCAGTCATTCGTTATACCTTTGTCAGGGTTAAGTTCCTCCCCATCCATTCAATTTATTTCAGGCATCTTGCAGTTTTTGTCAACTTTGTCAACTTTGTCAACTTCTATTTTTTTGATGCTTGAGATTTTGATGGTTGATGGTCCTGTGTAAAGGAAGAGGGGAAACTATATAAAAAATATATTTTATAATTTTTATATTAAAGGGGTAATAGATATATAATATATATATATATATGCGTGCGAGCGCGAGGCAAGGTTGACAAAGTTGACAAAGTTGACAAAATGTCTTTTCCTGATTTTGGTTGACAGTTTTTTGTTATTTTACTGGGTTGGTTGACATTAGTTTTACTGACAGCCTTTGTCTTCGTTTTCGTAGGCGTCAGCCTCCTTCCATGTCCATCTGAGTTATTCGTGTTTTTTTTCCTTAGGGGGTCGCGAAACGCGACACCCCTTGCAGGGGAGTAACGAAACGTGACACCCCTCAATCTGAAAATGTTGCGAATGTTGCGCGCAAAAATAAATAAAATTTATTTTGTGTTTTTCTCTCGTTTTATTACCTTTAGATAAGGTTTTTGCACTCGGAAAAGCAAAAATAAATAAAATTTATTTTGTGTTTTTCTCTCGTTTTATTACCTTTGCAGTTGATTATGCCGAATGGGAAGAATGACATAGTGAGACTGAAGTCGGTAAGGTTGCTCAGGAGCAAGGCGGAGCTGGAGACTCTGCCTAAGGGCAAGCTGCTGGTGAACACGATAAATGCTTTTTCGTATAATAATGCGAAGAAGGATGAGGCATTTGCTATGGCACTGGTGAATGGCGATGTGCTGATACCTGACGGTATGAGTGTGGTGAAGGCTTGTCAGTGGCTGAAGAACCCTGATGCTCCCAAGGAGAGGGTGGCAGGATGGGACTTGTTTATGCACGAGATGAGGAAACTGAATGCTCTGAAGCCACTGGAGACATCTATTCACCACGAGCGCAAGAGGGTGCTGTTCTTTGGTTCGAGTGAGAAGGTGCTTGATGTTATTAAGGAACGCGCGCGTAAGGATTTTCCGAACCTTGAGGTGGTGACATACAGCCCGCCTTATAAGGATGAGTTCTCTGAGGAGGAGAGCAAGGCGATGGTGGACTTTATAAACGATGCTGACCCTGACCTGATGTGGGTGGGTATGACTGCTCCTAAGCAGGAGAAGTGGACTTACCAGCACTGGGGGGAGATGAACGTAAGGTGTCATGTGGGCACGGTGGGTGCCGTGTTTGACTTCTATGCAGGCACCACGAAGCGTGCTCCGCTGTGGTGGCAACAGCACGGCATAGAGTGGCTGTACAGGCTGATGAAGGAGCCTCGCAGAATGTGGAAACGCTATATCATAGGTAATGTTGAGTTTCTGTGGTATGTGATAGGGGAGAAACTGAAAGGTTAAAAAAACATAATTCGACAGCCTTAATTCCTATTTCCTAATTCCTATTTCCCAATTTTTTAGTAATTTTGCACCCGATTTAGTCCGTCGTGGGCTCGAGTAAGTGCTGACAGGAGGTCAGACGCCCAGCGGAGATAACCCAATTTTACAATAAAAAAAGCATGTACGCAATTGTAGAAATTCAGGGTCAGCAGTTCAAGGCTGAGGAGGGCAAGAAGCTCTTCGTTCACCACATGAATGGTGTAGAGGAAGGCCAGGCTGTTGAGTTTGACAAGGTGCTGCTCGTAGACAATGCAGGAGCAGTGACAGTAGGCGCACCAACGGTAAGCGGTGCAAAAGTAGTTTGTGAAGTAGTGAACCCACTCGTTAAGGGCGACAAGGTCATCGTGTTCAAGATGAAGCGTCGTAAGGACGAGCGCAAGAAGAACGGTTTCCGTGCTCAGTTCACTGAATTAGTAATCAAATCAGTAGTAGCTTAAAACCAAAGGAGGACTAAAGAATGGCACATAAGAAAGGTGTAGGTAGTTCTAAGAACGGACGTGAATCAGCTTCACAGCGACTTGGTATTAAGATTTTCGGTGGTCAGAAGGTTGTAGCAGGCAACATCATCGTTCGCCAGCGTGGCAACAAGCACTTCCCAGGTGCAGGCGTTGCACAGGGTAAGGACGACACCCTCTATGCTCTCGTTGACGGTACTGTAAACTTCCACAAGGGAAAGTACGACAAGAGTGTAGTTTCTGTTATACCTGAGGCTGAAGCTTAAAAGAAGGTCAGAAGGATAACCTACAAAAAAAGTCCACGAGGCTCCAAACACCTCAATGACTATAAACTTGTATAAACAAAAAAACTTATTCCAAACACTATAGGGAGGGTGGCAACCATGCACCTTCCCTCTTTTTATGCCTAAATGTGGGGGTGGGAAGAAAAAAGTTTGAAAAATGTTTGGAGGTTACAAAAAAAAGCAGTACCTTTGCACTCGCATTTGAGAAATCAAGCAACAAGGATGGCTCCTTAGCTCAACTGAATAGAGCATTTGACTACGGATCAAAAGGTTGCAGGTTTGAATCCTGCAGGAGTCACAAAGACGGGGATGCAACTACTTATGATGAGTGGTTGCATTTTTTTGATTAAGAACTAAACTGAAACTATAATTAAAACCTATGGATACAAGGAAAATGAAGAGTGTGATGCTGGCAGTATTGGCTATGCTGATGTGGCAGAATGCTGTGGTAGCTCAAAAGGCAGAGGATGTGCTGGAAACGGCTCGCAGAGTGAATGACTACTTTATGCAGAAGTGGCCAGACCCTAAGAAGGATACGTTTGTAAAGAACAAGGTGCGACCAAGTTCGCTATGGACTCGCGGAGTGTATTACGAGGGGCTGATGGCACTATACGGCATAGATGCTCAGCAACGCTATCTGGACTATATAGACGAGTGGGCAGAATACCATAAGTGGACTCCACGCTATGGCACCAAGACTACCCATGCCGATGACCAGTGTTGTGCGCAGACCTATCTGGACCGATATGGCATGGTGGGAGACAGGAAGATGATAGACAGCGTGAGGGTGAACCTGGAGAAGCAGATGGCATCAGGACGTGTGGACTACTGGACATGGATAGACGCCATACAGATGGCTATGCCTGTGTATGCGAAGATGTATCGCCACACTGGAGACATAAGATATATAATGTACGCGCGAGACAGCTATGAATGGACTCGCAACGAGTGTGGTGGAGGATTATGGAACAAGCAGGAAGGCCTGTGGTGGAGAGACAAGGACTTTGTGGCTCCATACAAGGAGCAGGACGGCATGAACTGCTACTGGAGCAGAGGCGACGGATGGGTGGTGGCTGCTCTGGTGAGGACGATAGACGAAATAACATCTGCCAAGGGCCATGATCAGAACAAGGAGGTGGTGGCTTTCCTCGCAGAACTGAAGGAGGACTATCTCGACATGATGAAGGCTCTGCTGAAGTGTCAGCGAGAGGACGGATTCTGGAATGTCAGTCTGATGTCGCCTGTCACCTTCGGCGGACCAGAGACCTCAGGCACAGCACTCTTTACGATGGGCATGGCTTGGGGCATAAGGAATGAGATGCTGCCAAGAGGGGAGTATCGCCCTGCCGTTGATAAGGCTTGGAAGGCTATAGCCGAAAAGGCAATACACGCAGACGGATTCATAGGCTATCTGCAAGGTACAGGCAAACAGCCAAAAGACGGACAGCCAGTGACATACACCAGTGTGCCAGACTTTGAGGACTATGGTGCAGGATGCGTGTTGCTGGGAGCAGTGGAGTATTACAAAATGTTGCAGACATGGCCTGACGGCACAGTGATGTCGGAGTTTTTCTCTAACACGAAGAAGGTGAATGTGGCAGAGTTAGGCAAGCAATATGTGATAACAGACTACGGAGTGAAGAACGACTCGACGTTGCTGCAGACGGATGCTATACAGGCTGTGATAGACAGATGCAGCGAAGAGGGTGGGGGTGTAGTGGTTATTCCGAAGGGAACATTCCTCACAGGCTCTTTATTCTTCAAGAAAGGTACGCACCTGCACGTGAGCGGCAGGCTGAAGGGCTCTGACCGCATAAGGGATTTCAAACTGATGACAACACGAATGGAGGGGCAGACGCTGAAGTATTTTGCTGCCATGATAAATGCTGACGGTGTGGATGGCTTTACCATTACGGGCGATGGGGCGAAGTTGGACGGCTCACTGCCTTCAGAAAGCGGCTTCGCGTCTGACGTATCATGCATAGACGGCAATGGCTACCTGTATTGGGAGGAATTCAGGTACAGAAGGCAGTATAACCCAGAGTGTACCAACCTTGAGGCTATGCGCCCGCGACTGGTGTATATCTCTAACAGTAAGGATGTTACCGTGCAGGATGTCTATCTTGTTAACTCTCCATTCTGGACTAACCACCTGTATCGTTGCAGCAACGTGAGGTATCTGGATTGCTTTATATATGCTCCAACCAAGGGTGTGGTGATAAAGGGGAGCGACAAACAGTATGGTGCACCGTCGAGCGATGCTATAGACCTGGACGTGTGTCATGACGTGTTGGTGCACGGATGCTTCATGCAGGTGAATGATGATGCCGTGGTGATTAAGGGCGGCAAGGGAACATGGGCAGACCAGAATCCTGACAATGGTCCCGTGTATAACGTGCTGGTGGACAACTGCGTCTATGGCAGGGTGCATGGATGCCTGACCGTAGGTTCGGAGTCGATAGATGACTGGAATATCGTAATCCGTAATATAAAATTTAATAATGCCGACCGTGTGCTATGGCTGAAGATGCGCCCTGACACCCCACAACAGTACAGGCTGATAAGCGTGGAGAACGTCAGCGGCACCTGCGGCTCGTTCCTCGTGATACGCCCCTGGACTCAGTTCTACAAGCCAGGCGAGCGTAAGGATATGCCTCTGTCTCATTGTTGCGACGTAACCATTAGGGATATTGATGTAGATTCAAAGAATTTCTTTGACGTAGGAACATCAGATAAATACGAACTAAGCAACTTCACTTTCGAGAATTGTAGGATAAAAGACAAGAAAGGTGCCTTCAATCCCTCGCTTATAAATGGATGTAAGGTGGAAAATGTGAAGTTTTTTTAAGAAATATGTTAAGTAGTTAGAAATTTAACAAAGAAAAATTTGCACATAAGACGGAAAAGTTGTACCTTTGCACTCAAATTTGTGTTCGTGCACAGTATGAGCACAGATATATGCAAAGATTTAGGTATACTTAGGGATAATAGAATTATAACATAACTACAACAAATGAAAAAGTTTTTACTTACGCTCGCAGTAGCAGTCTCTGCTCTGACAGCAAACGCTCAGGATGAGGGCGGTTTTTACGGAAACAAGTTTTTTGACAACTGTTTCATTGGTGTAAACGGTGGTGTGGGTGCAGGTACCACACACAATGCTATTTTCAAGAACACTAACTGGAATGCAGGTCTGCGTCTGGGTAAGTTCTTCTCTCCAATCTTCGGTTTTGGTATCGAGGGTAACCTCTACTTCAACAACCGTCACGGCTCCTATGTTAACCCACAGGGGGGTAACAACCTTTCAGGCGGCAACACAGTACACTACTCCAACGTAGGCTTCTTCGGCATGATTAACCTGATGAACGCTATCGGCAACTATCTTGGTGAGCCACGTAAGTTTGAGATATTCTTCGTACCAGGCTTCTCATGGGGTCATAACTTCGGTAACAACCCTACACCTGAAGGCACAAAGATGAACACTCTTAACAACAAACTTGCGTTTGACTTCGCTTATAATTTTGGTAAGTTCCAAGAGTGGCAGCTCTACCTTGAGCCATCTATCAACTACTGTATAGCTGGTGTAGACCACGAGAACGACGACCACTCTAACAAGATTGTCAAGTACAATATCAACAACTCATTCCTCCAGCTTAACCTCGGTCTTGTCTATAAGTTCAAGACATCAAACGGTGCTCACAACTTCATGCTCGTTGAGGCTTGTGACCCAATGGAGCTCGATGCACTTAACAATGCCGTAAACGACCTGCGTGCTAAGGATAGCGCAAATGTCAAGACCATCGCTAACCTGGAGAAGGAAGTTAAGGACCTGCAGGATGCTCTCAACGAGTGTAACGCTAAGCCAACTGTGGCTAAGATGCTTGAGCCAAATCTCCCAGCAGTGTTCTATCAGGTAAACAAGGCTGTCATCAGTCCTGCTCAGCAGCAGAACGTACAGATTGCAGCTGACGTGCTGAAGAATCACCCAACATACCGTCTGCAGGTTAAGGGTTACGCTTCACCAGAGGGTCCACACGCTAACAATACCTCTCTCGGCATACGTCGTGCAGACGCTGTTAAGGATATGCTCGTGAAGAAGTACGGCATCGCTGCTGACCGTATCGACGCTGAGGGCTGCGGTGAGACTGACCAGCTCTTCGAGACATACGAGTTCAACCGTTGCGCAATACTCTTCCTTGACAAGAAGTAATATACTAACTAATCAATATTTGAAATCCCGATGTTCTCTTTGTAGAGCGTCGGGATTTTTTTGTATAATAAAGAGGTACAAGAGAGACAAGAGGTGCAAGAGATGGTAGAATAAGGGCACACACGTTGCAAGGTGGTAGAGGTAACAAAAAAAGGAAGACCATATAAAGTCTTCCTTTCTTTGCGGTGCGTACGGGACTCGGACCCGTGACCTCCAGCGTGACAGGCTGGCATTCTAACCAACTGAACTAACGCACCAAGCGTTAAATGTGTTATGAGAACCCTGTTTATAGGGTAGTGATTGGAGCGGTGCGTACGGGACTCGGACCCGTGACCTCCAGCGTGACAGGCTGGCATTCTAACCAACTGAACTAACGCACCAAACTCTACTTGAGAGGCACTGATTGCTCAAATGCGAGTGCAAAGGTACTATTTTTTCTTTAATCTACCAAATAATTGCAGCGTTTTTTTTGAGCATAGCTTTATTTTGTGCTTCTTGAGAGAGCAAGCTAAGCTTTTGGGTTGTTCCGTTTCTTAGCACGTGAGAATTATTCTGCTTTCTTTGTGCGTGCAGGACGACGGCGAGGCTTTTTAGGCTTTGCCTCTGGCTTTGCCTCTGGCTGTGCAGGAGCAGATGCAGGACTTTCTGATGCAGGGGCAGTTTCAGCAGTTTCCTTTTGTGGTGCTTCTATAGGTTGTGGCGCAGTTTTTGGCGCTACATCCTGCTTGGGTTGCTCCTGTTTAGGCTGTTCCTGCTTTTGTTGTTGCTGCTTCTGCTTTTGTTTCTGCTGCTTTTGCTGCTGTGATTTTTGCTGAGGCTGTTGCTTTTGGGTAGTAACATTCTCTGGCTCTGCACCAATGAAGAGGTTGTCTCCACGATGCTTGTCACCAGGACGGAATGCATCCTGCCACAGGGTGAGTTTCTCTACTTCAGCACGCTTAGGCAACTGAGCAATATCCTCCATCCATGATTTCTTGCAAGCCATCTGTATGTAGTATAACTGACGGGTGTAGTAGTCAAGCATACGGAGGTCGTCGAAGGTGAAGACCATAGGACGGAGGGTGGCATACTTGCTGTTCCAGTCGGCATCGCTGATGTTGTTGATGCGTTGCAGGTCGTCACACAGTCCGATAGAACGTATTGCCACACTTGCATCATTAGTTATAAGGAGTACCTTCTTGCCCTCAGCAAAGAGTTCTACCACGCGGTGAACTATGGCTGGATCGGCAAATGAGGCATGATGGCTCTCGGCACTTATGCCTTCGATGCGCAGACGGTTTTCGCGCTGTTGTGCAAGGATAAGTCTTTTTGCAAGACGTGCAGCTGCATTCAGACATACTATATTGTCAGTGAAGTCAGCTTCCTTGTGGTTGGTAGGGTCTTGCATGGCAGCAAAGCGGTCAATCTCCTCATAGGTCTCACCCATCATCATGAATTTTCCACCACGATGTTTCATCAGTTTGGAGATGAATTCCAACTGGCGCTCAAATTGCAGACGTGCATTAACACGAGGGTCGGAGTGGCTGGATGTATGTCCGATAAGCAGTTCTAGCCAGATGTTAGTATCGCTGATAACTATGTCATAGTCAAGCACATTGGCAAGAGTCTCTTCGAGGAACTTGTATCGTTTTTCCAGTTCATCGAGAGTGAGTTGCTGTATCTGCTGATCAGTCAGCACTATGGCACGTTGAGGTGCCTGTGCCAATTCGATGATATCGTTAATCTTGATGTCAGGCAGGGCAGGGATAGGGAGCACTCCCTTGAACTCCTTTTTAGGTTGCTGAACTGCTGCTTCTGGTTGCATAGTTTCCTGTTGCGGTTGCTTAGTCTCCAGTTGCGGTTGCTTAGCTTCCGCATCTGGTTGCTTAGCTTCCGCCTGCGGAAGCATAGCTTCTGCAGACTCAGTTGTAGCCCCGTTTGTTACTACCTCTTCAGGTGCTGTTTCTGTTGCTTCCTGTACTGTTTTTTTCTTTGTAGCACGAGGTTTGCGTAATGTTGTCCTTTTTGTTGTCGCAGCCTTCTTTGGCTTTTCTGTCTTGTTGCTCGCTTGAGCTTCGTTCTGTGTTTCTATAGGAGCCACTTCCTTAACAGACTCCTCTTTAGTCGTTTTTTTTGTTCTCATTATGATTTTTTTTGCATATATTTTTGAAAAATCACGACAAAGTTACTATATTTAGTAATAAAAAATGGCATAGATGTTGTTAATAATCCGTAAAATGTTTGATTAAGCCGAATTTATTGTGTATCTTTGCAAAATATTTGCGCCCGTGCGCGCAATATATAATATAGTACCCACGTTGTAGTGTAGAGAAGAGATTTTTTTAACGTATAAGGAAGATAAATGAGACAACTTAAGATTCAAAAAAGTATTACCAACCGTTCGAGCGAAGCTCTTGACAAGTACCTGGTAGAGATTGGACGTGCACCACTGATTACTATCGACGAAGAGATAGAACTGGCACAGAAAATAAAGAAGGGTGGTCCAGAGGCTGAACGCGCTAAGGATAAGTTGGTTACTGCTAACTTGCGTTTTGTGGTTTCTGTAGCTAAGCAGTATCAGCATCAGGGATTGTCCCTCACCGACTTGATAGATGAGGGTAATATCGGACTGATTAAGGCTGCTCAGAAGTTTGATGAGACTCGAGGCTTTAAGTTTATCTCATACGCCGTATGGTGGATTCGCCAGAGCATACTGCAGGCTATTGCCGAGCAGAGCCGTATTGTGCGCCTGCCTCTTAACCAGGTTGGTTCGCTGAGCAAGATTAACCACGAGATAAACAAGTTTGAGCAGGAGAACCAGCGTCACCCAAGCGTAGGTGAGTTGTCTGAGGCAACAAACATCGACGAGGAAAAGATTGGTCAGAGCCTTATGGCTGACGGTCACCACGTTAGTATTGACGCTCCATTCCAGGATGGCGAGGAAAACTGTATGCTCGACGTTATGGCGAGTGGTGATGACTCACGTACTGACCGTACCGTGGACCATGAGTCAATGGCTCAGGAACTGAATGCCGTATTGAACAGAGTGTTGAAGGATCGTGAGATAATTATCATCCGCGAGTGCTTTGGCATAGGTTGTCATGAGAAGGGGTTGGAAGAGATAGGCGACGAACTCGGACTGACACGTGAGCGTGTACGCCAGATTAGGGAGAAATCTATTGCCAAGCTTCGTGACAGCGGTAATGCAAAGATACTCATAAAGTATCTGGGATAATTCATAGTTTAGAGTATATAGTTTAGAGTTTAAGTTATGAATCACGTAGTAATAATGGCAGGTGGAGTAGGCAGCAGATTCTGGCCTATGAGTACCGAAGACCGTCCAAAGCAGTTTATTGACGTTCTTGGCGTAGGCCGTTCGCTGATACAGCTTACCTACGACCGCTTCAAGGATGTATGCGAAGCAGAGAATGTATGGGTCGTTACCAGTGCTCAGTATAAGGATATTATCCACGAGCAGTTGCCTGATATTCCTATGGGCAACATCTTGTGTGAGCCTTGTCGCAGAAACACAGCCCCATGTATAGCATACGTAAGCCATCGCATAAATGCGAAGGATAAGAATGCCAATATAGCTGTAACGCCAAGTGATGCCGTAGTGATGAACGTGATGGAGTTTCGCAGGGTTATTACTGCTGCCCTTAACTTCGTTGCCGAGTCAGACGGAATAGTAACCTTAGGCATGAAACCTACTCGCCCAGAGACTGGCTATGGATATATTCAGGCAGACCTCGCCTCACGCAGCATGAGGAATAAGGAGATATTCCAGGTAGAGCAGTTTAGGGAGAAGCCGGACCTTGCTACGGCAAAGGAATACATCAGTCACAACAACTACTTCTGGAATGCGGGTATATTCATCTGGAATGTCAAGACCATCATAAATGCTTTCCGCATGTATCAGCCAGTGCTCAACCGCATATTCGAATCTATAAGTGATGTATATGGCACAGAGAAGGAGCAGGAGGTTATCAACGAACGTTATGCAGAGTGTGAGAATATCTCCGTTGACTATGCCATCATGGAGAAGGCTGAAGAGATATATGTAATGCCAGCAGACTTCGGATGGAGCGACCTCGGCACATGGGGTTCTCTGCAGACTCTCTCTAAGCGTGATGCCAACGGCAACAGCATCATAAGTGACAACGTGAAGACATTTGACTCCTCCAACTGCATCATAAACGTAGAGGGAAACAAGCAGACCGTAGTGCAGGGACTGGACGGATACATTGTAGCACAGCGTGACGGTCGTCTGCTTATATGCAAACTCACTGAAGAGCAGCGCATTAAGGAATTCAGCAAGTAAAACTATCTGTTTCTAGGTTTTAGAAAATCTGACATAAGGGTGTTGTACCAATCTGAATAGGTGTGGTCTTCATTCCTCATGCAATAGGTGAAGGACGTACATTCGGTGCGTCCTTTTTTATATATTAGAATATATCTTTTAGTAGGTTTGCTGGGAATGCTCTTTATCATATAATTGCTTTGCAGCCAGAAACCGTTAAGCATACATTCCGCAGAAAAGACAGAGTGCACTTCAGGAGGGATGCATACGGAAAAAACTCCGTCGTCAGCCAACAATTTATGCGCACTTTCTATCAGTTCCTTAAACGTAAGACTTGAAGTATGACGAGCCCTGGTGCGACTTTTGTCAGGAGCTTCAAGACTTTTGTCAAAATAGGGTGGGTTGCATACGATACAGTCGAAAGGTTGACCATTGTAGTTCCTTGAAAAATCCTGTAATGAGGTGTGTATCAGCGTGATTCTGTCGCTGAAAGGAGAAGATGCGAAATTCTTTGTTGCATCAATGATGGCATTCTCGTCTATGTCTATAGCCGTTATGCTTGCTGTTGGGAAGCGTTGAGCCATAAAGAGCGACAACACTCCTGTGCCCGTACCTATATCAAGAATTCTTTCTCCACCAGCTGACAAGGCACCAAGCAAATCACTATCTGTGCCCACCTTCATGGCAGCATGGCTTTGGTCTATAGTGAATTGCTGGAACTCAAAAAAATCCTTGCGACCTCCCATCTTCTTTCTACTCCGATTATAGCTTCACCTTCTTCTTGACAGCCTTACTCTCGTTGCTTAGTCTGTTGAGGGCTGTTACCACATAGACATATTTCTCTTTTCCGTCAACATAGGGCAGCTGAAGCCAGGGATTAGTTGTTATGGCTATGATGTGTGATGGGTCTTCGATGTTGACCTTCTCCTTATTGCCAAAACGATACACTACATACTTGACGGCTTCGTCTTTCCATGATTTGCTCTTTGGTGCTTGCCAGAAGAGGATGTATCCGTCACTCGTCCATATAGGTTTCACCTTTGCAGGTTTGCCTGGTCTTGTTTCGTCAATAAACGGCATAAGAGGCTGTAGGGCAGGGTACTTCCAGTAGTGATTGCGAAGCATGGTACCATAATTGCCTGTATTATCTACAGCAGCCTTGGCATACCATAGCACGGTACCTTCCACATTTTCCATTTCCTCATGCAGTTTATACTTAGCCTGCATCTGATTTTGGCGTGGATTATTTGGGTCAGTAAACTTAGCTGTACGCTCTATATCCTCACCTATGTAAAGAGGTCTGCCACAGGCATTCTCGTTCCACCAATGTATCAGGGTCTTATAGTCGGCTGCCTTGTTGCCTATCTCCCAGTAGAGCTGGGGTACGCAGTAGTCATACCATCCGTTGTCACCCCACAACAGGATGTCAGCATACAGTTCGTCATAGTTCTGCAGACCGTTGGTGTTGGAACCGTTGTGGGCGTTCTTTTTGTTGCGGTATATACCGAATGGAGATACGCCAAACTTCACCCAAGGCTTGACGGACTTAATGGTGTCATGCAGCTGTTCGATGAACAGGTTTACGTTATTACGGCGCCAGTCGCCGATGTTGCTGAAACCTTGCGGATTGCTCTGGAAATCCTGTTGGTCTGGAATCTGACAACCTGCAACAGGGTAGGGGTAGAAATAGTCGTCAATATGCAGTCCGTCAACATCATAGCGGCGTATGATGTCAGCTGCTACGCGACAGATATAGTCGCGATTCTCCTGTTTGGCAGGATTGAGCAAATATAGTCCGTCGTAGGGGAATACGAGGTCAGGACGCCTTAATACTATATTGTTACTGGCAAGTTCGTTGGTAACTTTGGTCTTTGCACGGAAAGGGTTTATCCACGCATGAAGTTCCATGCCACGCTTATGACACTCGGTAATCATCCACTGCAGAGGGTCCCAATAGGGAACAGGTGCCACGCCCTGCTGTCCTGTCAGAAAACGGCTCCAGGGTTCTATGCTGCTCTCGTATAGGGCATCACACTCTGGACGCACCTGGAAGATTATGGCATTAACACCATCCTTCTGCAACTCGTCAAGTTGGTATGTGAGAGTCTGTTGCATCTTCTCAGTACCCAAACCGATAAACTGACCGTTTACGCATTGTATCCATGCACCACGAAACTCGCGTTTTGGTGCTCCAAATACATTTGTTGACAGCAACAGGAGTGTTGCAAGACCCAGTAATGAAAATATCTTACGCATTATTTCGTTGTTATGTATTATTTGACTTTATATTATGTTTGACTGCTTTAGAGGTCTTCAAAGTTTACAACCTCCTCAGTAACATGCTGTTTCTGTTCAGGCGCAGCACTTGGAGCTTTTTCTATCGGATTGCCCTCATCGTCGAGAAGTATCTCGGTGTTGTGTGCCAGAGAGTCCACATCAATGGTATCACGACGTGCTCCGCCTTGGTATGTGCACTCATACATGCTACGCTCTATGTCGGCATCTTCAGGCTTTTGGAATTTGCCGTGATATTTCTGGAAAGCAGGGTCGGAGAATACTGATTCGAGGAAATATCCGCATATAGGCAGGGCGGTTCGTGAGCCCTGTCCAAGAGCGCCAGTACGGAAGTGTATGCTGCGATATTCGCCTCCTACCCATGCTCCTACTACGAGGTAGGGACTTACGCCCATAAACCAAGCGTCGGAGTGATTGTTGGATGTACCGGTCTTGCCGCCAAATTCAGTGTCGCTGAATTTTCCGATATAGCCCCAAAGGCTCATGGATGTACCGCCTCTCTCGCGTAGTCCTGCCTGCAATAGCTGCTGTACGAGATATGCCGACTTTATGGTTATAGCCTGCTTCTCTTCTGTAGGAGCAACATATATCTCGTTGCCGTTACGGTCAACAATCTTTGTTATCAGTATGGGTTCGGGATGTGCCTTGCCGTTATTGGCTACGGTACAATAGGCATTGGTAAGCTCAAGGAGGTTTACGTCAGAAGAACCAAGAGCGAGTGATGGCGTTTCGTCGAGTTTGCTCTTAATACCCATGTTGTGGGCTGTCTCGATGATATTCTTTATGCCCATCTCCTGACCTAAACGCACGGCTACGGAGTTGATACTTTGTGCAAAGGCAGTACGCAGAGGCATTGAGTCGCCTGTGAAGTATCCATTGGCATTGGTAGGAGCCCATGTGACTTCTTCTTTCTTGTCGGCATCCCACACCTTCATTGAGAAGTATTCGTCGCGTCGCTTGTCGCAGGGTGTCAGTCCCTGCTCCATAGCCTCAGTATAGACGAAGAGCTTAAATGTAGAGCCAGGCTGGCGCATAGCAGTCACTTTGTCAAACTTCCAATGGTTGAAATCTATATCGCCAACCCATGCCTTGACATGGCCGCTCTGAGGCTCCATGGCTACAAAGGCACAATGCATGAAACTAACCATGTAGCGTATAGAGTCCATCGTTGACATCTCTCTCTCAATCTCGCCCTTCTCGTAGTCGAACAGCTTTACCGTGTGAGGTTTGTTGAGGTAGTGGTCTATAGAGTCCTGGTTGTTGTCAAACTTGTTGGCAAGATATTTATATACGGGCTGTCTCTTGGCGATGTCTTCTATGAAGTTCGCTATTTCTTGATGTTTCTCGTCTTGCCAAGGTTTCTCGCCAGGCATGAAGTTGTCCTGCGTACGGCGTATTCCCCAGTGATTGTTGAAGTTCTGCTGCACCTGCTTCATCTGCTTTGCAGCAGCAGCTTCAGCATACTTCTGCATCTTAGTGTCAAGGGTGGTGTAAATCTTCAGACCATCATTATACAGGTCTATATCCTCCAGACTCTCATACTCCTCGCTCAGATACTTGATGTACTTCGCTATCGCCTCACGGAAATATTTTGCCTGTCCGTCGTAGTTGTCCTCCACTTTAAATTCAGAACAATCAATGGGCAGAGCCTTGAGATTGTTGAACTGTTCGGTAGTAAGGTCGCCATGCACTCGCATGTTATCAAGCACCACGTTACGACGTTGTATAGAGTTCTCAGGATGTGATATAGGGTTGTAATACGTAGTTGCCTTCAGCATTCCTACTAGTATTGCTGCCTGGTCAGTTGTAAGTTTCTTTGGAGTAGTGTTGAAATAAGTCTTTGCAGCAGTCTTGATACCGAATGCGTTATGACCGAAATCTACGGTATTGGCATACTGTACGAGTATCTCGTCCTTACCTGCTTTGCGTCCTTTAGTTGCAGCAAAATAAAGTTCAAGCTTTAAGGCGGTAATCCATTCTTTTGTCTTCATTACCAGGATTTTAACACCTGGTATCTTGCCTATCAGTCCTGTGCTGTATTGGGTACGGACGCGGAACATATTCTTAGCCAACTGCTGTGTGATAGTTGAGGCTCCACGTCCACCTCTTCCTGTGGCAGCATCTTTTACAGCACCCAGCAAACCTAACGGGTCTATTCCCCAATGGTCATAGAATCGTTCATCTTCTGTGTCTATAAGTGCACGCCAGAATACAGGGTTCACGTCTTGATAATCCACAGGCGTACGGTTCTCGTTGAAGTATTTGCCCAGCAATACTCCGTCTGCAGAATAGAGTTCAGAAGCCTGACTGGTCTTGTGTTCTGCTATGTCCACCCAACCAGGCGACTTGCCAAACAGCCAGAACAGGTTCATGTCAACCGCTCCTAAGTAGAGTATGAATGCTACTATTAGTGATGCTATGACTGTTACGGTCTTTATGTACCAAGGTCTGCCCTTATAGCAGCTTTTATACCATTGCCAAAAAGATTTACACTTAGCTGATAGCCACGCAAAGGCGTTCGCTATGTATTTAAAGGTTTTCTTCATTATAGATTAGAATTAATGTAGTCTTTAATGTCTTTTTTCTGATTGGGATGAAACCATTTCATGCTTTCGTCTTTCTTATACCAGGTGAGTTGTTTTCGAGCATACTCGCGACTGTTGCTTTGTATTTGTCTGACAGCCTCTTCAAGCGTTATCTCGTTGTCGAAATACCTGAACATCTCTTTGTAACCTATCGTGTTCAGCGCTTTCTCGTTGCGATAGGGGAGTACGCTTTTGGCTTCCTCCACCAGTCCTTGCTCCATCATGCTGACAACTCGGGCGTTTATTCGGTCATAGAGTTCGGTATGATCCATAATCACCTGTCCTCGTTTTACCTTCAGCACCTTGTCTCGTGTCAGTCCTATCTTTATGATGTTGAAGGGACGTTCCTTCTTTTTTCCTATACGAAAGGAAGTGTAGGTTCGTCCAGTCTGGTGACAAATCTCAAGGGCGTGTACCACACGTCGTGGGTTGCTTCTGTCAACAGTCTCCCAATGCTGTGGGTCTAGTTCTCTCAGTTCGTCAACAAGAGCGTCGAGACCTTCTGTCTCCAGTCTTTGTTTCATCTTGTTGCGTATCTCGTCCTTGATGGTTGGGATGTCGTCAATACCATTACATACAGCATCGATATACATCATGGAACCTCCTGTCAGTATTGCGATAGGATTATTTGAAGCCTCTTGCTCTTTTTCTGCTATTAGGTCCAGCACTTCCTGTTCGTACATAGAGGCAGAATAGTAGTCGCCTATGTGATGAGTACCGACAAAGTAGTGCCGCACTCGCTGCATTTGTTCTGCAGTGGGTGCGGCTGTTCCTATTGGTATCTCTGCATATATCTGTCGTGAGTCGGCATTGATTATGTCAATACCATAATGCTCGGCAATATTCAAGCAGAGTTCGGTTTTGCCAACACCCGTAGGTCCTGTTATGACGATAAGAGAGTTCAAACTATCTTATGATGCCTCTTTCTGCTTTCTCTATGAAATCGATGACATACTTTATCTCAGGTATCAGCTCCATAGTCTTCTTCACCTCCTCGATGCCCTCTTTTATCAGACCCTTAGAGTAGATAGTGTTGTATGCTTCGCGGATGGCAAGTATGGTTTCGTTCGGAAAACCACGACGGCGCAAACCTATGAGGTTGAGACCTGCAAAACGTATAGGCTCCTTGCCTGCTATTACGTATGGAGGAATATCCTGTGACGTACGGCTTCCGCCTTGTATCATTACGTAGCCGCCGATGTGAACGAACTGATGAACCAGCACTTCAGCAGAGATGATAGCGCAATCATCAACCACCACTTCACCAGCAAACTTCGTAGAGTTGCCTATGATGCAGTTGTTGCCTATCACGCAATCGTGTGCCACATGCATATTCTCCATGAGCAGGTTGTTGTTGCCAACTATCGTTGTACCTTTTGAGAATGTGCCTCGTGATATGGTTACGTTCTCACGAATGGAGTTGTTGTCGCCTATCTGACAAGTGGTCACCTCACCCTTGAACTTCAGGTCCTGAGGCTTGGTTGACAAACTTGCTCCAGGCATGATTTCATTTCCTGAGCCCATGCGCAGACCCTGATTCAGGGTTACGCTATTCTGCATGATGTTGTTATCGCCAATCACAACGTCGGCATCGATGTAGCAGAAAGGACCTATGATGTTGCCGTCACCCAACTTTGCGTCAGGATGAACGAATGCCATTGGACTAATCTGATTTGCCATAGATATTATATAAGGTTATATTGTTGTTATTTATTTTTTACCATCTGACCCGTGAACTTTGCTTCAGCCACGAGGGTATCGCCCACGAAGATGTAGCCCTGCATAGAAGAAATGCCATGACGCACAGGTCCGAGCAGTTCCACCTTAAAGATAAGAGTGTCACCAGGTACTACCTTCTTACGATATTTCACGTCATCAATCTTCAGGAAGTAGCTTGTCCAGCGTTCTGGCTCTTCGAGGGTGTTGAGCACGAGCAGGGCACCACACTGACTCATAGCCTCTATCATCAGTACACCAGGCATAACGGGCTCATCAGGGAAGTGTCCCGTGAAGAAAGGTTCGTTGGATGTTACGTTCTTTATGCCTACGATTGTAGTGCCGCTGATGCTGATAATCTTATCTACCAGCTGCATAGGATAGCGATGAGGCAATACCTGACGTATGCGATTGATGTCGAGCACAGGCTCCTGGTTAGGGTCGTAGATAGGAGCCTGAATCTCATGCTTACGAATCTCCTGACGCATTACGCGTGCGAACTTATTGTTGATGGTGTGACCAGGACGTGTTGCTATGATGCGACCCTTTAGCGGTTTGCCTATGAGAGCCATATCGCCAATGATGTCGAGCAACTTATGACGAGTACACTCGTTCTCCCATGTCAGAGGCTTGTGCTGCATGTAACCCAATTTTGTTGCGTCGATATGGTCGTAGCCCAGTCTGTCACACAGTTTGTCGATATTCTCCTGCGACTGTTCGTTTTCGTATATCACGATAGCGTTGTCAAGGTCTCCACCCTTTATGAGTCCAGCCTCCAGCAAAGCCATGATGTCTCGTACGAATACAAAGGTGCGGGCAGAAGCAATCTCATTTGGGAAGTCCTCCATATTGTCGATGGTAGCAAACTGCGAGTTGATAAACTTAGATTCAAACGAGCACATTGCTGTAATAGAGAAATCCTCATCAGGCAGTATTGTGATGCATGAACCTGACTCTTCATCCTTCACCTCTATCTTCTTGCGAATGATGTAGTAGTCCTTTGGCGCATTCTGCTCCTGAATGCCAACCTCCTGAATCTTCTCCACATATTGCATAGCAGAGCCATCGAGGATAGGGAACTCTGGTCCGTTAACCTGTATCATACAGTTGTCGATACCCATAGCATAGAGGGCAGACAAACCATGTTCTACGGTGCTCACCCTCACATCGCCTTTGCCCAGTACTGTGCCACGCTTGGTATCTATCACGTGTTCAGCCACAGCATCTATTGTAGGCATACCTTCAAGGTCTATACGCTGAATCTTATATCCTGTATTCTCTGGTGCAGGATAGAATGTTACAGTGAGGTTCAGACCTGTATGTAGTCCCTTTCCGCAAAGGGAGAAACTACCTTTTAGAGTGTTTTGCTTTGTCATAACTTCTTTGTTTGTGTAATATTACGGCATAAGCCTGCTTCCCTTACTATTTGGTAAGTTCAGCAAGCTTTGCTTGTAGTTCGTTAATAGTCTTCTGCATCTCGTTCACCTGTCTGTAAACATCAGGCAGACGTCTGAATATGGCTGATGAGCGGAAGTAGTTAGTGAGTGGGATAGGGGGTGTGCCGATAAGGTTCTCACCATCTTTCAGACTGCTTGGTACACCTGACTGTGCTCCCAGTTTCACTCCGTTACCTATTGTTATGTGACCAGATATTCCCACCTGTCCACCAAACATACACCATTTGCCAACCTTGGTAGAACCTGCTACTCCCACCTGACTTGACATTACGGTATTCTCGCCAATGTCGGTATTGTGGGCTATCTGCACGAGGTTGTCGAGTTTCACACCCTTACGCACGAATGTGCTACCCATCGTAGAACGGTCCACACAGGTGTTGGCACCTATCTCCACATTGTCTTCTATTGTTACTATACCTATCTGTGGTATCTTATCGTAACCCTCTGCGCCAGGAGCGAAGCCGAAGCCGTCAGCACCAATCACGCAACCAGCGTGGAGTATGCAGTTGTTGCCTACCTTACAGTCGTGATAGATTACTGCGTTAGAGTATATTTCTGTATTGTTGCCCACAGAAGCATTCTCGCCAATCGTAACATGCGGATGGAACACACAACCGTCGCCTATAGTCACGTTAGGACCTATAGCCACGAACGGACCAATGTAGCAGTCCTTGCCAATCTTAGCGGTAGGGTGGATAAAGGCGAGCGAGTCGATGCCTACCTTCTTAGGTTTCATCGAAGCATACATCTGCAACAGCTTTGCCACTGCCTCGTATGCGCTCTTCACTCTTATCAGGGTTGCCGTCACTGGCTTTTCCAGCACCAGAGCCTCGTCCACTAGTACAACACTAGATTTCGTGTCATAAATGTAGTGCGTATATTTGGTGTTTGATAGGAAGGAGATAGCTCCAGGCTTACCTTCTTCTATCTTGGCAAAAGTGTTAATGGTGGCGTTTGGGTCGCCCTCCACTCGTCCCTGAATCAGTTCAGCTATTTGTTGTGCCTTAAATTCCATATATATAAATAAGGTGGTTTTAGTTATATTATAGTTTGGCAAGTTCTGTTGCCATCTGTTCTTGTAGTTCTTTAGCCTTCTCGCCAGCAACCTTGGCAAAGTTCTCCGTGTTGTCAGCGAATATGATGCCTCGGCTTGAGTTTACCAGCAGTCCGCAATCCTTGATTATGCCATACTGGCAAACGTCCTGCAGGGAGCCACCCTGTGCTCCTACGCCTGGTACGAGCAGGAAGTGTTCTGGCGCAACCTTTCTTATATCCTTAAACATCTCGCCTCGTGTGGCGCCAACCACATACATCAGGTTGTCTGGTGTTCCCCATTCCTGGCTCTTCTTTATCACCTTCTCAAAGAGTCGCTGCCCCTCTGTGTCAGTAGTCTGCTGGAAGTCAAACGAACCCTTGTTGGAAGTCAGGGCGAGGAGTATCACCCAAGGTTTCTTCTCTGCTTCGTAAGAGAGGAATGGCACCACTGAGTCCTCACCCATGTAAGGGGCTACGGTCAGGGCGTCAACCTTGTATTCTCCGAAGAAGGTCTGGGCATACATCTTCGATGTGTTGCCTATGTCGCCACGCTTTGCATCGGCTATGATAAACTGCTCAGGATAGTTGTCCTGTATATATTTTACAGTCTTCTCAAACGAGATGAGACCCTTCACTCCGTAAGCCTCGTAGAAAGCGAGGTTGGGTTTGTATGCCACGCAATACTTAGCCGTAGCATCTATTATCTGCTTGTTGAAAGCAAATATCGGGTCGTCCTCCTTCAGCAGGTGTTGTGGCACCTTGTTCAAGTCCACATCCAGTCCTACGCAGAGGAAACTCTTCTTCTCAAATATCTGGTTTACTAATTCTTTTCTTGTCATATTCTACAGTTCTGCTTCTTTCATTCTTTCTGCGTTCTCAGCCACTGTCAGGGCATCAATCATAGCCTGAATGTCGCCACCGAGGAAACCTTGCAGGTCGTGGGTGGTGTAGCCTATGCGATGGTCTGTCACACGTCCCTGTGGGAAGTTGTATGTGCGAATCTTTGCCGAACGGTCGCCTGTTGACACCAGCGACTTACGTCTGTTGGCTATATCGTCAACATATTTCTGATGCTCCCTGTCATAGATATATGTACGCAGACGTGCAAGCGCACGCTCCTTATTCTTAGGCTGGTCACGCGTCTCTGTACACTCTATGAGTATCTCTTCCGTCTCGCCTGTGTTAGGGTTCTTCCACATATAGCGGGCACGAACACCTGACTCCACCTTGTTCACGTTCTGACCACCAGCACCTGATGAGCGGAAGGTGTCCCACTTTATCTCGCCCTCGTTGATGGTTACCTCGAACGGGTCAGCCTCAGGCAGTACGGCAACTGTTGCTGCACTTGTCTGCATTCTGCCGTTTGACTCTGTCACAGGTACTCGCTGTACTCGATGCACGCCTGACTCATATTTCAGCACGCCATATACGTTGTCGCCTGATACGGCGAAGTCAATCTCCTTGAAACCGCCTACAGCACCTTCGTTGGCATCTGTTACAGAAAGGCTCCACCCCTTTGACTCGCAGAAACGCTTGTACATATTGAAAAGGTCGCCAGCAAACAGACAAGCCTCGTCGCCACCTGTTCCTGCCCTTATTTCCATCTGCACGTTTTTAGCGTCCTCAGGGTCTTTAGGCACAAGTGCCACCTTCACCTCTTCTTCCAGTCCAGGCAGCAGGGCTTCGTTCTCTGCCAACTGTTCGCGAGCCATCTCCTTCATCTCAGGGTCGCTCTCGTTCACCAGCAGGTCCTTTGCCTCTGCTATTGCCTCCAGACAGGCGATATACTTCTTGCGTATCGCCATGATGTCGCCGAGGTCCTTATATTCTCTTGTCAACTTCACGAATCGCTGTTGGTCTGCTATCACCGAGGGGTCGGTTATCAGTGTGGTAACCTCCTCATAGCGCGCCTCCAGGCCGTCAAGTTTCTGTAGTATGCTGTTATTGTCCATGTTTTAGTAATCGAACGTTCCGTACTCGCTCTTTATGGTGAGTGACTTCTTGCCTTCCTCTATGCGGCCGACAATCTGGGCATCAATGTTGAAGCTCTTGCTGATGGCTATAACCTTCTCAGCCTGCTCAGGTGAAACGTATATCTCCATGCGATGACCCATATTGAACACCTTATACATCTCCTTCCAGTCTGTTCCGCTCTGGTCGTGGATGAGTTTGAAGAGTGGTGGCACAGGGAACATATTGTCCTTCACCACTCGGCAGTTGTCGCTGACAAAGTGGAGCACCTTAGTCTGCGCTCCGCCTGTGCAGTGCACCATGCCGTGAATCTCAGCACGCATCTCATCGAGCAGTTTCTTTATCACTGGAGCGTATGTGCGGGTAGGGGAGAGAACCAGTTTGCCAGCGTTCAGCGGACTGTCCTCTATCTTGTCTTCAAACTTGCAGTTGCCTGAGTAAACCAACTCCATAGGTACTGCATGGTCGTAGCTCTCAGGATATTTCTCTGCGTAGTATTTTGTAAACACATCGTGACGGGCTGAGGTCAGACCGTTGCTGCCCATGCCACCGTTATACTCCTTCTCGTAGGTAGCCTGTCCGAAGCTTGCCAAACCCACTATCACGTCGCCAGGACGAATGTTGGCATTGTCTATCACGTCGCTGCGCTTCATACGGCATGTTACGGTAGAGTCAACGATTATGGTACGGGTGAGGTCGCCTACATCGGCTGTCTCGCCGCCAGTGGCATATATGCCCACACCCATCTCGCGCATCTCGCTGAGCAGCTCGTCAGTGCCATTGATGATGGCTGAAATCACCTCGCCAGGCACCAGCATCTTGTTTCTGCCTATGGTTGACGATACGAGGATATTGTCAACAGCACCCACACAGAGCAGGTCGTCAGTATTCATGATGAGAGCATCCTGGGCTATGCCCTTCCACACAGACAAGTCGCCAGTCTCCTTCCAGTACATATAGGCGAGGCTTGACTTGGTGCCTGCTCCGTCAGCATGCATAATGTTACAATACTCAGGGTCGCCTCCGAGTATGTCAGGAATTATCTTGCAGAATGCCTGTGGGAATATTCCTTTATCAATATTCTTGATTGCGTTGTGCACATCTTCCTTAGCGGCACTCACGCCTCTCATCATATATCTGTTGTCCATCAGTTTCGTTTCTCTGTTTTTCGTAAGTTTTATATTTGTCTGCAAATTTAAGAAAAATAATCCGAATATACAAATAAATAAGGTGAAAGTTCAACTTTTGCACTTTTTGAACCCTTGAACCCTTTGAACTCTTGAACCCTTTTGAACTCCCCTACACCTGTCTCTTGAGGAAAATGCTGTCAGTAATACACTTTGGCAAGTTCTCCTTGTAGTGGGTCACCATGATGAGGGTCTTGTTCTTGCGTTGGCAGAAAGCATCTATTATCTCTTTCACCATCTCGCCCCTTTGAGAGTCCAGTCCGTGCAGTGGCTCGTCGAGTATCAGCAGCTCAGGGTCTTTTACGAATGCCCTTGCCAGCAGCACCATTCTCTGTTCGCCACTTGATAGTTTGAGGAAGGTTCTCTCTGCAAGGTCTTCTATGCCAAAGAATCGCATCCACATTCTGCAGATGTCATAGTCGCCTGCTGAGGGCTTGACGTAGAGTCCCACTGAGTCTTTCAGTCCTGATGCCACTATCCTTATGGCTGGCATATCTCTGTTGTAGGCTCTGTGCATCTCTGGCGACACATAGCCTATGTGCTTCTTTATGTCCCAGATGCTCTCGCCGCTTCCTCTCTTTCTGTCGAAGAGGGTGATATCGCAAGCGTAACTCTGTGGGTTGTCGGCACATACGAGCGACAAGAGGGTTGATTTACCTGCTCCGTTCTGTCCTGAGAGTGCCCACTTCTGTCCGTTATACACAGTCCAGTTCAGGTCTTTGAGTATCACTCTGTTGCCATACTGTATCTTGACGTTGTTCATCTTCACCACCTCGTGGGTGTTGTAGTCGTCATTGCGATAGGGTAGGTTGATAATCTCCTTGCGTATGCCATCATCCAAACTATGAACTGTGCACTGTGCACTGTGAATTGTCAGATACTCTTCCCTCGTCACCTTCTCCATCACCACTTTATTCCTTACAGGCACTACATGGGTGATAAACTTTGGTATGTCCTCATCCTTTGCCAATACGAGGATTATCTGCAGGTCTCGTTCTTTGCTCACCTGCTCCAAGACCTCGCGCAACTGCTGGCGAGTCTCCTTGTCCAGACCTATGAAGGGGTTGTCCATTATCAGCACTCTTGGGTCGCCCATCAGCGAGCGACAGAGCATGAATTTTCTCAACTCGCCTGATGAGAGCAGAATGATGTATTTGTCCAGCAGATAATGCAGGTTGAAGATATCGTAGAGGTGTTGCTGAAAGGCTCGCCTCTCCTCTGTGTCCTTGCCTGAGGCGAGGAAGGCATCCTCAAGCAGTTTGCCACAGGTGGGAGTGCTCTCGTCTATCTCCGTCTGGTTCCACCTCTGTTGCAGGTAGTATGTCCTGTCGTTGTCACCTCCGTATGTATCGCGAAAGGTGATGTACTTTATGTTGTCTGATGCCAGTCTTGAGGTCTTTGGCGAGAAGTCATACTCCACATTCTGCATCAGCAGAGGGTGGGCTCCTGTCAGTATGTCAACAAGGAGAGTTTTGCCCCCAGCATTTGGTCCCACTATGGCGATGTGCTCGCCCTTGTCCAACTCAAAGTTGACTGGCTCAGCCATCCTCCATTCAGGCATTCGGGTTACTCCGTTGTGTATCTTGATAATCATTCTATATCTCCAGTTATTTTGTCCTTATTCTTTGTTGCAAAGTCTTTCCAACTCTTGTATTGTTTGCTGCTAAAGCCTGCAGGCGATGTTATCTGCATAAAGTGGCAGTAAGCTGCACCTAAGGCGTCAGTAGCATCCATAAACTTAGGCATATCGTCGCTGCTTATCTTCAGTATACGCTGAAGCATTCCAGCCACCTGTTCCTTTGATGCCCCACCAGTGCCTGTTATCGCCATCTTTATTTTCGTAGGCAGATACTCGTGGATGGGCACAGAATGCTGTATGGCTGCAGCTATAGCCACACCCTGTGCTCTGCCTAACTTCAGCATCGATTGCACGTTCTTGCCAAAGAAGGGTGCCTCGATAGCTATCTCGTCAGGCAGATACTCGTCTATTATCCCTGTCACCCTCGCATAGATATGTCCCAGTTTCAGGTAGGGGTCGTTCTCTTTCCTCATGTCGATAACCCCCATAGCCACCATCTCTGCCTTGTTGCCAACGCACTTGATGACCCCATATCCCATCACGTTTGAGCCAGGGTCGATGCCCATTATTATAGACTCTTTCTTCAAATTGCCCCTAATTCCTAATTTCTAATTCCTAATTTCTAATTCCTAATTCCTAATTTCCTACCTATCCAAATACGGATTACTTGCCAGTTCGTAGCCTATGCTGGTGGGCTCGCCATGACCTGGGTACACCTGAGTGGAATCAGGCAACTGGGTCAGCATGCGGAGCGACTGTATTATCTGGAACATGCTGCCTCCAGGCAGGTCTGTTCTGCCTATGCTGCCTCTGAACAGTGTGTCGCCAGTAAAGCACACATCCTCTTCCTCGCAGTAATACACCACACTGCCCTGAGAGTGGCCTGGGGTGTGGATAACCTTGAAGGTGTGAGAGCCAAACTTCACCTCGTCGCCATCATTCACGCAACGGCCTATGACAGGCAGGTCGTAGTCCACCTCAAGGCCGAACGACCTGGCATCCTGCTTGAAGTTCTTATATATCTCAGCATCCCTGTCGCTTATCACAGGCTGCAAGCCATAAGCATCCTTCACAAACTTAGAGCCCATGATGTGGTCGAAATGCCCATGTGTCAGCACATAGAGCACAGGCTTCAGGCCCTTCTCCTTGATGTAGTCCTTGATGAACGTCTCCTCAAAGATGCCCATCGCGCCACAATCCACTATCATGCACTCCTTAGTCTCGTCATTCACTATGTAACAGTTCTCGTCGAGCATGTTACATTGTACGGTCTTTATGTTTATCATAAACAGTCAATATATAATGTGCAAAGGTACTAATTTTTTAACAGAAAACCAAATTTTTTTGCTCCCTACCTTAACTTCTGTCTCTCTTAGCCGTGCTTTTACCTCTAGTAGCCAAGCTTTTATCTATCAAACTAACTTATATTAAATAACAAACTAAGTTACTTTGTTATATAGATGCTATGAAAGGATACCTCAAGAAAACCTTTCTGTTCGTGATGAAAAAGCAAGAAGACAGGGCAGACTGACAGTAAAAAGATATAGTAAGTAATATGGGGATGTGCCTATTTCGTGGCACATCCCCATATCTGTTGCATTTTCACTGTTACTCATCAGAAAACCCGACTTCCAGACTATGTGCTTCGCCATTTCCTCCGCCACCGTCCTGAAGATTGACGTTGGTTTCTACTTTAGTATTGGAGCCGTCAATCAGGGTGACTGGCTTAATGCAGACTGCAGTCACTCGTGGTAATATGTATTCTTTCTTTTTCATTATTTATTGACAGTTTTTTTGCCGTTAACGATGTGAATGCCTTGTGGCAATCTGCTGCTGAGAATCATGCGCCCTTGCAGGTCGTAGGTGACGTCGTCTATGTGCATCTGCTGACTTCTGCCACTCTGCGGGCTGATGATATTGATGCCTGTCGGTATGTCCTTCGATGTGTCGAGGTTTAAGAGCAGGGAGGATGCATTGTTACCTGTCAAGTTCTTCAGTATGAAGTAGGCCCTGCAAGAATTGAGCGTGACATCAGCCGAAGGCCAGTAGAGCATATTGTTAGCACCTATATAGCGCAGAGTCTTGTTGTTAGCTTCAAGTAATAGGGGTGAGTAGTTGCCTATGAAGTTTACATACTGGGTTGTCGCCTGCTCTCGGTAGCTGTTGATGACAACATTACTGAATGTAGGCTCCACGATGTTGGTGACATTGCTGCCTGTAGGGCTCCATTTTATTATGTAAGGCACGCCTGCCGACATCTCGGTCTGAGGTTCGGAGAACTCCATGCTCACAGTGTTGGTGGAGCTGAAGTAAGTGCTGGTTTCCAGGCGGCGAGCCTCTACGCCCTCGCCGTCAAGCGGACTGCCGGCAATGGTAACGTCGAAAGGCAGGAAGAGAGTATTCCACGTGCCGTCACGATAGAGTGTGCGACCTTCAAGTTTCACTTTCTCCACCAGGGCATAGTTGTTCCTGTTTATCTTGTCATTGTTGTCTTCATTGTTTACAAGCGTAAGCTCTGTAAGGGCGTTACGGTCTATTGCGTCAGAGAAAGTGTAGGTTATGTCTGGAGCACGCTCGTATGAGACTGTCGCTGTACATCTGGTGAATGCAGGTTTATCTCCGTCTGCCTCGAAATAGTCATGGTCTATTACTGCCTCCATAACGCCGGTTTTCTCTCCGTTAGCCAACTCCACTTCTACCGTAGCCGATACATCAGCAGGATCGCCGCTGGCGTTCCACGTCCACTTCTCCTTGGCATCCAGACGATAGCGGGCATAGAGATTAAGGTCGAAACTGGGCCACAGCTCATATCCCTCTACATATATGTCATTATCCCTAATCTCGCCGTTTCTCATCTCATAGTCTGTGGGGGCAGTGTCGGGGTTTACCATCCACTGCATGAAGATGAGACCCTCGGGAGTATCGTAGGAAGGGATAGGCAGCTTTTCGCCCTTCACCACTCTAAACTGGTAGGGTTCGTCGTATTCGGTGCCGTTGGCATCTTTGGCTATGTAGAAAGAGACTGTCCATGTCTCAGGCTCTGCTGCTTCCACTTTGCCACAAGGGCATTTGCGGGTTGTAGCATCAAACTGATGAGGTTGCTTGCTGTCATAGCCGCAATACTTACAGCGTTCCTGGTGGCTGATGTCGTTTATAATGGTGTAGCTGAGTGCATCTGCATCATTATGGCTGCATGGCTCTATCTTGGCATAGTTACGCCAGTGACAGGCATCAATGCGCTCGCCAGCCGTGAAGACGCGCTCGATGTTGTTGGCAGCATCGCCAGCTGAAACTTTCAGGTTTGCAGCTCTCTTGCCTATGGTGAGTCCGCTATCCTTGTCTCTTGCGCCATAGCCTGCACCAATGGCTGAGCCCTTCTTGGCGTTTCTGCCTACACATCCAGAACCTGCCGTAGCCTCTATGGTGCCTCCATAGATGACTATATCGCCGTAGCGTTCAGGTACGTCGCTGTAGTAATATGCTCCACCGATTCCAGCAGCATCTTCGCCACCATAAGCCTTGATGGTGCCTCCGTAGATATTGATATTCAGTGGACGGGATGCATAGCTGCAGCCTATTCCTGCTGCGTTCTTGCCACCCCTTGCTGTTATGTCGCCACCATATATATTTAGGTCGCACTTATCGGGATTACGGTATATATAGTAGTCGTCGATTCTGGCTGGACCAGGACCGATACCGGCACCGTTTTTTCCTCCTGTGACATTGATAATACCGCCATGTATGCCTCCTGTACCGAAGGAATATCCGTCCGCACCACCTATTCCTGCTGCATCGTCATGCTTCTGCGTGACTGTGAGCCTGCCAGTGCCTGCTGCCTGTCCGAAGATGTGCAGGCTTCTGTCGTATTCAGTCTTAAGTCCGCTCGTCAGTGTCAGGCTCGTGCCGTCTCTGAGTATAAGATATGCATCGTTTGCCACCACCAAAGCATCACGGCTGACATAGGCTTCCCCGACCATATACCACTGCTGATTGTCAAGTGCCATCCAGGCACCATCATCCTGCCCGTAGATACGCTGCACCTTCGGGCAGATACACTCAAACTGCTCCAGGGTGCCTGTGGCGGCATCCCATGTGTGGGTGATGTAGTGAACGTCGTCGCCTTTTTCCACTACGCCGTTAACGGAGAAGAGAACCTGCTCGTAATTGCCCTTCTCCCAACCGAACTTGCTGCTGCCCTTGCCCTTGAAGTTGCTGGCGAATGAGCATAAAGAGTAATTAGCGTAGGCTGGCGAAGCGCAGCAGTCGTCCTTAAATACCACTTGCGCACTGTCTAACTCGCTGAAGATAACATCGTCATAGGCTCCAGTGAAAGTGCCATTATTAAGTTCCACGCTCTTTGGGGCAGAGGCATCAATGGTAACATCTTCAAAGACGATAGTCTCCATATCATATTTGCTCGGGTCTTTGTTGTAGTCATCAGGTTTGTCCCACTTCGCAAAGCAAGGTACTCCGGCATCTATCTTGTGTGCTGCTTCCTGCAGGTCCAGTATCAGCATCTTGTTTTCTATTCTGGTGCTCTTCACTGTGTATATCTTAGCGCCCTCAAGCGGTGTGCCTGTGAGGTCGTTCAGACTGAATGGCAGACAGAGGGCGTTATACTGTCCTCCACACAGAAACTTGCGCCAGGTGAGCATGGCATTTTTCTTCTGTCCGTTCAGAGCAGAGAGGTCAGATGCATGACTGCCGTAGGATGAGAGGGGAATGGTTTTGTCGCTTATATAGACATTATATTGTGAATGTGCCTTTTCCTTGCGGTCTGAGGTGCGATAGTTGGCATACTTGTCGTTTTCGCTGGTGAATACCATCATGTTATCTCCTATCTCCAGGTTGCCGACATCCCCTCCTTTGCGGCCGGCACCTATGCCAGGGGCTTCTGATCTACCACCCATGGCATGTAGTGTGCCACCGGTAACTTTGACAGTGCCACCCTTGCCGTCGTCGCCACCGCCTACACCGGCACCATAGTAGGTTCCGCTTTTTATTGCTCCTATTATTATCCATCCCAGAAGGTCATAAGCAGATGAGTAGTAGCCGTTGGTATTGTTTTTCCACGCCGTGAAGTCAGGCACGTGATCCTTGAACCAGTCGATTTCTATAGTGCCACCTATGGCTGTGACATATCCTCCTGTAACGGTTAGTGTGCCGCCATTTCCTTTGTGGCCGCCACCAATGCCGGCACCATATGTGGAAGAGTATGCTGTGACAGTACCACCTGAAACGGTCACGTTGCCACCATCATATTTATAGCCTCCGCCAATGCCGGCACCTTCTTCTGAGGTTGCTATCACCGAACCGCCTGAGATGTTTATTTGTCCTCCGTGGCCTTCATAACCTCCGCCAATGCCTGCGCCATCCACAGCCTTTGCCATGACTATGCCACCTGTAATGTTTATGATGCCGCCATGCTGACTGCAGTCATAGCCAGAGCCTATGGCAGCGCCTCGGGCTGAAATCTTGGTGCCATCAAGGGTTTTATTTTCACATTCGGCTATCACAGTACCGCCGTGGATGTTGATTTGGTCAAAAGTGTGTGTGCTGCCACCACCGATTGCCGCACCACCGCTGGCATAACTTGATGATGCCTTTACCGTACCGCCGTAGATAAATATTTTGCCGCCTTCGCCGCCTTCGCTTCTGTCGCCGCCGCCACCTCCGATGCCTGCACCGCCCTCATCGCCATATCCTTTTCCTTCGGCTGTCACCTCGCCGCCATAGATGTATATGTCACCTCCCTGACCGCCGCGCCAGCCACCGCCGATGCCGGCTCCGAGTGATTGGTTAGTACCCTTCAGGGCCTTCACCTTACCGCCATATATGATTACCGTGCCGCTGATGCCCCGGTTCTTGCCGCCTCCTATGGCAGCACCTCTTGTGCTACCCGTAGCTGTGATGTCACCTCCGTGCACCACCAGTGAGCCCATACCGACGATGTTGCCGTCATCGTCCTCACAGTTCTCTGCGCATCCTATGCCTGC